>Ga0153956_1000616_pt1 | contig 38152 bp, 38 predicted proteins | sample TSFL040MetaG_FD_104704 | JGI IMG/M metagenome (GOLD analysis project Ga0153956, IMG submission 104704) | Attine ant fungus gardens microbial communities from Florida, USA - TSFL040 MetaG | ecosystem: Host-associated > Fungi > Mycelium > Unclassified | place: USA: Florida, Wekiwa Springs... | reverse complement strand
TCGCAACTCACATGCGAAAATAGACCTTCCGTCCCAACGTCGCCGCCGCGCATGGTGCCTCCTAAGCTCCTTGCACCATGAATCACGCCGCCAACCCACAGGGAAGACTTTTTCCGCAGCCTGTTAGGTCACTATCGTCTCGCCCGTAATCGCCACGGGTCGGCACGAATCCCTTGTTGCAATGCGGCATCGCTGCAACCATCTGTCTTTCAATCCGTTCAGGGAGGAGCGTCGCGGGAAAAATCCCGCGTTTCGATGAAGAAAGTCCGACATGGCCACGTCCCTTGTTCAGCCGCGTACCCGGCATATTGCCCTGATCGGTAACTTCCTGCCGCGCCGATGCGGCATTGCGACATATACCACCGACACCTATGCGGCGCTGACCGAGCGGTTTTCGGACTTGCGGGTCGATGTCTACGCGATCAACGATCGGCCCGGAGGGTACGACTATCCCGCCGCCGTCACCGGCACGATCGCCCAGGACGACCGCCTGTCCTACCTCGCCGCCGCCCGCGCCATCGAGGCGAGCGGGGCGCAGGCGGTGTGGGTGCAGCACGAATATGGCATTTATGGCGGCGCGGCCGGCGAGCATATCCTGGCGCTGCTCGATCGGCTGACGATCCCGGTCATCGTCACGCTCCATACCGTGCTCGACCACCCCAACGACGATCAGCGCCGCGTGATGGACGGCCTGCTCCAGCGCGCCGCCAAGGTCATCGTCATGGCGGAGATCGGGCGGGATATCCTGGTCCGCGTCTATGGCGCCAATCCCAGGGCGATCATGATGATCCCGCATGGCGTGCCCGACCGCGACCTGATCGACCCCGACGCCATGAAGCCGCGCTTCGGCTGGGCGGGGCGCAAGGTGCTGCTGACCTTCGGTCTGCTCGCGCCGAACAAGGGCATCGAGAGCGTCATCGCGGCGATGCCGGCGGTGGTCGCGGCCAATCCGGAGGCGCTGTACGTCGTGCTCGGCGCGACGCACCCCAATCTGGTGGCGCGCGAGGGGGAGGCGTATCGCGACCGGCTGAAGGCGCTCGCCGCCGATCTCGGCGTCGCCGGCCATGTCCGCTTCATCGACGGGTTCATCGAGCATGACGACCTGCTCGACTATCTCCAGGCGGCGGACCTCTACGTCACGCCCTATACCAACCCGCAGCAGATCACGTCGGGCACGCTGAGCTATGCGGTCGGCGTCGGCAAGGCGGTGGTGTCGACCCCCTATATCCACGCGACCGAGATACTGGCGGACGGCCACGGCGTGCTGGTCGATTTCGGCGATGTCGACGGTTTCGCGCGTGAGATTTCGCGGCTGCTCCACGACGATGGCGACCGCGCCGAACTGTCGCGGCGGGCCTATGCGCGCGGCCGCACGATGATCTGGCCCCGGCTCGCCGAGACCAGCATGGGGGCGATCGACACGATCGTCGCGGCGCGTCCCCGCCGGATCAAGTCCGCGCCCGCGCTCCCCGCGCTTCAACCCAGCATCGCCGCGGTCGAGCGGATGTCCGATGCGACCGGCATGTTCCAGCACGCCATCCTGTCGGTGCCCGATCGCCGCCACGGCTATTGCATCGACGACAATGTCCGCGCGCTGATGCTGATGAGCGCGATCCCCGACCTTGACGATGACGTGCGCGACAAGTGGATGACGACCTATGCCGCGTTCGTCCAATATGCGTGGAACCCCGACGCGCGGCGCTATCGCAACTTCATGCGCTTCGACCGTAGCTGGTGCGAGGAGGCGGGGTCGGAGGATTCGAACGGCCGCACTTTGTGGGCGCTCGGCGTCACCGCCAAGCGCGCCGCGCTCGCCAAGCATCGCGACTGGGCGCTGCGCCTGTTCGACGAAACGGCGAGCATCGCGTTCGACCTGGTCAGCCCGCGCGCGCAGGCCTTCGCCATGCTCGGCGCGGCCGCGATCATCGGCGCGCATCCGGGGCACCAATTGGCGCGCAACATCCTCGAACGCTTCTCGACCGACCTGCTGGCGTTGCTCGAAGAGGCGCGGCGGCCCGAATGGGAATGGTTCGAAATCGTGCTGGCCTACGACAATGCGCGGCTGCCCGAGGCGCTGATCCGCGCCGGCATGGCGCTCGACCGCGACGACCTGCTCAAGGCGGGGCTGGCGACGCTCGACTGGATCGTCGAGCAACAGACCAGCCCGGAGGGCCGCTTCCGCGCGGTCGGCACCGAAAGCTTCGGCCGCCCCTACGAAGCGCCGCTGGTGTTCGACCAGCAGCCGCTGGAGGCGCAGGCGACGATCGACGCCTGCGCGGCGGCGTTCAAGGCGACCGGCGACGACAAATGGCGCGACGAGGCGGTGCGGGCCTATCGCTGGTATCTGGGCCAGAACGACCTCGATTTGCCGCTCGCGACCGCGCAGGACGGCGGCTGTTTCGACGGCCTGATGCCCGGCGGCCTGAACCGGAATCAGGGCGCCGAGTCGATTTTGGCCCTGCAATTGGCAAGCTGCGCCATTTCCGCTCTTGGAAAAGCATCCGCAACCATGTCAGGAACGAGCCGCGCCGTCGCGTAGCAACGAAACGCGGCGCCGCTTGGACGAATTACAAGCGGGGTTTCTCGTTGCTCGATATCTTCACGCACCGCCTGCGGCTCTATGCCGATCCGTCGCGCGTCGTGGTGCGGCCGTTCCATATCGGCTGGGCGCCGGGCGGTGTGTCGTCGGGCAGGACAGAGCGGCTGGTCGGTGAAGTGCTGGCGCTGTCGCCGCAGCAGACGCGCGAGGAACTGGACGTCGTGCTCAAGGATTTCGAGGCGCGGCATTGGCAGACGCGGCGCGTGTTCATGACGCGCTATGACGAGATCGCGCAATTGATGGGCCTCGACGGGCGCGAGATCGGCGATGAGAAGCGCCAGTTGATCGGCGCCTATTTCTGCCACGAATACAGCTATGCCGCCGCCGCGCTGATGAACCCCAGCGCGGTGCCGCATTTCGACCAGTCGGGCATGCCTAGGGGCTCGATGCGCATCCTGATGTCCTTGCGCGCGGTGGGGGAGGGGCACATCTCGTCGGTCGCGTTCCGCGAAGGCATCATCACCGCGAAGAACGAGTTGAAGCTCGCGCCCGAACCGCCCTTCGCGACCGCCGCCGACATGTACGGCAGCGACGAGGAGCAGATTCCGTCAGGCCCGGTCACGGTGCATCGCCACCGCGACTCGACCCTGTCGGGCACGGTGATCTTCCCGATCACGGCGGCGCAGTCGAAGGGGCTGGAGGATCTGCGCCTCGTCCAGTTCCACCATGAGGATGGCGAGGTCGAATGGCTGGGCACCTACACCGCCTATAACGGCTCGCAGATCCAGTCCGAGTTGCTGCGCACCAGCGATTTCCGCGCGTTCGACCTGGTGCCGATGACCGGCCCGGCGGCGCGCAACAAGGGCATCGCCTTGTTCCCGCGCAAGATCAACGGACGCTATATGGCGATCGGGCGGCAGGACGGCGAAAACCTGTTCCTGCTCGATTCGGACCGGCTGACCCATTGGGAAGAGGGCGTTCGCATCCTCGAACCACATTATCCGTGGGAATTGGTCCAGATCGGCAATTGCGGCCCGCCGATCGAGTTGAACGAGGGGTGGCTGCTGCTGACCCACGGTGTCGGGGCGATGCGCAAATATTCGATCGGCGCGGTGCTGCTCGACAAGAACGATCCGTCGAAGATCATCGGCCGCACGCCGCAACCGGTCCTGGCCGCCGCCGATGAGGATCGCGAGGGCTATGTGCCCAACGTGGTCTATTCGTGCGGCGCGATCCGCCACGGCGACTGCCTGTTCCTGCCCTATGGCGTGGCGGACAGCTCGGTCGCGTTCGCGTTCGTGCCGATCAAGGACCTGGTGGAGTCGATGGTCTAGGACCGATCGGTATCCAGGCAGCTATTGCGCTCCTGCGAAAGCAGGAGCCCAGGGTCTCAAGCCGTGCCGCCCGTGGCTCTGGGCTCAGGAGCACGGGTGGCTTTGAGATTCGCCTAGCGCGCCGCCCGTTGCGCATAGCGGTAGAGCCACGCCGTGATCGCGATGAACAGCAACGTCCCGCCGATCAGCGCCGGCGTCACGAACCCGTCGCCGACGACCGCGAGCGGGCTGTCGGAGCCCGCCGCCGCGACGATTCCCGCGAACGCCACGCCCCACAGGCTCTCGCCGACGATCATGCCGGTCGCGGTCAGCACGCCGAGCCGCCGGGCGAATTCGGGATCGCGGGTGCGGTCGGCCCAGCGATCGTAGAACCAGCCGACCACCGCGCCGATCGTCACCGGCAGGATCACCGCCATCGGCAGGTAGATGCCGATCCCGATCGCGAGCGGCGGCAGGCGGAGCCGCTTGAGCGCGCCGAGCGCCTCGTCCAGCGCGATGAAGATCACGCCCGCCAGCGCCCCCCAGCCAAGCATCGTCCAGTTGAGATCGCCGCCGAGCACGCCCTTGGCCAGGCTGGAGATCAGATTGGCCTGCGGTGCGCCGAGCGCGTTCGGGCCGGCGTTGGGTGCTCCGGCGAACCCGAACGCGACGTTGAGCAGTTCGAGCACCGGCGGCACGACGATCGACCCGAACACGACGCCGATGACCAGTGCGACCTGCTGCTTCCACGGCGTCGCGCCGACCAACTGGCCGGTCTTCAGATCCTGGAGGTTGTCGTTGGCGATCGTCGCGACGCCGAAGATGATGCCGGTCACGATCAGCGCATAGGCGATCAGCGCCTGGATCGTGTCGGGCGACGTGTCGCGGCCGAACAGCCCGACCAGCATCAGCGCCGAGGCGAGCACCGACAGGATGCCGATCCCCGACACCGGCGAGTTCGACGCGCCGATCAGCCCGGCCATATAGCCCGTCACCGCCGCGATCATCAGCCCGATCACGACGATGAAGACCAGTGCCCCGGCGATCAGCAGCCCCGCCGACCCGGCGAGCGGCCCGCCCGCGATCGTGCTCCACAGCAACCACGCGATCGGCAGCAGGACGAGCAACGATCCGCCCGCGACGATCGACACCGGCAGATCACGCTCCTCCAGCGCCAGCACTTCGCCGGCATTGCGCGCGCGGCTGGCCGCCATCGCCGAGCGGATGCCGCCGATCACCGGTCCCGCGATCTTGAGCAAGGTCCACACCGCCGCGACGCCGATCACGCCCGCGCCGAAGAAGCGCACGTCGGAGCGGAACACCGTATTGGCGAGCGCCTCGGCGGTGTCGCCCGCCGCCGGGTTTTGCGCGGTCAGGATCGGCAGCACGATCCACCAGCCGGTGACGAGCCCGACGAGCTGCGCGAGACCGACCGACAGCCCGACCAGGTGTCCGACCCCGAACAAGGCGAACGACAATCCACCCGAAATCCCCGTGGCGCCGCGCCCGACCCGGAACCAGGTCGATGCTTCGGCGGCGGCGAGCTTCATTTGCGTCAGGATCGCGAACCCGGCCGACGCAAGGCTGTTCCACACGAGGATGCGCAGGCCCGCCGCATTCTGCTCCGCCGCGCCGCCGCCGCCCGATCCGACTTCGAGTACTTCCGCCGCCGCGCGGCCTTCGGGGTAGGGCAGGTCGGTGTCGACCACCAAAGCACGCCGCAGCGGGACCGAGAACATCACGCCCAATATGCCCCCCGTCGCGGTGATCGCGGCGGTCGTCCAGAACGGGAAGCCGTGCCACCAGCCGACGATGATCAGCCCCGGCAGCACGAAGATGATCGCGGCCAGCGTCCCCGCCGCGCTCGCGATCGTCTGGACGATGTTGTTCTCCAGGATCGACGAATCCTTGAACAGCCGCAGGATCGCCATCGAGATCACCGCCGCCGGGATCGAGGTCGCGAACGTCAGCCCGACCTTGAGCCCGAGATAGACGTTCGCCGCCGTGAACAGCAGGGTGATGAGCCCGCCGAGGATGACCCCGCGGATGGTGAGTTCGGCGATCGGGCGGGAGGGTGCGGAAGTGGCCATGGCGCACCGTGGCACAGTTTTACGGGGCGAGCGAGGCCGTGGTGTAATCGCTGTGCAACGACCAGCCGAGCGTTTCGTACAGTGCGCGGCCGGGCGGGGTAGCGCAAAGCATCGCGTCGCGGATGCCGAGCATATCCGCTTCGGCGGCGAGGGCGCGCATGACGGCGCCGCCCAGCCCCCGGCGCTGGTGTGCGTCGGCGGTGCGGATACCGTCGAACACGACGAGATCGTCCATCGCGACGATCCGCCCGCGTGCGGCCTCGTCGCCGGCCGGGTCCGCGACGGTGGCGAACGTGACGGCTCCGTCGCGCGTGACATAGGCGACGAATCCGTCGGGCAGGACCGGCGGGCGATCGAGCATCGCCGCGACCGGGGCGGTCATCATGTAGCCCGGCGTCGCGATCTCCCAATTCGGCGGCAGCAGCGGGCGAACGGCGGCGGCGGGGGCGCAGACCTTGAGGTAGAGCAAAGGCTGGCCGATCCGCGCGGCGAGGTCGCGGATCGGTGCGCGGTCGAGGCGGGCGAAGATGTAGCGTCCGACCTGCTCGGGCTGGCCGACATGGATATACAGCCCGCCATCGCGCGCCACCGGCATCGCCGCGCTGCGCGAGATCGCCCAGGCGTCGGCCCAGCGGGCGATGAGGTGGGGGTTTGCTTCAACCATCTTCGTCATGCCGGACTTGATCCGGCATCCCGCTGTTTCGGTTGGGGCCGGAGTAAGCGGGACCCCGGATCAAGTTCGGGGTGACAAAATGGATGTCGGCGGAGCCATTTCCTCAATCGAACCCGTTCTCCAGGAACCGCTCGGCATAGGCGCAGTGCATCGCGATGCCCTTGGCCATGACCGATTCCTCGATCGTCATCTTCGTATTGTGGAGCGGCGGGTTGGTCGCCGGGTCGGAACCTTCGGGCGCGACGCCGATGAACGCCATCGCGCCGGGCACTTCGCGCAGCACATAGCTGAAATCCTCGCCGCCCATGATCGGGGCGGGCATCGGCAGCCACTGGCCTTCCGCCAGGCTGTCGGACACCTTCTCGATCAGGTCGACCGCGCGCGGATCGCACATCGTCACCGGATAGCCGTCGTCGATCCGCACCTCGGCCGTCAGGCCGTGCGCCTGCGCGACATGCTCGACGACCCGGGTCAGGCCGGCGCGCGCTTTCTCGCGGGTCGCGGGGCTCAGCGTGCGGAGTGTGCCGATCATCTGCACCTCGCCCGGCACGATATTGTAGGCGGAGCCGGCCTCGATCTTCGTGATCGACAGCACGGCGGGATCGGTCGCTGGGATCTGGCGGGCGACGAACACCGACAGCGCGGTGACGATCTCCGCCGCGACCGGGATCGGGTCGAGGCAATCGTGGGGCATCGCGGCGTGGCCGCCCTTGCCCCTGACGGTGATGTTGAGCGCGTCGGTCGAGGCGAGCAGCGGGCCTTTGCGCGTGCGGATCGCGCCGGCGCGGGTGTTGGGATCGATGTGGAGCGCGAACGCGGAATCGGGCCGTTCGATGTCGAGCAGCCCGTCCTCGATCATGAACCGCGCGCCGTGATGGCCTTCCTCGCCGGGCTGGAACATGAAGACGATTGTGCCGGGCAACTGGTCCTTGCGGGCGGAAAGCGCGCGCGCGGCGCCGACGAGCATCGAGCAATGCGAGTCATGGCCACAGGCGTGCATCGCGTTCGGCACCTGGCTGGCGAAGTCGAGACCGGTTTCCTCCGGCATCGGCAGCGCGTCCATGTCGCCGCGCAGCAGCACGACCCGCCCATTGTCGCCGCCGCCGCGCAGGATCGCGACGAACCCGGTGGTCGAGGTCGATTCGTGGATTTCGAGCGGCAGGCCCGCCAGCGCGGCGCGCAGCCTGGCGGTGGTGCGGGGACAGTGGTTGCCGATCTCCGGGTCGGCATGGATCGCACGGCGGAGCGCGACGATCTCGGCGAGTTCGGCTTCGCCGGCGGCGGTCCAGTCGGTGGTGAATTCGGTCATCGCGAGTCTCCGGTTTGGCTACGCCATATCTTATTACGCTTCCCCGGCGAAGGCCGGGGTCCAGTTGCGACCGGCCCGATACTGGACCCCGGCCTTCGCCGGGGAGGCGTCGTTTGGTTGGCGGGCTACCGCCCCTTGAACAACCCGCCCAATACCCCTCGGACCAGCCCGCCGATCAGGCCGCCCGCGACGCCGCCCGATTTGCCGAACGCGGCCTTGGTGACTTCGCGCGCGATGACCGTGCCCGCCGATCGCGTTGCCGACGTCGTGGCGCTGCGGATCGCGCGATTCCAGGGATCGTTGGCGGATGCGCGGGCGGCGGCCGCGGCGGCCTGGGCATCGGCCTTGGCTTGCGCGGCGGCGGCCTTGGCGTCGGCGGCCGCCTGTTTGTCGGCGGCGGTCTTCGCGGCGGCCTCGGCCGCGGCGGCGGCGGCTTCGTCGCCCTTGGCCTTGAGGATTTCCTCGGCCGATTCGCGATCGACGACGGTGTCGTACTTGCCGCCGATCGCGTCGGTCTGGACCAGCACGCCGCGTTCCTGCGGCGTGACCGGGCCGACCCGCGACGAGGGCGGCTTGATCAATGTGCGCTGGACCGGCGAGGGCGCGCCGTCGGGCTGGAGCAGCGACACCAGCGCCTCGCCGACCTTCAATTCGGTGATGACGGTCGCGACATCGACGCCGGGATTGGCGCGGAACGTCGTCGCGGCGGCGCGCACGGCGGCCTGGTCGCGCGGGGTGAAGGCGTTGAGCTTGTGCTGGACGCGATTGTTGAGCTGGCCGGCGACCGCATCCGGAATGTCGATCGGGTTCTGGGTGATGAAATAGATGCCGACGCCCTTCGACCGGATCAGGCGGACGACCTGCTCGATCTTGTCCTCCAGCGCCTTGGGAATGTCGTCGAACAGCAGATGCGCTTCGTCGAAGAAGAAGCACAGCTTCGGCTTGTCGGGGTCGCCGACCTCCGGCAGATGCTCGAACAGTTCGCTGAGCAGCCACAGCAGGAAGGTCGAATAGAGCCTGGGGCTCTGCATCAATTTGTCGGCGGCCAGGATGTTGACGATGCCGCGCCCCTTGTCGTCGACCTGGATGAAATCCTCCAGCGCGAGCGCGGGTTCGCCGAAGAAATGGTCGGCGCCCTGGCTGCGCAGCTGGAGCAGCGACCGCTGGATCGTGCCGACAGACTGTTTCGACACATTGCCATAGGTCGTGGTCAGCTCGTCGGCGCGCTCCGCGCAATTGACCAGCATCGCCTGGAGGTCGTCGAGGTCGAGCAGCAGCAGCCCGTCCTTGTCGGCGACGGTGAAGGCGATCGTCAGCACGCCCTCCTGCACGTCGTTCAGGTCCATCAGCCGCGACAGCAGCAGCGGGCCCATCTCGCTGACGGTGGTGCGGATCGGGTGCCCCTGTTCGCCGAACAGGTCCCAGAACTGCACCGGATTGTCGCTGTAGGACCAATCGGTCATGCCGATATCCCTGGCGCGGACGGCGAAGACGTCGGCATTCTTCGCGGTCGGCGATCCGGCCATGGCGAGGCCGGACAGGTCGCCCTTCACGTCGGACACGAAACAGGCCACGCCGGCTTGGCTCAGCCCGTCGATGATGCCCTGGATCGTCACCGTCTTGCCGGTGCCGGTCGCGCCCGCGATCAGCCCGTGGCGGTTGGCGCGCCTGAGGTCGAGCGCTTGCGGATCGGCCCCCCCGGACCCCGCGCCGATGAAGATACTATTCGTGTCGGCCATGCGAAAACTCCCTCGATCCGGGTCCGGATCGAGGGAGGTTTAGCGAGCCGTTCGGCGAGTGTCAGCCCTTCAGCTTGACCGCGACGTACAGGCTGCCTTGGCGCAGGCGCGTGATGTACAGCAACACAGAGGTGCGGCCGGCCGCCTTGGCCGCGTTGATCTGGGCGGCGAGCTGCGCCGGGGTCGACACGGCGACGCGGTTGACCGACGAGATGATGTCGCCGCGCTGCAGGCTCTTGGCGGCGGCGTCGCTCGACGGGTCGACATTGGTGATGACGACGCCGCTGACGCTGCCCGGCTGGATGCCCAGATTGTTGGCGATGCCGGGGGTTAGCGCAGTTACCTGGATACCGAGCAGGTTGCTCGATGCGCGCAGATCAGGCGCGCCCGGCGAGCCGTCACCGTCGTCGCCGTCCGGCGCGCCGCCGGGAATCAGGCTGGCCAGTTCCTCGTCGGTCGGGCGCGTTCCGACGACCGCGTTGATCGTCAGCGGCTTGCCGTCGCGGATCACGCTGAGCTTGGCGGTCGATCCCGGCGCCACATTGGCGATCAGGTAGGACAGGCTGTTGTCCGGGTTCACTTCCTGGCCATTGACCGCGACGATCACGTCGCCTTGCTTGATCCCGGCCTTGTCGGCGGCCTGGCCCGGCTCGACGCGGCCGATCAGCTCGCCCTTGTCCTTGGGCAGGCCGAGCGAGGCGGCGATATCCTCGTCGACCGGCTGACGGTTGACGCCGAGATAGCCGCGCTGGATCTTGCCGCCCTTCATCATCGTGTCGATGATCGGCTTGGCCGATTCGGCGGGGATCGCGAAACCGATGCCGACCGAGCCTTCGGACGGCGAATAGATCTGCGAATTGATGCCGATCACGTTGCCGTTCAGGTCGAACATCGGCCCGCCCGAATTGCCCTTGTTGATCGCGGCGTCGGTCTGGATGAAGCGGTCATAGGCGCCACCCTGGCCGGTGACGCGATGCAGCGCGGAGACGATCCCGGCGGTGACGGTGCCGCCCAGCCCGAACGGGTTGCCGATCGCGATCACCCAGTCACCGACCCGCGCCTTGGTCGAATCGCCGAACTTGACATAGGGCAGGTTGTTCGCGTCGATCTTGAGCAAGGCGAGGTCGGAATTGGTGTCGCTGCCGATCAGCCGCGCGACATATTCCTTGCGGTTGGCGAGCGTGATGGTGATCGATTCGACCTTCGCCCCGCGTGTCGCGGCCCTCACCACGTGCGCGTTGGTGACGACATAGCCATCGGGCGAGATGATGAAGCCCGATCCCAGGCTCTGGCCTTCGCGGGTGACCGGCTGGCCGTCGCCGCCGCCGTTCATGTCGCCGAACAACTGCATCAGCGGGTTGTCCTGGGTCGAAAGCTGGACCTTCTGCTTGACCGAGACATTGACCACGGCGGGCTGGAGCTTGGCGACCATGTCGGCGAAGCTCATCGGCGCGCCGGGCCTGGGCGCGGCGGAGGCGATCGCGCCGGGCTCGTTCTGCGCGCTCTGGGCATAGGCGGGATGTTGCAGCACCAGCGAGGAGGCGGCGCCCCCGATCAGCAGGGCGGTGGTGATGGCGTAGGCGTAGCGCACTTAGGTCTTCCTCTTCGTCTCGGCGAAACCCCGGTTCGTATCTTTATTGGGGCGTTCTGGCTGAACGGCGATTGAATATGAACGAATTGCAAGGGTTGCGATTGGTCAAACCCGTCAATGATCAAATCGATCAACCGATTATTTCCCGCCGCCCTCGAATTGTTTCAGATAGGCATTGTCCGGCGTCAGGATCAGGTTGGTGTCGCCCTTCGGCTGGTCCTTGGTGCCGGGCGCGAAGGTCTGGCGATAGGACTGCATGGCGCGATAGAAATCGTAGAATATCGGGTCCTGGTTGAACGCCTGGGCATAGATCTGCGCGGCCTGCGCCTGGGCGTCGGCGCGCAGGATCGCGGCGTCCTTCTGGCCCTGCGCGCGGATCACCTGCGCCTGCTGGAAGCGGGCGTTGCGCATGCGCGCGATCGCCGAATCCAGCGGCGTCCCGGCCGGCAGGTCGGCATGCTTGATGCGGACGTCGATGATCTGCACGCCATAGGGCGCCGCGACCTGTTGCAGCCGCGCCTGGATGCTGTCCATCACCTTGCGGCGTTCGGGACTGAGCAGGTCGGCGAACGTGTTGCTGCTCAATTCGTTGCGCACGGCCGAGCCGAACAATTGCTGGAGCGCGGACGTCACGCGTTCCTCGGCGCCGGACGACAGCCCGACCGCTTGCAGCGCGCGCATCGGATCGACGATGCGGAACCGCGCATAGGCGTCGACATCCAGCGGGCGCTGGTCGGTCGACAGCACCGACAGATTGTTGAGGTCGACGTCGAGCACGCGCTTGTCGAGCCATACGATGCGATCGATGAACGGAACGCGGGCGACCACGCCGGCGCCGGTCTGGCCCAGCTTTTCGCCGCTATGATAGGCGTTGACCTTCACGAGCGGCTTTTCGAGCCGGACGATCACCGCCTGGCGCGTTTCGGGGACGATCGCCACCGTGCTCGCCAGCAGGATGACCAGCAGCAGCGCGACCATGCCGAGCGTGATCGGGTTGCGGAGCCAGGTGGACATCATTGGCCTCCCTGCGGCGCGCTGGGCAGCGGCCGGCCCGGCGGGATCGGCAGGTAGGGCGCGACGCCGCGCGGTTCGATGATCGTCTTGTTGGTCTGCCCCAAAACCTGTTCCATCGTTTCGTAATACATGCGCCGCCGGGTCACGTCGGGCGCGAGCTTGTACTGCGCATAGACGCGGTCGAACGACGCGGCCTCACCCTCCGCCGCCGCGAGCAGCTGTTGCGCCCAGGCGCGCGCGGCGTTGACGCTGTTCGCGGCTTCCTGTTGCGCGACGGACACGTCCTTGAACGCGTCCATCGCCTGCGAGGGCGCCGACGCGTTGTTGAGCGACACGCCGACGATCACGATGCCGGCCTGATATTCGTCCAGCACCCGCTGCATCGAATTCTTCACCTGCGCCTCGATATCGGCCTTGCCGTTGCCGATCACCTTGTCGAGCGAGGTGGTCGCGACGGCGGCGCGCACCGCGCTTTCCGCCGCCGCCTTGACGGTGTCGTCCGGCCCCTTCAGCTCGAACACATATTGCTGCGGATCGGCGATGCGCCACCGCACCGTATAGCCGAGATCGACCAGATACTGGTCCTCGGTCAGCACCAGGTTGGCGCCTTCATTCTCCGGGAACTGGAACGACCGGATCTGGTCGATGTTCACCACCTGCACGGACGCGATCGGCGCGGGCAGGGTGATTTGCCAGCCCGGCGACAGCGTGCCCGAATATTTGCCGAAATAGGTGACGACGCCGCGTTCCTGCGGGCCGATCACGTGGAAGCTGGTCAGCCCGATCCACGCGACCAGCAGGAGCCCCGCGCCGCCCAGCCACAGGTTGCGCGCGCTGGGACCGCCGGGCAGCCTGAACCCGCCGCCACCGCCGCCGCCACCGGACCGGGCGCGCTTCAGCAGCTCGTCGAGCGACGACACGCGCGCCGACCGGGGCCGTCCGCCCGGCGGCTGCGCCCAGGGATTGCGCGGGCCGGCCCCATCCTCATTCGGGCCGCCGCCGCCGCCCTCGTTCGGCGCGCCGGAATCGTCGCCACCGCCGCTCCCGCCCCAGGGGCTTTTCGGCTTGGCCATGAATGAAGGAAGTTGGCGCCACCAGGCACGTGCGGTCGTCATGCATGCTCTTATAGGTGTCTCGCCGCGGAAAAACAGTGGCAAGCGGCTGATCCGTCTCTATCTGGCGCAGCGATGGACAAGGAAACGATCGGGACGCGGCTCGCCGCACTGTCCCACGGACGCGCGACGACGCGGGTCGAGGGCGCGCGCGCCAGCGTGATCCTCGACGTGACGGGGCTCGATATCGCGGCGCGCGATACGCTGGAGGCGACCGTGCGGGCGGCGGCCCTGGCCGAGCCGGGGATCGCCGAGGTGCGCGTCGCGATGACCAGCGAGCGCGTCGGCCGCCGGCTGATCGCGGTGGCGAGCGGCAAGGGCGGGGTCGGCAAGTCGACCGTCGCCGCCAACCTGGCGGTCGCGCTGGCGAAAGGCGGGCGCTCGGTCGGGCTGGTCGACGCCGACATTTACGGCCCGTCGCAGCCGACCTTGCTGGGCGTCGAGGGATCGAAGCCGGCGGCGCGGGACAAGACGATGATCCCGGTCGCGACCCCCTATGGCGTGCCGGTCCTGTCGATGGGCCAGCTCGTCGCGCCGGGCCAGGCGATCGCGTGGCGCGGGCCGATGGCGGCAAGCGCGCTGGGACAGTTGATCGAGGGCGATTGGGGGCCGGCCGACACGCTGGTCGTCGACATGCCGCCGGGGACTGGCGACGTGCAGTTGACGATGATCCAGAAGTACAAGCCGGCGGGCGCGGTGATCGTCTCGACGCCGCAGGACCTGGCGCTGATCGACGCGCGGCGTGCGATCGACCTGTTCGCCAAGGCCGGGGTGCCGGTGATCGGGCTGGTCGAGAACATGGCCGGCTATGCCTGCCCGCATTGCGGCGAAGTGTCCGACCCGTTCGGACGGGGCGGGGCGGAAGCGGCGGCGGCGGCGCTCGGCGTGCCGTTCCTCGGCCGCGTGCCGCTGGCGATGGCGATCCGCGCCGCCTCGGACGCCGGTACGCCCCCGGTCGCCGGGAACGCGCCCGAAGCGGCGGCGTTCAACGAGATAGCGGGGAAGGTCGCCGACTGGCTGCGCGCGGCCTGAAAAGCGCCGCAATCGGCGGTCATTCCGGTCCTGTATCGTCGGCGGAGTCGGTCATGCTGTGGTGGTTCGCGTTGCAGGTGTCGCCCGATCTCGACGCCTCCATGGCGCGCTATCGCGACCGGACGCGCGCGACGGTCGAATGCGCCACCGGCAAGCCCGACGACATCGTCATCTGCGACCGCCGTGCGGCGGACCAGTTCCGTTTGCCGCTGGTCGACCTCGACCTCGACAATCCGAAGAACGAACCGGTGCCCGCCGAGCGCGAGCGGCTGTTGGCGCGGACCAACAATTGCCAGGAGAAATCGACCTTCCTGGTCGGCTGCGGGAAGGCGGGGATCGGTGTGAGCACGCGCGGCGGCGTGCGCGGGCTCGGCGAACGGCCGCTCGCGCCATGATCGCGCTGCTCCTTATCCTGCAGAGCGCCGCGTCCACCGCGCCGCCACAGCCCGAGCGTTGGTCGATCCTTGCCCCCGCGCCCGGCCAATCGTGCGTGAGGGAGCGCCAGCCCGGTGACAGGGAGGATATCGTCGTCTGCGGCACGCCCGATCCGCAAACGTCGCTGCGGTTGCCCGACCCGGATTCGGTCCCATCCAAGGGACCGATGAAGTCGAACCCTTATCTAACGGGCACCGGCGCGCTGGCGGCGATGGACACACCGTGCCCGATCAGCCGCGATTGCGTGGTCGGGTTCGGCCCGCCGATCGTCCCGATGATCAAGGGGGCGGTCGACGTCGCCAAGCGCGCGTTCGCCAGGAAACCCGACAAGACCGGCCGCGTGGCGATCCCGCTCGATGACAGCGACGCGCCGACGGGGCGAATCGAACCCTGACACTTTCCATGGGTGGCAGCGATGCGTCGCAGGCGTCGTCATCGCCCCAGATAATGCTCCTGCGCGGCATCGGTCGCGTTGATCGCGAGCACGCTGCGTGCCTCGCTGGGGCTCAGCGCGTGGCCTGATCGATCGCCGCTCGCCGCGATCACGCGGTCGAGCAGGGCACGGCCTTCCTCCCACCAGCCGATGCCGCTGGCGGCGTTGAGGTGGCCTCGCGGGCCGGCGTCGATGAAATGGCTGCCCCAGAACGACGCCAAGCTGTGCGCGCGGCCGATGTCGATCCAGGGGTCGTCGCTCGATGCGACGAGGATCGAAGGGAAGGGGAGCGCCTTGCGCGGGGTCGGGGCGAACCCCTTCAACTCGGCCGCGCAATCGGGGCGGTCGGCGTCGGCGGGAGCGACCAGCAATGCACCGGCGACCGGCCAGCTATAAGGCTGGGGGCTCATTTCCGCCCACCACGCGACCGCGAGGCAGCCGAGCGAGTGCGCCGCGAAGATCACCGGCGCCTGCGCCTGGCGCACCGCCTGGTCGAGTTGCGTTACCCAGGCGTTGCGGTGCGGCGCGTCCCACAGGCCGAGTTCGACCCGGTGCGTGTCGGGGCGCGCCTTTTCCCACAAGGTCTGCCAGTGCGATGGACCCGAGCCGCCGAGACCGGGAACGGTGAGGATCGTCGGTAGCGTGCCGTCGGGATGCGTGAATTGACCCATATCCTGTCTCCACCAAAGGTTGGGAAGAAAGCGGCGGCGCGACGTTCCAGGGGACGAGCACGCACCTGATTTCGCTTTCTTCCCAGCACCGAATTTAATTCCTATTTATATAGTAGGAATAGACTCTGCGATGAATCGAATGCCGATTGCGCCAGTCGGATTTCGGGGCCACATCCGGCGCATGGCAAAGGTGCGCGCCGACCAATTGATCGCCGACCGCGGGCTGGCGGAAAGCCGGACGCGGGCGCAGGCGCTGATCATGGCGGGGCTGGCGTTCGTCGGCGACCGCAAGATCGACAAGCCCGGGCAAATGCTCGCCGGAGACGCGGCGGTCGAGGTGAAGGGGCGGGATCATCCCTGGGTATCGCGCGGCGGGATCAAGCTGGCGCACGGGCTCGACCATTTCGGCTGGGATGTGACGGGCGTGGTAGCGATCGATGTCGGGAGTTCGACAGGGGGCTTCACCGACGTGTTGCTCAGCCGAGGCGCGGTGCGGGTCTATGCGGTGGACAGCGGGACCAACCAGCTCGCCTGGAAGCTTCGCCAGGACGAGCGCGTGATCGTCCACGAACAGACCAGCGCGCGGGTGCTGACCGATGCGCATGTCCCCGAACCGGTCGACCTGATCGTATGCGACGCGAGCTTCATCGGGCTGGCCAAGGTGCTGGAGGCGCCGATGCGTTTCGCCAGGCCGGGCGCGCGGCTGCTCGCGTTGATCAAGCCGCAGTTCGAGGCGGGGCGCGACGAGGTGGGCAAGGGCGGGGTGGTGCGCGACCCCGCCGTCCACGACCGCGTCTGCCGCGAGGTCGCCGACTGGCTGGTCGCGAGCGGCTGGACGGTCATCGGCGTGACGCAGAGCCCGATTACCGGCCCCGAGGGCAATATCGAATTCCTGATCGGGGCGACGTTAACCGCCTAGACCGCTTGCGTTCGCCACCCACGCCCGCAAAAAGGACCAATATGGAACTCGCGACCAAGGGACAATTGCGCTGGGCCTTTCTGCGCTGGGCGATGGTTACGGTGCCGCTGATCGTGCTGCTTGGCTTCGCGTCGAGCCAGGTGGCGCCGTCGGGCGAGCAAAGCCGTTGGTACATGGCGCTCGCCAAGCCCGCGCTGAACCCGCCCGGCTGGGTGTTCCCGATCGCCTGGACCGCGCTGTATGTGATGATGGGGCTGGCGCTGGCGATGATCGTCAACGCGCGCGGGTCGCGCTATCGCGGCCTCGCGATCCTGCTGTTCGTGGTCCAGATGCTGCTCAACCTGGTCTGGACGCCGGTGTTCTTCGGTGCGCACCTGGTGTTCGCGGCGTTCCTGATCATCGTCGCGATGTTCGTCGTCGCGCTCGTCACGACCCTGGTGTTCGGCCGGATCCGCACCGCGGCGGCGTGGCTGATGGTGCCCTATCTCGCCTGGCTGTGCTTCGCGGGGGCGCTCAATTTCGGCATCATGCAGCTCAATCCGAATGCCGAGGCGCTTGTGCCGTCGTCGTCGGATGCCCAGATGACGATCTGATAATCTTTCGAAGGAAGTTGCGATGCAGTCCGAAAACCGTCTGTTCGACGATGTGGTCAAGTTCGTGAACGGCGCCGCCGGCACGCTCGCGGGCATGGGCCGCGAGGCCGAGGCCGCGACGCGCGAGCGCGCGCGCGAATGGATCGGCGGGCTCGATTTCGTCAGCCGCGAGGAATTCGAAGCGGTCAAGGCGATGGCCGCCGCGGCGCGCGACGAGAACGAGGCGCTCAAGGCACGGCTCGACAAGCTCGAAGGCGCTGCCGCCAAGCCCAGGTCCAAGGCTTGATTTTGTCGCGGCGCCGGCCCGCTCCCCCACCCGGCCTCCCACAGCATATCCTGGAATGGGAGGCCGGGTGGGGGAGCGGGCCGGCGCTGTCCGAAATGCGCGTCGCGCATTTCCACAGGAGGCCTAACCGATTTTCCACAGCTTTCTCCACGGCTGCCGTTGCGCGGCCAAGCTGCGGCGCGCAGAATCGTGTGCGATGAACAGCGAGGTCCGCCATGCTCGATGAAAACGATCTGTCGCGCGAAGACGCGGCGCCGATCGACATGATCGAGAATTACTATGCCGCGCACGGCTGGGACCATCAGCGCCACGACGATGAGGTGGTCGCGACGGTCAAGGGCAGCTGGACGCAATACGAACTCCGCGCGCTGTGGCGCGAGGAGGATAGCGTGCTGCAATTCCTCGCTTTCCCCGACATCCGCGTCACCGACGACGAACGCCGCGCCGCGATCTATGAGGCGATCGGGCTGATCAACGAACAGCTCTGGGTCGGCCATTTCGAATTGTGGTCGTCGAGCGGGATCGTGCTCTACCGCCACGCCGCGATGATCGACGGCGCCGACGGCGGCACGCTCAGCCTGGAAGGCGCGGAGTTGCTGATCGAATCGGCGATCGACGAGTGCGAACGCTTCTACCCGGTGTTCCAGTTCGTCCTGTGGGGCGGCAAGACGCCGAAGGAAGCACTCGCCGCGTCGATGACGGAGACGCAGGGCGAAGCGTGAGCAGCACCGTTCCCAAGCGCCTGTGGCTGCTCGGCTGCGGCAACATGGCGGGCGCGATGCTGGAGCGCTGGATCGCGAGCGGGGCGGTGGCGGCCGATATGGTCGACATCGTCAATCGCCATGACCGCGACGTGCCCGGCGGCGTGCGCCAGGCGCGGCGGTTTCCCGATGGTCCGCCGCCCGATCTGGTGATGCTGGGCATGAAGCCGCAGCAGCTCGACGAGATCGTCGCGATCCACGGCGCGGCGATCGGCAAAGCGCCGGTGCTGGTGTCGATCCTGGCCGGGGTCGAGGAAGCGACGCTGGCCGAGCGGCTGCCCGGCCCGGCGATCGTCCGCGCCATGCCCAATCTGCCGGTCGCGCTCGGCAAGGGGGTGGTCGTGCTGCACGCAAAGGCCGCCCCGCAATCCGCAAGGGATTCGGTCGCCGCGCTGATGGCGCCGCTGGGCCTTGTCGAATGGACCGATGACGAGGCGATGTACGGTGCAATGGGAACGCTCGAAGGGTGCGGCCCGGCGTTCCTGTTCCGCTTCATCGACGCACTGTCGACGGCGGGCGAGGCGCTCGGCATTCCCGCCGATCAGGCCGCGCGGCTCGCGCTGGCGACGGTCGACGGCGCGGCGGCGATGGCGGCGGCGTCCGATGCATCGCCCGCGACGCTCGCCGATCGCGTCGCCAGTCCGGGTGGCTCGACGCGGCAGGGCCTCAACGTGCTCGACCGCGACGATGCCCTGGTGAAGTTGCTGACCGAGACGCTCGCCGCCGCCGAACGCCGCGGTCGCGAAATGGCCGAGGAAGCGAAGCGCTAAGACTGATCGACATTCAAGCCCCGGTGCTCCTGCGAAAGCAGAAGCCCAGAGCCATGGGCGACATGGCTTGAGACCCTGGGCTCCTGCTTTCGCAGGAGCACGGGTGGTTTTGAGCGTCGGTCGTCTATTTCATGCTGATTGCCGATTGGTCCTAAGGCCGTTCGCCGGGCGGCACCGAATTCTCCCGCCACGTATGGACGCGCGCGCGTTCGCTGTCGGGGATCAGCCCCTCCAGCACCGCCCAGAACCCGCTCACCGCTTGCTGGCCCGCCTGCGCATAGGCGTTCGCGATAATATCGCGGCTGGCATTGAATATTTCGTCGTCGAGCGCGTAGCCTTTCTCGCTCAGACGCAACAGCCGCTGGCGCCGGTCGCGATCACCGACCCGCGCGGTGACCAGCCCGCGATCCTCAAGCTCGGTCAGCACGCGGCCGAGCGATTGTTTGGTCACGCCCAGGATGGCGAGCAATTCGCTCACCGAAATGTCGGGATGGCGGCCGACGAAATAGAGTGCGCGATGATGCGCGCGACCGATGCTGTTCGCGCCGAGCCGTGCATCGACCGCGCGCGTCACGCGGCTATAGGCGAAAAACAGCAATTCGCTGCCGCGGCGGATTTCCGGTTCGCGGAGGAATTGGGCCGAAGCGGCTGGTGTTGGGGCAGTCATGTTGACCGGTTCTGCCATCGTAACGACAGTGCCGCAACCCTTGGACGCGCCGATTTTCGCGGGTATGGGACAGGGGTCATGACCAGCCCCGCCACGTTCGCGCTCAACCCCACCGCTTCCCCCACGCCCGTCGAGGTTCGTGCCCGGCAGATGGCGGATCCCGGCTTCGGCCGCGTCTTCACCGACCACATGGCGATCGCGCATTACAGCGCGGCGGACGGCTGGCACGATCTGGCGATCGCGCCGCGCGCGCCCCTGACCGTCGATCCGGCCTGCGCGGTGCTGCACTATGCGCAGGAGATTTTCGAAGGGCTGAAGGCCTATCGCACTGCCGCCGGCGGCACGACGCTGTTCCGGCCCGAGGCGAACGCCCGCCGTTTCCAGGCGTCGGCCCGGCGCCTGGCGATGCCCGAACTTCCGGCGGAAGTGTTCGTCGAATCGTGCCGCGCGCTGGTCCGCAGCGAAATCGACTGGATCCCGGCAAGCGACGGCGGTGCGCTCTATCTGCGGCCGTTCATGATCGCCAGCGAAGCGTTCCTTGGGGTCAAGCCGTCGTCCGACTACATCTACATGGTCCTTGCCTCTTCGGTCGGCGCCTATTTCAAGGGCGGGCCCAAGGCGGTGACGATCTGGGCGTCGGAGAATTATACGCGCGCCGCACCCGGCGGCACCGGAGCGGCGAAGTGCGGCGGCAATTACGCCGCCAGCCTCGCCGCGCAGTCCGAAGCGACCGCCAAGGGCTGTGACCAGGTCGTGTTCCTCGACGCGGTCGAGCGCCGTTATGTCGAGGAACTCGGCGGCATGAACGTGTTCTTCGCGTTCGACGACGGGTCGATCGCCACCCCGCCGCTCAGCGACACGATCCTGGCGGGGATCACGCGCGATTCGCTGATCGCGCTGGCCCGCGATCGCGGGATGACGGTGCGCGAGGAACGCTATTCGCTCGACCAGTGGCGCGCCGACGCCGCGAGCGGCCGGCTGACCGAGGCGTTCGCCTGCGGCACCGCTGCGGTGGTGACCCCGATCGGCGCGGTCAAGGCGGCGTCGGGCGACTTCACGATCGGCTCGGGCGGGCCAGGACAAGTGAGCACCGCGCTGCGCGCCGCCCTGGTCGCGGTGCAGACCGGCACGGCACCCGATCCGCACGGCTGGCTCGACCGGCTTTAGGGCGCGTTCTTTAAGGGGCTTTGCAGACGGGCAAGCGCCGCTATAAGCGCGCGCTCGGCCAGTCGGCCCGACGCGAGCAAGCCTCGCCGGGGCCGGCATGTTGGGGCGTCGCCAAGTGGTAAGGCAGCGGCTTTTGGTGCCGCCATTCGCAGGTTCGAATCCTGCCGCCCCAGCCAACGATTCCTACGTCTTCGTCAGAACACGTGCAGGAATCCGTTTCTTGCTCACGTGTCGCCGTCGATGTCGCAGAAACGCGCGCGCCGTTTGCTACCAACCGCACCTGCTGAATCTCGGTCATCTCAGCCAAGCTGTAGCCCGAGAGGTTGCTGACTTTCTTTGGTTCGCGGCCCGCCGCCATCTGCAGGATACCTGCAAGATTGCCGTGAAGGTCGATTGCCAAAGCGCTCTTGTCCTCATTCGGTGTAAGGACGATTTTCTCGATCAACTCGCGCACCACCGAAGCGGCCTCATCCCGAAGCTCGGGCACGTTGAACGATTCAAGGAGGCGCTGCACCGACGTATGGTAGCGCTGCGCCATGTTCGGATGAATGAATACCGGCGTCTCGACTTTCTCCGCGAGAGAAGCTGCCAGCGCTTCCTTCCGCGTTTGAAGACCGTTGATTTCATCGCGGATGAGAGACGGCTCGATCCCATCCTTGATCGCCTGGACAAGCTTCGCGATCGAACGCTCGACGCGCTCTAGCTCCGCACGGTTCGCATTCAGGGAGGCGTTATCGTCCTTGCGTTTGCGATTCATGTGATCCGTGTATTCTTTGCAGAACACGGCGCTCAGAGCGGGCGTCATGAGCTGATCTTGAAGCGTGCCGAGGATGGCACGTTCAAGTTTGGCTTCGCTGATCGTCAGACGATTGGAACAAGTGCCGCGATTGCGCGCGCAAGCGCATCCATATTGTGTCTTCGACACCATCGCGACGCCGCCACCGCATTCGCCACACTTGATGAGGAACGAGAACAGGCGTCGCGGACGACGCTGCGCAGTGTGATTGCCCTTCTCGTCCAGCGTGCGCTGCCGAGCCTTTGCTTTTTGCCACAGCTCGTCATCGACGATCCGCAAATGCGGAACGTCGGCATGAACCCAAGTCGTTTCATCGTTCAGCCGCCCGTTCGTTCGGCCAGTATCGGGATCGCGTGAGAAGCTTTGCTTCCCCCAGATTTGATGGCCGATATACAGCTCATTGTTGATGATGCCGGTCCCACGACGGCGGTTGCCGATGATCGTGCTCTGACTCCATTCGCGCCCGCGCTGCGCGGGCACGCCTTCGTTATTCAGCTCGAAGGCGATTTTGCGTGGTGATTTGCCCTTGGCGTATTCCTCGAAAATGCGCCGCACGATCGCGGCTTCCGCTTCATTGATATGGCGGATGCCACCGACGCGGTTGCCCTTCGGGCAAGCGGTGACGAGTTGGGATGACATGCGCGAAGCCGTGGCGGCTTACGCGTCCCGCGCCGCCGAGAAGCTGCGCCGTTTCGGCATGCTCGCGGGCGCGATGCAGGTCTTCATGCGCACCAACGAGTTCAACAACGATCCCCGCTACGCCAATCAGGTCACGTTCGACCTGGAGGAGACCGCCGACAGCCGATCCTTGATCGTCGCGGCGACGCGGGCGGCGCGCGCATTGTGGCGCGATGGCTATCGCTACGCCAAGGCGGGTGTCATCCTGCTTGATCTATACGAACCGATGGATTTGCCGATCGCGAACATGTTCCCCTCTCGCGACCCCGAGAAATCCAAATCCCTCATGATCGCCCTTGACGCGATAAATGGGAGGTTCGGAAGGGACAGCGTGAGCGCGGGCGGCTTGGTCGAGCGGAAGGTGTGGAGCATGCGCCGGCGCAATCTATCTCCCTGCTATACGACGCGGCTGAGCGATCTTTTGAAGGTCCGCTCTTAGCGATGGGGCCCGCTTGCGAAACATCCAAACTGGCTTGGAGCATGAGACCGGGCTACTGCCGTTGACACCGCAGGGGACGGCGTGGCCTACTTTTGTTCGTATGGGAAAGATGAGGGAATAATGGCGAAAATGGACGTGGCCTTGGCGCTTCGCGAGCCTTCGCTGCCAAATTTTTGTCCTGTTACAGACGCCGTGGATGCGATGGCAAACGCGGGCGTCGAGGAGCGCGGCGCGATCTTTACACGTCGCGAGGTGGTCGACTTCATACTTGATCTAGTCGGCTATCGGATCGACGCTCCATTGCACAAGAAACGTCTTCTGGAGCCATCCTTCGGCGGCGGCGACTTTCTGATACCAGCACTCGATCGCCTACTTGTCGCTTGGAAGGCATCGGCTGAAGCACCGGGAGTGCTGCGATCAGCAATCCGGGCTGTTGAGCTACACAGGAGCTCGTATGAAGAAACGCGCGAAGCTGTCGAGCATGCCCTGACCTCAGCAGGCTTATCCGACCGGGAGGCTGAGCAAATCGCAGATGATTGGCTCATTCAGGGCGATTTTTTGCTCGCACCCATTGACGGCGCGTTCGACACTGTAATCGGCAACCCGCCCTATGTGCGACAGGAGTCGATCCCCGACGCGCTTATCTCCGAATATCGGCGTCGCTTTAACACAATCTACGACCGCGCCGATCTATATGTCCCCTTCATAGAGCGCTCGTTGACGCTCCTAAAAAATGGCGGCCAGCTCGGCTTCATTTGCGCCGATCGGTGGATGAAGAACCGCTACGGTGGCCTCCTGCGCGCGATGGTCGCGAAGGACTACCATCTCAAAACCTATATCGACATGGTGGGAACGGACGCGTTCCATGCTGAGGTGGTGGCCTACCCAGCAATCACGATAATCGCCAAAGAGCGAGGAACCGTCACCCGGCTCGCGCATCGCCCGAAGATCGACAAGCAGTATCTCGCTGAATTGAGCGCCGCGTTGAACGCAGAAGGTCCGCCTGTCGCGAATGGCGGCGTGGAAGAAATGACTGACGTAGCCAATGGCGGTGAACCGTGGGTGCTCGACACGAGCAACCAGCTCGCACTCGTCCGGCGTCTGGAGCGCGATTTTCCGACCATCGAAGAAGCCGGTTGCAAAGTCGGTATAGGCGTGGCGACCGGGGCCGATCAGGCGTTCATCGGAAAATTCGACACGCTTGATGTGGAAGACAGTCGCAAAATCCCGCTCGTCATGACCCGCGATATTGATCGCGGGACTGTCGAATGGCGCGGCCTGGGTGTTGTCAATCCGTTCGGCGATGACGGCAAGTTAGTCGACCTCGCTGCGTTCCCAAGGCTGCGGCGTTATCTCGAAGAGCGTCGAAACCAAATCGCAGGGCGACACGTCGCACAGAAGGCACCGGCAAATTGGTATCGCACGATCGATCGCATTTATCCTGAGCTCGCCAAGGAGCCGAAGCTGCTGATCCCCGACATCAAAGGCGGCGCTCATATCGTCTATGAGGACGGACGGCTTTATCCGCACCACAATTTGTATTTCGTGACCTCAAAAGATTGGGACGTGCGCGCGCTGCAAGCCGTGCTTATGGCGGGTATCGCGCGGCTATTCGTCACCGCCTATTCCACAAAAATGCGCGGAGGCTTCCTACGCTTCCAAGCGCAATATTTGCGACGTATTCGTTTACCGCGCTGGCAAGACGTTCCCGCGCCGATTAGGGACCAACTCGTTGCTTCCGTTCGCGACGGCGACGAAGCCAAGCGCAACGCTGCGGTCTATGCCCTGTATGGTATGACCGAAGCCGAAACGGCCGCGTTGGGGGAAGGTTGATAGATGGGGCTCGATTTAGCGGACTATGAACGGCAGACCCATGAAGCCGTTATGGCGTTCTGGGGAAACAGAGAACAGGCCCGGCAAAAGCAGATCGAGGCTGGCGTCACAGATCAGGGTGAACGCGCCGGGGTGACCGGCGGCAAAAATATGGACGGCTTTACCGCTCTCATCATCGACTTGGTGAAGCGAAACGGGCTGGGCCATGCGCAGATTCATCAGAAGCGCGCGCTGCTCACGCTGCCCGGCTACTTCCGGCCCACCAAACTTTGGGATTTGCTGGTGATGATCGACGGGCGTCTTATCGCCGCCGTCGAACTCAAGAGCCAAGTTGGCCCTTCGTTCGGCAATAACTTCAACAACCGCACCGAGGAAGCGATCGGGACCGCTCACGATCTCTCAGTCGCCTATCGCGAAGGAGCGCTTGGCAAGCACCCCAAGCCATTCATCGGTTGGTTGATGCTGGTCGAGGACGCGGACGCTTCGCGCCGTCCTGTGACCGATCGCTCTCCCCACTTTCCCGTGTTCCCGGAGTTTCAGGGAGCGTCCTATCTCAAACGCTATGACGTGCTGTGCCAACGGCTCGTTCAAGAGCAGCTTTACACGGCGGCGGCATTGATCGCCTCCCCGCGCAGCGCCGTCGAAGACGGCGCATTCGCCGATCTGTCGGACCTGACCAGCGTCAAGACATTCGTGACAGGCCTGGCGGGCCACATTGCAGCCGAGGCAGCGAGGCGCTGATCGTGGATGGCTTCGACGATATGACTGATCCGCCCGCGCCGCAGACTTTGCCATCGGCGTCGCTGTTGCAGGCTGGACCGCCCATTGAGCCCATCTCTCGATTGATGGTCTACACACCCGACCAATGGGAAGAATTTGTCGAGGAGTGGGTGTCGGGCGTCTTGAAGGAAAAATACACGGCCGTTCGCCGCTTCACCGGTGCAAACGACCGTGGCATCGACATTGCCGGATTCGCCGATGCGGCGATGCTGAACGGCGTTTGGGATCTGTACCAGTGCAAACGGTTTCAAAGCAGCGTCACGCCAGGTGCTGCATGGCCAGAAATCGGCAAGGTGCTGTGGCACTCGTTTCAGGGCCACTACAATGCACCGCGCGCCTATTATTTCATGGCCCCAAAGGGTGTCGGCACGACGCTCAATCAGCTTCTCGCGCACGCCCCCAATCTGAAAGCCCGCGTAAAAAAGGAGTGGGAAAAGAATATCGCCGGGGCCATCACCGGCACGGCGACTATCGCCCTAGACGGCGCATTCGCGGCATATGTCGAAGCGTTTGACTTCTCAATCTTCAAATCCATTTCGCCGCGTGAGCTGATCGACCAGCATCGCAAAACGCAGTATTTTCTGAGTCGGTTCGGCGGCGCGCTGCCCGCCCGTCCGAAGCCCGACGGGCCGCCTAACGACATTCAGGACCACGAGCAAAAATATGTCGGGCAACTGCTCGCGGCTTACGGCGATCACACGAAACAGACGGTTGCGGACGCCGCCGCGCTCGACCAATGGAAGCCGCTGCGGGAGCATTTTCATCGCTCGCGCGAGAGCTTCTATCATGCGGAGTCGTTGCGCGTGTTTGTCCGCGAGAAGGTTGAACCCGGCACGTTCGAGACGCTGCAAAACGAAATTTATGACGGCGTAATCGACACGGTGGATGGCCAGCACGCGGACGGGTATGAGCGCGTCAAGGCGACCGCCAAGGCCGCCCAGGAGATGTCGCTGGACGCGCACCCGCTCGGCGCGAGCGCGTTGACGAAGGATCGTCATGGCATCTGCCATCAACTCGCTAACGAGGACCGTCTCCAGTGGACGAAGTGACTCGCGCGCGATCCTTGACATTTAACGGGCCTCTGGAAGCGGGGCTGCGGGCCGTGGCCATCCTAGGCGCGGCGTTTCCAAAAGCCTTTGACATCCAGCGGATGACGGCTTTTGACTATCTGCTGGTTCATACCAGCCAGCTCGGCGGTCCCGCCGATTTGCACCCGGACAGCCCCATTCGCGCGCCCGCCACCCAAGTCCGGCGGCGCGTCGTTCAGGACGGCATACATCTAATGATGACGCGCGACCTAATCGCGCGCGAAGCGAACGATGACGGCATCGTCTATCGGGCCGGAGAGGCGGCCGCGACCTTTCTCGATTCCCTTCAAGCGCCTTACTTGCGCGAGATGTGCAGCCGGGCAGGGTGGCTCGTACATCACTTGGCTCATCACACCGATCAAGAGTTTGACGCGCTGATGCGGCGCTTTTTCGATCAATGGCTGATCGAGTTTCAGCAAACAGAACAGAGCTTAGGGGCCGAAGCGTGACACGCGGTCTGCGCCTCCGTTTTCTCAGCTTTCACGGCCCGTCGGCCGAACCCGCCATCGTCGAGTTCGGGCCCGGCCTCAATGTCATCTACGGGGCGTCGAACACCGGCAAGTCGTTTATCCTGAACACCGTCGATTTCATGCTCGGTGGCAAGCCGCCCTTGCGCGACATTCCCGAGCGCGAAGGCTATGATCGCGTTTTGTTGGCGTTCGAGACGCTTGCAGGCGACCAGTTCACCGTTAGTCGTTCCATCGACGGAGGCGCGTTCACGCTATTCGATGGCTTACATTCGGCATCACTGCCCGCCGACCAAGGCAAAGTTCTCGCGGACATTCACAACGAGAAGCGCGACGATAATCTGTCCGCTTACCTGCTAGGCCAGATCGACCTGACGCAGAAACGAATCCGCAAGAACAAGCGGGGCGACACCCAAAGCCTCAGTTTTAGAAATCTCGCGCGGCTGATCCTTATCAACGAGCAGGAGATCATTCAGGAGCGATCGCCACTGTCGGACGGAAATGTTGTCGCTGACACCGCCAACACTTCGGTATTCAAATTGCTGCTGACCGGCGTCGATGACAGCGCGTTCACAGCGGGCCAAAAGCCCACTGCCGAGGACCAGTCGCGCGGCGCGCAGATCGACCTGCTCGACCAGCTTATCGGCGACTACGAGCGTCAGGTGAAAGAGCTAGCCGGAAAGCCCGACGAGCTCCAAGAACAGCTCGATCGCCTGGAAAACACAATGGACAGTCAGAGCGCGCAACTGGCCATGACCGAGGCGCAGTTTAAAGAAGCGACCATCCAGCGGCGCGACGTGGCAAAGCGGGTGGAAGACGCGAACAACCGCCTGACCGAGATTACCGCCCTGCTTGAACGCTTCACGCTCCTCGAAGCGCATTACCGATCCGACCTCGCGCGCCTGTCCGCCATCGAAGAGGCGGGCAGTCTTTTCGGCGCCCTGGGCGATGCCGCGTGCCCGCTGTGCGGTGCTTCCAAAGACCATCAAGCCAAGGCCGATTGCGAAGGCGACGTTGATCGCGTCGTAGCGGCGGCCGGTGCGGAAATCGCCAAAATCAAGCTGCGGCAGACCGAACTTGCCGACACCATGACCACGCTGCGCGAAGAAGCGGTCAGCTTTGAGCGCCGCTTGCCCAGACTCGAGTCCCGGCTTCGGGAATTGTCCGGCGAAATCGACTCCGTGGTCGCACCAAATTTGCGCCAGCTCCGCGCGAGCTATAAAGAGTTAGCTGACAAAGGCGGCGAAGTCAGGGAGGCACTCGCCATCCATCGAGGCTTGAGCGACTTAATCGAGCGCAAGGCCAAGCTGGAAAAGGAAGATGAAGTGCGCTTCGGCAGCGCCAACGGTTCGACGGATTTCGGGCTGTCCACGGCCACCGCCGATAAGTTCGCATCACTGATTCAGACCATCCTGCAAGCGTGGCATTTTCCCAACGCAGATCGCGTCCACTTCGACCTCAGCACCCGCGACCTTGTTATCGGGGGCAAGAACCGGACATCGTTCGGCAAGGGGCTGCGCGCGATTACACAGGCGGCGTTCACCATCGGCCTCATGGAGTATTGCCGCTTGAACCAAACGGCGCACCCTGGCTTCGTGATGCTGGACTCGCCTTTGCTGTCCTATCGTGAACCGGAAGCGGGCGCGGACGATTCCGACGATTTACGTGGCACGGACCTTAACGCCAGCTTCTTCGATTACATCGCCAAACTGCCTGAAGACCGGCAGGTCATCATTATCGAGAACACGGACCCACCGTCGGAGGTGAGAACGTCTGATAGCACGTCACTATTTACCGGGGTACAAGGCAAGGGCCGGTTTGGTCTGTTCCCGAAGGCTCCTCGCCTACAAGGCGAGTTCGACGAACTGCTTGGATAGACAAACCTCAGCTTGGCATCTTGCCTATGGTTGTGGAGTTCAGAGCTGCTCGAACAGCTTCGAGAGATCTATCTGCAGCCCACGGGCGATAGCAAATAGCGCGAGCGCGCCCGGGTTCCGCTCGCCGCGCTCGGTCTCGCCGACATAGTTAGTGCTGAGTCCTGCGCGGCTCGCCAACTCCTCTTGAGTCAGACTCGCGGCCTTGCGCAGCTCGCGGATGCGAGCGCCAAGCGCGACGAGATCGGGGTGTTTCTCCACGGTCAAACTGGTCGCCGTGCCAGCTTGAATCATCCACCAACGATCGTTGTGATTTTCTGGATTCCCTTTCGCGGAATACCAACTATCGTTGTGCTCACGTCATTGCCGTTAGATGCGGCTGGGGTGGAGATCAGAGATGAGGATCAAGCTGAACTCGCGTATCGCGCTGGTTTCATGCGCTGCCATTACCGTGATGTTGAGCGCGTGTGGCTCGCGCCAAAATGCCGCGACGGGCACCGACGGCAATCAAAGCATTTTGACTCCTACCGGCGTTGAACGCCCTCGCATCGGGACGGCCGAGGTTGAGAACATCGAATGCGGCTCGGCTTCAGCTCCTAACGGCATGGATGTCGTTGGTGTTTCACTCGGGATGAGTGCGCCGGACGCCTATCGAACGATTGCGTGTTCCAACCGGGTATTGCGCGTCAGCTATGGAGAGGGCGGGTTCGACCTTCCGCCTATCGCTCATCGTCTTGTCTCCATGTGCGGATGTTGTCAGCCGCCGTTCGTGCCGTCGCGCGCCTTTATGTCAGCCGGTGGATGCGCGCCCCGCAACGACGACGGGCGGCGCCGGGATGGGTGTGCCGGTCAGGCCGTAGCCAGCCGCAGACGGGCAATGTCCTGGAGGACCGTCACCTCTTCCGACTTTTCGGCGAGGCGGGACTTGAGGAGGTCGCCGACGCTTACCAGGCCGACCAATTGTCCATCGGCGATCGCGGGAAGATGGCGCGCGCGCCGTTCGGTCGCGACGCGCATCGCGGCAACGACGCTGTCGCCCGGGGCGATGGTCGGGCCGTCGGAAACCATGATGTCGGTGACGTGGTGGTCGAGGAGGTGCGTTCCGTGGCGTGCGAGTCCGTCGACGACACCGTGTTCCGAGACGATGCCGAGCAGGCGGCCCTCGACATCGGCGACGACGAGCGCGCCGACATGTTCGGAGGCCATCAGGGCGACCGCACGGCGGATCGAGGTGCCGGGCGCGACGCTGACGAGCTTGCCGGGTTTCAATGCGAGAATGTCGGAGATACGCATGGCTCAAACTCCTTGGCTTTGGGTAAGGGGCCCGCCGGGGCAAGGGGGGAAGAACCCCGGCGGGTGCCCGGCCAGGGCAAGGGGGGAGAACCCCGGCCGGGAAGGGATCAGCGCTGCTTGATCAGGCTGTGCACCATCAGCGCACCGCCATATTGCTGCAGCAGGCCGCCGCCGGAGAGCGTGCCGAGCGTGATCGGCGCGAAGCCGAGACGGGCGGCGAGCTCGCTGACCACCGCGTTCGCGCTCGTCTCGTTGCCCGAGACGAACAGGACACGATTTCCGTCATCGGTGGCGGGATCGCGGGCAAGCACCGCGGCGGGAAGCGTGTTGAAGGCCTTGACCAGCGCCGCGCCCGGAACCTTTTCGGCGACGATGTCGCTCGACAGGCGTCCGCCGAGGTCGGCCGGCGAGAAGTCGCTGAAGTCGATCGCATTGGTCGCATCGACGACGATCTTGCCGGCCCAGTCGGTGTGGCCCTTCACGGCATCGGCCACCGCGGTGAACGGTACCGCGAGAATGATGACGTCGGCATCGAGCGCGCCGTCGATCGAACAAGGCACGATCGACGCGCCGAGTTCGTCGGCCAGCGGCACGATGGACGCCGCGCCGCGGCTATTGGCGATCGCCACGGGAATGTCGTGGCGGGCGAACTGACGGGCGAGGGCGGTGCCGATCGCGCCCGATCCGATGATAGCATAGGTCATGATTGGGGTCCTTTTCGAAAGTGGGTCATAAGGTCTCAGGCGGCGTGCCGGGCCGGCGCGTCGGGGAGGGGAATGAACTCGGTCTCGCCGGGCACGCCGGGGAAGCGGCGGTTGCGCCAGTCGTCGGCGGCCTGTTCGATCCGCTCGCGGCTGCTCGAGACGAAGTTCCAGAAGATGTGGCGCTTGCCCTCGAGCGGCTCGCCGCCGAGCAGGATCATCCGCGCGCCGCCGACCGCCTTGACGACGATTTCCGCGCCGGGCCGGAGCACCACGAGCTGGTCCTTGGCAAAGCTGCCGGTCTGGCCGATCACCTCGATCGCGCCGTCAACGACATAGATTGCCCGCTCGACATGCCCGGCCTCGATCTGGAAGCGTGCGCCGTCGATGAGCGCGAGATCGGCATAAAGCGTGTCGGAGAAGACGCGGGTGGGGGCGCGGCGTCCGTGCAACGTTCCGGCGAGCAGCTTGAGGGAGATGCCGTCTCCCTGGTCCTGCGGCAGCGCGCTCGCCTCGACATGCTGGAATCCGGGGTCCGATTCCTCGAGGTCGAGCGGCAGCGCGAGCCAGGTCTGAAAGCCGAACATCGTGCCGCCGGCGGCGCGTGCCTCGGCGCCGGTGCGTTCCGAATGGACGATGCCGCGACCCGCGGTCATCAAATTCACCTCGCCCGGCTGGATCTCCTGGACATATTTCTCGCTGTCGCGGTGCACGAGGCTGCCCTCGAGCAGATAAGTGAGCGTCGCGAGGCCGATATGCGGGTGGGGACGCGTGTCGACGCCGTCACCCGAGCGGAACACGACCGGGCCGAAGCTGTCGAGAAATACGAATGGGCCGACCATGCGGCGCTGGGCGGAAGGAAGCGCGCGGCGCACCGCGAAGTCGCCGAGATCGCGGGTGGCCGGCAGGACGACCTGCTCGACCGGCTGGCTGTTCGATTGAAGCGTCATGATCGTGTTCCTCGAAAGACGGAAAGATTAGTGGATCGACAGCAGGGCGAGCGCGGTGACCTGGCGATCGGACAGGCCCGTCGCGACCAGCGCGTCCGCGAGCTCGGTCGCCGGGCGGCCATAGCGGCGCGTCCGCGCGACGAAGTCGTGCAGCAGCAGGGTCCGGGGATCGTGCTCGACGACCGGCGCCTCGCCGAACCCGACCGCTGACTTCAGCCGCGCGGCGACCGTCGAGAAAAGTGACGTGTCGGGGACGGACCAGGCGTCGCGATAGGCGTCGGAAACGACGTACCAGTCGTCGGGCGTGAGGTCCGGTTGGTCATGATGCTGATGCCGCATGGCGTCCTCCAAATTCGATGGAGAAGATGTATTGCGGCTGGCATTGCGATTAAACCGGTATAAGATGGATCGAAACGTTCGAGGAAATCGATATGATAACCGAGCCCGGCACCCCCACGCTCGACCAGCTCAAAGTCTTTCTCACCGTGATCGAAGTGGGGAGTTTCGCCGGCGCGGCGCGCCGGTTGAATCGCGCGACCTCGGTGATAAGCTATTCGATCTCCAATCTCGAAGCGCAGCTCGGCGTGACGTTGTTCGACCGCGAGTCGACCCGCAAGCCACAGCTGACCGAGGCGGGGCGGACAGTGCTCGCCGAGGCCCGCACGGTCGCCAACGGCATCGACGGGTTGCGCGCGAAAGTCCGCGGCTTGCTGCAGGGGCTGGAGGCCGAGATCCATCTCGCGATCGACGTCCTGCTGCCCGCGGACCGCGTGGTCGACGCGCTGCGCACGTTCCGGGCCGAATTCCCGACGGTATTGCTGCACCTCCATGTCGAGACGCTCGGCGCGGTGACCAAGCTCGTGCTCGACCGGGTCGCGACGGTCGGCATCAGCGGGCCACTCGATGCGGGGATCGGCGGCATCGAGCGGATCGGGGTCGGCAGCGTGCACATGATTCCGGTCGCCTCACCCGATCATCCGCTCGCCCGGGCGGGGCGCAACCCGCCGGGCGCCGGCCGCGAACATATCCAGCTCGTCCTGACCGATCGCTCGCCCCTCACCCAGGGCCGCGATTTCGCCGTCGTGAGCAGTCGGACCTGGCGGCTGGCCGATCTCGGCGCCAAACACATCCTGCTCAAGGAGGGGATCGGCTGGGGCAACATGCCCGTCCCGATGATCGCCGAGGACCTGGCCGCCGGCCGTCTCGTCCAGCTCGATATGCCCGACTCGATCGGCGGCGACTACGTCCTCGAGGCGATTTATCGCACAGACACGCCACCCGGCCCCGCCGCTTCGTGGCTGATCAACCGGTTTCTGGGCCAGGCGACCGCCGGCGCGTCTCCCGACGCCGCATCGGCCTGACCTCAGACGCGCGATGCTCGGGAGCGCGACCCGGACGTGATCGACGCCACGGCCAGGCCCGCCGCGGGATCAACGCCAGGGCATTTGTCCGTTCAACGCCGCGCGCCGGGTGGGTGATGACAGTGAGATCGGTCTGGCGGGCGTTCATGTGTTTGTGACCGATGTCGGCTACGGGATTGGGCTCGCGATCCCGTGTACCCTGGCGGAGGCGCGGCTCGTTGTTCGGCGCTGCGGCGGCCGGTCGCCAGCGTTGGGGCGATTACAGGCAGTCTCAATCGACACGATCCGCTATGGCGGTTTTCTCAGCAGCGCGATCAGGGCTGATCAGAACTATACGTGGGCGTCCCGTTGGGATTATGGGTTCATCTGGTTCTGCGTCGGTCGGGAGGGGAGACAAACTAACAACATGTCGCACCCGCCCCAAGCGCCGAAAATCTATCACATCGTCCACGTCGACAAGCTCGCCGCGATCGCGGAGGCCGGGTTGTTCAGCGACGCCGCGATACGGCGGGCCAATCCCGGCGGGACGGTGATCGGTATGAATTCCATCAAGGACCGCAGGTTGTCTCTCCCGGTGAGCTGCCACCAAGGCACCTTTGTCGGGGACTATGTCCCGTTCTATTTTTGTTCTCGATCTATCATGCTGTACGTGATACACTGCGCCAACCACCCGGAGCTTGCGTATCGGGGTGGGCAAGGCCCGATCGTGCATCTAGAGGCCGATTTGTATGAGACAATTCGGTGGGCCGACGGACAATTGCGGCGGTGGGCGTTCACGTCCGCCAATGCGGGCGCATATTACACGGAGTTCCATGCGCAGGTGGCTGCGCTGGATCAGCTGAACTGGCCTGCAATTGCCGAACGGGATTTCAGGTCGGCCGATGTTAAGGAGGCGAAGCAATCGGAGTTTCTCGTGCACGACAGGTTTCCATGGGAGCTCGTGCGTCGCATAGGCGTGCGGGACAATGCGATCGCGGCGCGGGCACACGAAGCGACGCAACACGCGGCGCATCGGCCGCCTATCGAAATTCAGTCGAGCTGGTATTACTGATGCGGGGGCGGTTATGATTTCATACACTTCCGGCGATATCCTGAACGCCGACGTGGAAGCGTTGGTGAACACCGTGAATTGTGTCGGCATTATGGGCCGAGGTATCGCGCTTCAGTTTAAGAACATGTTCCCCGAGAATTTCGAGGCCTATGCGAGCGCTTGCGCGCTCGACGAGGTTCAGCCGGGCAAGATGTTCGTGTTTGAGACGCGCCAGCTCACCAATCCGCGCTACATCGTCAATTTCCCAACCAAGCGGCATTGGAAAGGCAAGAGCCGGTTAGAGGACATTGATGCGGGTCTCGTCGCGTTGCGCGAGGAGATCGTCCGCCGCGGCATCCGCTCGATCGCGATTCCGCCGCTTGGCAGTGGTCTCGGCGGGCTCGATTGGTCAGATGTGAAGCCGCGTATCGTTTCCGCACTGTCCGCGCTCCAGGACGTCGACGTCCGAATCTACGAACCCAAGGGCGCACCTGAAGCGAGTGCGATGGTTCGAAGCCTCGAAGTTCCCAAGATGACCCCGGGTCGCGCGGCGCTTATCGTGTTGATGCAGCGCTATATCGGCGGACTGATGGACCCGTTTGTGTCGCTCCTCGAAGTGCACAAGTTGCTTTATTTCATGCAAGAGGCGGGTGAGGGATTGAGGCTGCGCTACCGCAAGGCGCATTATGGCCCCTATGCCGAGAACCTCACGCACTTACTGCGAACAGTCGAGGGGCATTTTATTTCGGGTTATGCCGATGGCGGTGACGCCCCGGACAAACTGCTGGAGATCGTACCGGGCGCGATTGCCGACGCCGAGGCGAAGCTTTGCGAAGCTGCCGAGACGCGAGAGCGTTTCGATCATGTCGCGAACTTGGTCGACGGCTTCGAGACCCCGTTCGGTCTGGAACTGCTAGCGACGGTTCACTGGGTAGTGCGGCAAGAGGGCGCCCGCTCTGTCGATGAGATCATCTCGGCGACTTACGGCTGGAATGATCGCAAGCGGCGCTTCTCGCCCGAACAACTCTCGCTCGCGCACGATGTCCTGAGCCGGAAGGGCTGGCTCGAAGCGCAGGCGGCCTGACCATGGCTGAGACGCAAATCGAGTGGACCGACGCTACTTGGAATCCGGTTGCTGGTTGTACCATCATCTCGTCCGGCTGCACGCATTGCTACGCCATGGAAATGGCACACCGCCTGGAGGCGATGGGCGTCGCCAAATATGCCGGCCTCACCCGCAAGAGTGGCAAGCGTACCGTGTGGAACGGAACCGTTCGCGAAGATCCGGGGGCGCTCGACATACCGCGACGGTGGCGCAAGCCGCGCAAGATTTTCGTCAATTCGATGAGCGACCTTTTCCATGAGGAGGTGAGCGAAGCATTTATCGTCCAAGTCTGGCAGGTCATGCGCGAGACGCCGCAGCATAACTATCAGATCCTGACCAAGCGCCCCGATCGGATGGCACGCTTCGTCGCCAACCTGCTCCCCGACGTGCTGCCGAATGTATGGCTCGGCACCAGCGTTGAGGATGCCGAAACAGCGGACCGCATCGCTGCCCTGCGCCAAGCGCCGGCGGCGATCCGCTTCATCTCCTTCGAGCCGCTGATTGGGCCGGTCGGAAATGTCGATCTGACGGACATCGATTGGGCGATCGTCGGCGGAGAGAGCGGCCGTTTCGCACGCCCAATTCGCGAAGAGTGGATCGATGATATCCACCGGCAGTGTGTCCGATCCGGCACGGTCTTCTTCTTCAAGCAATGGGGCACCTGGGGCAAAGACAATAAGCGGCGCTCGAAGAAGGCAAATGGACGGGAATATCGCGGTCGCACATGGGATGACATGCCTGGAGCGCAGGCTGCGCTCTAGCGCGACCGTGAGGGGGACGGATGGCAGAAAAGCGATACACCTGGGCAGAAGGTGCCGTGCTCGAGGAGCACTCGCGCCGGAAGCATAAGATCCTTCGGGAGTATCTCTTCCAATATTTGATGGTTCGCTGTCAGGTTCGCATGCAGACGAAATTTCGTCTCGCGATCGTCGACGGGTTCGCCGGGGCGGGCCGATATGGCTGCGGGACGAGCGGCTCGCCTCTGATTTTCATCGAGGAGCTGCGCCGGGCGATCGAGGCGATCAACCTCCACCGAGTGTCCCAGGGCTTGGGCGCGGTGGAGATCGAATGCCTTCTCGTTTTCAACGACGCCGACCCCGCTGTCATCGACTTGCTCAAAGCGAATGTCGCGCCGCTCGAAGCCGAGATTAAGGAAGTCTCGCCCAAGCTGCATCTGAGCATCGAGTATCTCAGCAAGCCCTTCGAGGCTGCGTATCCGGAGATCAAGGCCCTGCTTGATCGCGGTCGCTATCGCAGCGTGCTGTTCAATCTGGATCAATGCGGCCACAGTCTGGTCACGCGCGCGACGCTGATGGAGATCATGCGCTCTAATCCATCGGTCGAGATATTCTACACGTTCGCGATCGAGTCGCTTGTTTCCTTCTTGCAGAAATCGCAACCGGACCTGTTGGCCAGGCAGCTGGCGCATCTGAACCTCGACGGGAACGATCTCGAGAAACTTCAGGGAACGATGAATCGCCACAGCTGGCTCGGCGCTGCCGAGCGGCTGGTATTCGAGGCTTTTCGCGCCTGCTCGCCCTATGTGAGCCCGTTCTCGATCAACAACCCGAATGGCTGGCGATATTGGCTGATCCACTTCGCCAACGTGCCGCGCGCGCGACAGGTCTATAATAACATTCTGCACGAGAACGCTTCGGCACAGGCGCATTTTGGCAGGTCGGGCCTAAATATGCTCGCCTACGACCCGAGCCACGACGGCGGCGCACTTTATCTGTTTGATATGAGCGGTCGCCAGACCGCGCACACGCAGCTGCTCGAAGACATTCCGCGCGTCGTTTCGGAATGCGGCGACGTCATCGGCGTCGGGGACTTCTACGAGACCATTTATAACGCTACCGCCGCACACGCTGACGATATTCACCGGGCCATGATCGATAACCCGGATGTCGAGGTGATCACCCAAGCGGGTGGCGAGCGTCGGAGCGCGAACACCATCGTCACCACCGACATCTTGCGGCTTAAACGTCAAATCAGCTTCTTTCCGATGTTCCTTGGCGCCGCCGTCATGCGTGACTAGGGCTACACGCGACGGCCAACCGCACGTCAGTGAATGTAGTGTCACACGAGCGCGCATGTGGGAGGCGTTTCGTCGCCGAGCGTCGCCTGGAACTTCTTGAACGCGGTCTGCTCAAGGAGAGAGTCGGCTGGGGCAACGTGCCCGTCCTGATGATCGCCGAGGACCTGGCCGCCGGCCGTCTCGTCCGGCTCGATATGCCCGACTCGATCGGCGGCGATTACGTCCTCGAGGCGATTTATCGCACGGACACGCCACCCGGCCCCGCCGCTTCGTGGCTGGTCAACCGCTTTCTGGGCCAGGCGACCGCCGGCGCGTCTTCCGAGACCGTATCGGCCTGACTGCCGGCGCGATGCCGGACACCTGCCGCGCTGGACGTGATCGAAGGTGCCGTCAGGCGAGCCGCGGGAACAGCGCCAGGGCGCTGGAACGCGCGTCCTGGCCCCGCGGTCGCGCCTGCCGGAGATTCTCGATCACCTCCAAGCGGCCATCGCCGCCCTCAAGGTCGGAGAGTCCACCGACCCGACGGTTACGATCGGGCCGATGGTTAGCCAGAAACAATGGAACCGGGTGCAGAGCTATATTCGCCTGGGTATCGAGGAAGGCGC
>Ga0153956_1000615_pt1 | contig 38218 bp, 41 predicted proteins | sample TSFL040MetaG_FD_104704 | JGI IMG/M metagenome (GOLD analysis project Ga0153956, IMG submission 104704) | Attine ant fungus gardens microbial communities from Florida, USA - TSFL040 MetaG | ecosystem: Host-associated > Fungi > Mycelium > Unclassified | place: USA: Florida, Wekiwa Springs... | reverse complement strand
TCCGCCTCGTCGGCTGGTTTACCAAGGATACGGCGGCCCACCGCGATGCTGGTGTCGCCCGCGAGCACGATTTCGCCTTCACCGCGCGTCACCGCGCGCGCCTTGGCTTCGGCGATGCGCAGCACGTAAGGACGCGGCAGCTCGCCTTTCAGCGGTGCCTCGTCCACGTCGGGCGCGGCGAGGCGCGCGGGCACGATCCCGATTCGCGCGAGCAGGTCGCGGCGGCGCGGGCTGGTCGATGCGAGGACGAGCGCGGGCACGCCCGGGCGGGTCAGCCTTGCGGCCCCGGCCCGCCGCGGCCCGGCATGAAGCGGTAGGTGATGCGACCCTTGGTCAGGTCATAGGGCGTGAGCTCGACGAGCACCTCGTCGCCGACCAGCACGCGGATGCGGTTCTTGCGCATCTTGCCGGCGGTGTGACCGAGGATCTCGTGGTCGTTCTCCAGCCGGACGCGGAACATGGCGTTGGGCAGAAGCTCCACCACCTGGCCACGCATTTCGAGAAGTTCTTCTTTTGCCAAACAGACCTCTTGATTTTCGGGGAATGCCGAAAGGATGCGCGGCCTTAGCGGAAAGGCCGCGCGAAGGGAAGCGGCGTGGAAAAGAGAAGGGCCACCGGCTCGCGCCGATGGCCCTTCGCGTGTCGGTCAGGATGATCGGGCGATCAGCCGGCGACCCCCGCATGCGCCGCGAGCGCGGCGAGCAGGAGGAGCGCGACGATGTTGGTGATCTTGATCATCGGGTTCACCGCCGGCCCGGCGGTGTCCTTGTAGGGATCGCCGACCGTATCGCCGGTGACGGCGGCCTTATGGGCTTCGCTGCCCTTGCCGCCGTAATTGCCGTCTTCGATATACTTCTTGGCATTGTCCCACGCGCCGCCGCCCGAGGTCATCGAGATGGCGACGAACAGGCCGGAGACGATCACGCCGAGCAGCATCGCGCCGAGTGCTGCGAAGCCCTGCGCCTGCCCCGCCACCGCCTTCACGACGAAATAGACGACGATCGGCGAGAGCACCGGCAGCAGCGACGGCACGATCATCTCCTTGATCGCGGCGCGGGTGACGATGTCCACCGTGCGGCCGTAATTCGGGCGGCTGGTCCCGGCCATGATGCCCTTGTCGTTGGCGAACTGCGCGCGGACGTCTTCCACCACCGAGCCCGCCGCACGGCCGACCGCGGTCATGCCGAACGCACCGAACAGATACGGCAATAGCGCGCCGAGCAGCAGCCCGACGATCACGAACGGATTGCTCAGCGAGAAGTCCACCGTCAGATCGGGGAAATAGCGCGTGAGATCGGTCGTGTAGGCGCCGAACAGCACGAGCGCGGCGAGCGCGGCCGAGCCGATCGCATAGCCCTTGGTGACGGCCTTGGTGGTGTTGCCCACCGCGTCGAGCGCGTCGGTACGGTGGCGCACGTCGTCCGGAAGCCCCGCCATTTCGGCGATGCCGCCCGCGTTATCCGTCACCGGGCCGTAGGCGTCGAGCGCGACGACCATGCCGGCGAGCGCGAGCAAAGAGGTCGCCGCGAAGGCGACGCCGATGATCCCGGCCAGCTGGTAGGTCGCGATCACCGCGACGACGATCACGAGCGTCGGCAGCGCGGTCGACTCGAGGCTGATCGCGAGACCCTGAATGACGTTGGTGCCGTGGCCGGTGGTCGAGGCCTTGGCGATCGACTTGACCGGGCGATAATTGGTGCCGGTATAATATTCGGTGATCCACACCAGCAGGCCGGTGACGACCAGGCCGATCATCATGCACCAGAACAGGTCCATGCCAGTGAAGGCGGTGGCGGCGACGCCGCTGGCGGCATCCGGCGTCAGCGCATCGCTCGAGGCGAGGCCGTTGCTGCCGATCGTCGCGTTCAGATCGCCGAGCACATATTTGAACACGCCATAGATCGCGGCGGCCGACAGGACGACGGTAGTCCAGAAGCCCTTGTACAATGCACCCATGATCGACTGGCTGCCGCCAAGACGGACGAAATACGTGCCGATGATCGAGGTGATGATGCACACGCCGCCGACGATCAGCGGCAGCGTCATCAGCTGAAGCAGGTTGTCCGCGTTGGGGAGCAACAGCGCGATCGACACCATGGTGAGGCCGATCGTGACGACATAGGTCTCGAACAGATCGGCGGCCATGCCCGCGCAGTCGCCCACGTTATCGCCGACATTGTCGGCGATCGTGGCGGGGTTGCGGGGATCGTCTTCCGGGATACCGGCCTCGACCTTGCCGACCAGATCGGCGCCGACATCGGCGGCCTTGGTGAAGATGCCGCCGCCGAGACGCGCGAAGATCGAGATCAGCGAGGCGCCGAACGCGAGTGCGGTGAGCGCGGCGACGATCTCATGATCGCCCGGCGCCAGCGCCTTCGGGCCGGTGAGATACCAGAAGATCACCGCGATCGCGAGCAGGCCGAGGCCCGCCACCAGCATGCCGGTGATCGCGCCCGAGCGGAAGGCGAGCGTCAGGCCGCCTTGCAGACTGGTCCGCGCGGCCTCCGCGGTGCGGACGTTGGCGCGCACCGAAATGTTCATGCCGATGAAGCCCGCCAGCCCCGAGAGGATCGCGCCGATCAGGAAGCAGATCGTCGAGAGCGGCCCGAGCGAGAAGAACAGCACGATCGCGACGACCACGCCGACGATCGCGATGGTAGTGTATTGGCGGCCGAGATAGGCCTTGGCGCCTTCCTGGATGGCGGACGCGATGTCCTGCATCTTCTCGTTGCCCGCCGATGCGGCGAGCACCTGGCGGCTGGTGATGAAGCCATAGAGTACGGCGATCAGGCCGCAGACTATGGCCGCATAGACGATCGTCATAGCAATCCTTCCCCTTGTTATCGCTTGCAGGATCGGGCCGGACGGCCCGCCTTGCGGTTTGGGCAAGGGGTATAAGGACGGATTCGCCTCGCGCAAGCGTGCTTAGGCGCGGTGCTGATAGCCCAGTGACGGGGGCAGCGGCACGGGATCGTCCCCGTCGGTCAAAGTGATACCGTTGCCGGGCGTGAATACGCCGACTTGTGTCGCCGGTACCGGCGGCATGACGCCGGGTGACAAAGCGAACAGCAGTTCGTAGTCGTCGCCCGCCGTCGCGGCTTCGAGGCGCGCATCGCGATCTTCGCCGCGCCATACGATGTACGCAGGCGAGAGCGGCACGGCGGCGAGGTCGATCGCTACCGCCAACCCGCTCGCCGCCGCCATCCGCGCGGCATCGATCAGCAGCCCGTCCGAGACGTCCATCATCGCATGCACGACCGGCCCGAGCGCGCGACCCTCGGCGAGCCGCGGCCACGGCCGCCGGTAGCGTTCGAGCAGTTCGGCCGGCCCGTCCGCTCCTTGCGCGATCGCCAGCCCCGCACCGGCATCGCCGATCGTGCCGGTGACCCAGAGCGTATCGCCCGCCTGCGCGCCGGATCGCGCGGGAGCGGGGGCATCGGAACCGAAGGCTGTCACAGTGAGCACGCGCGGCGCGTGCGCAGGGAGTGAGACGGTATCGCCGCCGATGAGCGGACAGGCGAACTGGCGCATCGCTTCGCCGAAGCCCCCGAGGAATGCGGCATCCCACCCTCCACGCCTCCCCGGCGCAGGCCGGGGCCCAGTTGGAGAGGCGGATGTAACTGCGCGCCGCATTTCACTACCTTCTAGTCCCACCTGGGCCCCGGCCTGCGCCGGGGAGGCGTCAACTGTCAGCGGATAGTTGAGCAACACGCCCTCCACCCGCGCGCCTTTGGCGGCGAGATCGGAGAGGTTGGTCGCGACCAGCTTCCACGCCACATCCTGCGGCGGATCGCCGGACAGGAAATGCACGCCCTCCACCAGTGTATCGGTCGTGACCACCAGCCCCGCGACCAAAGCCGTATCATCCATCAGCCCGCGCGCGCCGGGGTGCAGCGGCAGGCTGCGTAGTGCAGCGATGAACTCGGCTTCGGTCATGTCCCGAGCGTTAGCCGCGTTTCAGCCGGCGCGCACCCGCGGCGGCGCTGTTCTGGGCACGAACAGCACCGCGATCACGCCCAGTGCGCCCGCCGCCGCCATATACCAGGCGGGGCTCAGAGGGTCGCCGGTAATGTCCGTCAGCCATGCGACGACGAACTGCGTGGTCCCGCCGAAGATCGAGATCGCGAGCGCATAGACGATCGCCAGCGTCCCCGAACGAACGCGCGGCGGGAACCCTTCGGTGATCGTCGCCAGCGCGGCGGCGAAGGCGGCGGCGAGCAGGGCGCGGAGCACGAAGCTGGCCGTGTAGAGGCTCGCCGCGCCGGGATAATGCGTCACGAGCCAGAAGCCCGGCAACGTCGCCAAGGTGGCGATCGCGGTGGGCCACAGGATCACCGGCTGCCGTCCGATCCGGTCGGCCAGCCAGCCGCCCGCGAGCGATCCGGCCATGCCCGCGATGCCCACGGCCACGCTCGCGCCGAAGGCGATGCCCGAGGGCAGCTTGAGCACCGTCTTCGCGTACGTGGTCATGTAATTGAGCACATAGGTGGTGATCGTGCCCGACAGCATCAGCAGGAAGCCGATCAGGGCGATGCGCGCATAGCTGGCGAAGGCGGGCGGTGCGGCATCCGGCGCCGCGGTCTCCAGCGTCTCGTGCAGCGAACCGCGCAAGGCGAGGCCGATCGGCACCACCACGACGCCGATCAGCATCGCGATTCGCCAGCCCCACGCCGCCAGCATCGCGTCGCTCATCGTCGCGGCGAGCGCGGTGCCGATCAGCCCCGCGACCAGCACAGCGGCATATTGCCCGACCGATTGCAGCGAGAGGTAGAGCGCGCGCCTGCCCGGCGGCGCGGCCTCCGCGAGGAAGGCGGTGCTCGGGCCGACTTCGCCGCCCAGCGCGAAGCCCTGCACGAGCCGGAGCAGAATGACGAGGATCGGTGCGGCCATCCCGATCGCGGTATAGGACGGGAGCAAAGCGACGCCGAGGCTCGACAGCCCGATCAGCGCGAAGCTCAGCAGCATCGCCGGCCGCCGTCCGGCGCGATCGCCCAGCCGCCCGATCACGATCGCGCCGAGCGGCCGCGTCAGGAACCCCGCGCCGAACGTCGCCAGCGCGGCGAGCAGGCTGGAGACCGGATTGGCGGAGGGGAAGAACGCCTGCCCGATCTCCACCGCGAAGAAGGTGAAGACGAGGAAATCGTAGAATTCGAGCGCGTTGCCCAGGCTGACGCCGAGGATCTGGGGCGCGGTGATCGGCGGCGTCCCGCCGCTTCGCTTGTGCATCGCCTCGCCCTAAAGAGAAGGCGGGAGGCTCGGGATTTACGCGCGGCGAGTCAATCAGCCTTGTGATCGGAAAGCATCGCGCAAGGCTTTGACGCGTGCGTTGAGGTCCGCGACCTCGGCCGGCGTCATGCCCGATTTGCCGTAGAGCGCCTCGGCCAGCGTCCGCGTCTGCGCGCGCAGGTTCCGCCCCTGTTCGGTAAGCGAAACCTTGACCTGGCGTTCGTCGGCGGGGTTGCGCTGCCGCACGACATGGCCCGCCTGCTCCAACCGCTTCACCAGCGGCGTGATCGTGCTCGGCTCCAGATCAAGTCTTGAGGCGATGCTGCCGACGCCCTGCTCGTCGCCCTCCCACAGCACGCACAGGACGAGATATTGCGGATAGGTCAGCCCGAGCTTGTCCAGCCAGGGTTTATAGGTGCGGTTGACCGCCATGAACGCGCTGTAGAGGCCGAAGCCCAGCTGACGATCGAGGGGGAGAGGGAATTCGAAATCCACGGTTCGCTCCTGATTTTCACAAAAACCATTATCGCGATAAAAAATATCTGGACAAGCATTTTCTTCCGCACTATTTCATAATTTATCGCGATAATGATTATCGCGGATATTAAGGGAGATGACCGATGAACACGAACACGTCCAATGCGATCCGCAATGTCGTTCTGGTGCATGGCGGCTTTGTCGACGGCTCCGGCTGGGAAGGCGTTTTCGACCTGCTGACCCGCCGCGGCTACAACGTCTCGATCGTGCAGAACCCGACCACGTCGCTCGCTGCCGATGTCACCGCGACCAACCAGATCCTCGACGCGCAGGACGGAGACGTCGTCCTCGTCGGCCATTCCTATGGCGGCGTGGTGATCACCGAAGCCGGCCGTCATCCCAAGGTGAAGCGGCTGGTCTACATCACCGCCTTCGCGCCGGACACGGGCGAGTCGGTCGCGTCGCTGATCGCCAATCCGGCGCCGGGCGCCCCGGTGCCGCCGATCCTGCCGCCCAAGGACGGCTTTCTGTTCCTCGACACGGCCAGGTTCGCCGCGGCGTTCGCGGCGGATGTCGCGCCGGCCAAGGCCGGGTTCATGGCCAGGTCGCAGGTTCCCTGGGGCATTCCGGCGCTCGAGGGCGCGGCGACCGATCCGGCATGGAAAGCCAAGCCCGCATTCTATCTGGTCGCGACCGACGATCACATGATCCCGCCCCCGGCCCAGCGGATGATGGCGGCGCGCGCCGGCGCCACGGTGCGCGAGGCGGCCGGCAGCCATGCCATCTACGTCTCCCGCCCCGAGCCCGTCGCGGATATCATCGAAGCCGCCGCGGCCTGAGCGCGGATCGGGCGCCGCGATGGGAAGCCGTCCCGGCGCCTGCCGCTCTTCCAATGTTGGAAAATGCCTGTCAGGCTCGCGCCCGGTTCTTTGACAGGCTGAAGATCACCACCGACGGACTTTTCACGCGAAAAGTCCGTTTGCGCGTCACTTTCGCCAACTTCGACGGAAACGCGCGGGTTTGAAGCAATCCGAGGCGTTCGAAAGGCTCAACACTCTCAACATTCGCGCGCTTTCAGGGGCGTTTCGCACCACCCGCGCCAACTTCCGTCTAGGTCCGCGCGTCCTTCGCCACCGCATCGAGCAGACCGTTGACGAACCCGGCTTCGCGGCGGTCATAGAAAGCGTGGGCGACGTCGACATATTCGCTGATCACCGTCGGCACGCTCACGTCGGCGCGGGCGAGCAGTTCGTAGGTGCCGGCGCGCAGGATCGCCTTCATGGGCTTGTCGAGCCGATCGAGGCTCCAGCCCGACGAGAGGCGCGCGGCGACCAGCCGGTCGATCTCCTCGGCGCGGGCGAGCGCGCCCTTCACGATGTCGTCGAAGAAATCCTGATCCGCCTCGGCATATTCGGCGCCCTCGATCTCCGCGCCCAGCCGGTGCTGGTGGAATTCGTGGAGCAAGGCGGCGACCGCGGTCGCCTTCATCTCATGCTGATAGAGCGCCTGGACGGCGGCAAGCCGCGCGGCGGCGCGGGCGCGGGATCGGGCGGCGGTTCGAGACATTGCAAACAAATCCGTTCGGGCTGAGCCTGTCGAAGCCCTGCTTTCGACTCTGTGGCTGGTTAGAAGAAAGAACGGCCCTTCGACAAGCTCAGGGCGAACGGGAACTAGAGCGGGAGTTCCGTTTGCTCGCCGGAAAGGCGCAGCTCGACGGACTTGGCATGCGCGGGCAGGCCCTCGGCATGCGCGAGGGCGACGGCGGCGGGGCCGATCCTGGCGAGGCTCTCGGCGTCGCATTGCAGGAAGCTGGTGCGCTTCATGAAATCAAGCACGGACAGCCCGCTGGCGAAGCGCGCGCGGCGGCCGGTGGGGAGGACGTGGTTCGGCCCGGCGACGTAATCGCCGACCGCTTCGGGCGTATGCCGGCCCAGGAACACCGAGCCGGCATGACGGACGCGATCGAAGAGCGACTCGGGGTCGTCGGTTGCGATTTCGAGATGCTCGGGCGCGAGGCGATCGACCAGCGGCATCGCCTCGGGCAGGTCGGCGGTGACGATGATCGCGCCGTTCGCGTCCCACGCTGCGCGCGCGGTCTGGGCGGTGTCGAGCTGGCCGATCTGGAGATCGACCGCGTCGGCGACCTTCGCGGCGAAGGCGGCATCGTCGGTGAACAGGATCGATTGGGTGACGGTATCGTGCTCGGCCTGGCTGAGCAGATCGGCCGCGATCCACTCGGGATCGTTCGCGCCATCGGCGACGACGACGATCTCGCTCGGGCCCGCCACCATATCGATCCCGACCACACCAAATAATTGCCGCTTGGCCTCGGCCACCCAGGCATTGCCCGGGCCGGTGATCACGTCGACGGCTGCGATCCGCCCGGTGCCGTAAGCCAGCGCGGCGATCGCCTGCGCGCCGCCGATGCGCCAGATCTCGTCGACCCCAGCGATATGCGCGGCGGCGAGAACCAGCGGGTTGATCTCGCCCCTGGGAGTCGGCGTCACCATCACCAGCCGTTCGACCCCGGCGACCTTGGCGGGGATCGCGTTCATCAGCACCGAGCTGGGATAGGACGCTCGCCCGCCGGGCACATAGACGCCTGCCGCATCCACCCCGCGCCAGCGCGCGCCGAGCCGCACGCCGTCGGCATCGATCGCGTCGCGGTCTGCGGGCTTCTGCTGGATGTGATAGGCGGCGATTCGCTCGGCCGCGAGCTCCAGCGCGGCACGCAGATCGGGCGTGAGGCCCTCCAGCGCGACGAGCCATTCGCTCTTTTCGATCCGCCAGCCGGTCTCGTTCAGATCATGATGGTCGAACTTTTTCGTGAACGCGGCCAGCGCGGCATCGCCCTCGTCGCGCACGCTGGCGATGATCGTCCGCACATCGCGCGCGACGTCTGCGTCTGCTTCGCGCCGCGCGTTTACCAGTGCCGTGAAGTCGCGCTCGAACGCCGGGTCGGAGGTGGAGAGGCGGATCATCGGCAAAGCCCCTCCCTTTCAAGGGAGGGGTTTGGGGTGGGTGCGCGCGTCTGCGCGCCCAAAAGACTCTCAACCACCCCGTACGAAGCGCCGCCGGAGGCATCGAGCCTCCGCCGACGCTGAACCCACCCCTTGCCCCTCCCTTGAAAGGGAGGGGTGGAAAAAGAGAAAGCGCGGATCATGCCGCCGCCTCGCCCGCCACCGCCCGCCGGAACGCCTCGACCAGCGGCACCACCTCGGGCCGCGTCTTGAATGCGGCGCGATTGACGATCAGGCGGCTGGTGATTTCCATGATCGTTTCGACCTCGACCAGCCCGTTCTCCTTGAGCGTGCGGCCCGAGGAGACGAGATCGACGATGCGTGGCGCGAGGCCGAGCGTCGGCGCCAGCTCCATCGCGCCGTTGAGCTTCACGCATTCGGCCTGCACGCCGCGTGCGGCGAAGTGCGCCTCAGTCAGGTGCGGGTACTTCGTCGCGACGCGGACATGGCTCCAGCCGCGCGGATCGTCCTTCGCGGCCATGTCGGCGGGCTCGGCGACCGACAGGCGGCAATGGCCGATGCCGAGATCGACCGGCGCGTAAAGCTCGGGATAGGCGAACTCGCCGAGCACGTCCGATCCGACGATGCCGAGCTGCGCCGCGCCGTGCGCGACGAAGGTGGCGACGTCGAACGCGCGGACGCGGATCAGCGCGATCCCCGGCCGGTCGGTGGCGAAGCGCAGCGCGCGGCTGCCCTCGTCCGAAAACGCCGCCTCCGGCACGATCCCGGCGCGCGCGAGCAATGGCGCGGCCTCTTCGAGGATGCGGCCCTTGGGCACGGCGATGATGATCGGATCGGTCATGGTGCGCGCGGGGCTTTACTTGGGGGTGTTCGCAGGCGCAACACGCGCGCGCAAGCGGAGGTGGCAATGGCGAGTGAGGAGAATAATCGCGGCGCGTTCCTGATCCAGGACTATTATTGCCGCCAGATGGGCGCGCCGATCTACGCCGATATGTGCGCAGCGATCGCCGGGGGCCTGACGCGCGGGAGCCGCACCGGCGCGCGCGTGCTCGACTGGCCGGGCGAGCCGACGCGCGATGCGCTGCCGCTGCGGCTGATCGGTGGCCTGCATGCTTTGGTGCGGGCAGGCGGCGATGCGGAGCTGGCGACCGTGTTCGCGGGCGAGGTGAAGGCGTCCGAAGCGATCGCCACCACGCTCAACGCTGTGCTGAAGCGTCATGACGATGCGTTGTTTCCCTGGCTCGACGGGCCGCCGCAGACCAACGAGCCCGGCCGTTCCGGCGCGCTGATCGTCGGGTTGCTCGAAGTCGCGCGGCGTTATGGCCCGAAGCTGGAGATCCTGGAAATCGGATCGAGCGGCGGGCTCAACCTGCTGATCGATCGCTACCGCTTCGATCTCGGCGGCGCCACGTTCGGGCCGGCGGGCTCGCCGGTGACGATCGCGCCCGAATGGCGTGGCGAGGCGCCCGAAGTGCCGCCGCTGGAGATCGCCTCGACGCGTGGCTGCGACGTGGCGCCGCTCGACGTGACCGATCCTGCCATCGCCGCGCGGCTCGAAGCCTATGTCTGGGCCGAGAAGCCCGAGCGGCTGGAACGGCTCGCCGCGGCGATCGGCATGGTGAAGGCGCGCGGCGTGGCGCTGGAGAAAGCGGATGCCGCCGACTGGGTCGAAGCGCGGCTCGCCGAACCGCAGGCCGAGGGCGTGACGCGCGTGCTGATGCACTCGGTCGTCTGGCAATATCTCCCCGAGCCGGTCGCCGAGCGCATTCGCGTCGCGATGAAGACGGCAGGCGAGCGCGCCGCGCCCGAACGCCCGCTCGCCTGGGTTTCGATGGAGCCCGACCGCGCGCTCGCCGAGCAGGTGGTCGGCGTGAAGAGCTGGCCCGCTGGCGACGGCTGGACGGTAGGCGAATGGGATGTCGTCGCCACCGCGCATTCGCACGCAGCCTGGGTCCAGCCCGGCGCCCGCGACGACCGCGCGCCGGGGATCGAATTGGAAACGGCGGCGCGGATTATTGTTTAGGCCGGCGCCTCTCTTTTTAGTCATCCCCGCGAAAGCGGGGACCCATCTTGAGACGTCCGCATCAAACGATACCGGCGTGATTGTGGAGGCAGTCGGAGATGGGTCCCCGCTTTCGCGGGGATGACTTAGAAATAGTCGAGTGCGGGGTTGTTCATACCCCCCAGTCCCGCATCGCCTTCAAGACCGCAGCCGGATTCTCCCATGGCACGAAATGCCCGGCATCGACCTTCTCGATCGTCACGCCCGGCACCAGCGCCTCCAGCCCTTCCAGCTGGCTCGGCAGCAGCGCCTTGTCGCCCAGCCCCCAGATGACGAGCGTCGGTACCTGGAGCGGCGGGAAGGGCGCATCGAGGAAAGCGGGGCGCTCGGGCGTCTCGTCCATCGCGGGAACCTGGATCGCGCTGGCGCGATACCAGTTGAGCATCGCCCTCATCGCGCCGGGCTGGCCCCATTGCTCCAGATAGACGGGCTTCTCGTCCTTGATCTTGTCGAAATCGGTGTGGCGCATGAAGCTGCCATCGAAGAAGCTGGAGAGGCCGATCGAGTCGATATGCTTTTCGAGATCGGTGTTGCGGAAGGCGCGGATATACTGGCTCGCCTCGCGCTGCGCCATGTCGTCGAACTGCGTCTTCTGGAAGATGAAGGGGTGCGGCGCGTTGACGATGACGAGCTTGCGCACGCGGTTCGGGTGCTGGAGTGCCGCCATCCACGCCACCGCGCCGCCCCAATCGTGGCCGACGAGCGTGAAGCGATTGATGTCGAAATGGTCGGCGAGCGCAAGCAGATCGGCGACGATCCTGTCGGGCGCGTAATTCTCGACGCCTTCGGGCTTGGACGACTTTGCATAGCCGCGCTGATCGGGCGCGAGCACGAAATGGTCCCTGGCGAGATCGGGAATGACGTGCCGCCAGGTCCGGTGCGACTCGGGAAAGCCGTGCAGCAGGATGATCGGCGGGTTCGCCGGATCGCCCGCTACCGCTACGTCAAGCTCGACTCCGGTGGCCAGGGCCACTCGCTGCTGCGCCAGATCCGCCATCGCTCTCTCCTCTGTCGCTTGAACCCTGCCGCGCGGATATGGGTTCGACAAGCGAATCTGGTCGGGCTTGTGGAAGCGATGGTGGTTGCCCGCCATCGGCGTCGAAGGAGATCGCATGACTGATGAAGCGGACACGCAGCACAGTGGCACGAAGCAGCTGGTGCTGCCGGTCTTCTACGGATCGTACCGTTCGACACGGCGCGGCATACGGCTGGCCGACTATGTCGTCGCCGGCCTGCGGGAGCGCGGCCATGACAGCATGCTGATCGATGCGCAGGCGGTTGGTCTGCCCATGCTCGACAAGATGTATAAGGAATATCCGAAGGGCGAGGCGCCGGCGAAGCTGGAAAAGTTAGCTGAGACATTGCGCGGCGCGGATGGGTTCGTGTTCGTCGCGGGCGAATATAATTGGGGCGTGCAGCCGGGGCTGAAGAACCTGACCGACCATTTCCTGGAGGAGTGGTTCTGGCGGCCGGCGGCGATCGTCAGCTATTCGACCACCCGCTTCGGCGGCGCGCGGGCGAGCAGCGCCTGGCATCTGACCTGCGCCGAGATGGGTATGGTCGTCGTGCCCAGCACGGTCGCCGTCAGCGACATCGACCATGCCATCGGCGAGGACGGCAGGCCGATGGGCGACGCGGGCAAGGGACTCGAACATGCCTTCGCCAAGACCGCCGACACGCTCGAATGGTGGGCACTTGCCGCGCGTTACGGTCGCGAAACGCGGGCGACGCCGTTCTGAGCACCGTCCTCAGGGATAGCTGGCGGTCTTCACGATCTCCGGGATCGGGATGAATTCCTTGTCGTCGCCCGGCACCTTGGGGAAGTCGCCCGCTTTCCATTTGTGCTTGGCGTCCTCGATCCGCTCGCGCTTCGACGAGACGAAGTTCCACCAGACATAGCGCTCCGAGGTGAAGGCATCGCCGCCGCATAGCATCGCGCGACCACCGTTTGTGGAAGTGAGCGTCGCGGCTATGCCGGGCTTGAGCACATAAAGCGTCTGCGGTTCGAGCGGCACGCCCTCGAGCGACGCCTCGCCGAGCGCGAGATAGATTGCGCGCTCCTCGGCCGCTGCGTCGATCGGCACGCTCGCGCCCGGCTGCAGCACGATGTCGGCGTAGATCGTACCGGCGTAGGTCGTGGTCGGCGCGCGCATGCCCCAAAGCTCGCCCATGATGACGCGGGCATGCGCGCCGTGCGCATCGAGCGTGGGCAGGTCGGCGGCGGTGACGTGCTCGAACGCCGGGTCCATCTCCTCGTTCGCCTCGGGCAAGGCGAGCCAGGTCTGGATGCCGGACAACACCGGGCCATGCGCGCGCTCGTCGCCGGGCGAGCGCTCGGAATGGACGATGCCGTGGCCCGCGGTCATCAGATTCACCGCACCCGGCGTGATCCGCGCGTCGGTGCCGAGCGAGTCGCGATGCTCGATCGCCCCGTCGAACAGATACGTGACGGTCGCGAGATTGATATGCGGATGCGGACGCACGTCGATGCCCTGGCCTTGGGCGAGCGTCGCCGGCACCATCTGGTCGAAGAACACGAACGGCCCGACCATGGTGTGCGGCTTTGACGGCAAGGTGCGGTGCACCTTGAACCCGCCGAGATCGTGCGTGGTCGGCAGAATCGTCCGCAGCACGAATTCGTCGAGACGGTCCATATCCTGTCCTCCGGTTTGCCAGTCGCCGCGGCCGGCATTACGCCATCGGCATGCCAACGTCATTCATCGTCGTCGACGACTTTCTGGAAGAGCCCGAGGCGTTTCGCGATGCGGCGCTCAAGCTCACCTACCCGCCGCAGGAGGAGCAGTTTCCGGGTCGCAACTCGCTCGAGCGGATCAACCTGTCCGGTCTGACCGAGGAAGTCTGCCGGCTGACGGGCGAGCGCCTGCAGCCGCTCTCGCCGCCGCATTCGCATTGCAAGTGCCGGATTACTTTGGCCGCCGACGTGGGCAAGGCGCGTGTTCATATCGATCCCGGTTACTGGTCGGGCATCCTGTATCTCAGCCGTCCGGAGGATTGCAGCGGCGGCACCGAATTCTTTCGCCATGTGCCGACCGGCACCGATCGCGCGCCGGTTTCGGCCGAGGAACTGCGCGCGCTGGGCTACGATTCGTTCGACGCGATGCGGATGGGGCTGGTCGAGAAGGACAGCCTGGACGATTCCAAATGGGAGCGCACGATGGAGGTGCCGATGCGCTTCAACCGCCTCGTGCTGCTGCGCCCGTGGCTGTGGCACACGGCGGGACCGGGCTTCGGCGACAGCCTGGAGAACGGGCGGCTGATCTTCGTGATGTTCTTCATGCCCGCGCGCTGAGCGCATCGAGCAGCCCGGCGAGGTTTTCGGGGAAGATCACCTCCGGCCACGTGGCGATCTCGTCGCGCGCGAACCAGCGCCATTCGCGCATCACGCGGCGTTCGAGCTCGGTATGGGCGGCCGGATCGATCTCGCAATGGCCGGGGCGGACGATGAAATAGCGTTCCTCGGCGATCACCGGCACGTCTTCCAGCGTGATGAACTCGACGGTGCGGGCATGGACTTCCGCGCCGCACTCGCAATCGATCCCGGTTTCCTCCCGCAATTCGCGGCGCGCGGCGGCGGCGAAGCTCTCGCCCGGATCGACCGCGCCGCCCGGCGTCGCCCAGAAGGGCGGGCGGTCGCCGGCGTCGAAGCGGAACAGCAGCAGGCGGCCCTCGGGATCGAAGAGGAGGATGCGCGCCGCGGGCCGGAGGGCGCGCTCACTCATGCCAGTTCCCCGGCGAAGGCCGGGGTCCAGTTACGCGACGACATTTGGCTGGCCCTGCGATCCATTATTACCATTCACCCAACTGGGCCCCGGCCTTCGCCGGGGAACTGGGTGGAACGACAGCGGCCACTCACGCCGCGTCGAGCTCGGGATAGTGGCGGAAGATACCGTCGGTGTTGAAGGCGATGCGGCGGTCGCTCTTAAGATAGGCGGCGATCCCCGGTAACTCCGCCACGCGATCATGCAACGCGATCAGACCCGGATAGTTGCCCTCGATCGCCTTCATCCGCTTGGGGAAGGCGTAGCGAAGGCCCTCGACGATCTGGAACAGGCTGGTGTCGATCGGCGACCAGTCATCGTCCGCGATCCAGTCGCCCGTGTTCGCCTTGGTCGCGGCTTCGAAATAATCGAGGAACTTCGGCATGCGCTCCTCGCGGAAACCCCTGGCGTAGCGCTTCGCCTCGGCCTTCTGGTCCTCGTAATATGCGTCGAGTGCGACCGGGTGATGCACGTTGTGCACCTCGGCGACGAAATCGGTGACGGTGAGCTGGAGCTGGATCGTCCAGAAAAGCGTCGCCTCGTCCTTGGGCGCGAGGCCGTGGGCGTCGGCGAGCCAGGTCAGGATATGCGCGACCTGCGCGACCACCATCTTGCCGGTATCGAGATAGGGCGGCGCGAAAGGCGCATAAAGCTTGCGAGAGGCCATGTCCTTCATCAGCGCCTCGGCGCCTTGCTCGCGCGCGCAGTCCTGATAGGAAATGCCCGCCGCCTCCAGCACCAGCCGCACGAATTCGCCGCGGCCCTGGATCGTCGGCCAGTACCAGAGCTTGTAGTCCGCCATCATGTCTCTCCCGGCGCGCGGGCGCGGATCGCCAGCGCATGGATGCGGGAGGACAACAGATCGGCGAGCGCCTGGTTCACCAGCCGTTGGCGCGCGACGCGGTTCAGCCCGGCGAAGCGGGGGCTTTCCACGACGACCGTGAAATGGCTCTCGCCGGTGCCGTCGTCGCCCATGTGTCCGGCATGATGATGGCTGTCGTTGATGACCTGAAGCTCGGACGGAGCGAGTGCTTCGGTCAGACGCGCCGCGATGATTTCGGCGAGCGGAGCGGTGGTTGGATCGGTCATCGCGCCTATATAAGGGGCTTTACCGTTCAGGGGAGCCTGTGGCCCGCAAGCCCGAAAAAGACCGGCCCAATGCCCGCTTCCACGGCCGCGTGGAGGGGAACGGGCGGCTGTGCGCCGAGCCCGGCTGCGACCAGCCCGGCGAGTTCCGTGCGCCGCCGCTCGAAGGGCCGGGGCACGGCGACGCGCCGCCGCAATTCCGCTGGTTCTGCCTCGATCACATCCGCGCATTCAATTCGGGCTACAATTTCTTCGACGGCATGACCGCCGACGAGATCCACCATGCGCAGCGCCCGCTGGCGGGCTGGGAGCGCGCGACACGCGCCTTCGCGCACGCCGGCACCGATCACCCGCCGCGCTGGGCCGATTTCGCCGACCCGCTCGACGCGATCGGGGCGCGCTTCGGCCGGGCCCGCAACGATGCCGCGCAGCGCAAGGACATGAAGCCGCTGTCGGGTGAGGACCGTGCGAGCCTGAAAGTGCTCGGCCTCGAACCCGATGCCGATCGCACCGCGCTCAGGAAACGCTATTCCGAGCTGGTCCGCCGCTATCACCCCGATCGCAACGGCGGCGACCGCAGCCACGAGGCGCTGCTGGCCAAGGTGATCGCGGCGTACCAGCAGCTCAGGCGGGCGCCGGCCTTCGCCTGATCGGCATTGACGGCGTGGAATTGGAAGTTCGGCAGCGGGAAGGAAAGGAGCGGAGTCAATCCGCCCCGTGGATACCGATCGGATTGCCATCGCTTCGTTGCATAAATCGGCCAATGTGCTACGCCGCGCGTTCGGAAAAAGGGGAAGCCAACATGCAAGACGAAGCGACGCCGGCTATCGAATCCGCTCATGAGGGGAGCAAGCGCGCCTGGGAGGCTCCGCGCATTTTCCGCGCCGAACTCGACGACACGGAAGCAAACATTCGCCCCGGGCCGGAAATCATCATTTACGTCTCCTGACTTCGTTCAGGCATTCGCCCCGCTCGTTCGGCGCAGGAAGTGGCCGAGCGAGACAGCGCGCATCAGCGCGAGCTGATAGGCTTGGCGCAACTTTTGGTCGGTCGGATCGAGTTGCCACGTTTGCTCGAGGCGGCGCAGGCGGTCGAGGTCGATCGCGCGTGCCGCGATCGGAAGCTGCTCCAGGCTGTCGAGTTCCGCGGCGATAGCGCCGCGCGAGGCGGTGATCCGATCGGGCCAGTCCGCGCCTTGCAGGCCGCGACGGCGCTCGGCCAGCAATTCAGGCGAGAAGCGAGGGCCGAACGCGCGGCGCGCGAGCCCGCGCAGGCGGCCGTCGACGACATGCGCCTCGCTCGGGATCGACAGGCAGAATTCGATCAGCTCGCGATCCGCGGTGGGGTCGCGCCGGTCGATCCCCCAGCCGCCCAGCACCGCCTTGATGAAGCTGCCGGGATCGGCGCGCAGCAACCCCCAGACGCGCAATTCGAACCCATCGAGCCGCGGGCGATAGCGCGTGTCGAGCCCGCGCTCGCGCGCGCGCCGCTCGATCTCCCCTGGCGCGAGCCGCGCCGGGTTGAGCGCGGAATAGTCTTCCAGCGCCATGATATTGCGGCCACGCAGCCGGTCGATCGCGCCGATCACGCGCGGCAGGCGCGCGCGCCCCGCCTGCGCCAGCGTCGCGCGCCAGGTCCGCTCGCCCGATCGCGACAGCGCCCCGCCGAGCCGTGCCAGATCCGCCCATCGCCCGGCCGCTGCGAGCTCGGCTGCCGCGGTCTCGGCCGCAAAGCTGATCGACATGTTGCCCATCGCGCCGCTCAGCAGCAACGTGACGCCGCGCGCCCGTGCGGTGTCCAAGATCGAAAAGGCCCAGGCTGCCATGGGATTGAGCACCGGCTCGTCAGCCCAGGCATAGAAGCGTTCGATGCAATCGAGCGGGGTGTGCGAACTGCTCAGCCGGACGTGGTCGATATTGGGGTATCGCGCCGCGGTGGCCGCCGCGATCGGGCCTTCGTCGGCCAGGCGGCCGGCCGGCACCGGGCCGGCGAAGCTTTCGGGTGGCACGCCGGTGAAGGCGGTCAAGCGCGCGCCGCGTTCGGCCAAGGCCAACGCCGCGGCGGTCGTCACCGCGCTGCTGTCCAGTCCCGCGCTGAGCTCGCCGCCGATCGCGTCCGCATTGCTGCGCAATTGCCGCCGCACCGCGCGATCGAGCTGCTCGCGGAGCGCCTCGGCATAATCGTCTGCGCCGCGCAGCCCCAGATCGCGGCGCACCGGGTGCCAATGACGGCGGATCGTCACACCGTCGCGATCGACATGCGCGACATGGCCTGGCGGGAGCGTTTCGACGCCTTCGAAAAAGCTGCGCGTCCCGCCGGCTGGCAGCAGGATCAGGAACTCGGCTGCACGCTCTTCGTCGGGGCGGCGCGGCACCGCATCGAGCGCATGCAGCCCGCGCGGCATCGTGGCGAAGGCGAACAGCCCGTCGCCGCGATGGAAGAAGAGCGGACGCTTGCCGATGAAGTCGCGTGCGAGGAAGAAGCGCTGCTCCGCGTTGTCCCACAATGCGAAGGCATAATCGCCGGTCAGGTGATCGACGCAGGCTTCGCTCCAACGCAGCCAGGCCCGCAGGATGAAGGCGGCGTCGCACAGCCGCGCGGCCTCGCCGCCGGCGATGCCGAGGCGCTCGGCCAGCGCGTCGCGATTGTCGATCCGCGCGTCGGCGACGAGCAGGAAGCGGCCGTCCGGGCTGCGTTGCGGCGCCGTGTCGAACCGGTCCTCGGGCAGCAGGCGATACAGCGCACGGCCCATCGCGACCGCGCCGTCCTCGGCGATGGCGGTGCCGTGCGGGCCGTAAGGCGCAAGCGCCGCGAGCATGCGCGCGCAATCGCCGCGCTCCGTGCCCGCGCCGCGACGCCAGAGTCCCGCCAGGGCGGTCACGCGCCAGTTCCCTTATCCATGCCGGCACCGTCCTAGAGCCGCCGCGCGGCGCTGGCGAGGGTGGTCAATCGCGGTCGGGCGCGCCGAGCGGGAAATAGTGACGATAGGGCCGCGCATCGTCGATGCAGCGCGCGACCGAGGGCCGGGCGAGCAGGCGGGCGCGATAGGCCTTCAGGTTCGCGTGCGCGTCGGCGATCGGATGTGCCCAATCGGCGTAGAACAGCGAGGGGGCGGCCGCGCAATCGGCGAGCGTGAAGGCGTTGCCCGCCGCCCAGTTGCGCCCGGCCATCTCGCCGTCGAGCCAGGCGTAGATCTTGTCAAGATTGCCGCGCGCCTGCTCGACGCCATAGGGATCGCGATGCTCTTCGGCACGGATCGCGTTGGTGACCAGCACCTGCGTCACGTTCATCACGTAATTGTCGAACACGCGATCGAGCTGGCGCACCTTCACCGCGTTCCACGGATCGGCGGGGATCATCCGCACCGGGCCGGGATGGAAGGCGTCGAGATATTCGATGATCGCGCTCGTCTCGAATACCTGCTTCTCACCATCGACCAGCAACGGAAACTTGCCGAGCGGCCAGCGCCCGGCGAGCTCGGCAAAATTGCCCGGCTCGCTCGGATCGACGTTGCGGAAGGTGAAGGCGGTGCCGTTCTCGTAGAGCGGGATCAGCGTCTTCCAGGTGTAGGACGAAAAGGGGTGGCCGAAGAGCTCCATCACCACTTGCCTTCCTGCATGCGACGCTGACGCTCGGCCTCGCGGGCGCTGGTGACCGCTTCGGGGAATGTGCCTTCGGCGGGAATTGCCCCGCCGGGTTCGTAAGTGGCGATCACGGTGCCCTTGTCGGTCGCCTTGTGATCGACCATGCGCAGGCCGATCGTCGGTGTGCCGTCGCCGAACAGGCGCTTGCCTTTGCCGATCGTCACCGGGAAGATCATCAGGATCAGCCGATCGATCAGACCGGCTGCAAGCAGCGGCGGATAGAGCGTGCTCGATCCCTGGATGATCAGATCGGGGCCATCGCTCCGCTTGAGCGCCGCGACATCCTCGACACTGGTCAGGCGGTGGCTGTTCTCCCAGGCGAGTGGCGGATTGCCGCGCGTCAGCACGTGCTTGCCCGCCCTTGTGAAAGCTTCGCCCATCGCCGCTTCCTCGCCCTCCACATAAGGCCAGTAAGATGCGAAGATGTCGTAGGTTCGCCGGCCGAGCAGCAGGTCGTACTCACCGGAGAACAACGATCCGATCGTCGGGAAGATGCCGTCGTCGCCGAAGCGGAACAGCCAGCCGCCCTCGTCGAAATCGCCGGTATAGTCCTCGGCCGGCCCGCCGGGCGCCTGCATCACGCCGTCGAGCGAGAGGAAGACAGCGCCGGTGATCCTACGCATCGCCCGTCTCCCCGCGCCGCGCCGCCTCGATCTTTGCGATGTCGATCTTCTTCATCGTCATCATCGCCTCGAACGATCGCTTGGCCGCAACCTTGTCGGGATCACTGTTCGCGGCGAGCAGCGCGCGGGGCGTGATCTGCCACGAAAAGCCCCATTTGTCCTTGCACCAGCCGCACATGCTTTCCTGACCGCCATTGCCGACGATCGCGTTCCAGTAGCGATCGGTCTCTTCCTGATCGTCGGTCAGCACCATGAAGCTGACCGCTTCGGTGGGCTTGAACATGTCGCCGCCGTTCAGCCCGACGAAGGCGCGGCCGAGGACGGTGAAGTCGACCGTGATCTCGTTGCCCGCGCCGCCGTCGGGATAATCGGCCGGCGCCATCATCGGCTTGCCGACATGGCTGTCGGGGAAGGTGGCGGCGTAGAATTCCGCCGCCGCGCGTGCCTGGCCATGGTCGAACCACAGGCAGGTGGTCAGCTTCTCACTCATCATCACTCTCCCGGTACGCGTACTTACTTGTTGCCCGGCCCGACCGCGCCAAACACGACGCCGGCAGTGTCGGTCGCGACGATGATACGATCGCCGCCCGGTACTTCCTGCGGGCCCATCATCACCGTGCCGCCGGCCTCGGCGACCTTCGCCGCGGTCGCATCGATGTCGGGGGTGCGGAAATAGAAGCGCCAGCCCGGGGCGGGCGCGGCGGGGTGGCCCTCGCCGGGATGCTTCATCGTCGCGCCGATCGTCGTGTCGCCGACCGCGACGAAGACGTAATCGCCCATGTCGCCGGGCATCGCCATCTTGTCGGGATAGGTCCAGCCGAACACGTCGGCGTAAAACGCGTTGCCTGCCGTCTGGTCGGTGGTCGTTAACTCGTTCCAGTTGCACTTGCCCATGCCCATCCGGTCGAACGCGGTGCTGTTTTCCGGGCTGTTGCCGCGCATGATGTAGAAGGGGTTGCCCTGCGGATCGGTGACGAACGCGGCGCGGCCCGCCTCGGGAATGTCGAACGGCGCCATCAGCGACCTGCCGCCCTTCGCGAGGATCTTCTCGTGCGAGGCATCGACGTCGTCGACGCCGATATAGAACAGCCAGGCCGGCTTCGCGCCGTTCGCCTTCATCTCGTCGCTGAGCTGCATCACGCCGCCGACCATCGAGCCGTCGGCGGTCTGGATCATGCGGTAATCCATCGGACCGTCGGGCTTGGGGCCAAGCGTCCAGCCGATGACGTGATCGTAGAATTTCTTCGACGCGTCATGATCGTCGGTGAGCAGTTCGTACCAGATCGGGGTGCCTTCGGGATTGGGCATGGTCGCTCTCCTTGTTTGAAGAACGCGCGGGAAAGCGCGCTCTTGACCGGTGCCGGCCCGCTCCCCCGCCCGACCGCCCAGAGATTCTACCTTATGGGCGGTCGGGCGGGGGAGCGGGCCGGCACCGCGACTAAACACTCGTATCCAGGATCGGGGTGAAGCCGCCGAATATCGCGCGCTTCATGTCGAACGCGGGCCGGCTCGCCTGCATCTCCGGATCCTGCATCATCTTGCCGAAGGTCGCGTCGCGCGTCGCCTTGTCGGGCCATTCGATCCAGCCGAAGATCACGCTCTCGCCCGCCTCTGCCGCGACCGCGCGGCGGAAGTCGGTCACCTTGCCTTCGGGGACATCGACGCCCCAGCCGTCGACGACGCGCAAGGCGCCCTCGCGCAGGAAGAAGGCATCGAGCTTGGCGGCGCTGTCGGAGAAGGCGTCCTTCCCGTCGCCTGGCGCGGGGCCGACGATCGCGTCGACATAACCGAACGCGCCCTTGCTGCCGCTGTCGACCACCGGCTCGTAGCCGCCATAGATCATGCGCTGCGGGTTGAACGGCATCGCACCCGCGGGCTGCATGCGCTCGTCTTCCATCAGCTTGGGCGCGGCGGCGTCGCAGGCCGCCTTGTCGGGCCACCAGATCCACGAGAAGACGATCTTCTCGCCGGCTTCCGCCTTGACCGCGCGGCGCAGGTCGGTCTGCTTGCCGTCGGGGACGTCCTGTTCCCAGCACTCGACCGTCGCGAGCGCGCCATATTCGGCGAAGACCGGCGCGGCCTTCTTCGCCAGGTCGAGATACGCGGTCTTATCGCCTTCCTTCACGGGAATGACGAAGCCCTGGAAATAGCTCATGCCTGCTCTCCCTGCTTCTGCTTCTCCGCCCAGGCGGCGTACCATTCGGGCGGCTCGCCGGTGAATCCGGCCATCTGATCGGCCAGTGCCTTCTGGAAGGCGGGGCGATCGATGCCGCGATGCATGTACGCGGTCAGGTTCGGATAGGTTTCGACATAACCCTGGCCGATCAGGATGCGCAGCACGGTGACCATCAGCAGATCGCCCGCGGTGAACGTGTCGCCATCAAGCCAGGTCTTGTCGCCCAATCGCTTCGACAGATCGGTCAGGCGGCTATGGATGCGCTCCTCGACGGCCGGACGGCGCATCTCGGACCACGGCTTGTCGCGCTCGAACACCGTCACGAACGACAGGTCCATGATGCTCGGCTCGACCGAGTTGAGCGCGGCGTACATCCACTCGATCGCGCGCGCCCGTGCGGCGGGATCGTCGGGCAGCAGTTTGCCGTAACGTTCGGCAATGTGCTGCACGATCGCGCCGGATTCGAAGAGCGTCAGGCCCTCTTCCTCATAGGTCGGTACCTGGCCGAACGGCTGGCGCGCGCGGTGCTCGGCTTCCTTCTGCGCACCCTGGCCGAGATAGTGGACGTCGTAAGGCTGGCCGGTTTCCTCCAGCGCCCAGCGCACGCGCAGGTCGCGTACCTGACCCTGCGCGAAGGGTGGAACCCAATCGAACGCCGTGATCGTGGGACGGCTCATGTCTCTCTCCTATGCTCGTATCATGACGATCGCGCGTCGCGGCGCACTACCGGCGCGCGCAGCCCGGCCTTATGCAGCCACAGTCCGGCGCGATTCAGCTCGCGATCGGCTGGTGCTCGGGCGGGCCCTGCTCGGCGGCGGCCGGGTCCATCCAGAACGGGCCGTAGGCGTGGCCGTCCGGATCCTCGAACGCGCGGCTGTACATGAAGCCCATGTCCTCCGGCCCGTGCAGTTCGCGCCCGCCGGCAGCGACCGCCGCCTCGGAGATCGCATCGACATCGGCACGGCTGTCGAACGACAAGGCGAAATGGCCGGTGGTGACCGTACGGGCGTCCGCGATCTCCTTCTTGGTGAAGGTCGCGAAGAACGGCTTGGACAGCAGCATCACGAAGATCGTGTCGGACCATACCATCGACGAGGCCTGCTCGTTGCTGAACTGCTCGTTCTTCTCGAAGCCGATCGCCTCGTAGAAAGCGGTCGATTTCGCGACGTCGGCGACGGGCAGGTTCACGAAGATCATCTTGGGCATCGGTCTTCTCCTGGGGATGGCGAAATCAGTAGGCGAGGCTGGGATACCAGTCGGTGCCGCGGCCTGCGGGCGTCATGTCGAGGATCGTCCAGAGCGGCGAGATATCGGGTGCGCCGCGCGGATCCTGTCCGGGATCGGCGGAGTCCATCCCCATCTCGCCCGCCCACGACAGCCGGATCGTGCCGTCGCGACGCGTGAAGACGAGGAATTGCGGAATGTCGCCGCCGTCGGACGACACGGCGTGATAGTCGCGGCTGAAATTACCGGTCAGATCGGAATGGAGCGGCAGATGCTGCCAGCCGCGCTCGCGCTTGAACGCGAGGAGCTTTGCGAGCGGCGAGCGCGCGGTGACGGCGAAGGCGGCACGTTGCTCGACGTCGGGCGCGATCCCGTCCCACGACGACAGCACGTTGGTGCACATCGGGCAGGGGCGCTCGCGCTGCGGGCCGAACATATAGGCGTAGACGACCAGCGTATCCTTGTCGCCGAACAGGCCTGCCAAGTCGGTTTCGCCGTGTTCGCCTGCGAAGCGATACGCGCCGGTCACGGGAACGCCCGGCGGCACCTGCCGGCGCTGCGCCGCGACCGCCTCGTTCATCCGGCGAAGCTCGATCTCGGCGACGAGCAGATCGTTGCGAGCCGCACGATACGCCGCGCTCTCGTTCGGCCAGCGCACCGGATTGGCGTCGGCAATGCTGCGCGCCGGCTTCAGCGCGGGACTATCGGCCATCGTTCATCCTCCGGTCGCCCGTCGCCGTTGCGAATCGGGTTTGCATTGGATGCGCCTTTCGGTTACAAAAAACAACCATGAAGTTAGAAAAAGTAACTAACGAGTCGTGCGAGGGAGGAAGGCGCTGGTACAATGACGCCTGCGGCACGGCACTGGGGATGGAGCTGGTGGGCGAGCGCTGGTCGCTCCTGATCGTGCGCGAGCTGTTGCTCGGGCCGCGCCGCTTCGGCGAACTGCGCGCGGGGCTGCCGGGGCTGAGCGCCAACGTCCTGACGCAAAGGCTCGCCGGGCTGGAGGAAGCGGGGATCCTCGAGCGGCACCGCATACCGCCGCCCGCCAACGTGCAGGTCTATGCGCTGACGCCCTGGGGGCTGGAATGCGAGCCGGTGGTGTTCGGGCTGGCGCGCTGGGCGTTGCGCTCGCCGGCGCATGATCCGCTGCTCAATTTTTCGGCGGTGTCGTTGGTGTTGCTGTTCAAGATGCTGCTGGTGCGCGAGCGTGCGGCGGGCTTCACCGCGACGGTGGCGATCCGGCTCGACGGCGAGGATTACGGTGTGGCGCTGGCGGACGGCGCGATCCGGGTGTGGCGCGGCAAACCGGAAGACGCCGACGCGACGATCGAGGGCAGCCCGGGCAAGTTCCTGCCGGTGATGTTCGGCGGCCGTCCGCTCGCCGATGCCGAAGCCATGGGCGATCTGCGCGCGAGCGGGGACCGCGCTCTCGCCGAACGCTTCCTCGGCCTGTTCGCGCTGCCGCCCAAAATCGCGATCGCACCATCCATGCCCGATTGAGTCTCGACTTCGCAAGCGCCACGCGCTTAGGAGAGCGCGCGAAGGACGAACGATGACCGACATACCGAACACCCAGCCCGACAGCCGCGAGACCACCATCCTCGACGCGCCCGACAAGAAGGTCAGCGTGCGCGACCTGTTCGGCATCGACATCGATATGGAATGCCCCGCCTTCAGCGAGGCGGACGAGCGCGTGCCCGATCTCGATCCGGCCTATGTGTTCGATCCCGATACCACGCTCGCCGTGCTGGCCGGCTTCGCGCACAATCGCCGCGTGATGGTGCAGGGCTATCACGGCACCGGCAAGTCGACGCATATCGAGCAGGTCGCAGCGCGGCTCAACTGGCCGTGCATCCGCATCAACCTCGATGCGCACATCAGCCGCATCGACCTGATCGGCCGCGACGCGATCGTGCTGCGCGACGGTCAGCAGGTGACCGAATTCCGCGAAGGCTTGCTGCCCTGGGCGCTGCAGACGCCGACCGCGCTGGTGTTCGACGAATATGACGCCGGCCGGCCCGACGTGATGTTCGTGATCCAGCGCGTGCTGGAAACCGAGGGCAAGCTGACCCTGCTCGATCAGAACCGGGTGATCCGGCCGAACCCGTGGTTCCGCCTGTTCGCCACCGCCAATACGGTCGGTCTGGGCGACACCAGCGGGCTCTATCACGGCACGCAGGCGATCAACCAGGGCCAGATGGACCGCTGGAACATCGTCGTCACGCTCAATTATCTGCCCGCCGCGACCGAGGCGCAGATCGTGCTCGCCAAGTCGGGCGAATACGACCAGCCCGAGGGCAAGCAGACGGTGGAGAACATGGTCCGCGTCGCCGACCTGACGCGCCGCGGCTTCATCAACGGCGACATCTCGACCGTGATGAGTCCGCGTACCGTGATCACCTGGGCGCAGAACGCGCTGATCTTCAAGGACATCGGCTTCGCGTTCCGCTTGTCGTTCCTCAACAAGTGCGACGAGGCCGAGCGCCCATTGGTGGCGGAATATTACCAGCGCGTGTTCGGCAAGGACCTGCCGGAAAGCGTGGTCGCGAAAGCTTGAAGTCCGATGTGGACTAATCTATTAGTCCATCAGGAGGCGATCATGGCAGAGGCCGATCCGCAAAAGACCTTCAACGTCCATGAGGCGAAGACGCATTTTTCCAAGCTGATCGATCGCGCCCACGCAGGCGAGGAAATCATCGTGGCGAAAGACGGCGTGCCTTACGCGCGTCTCGTGCCACTTACGGCTGCGTCGCGCCCGGCGCGCCGGCCAGGACGGTATGCCCATCTGCTGAAAGACGTATCCGAACAAGATGTGACGGCTTCCTGCTTTACCGACGAGGAGCTTGAGCAGATCGAGAACGCCAGCATTTTTCCATCAGACTGAAAGTGCGGCTGCTGCTCGATACGCATGCGTTGCTTTGGTGGTGGCAGAATGCCCAGCAGCTTGGTGCCGAAGCGAAAGCGGCGATGACCGATCCCGCCAACGAGGTGTTCGTCAGCGCCGCATCTGGATGGGAAGTGGCAACAAAGGTCCGAAAGGGACAGTTGCCGATGTTTCACGGCAGCCTGCCGGCCTTCACCGAGGATGTGATCCGGGACGGCTTTCATCACCTGGATGTCACGGCTCGGCACGGCGTGCATGGCGGTTCGCTGCCCGGTGGGCATAAAGATCCGTTCGACCGGCTGATCGCGGCTCAGGCGCTGCTAGAAAACATGGTCGTCGCAACACGCGATCCCGAGATCGCCGCCTTCGGTTGCAAAGTGCTCTGGTAATGACCGAAACCGCTCTCGATCGCTTCAAGGCGTTGCCCGGCAGCGCCGTCCGGAAGATCGCTGTCAGCCTTCTCGCTGCGGTATCGCTGATGCTGATCGGTGCAGCGAAACCCGACGTCAGCCCTGCGCCGTACAGCCTGCTGCCCGCGCCCGGCGACGAGGTGCAGCCCGACGAGGATGTCGCGCCCGGCCACATCGTGGCGCGAGCCCTGCTGGCGGGCGGGGATGCGGTGCAGCTGGTCGCGCCGCTGTCGCTGGACTATTCGAGCGAGAAAAGGCGCTGGGATCGGTATCAGATGCTCGACGCGTCGCACGTGCCTGATCGGCCGGACTTGCCCGCCACGGTGTTTTGCGAATGGCGCAACGACGGGTCGGCGGGCAAGCAGCTGGCTGGGCAGATGCTGTTCGGGCTGGTCGGCGCGCTGCGCTCGACCAGTCTCAAGACTCGCTTCTGCCTGTTCGACGGCGATGGCGACGGGATGCTCGATCACGCGGTGCTGATCGGCGCGCGGCGCGACAGCAACCGCGGTGCCTTCGCGATCCCGCCGGTCGCGGTGAAGCGCTTTCCCGGCCAGCTGATCGGCAACGGCAGCGAGGTGCGGCTGCGTTATGCCGGCGATGCGGGCACGCCGGGGCAGGTGGCGTTCGACATCGAGGTGACCGTGCAGGGGCTGACGCAGCCCGTGCCCGACGCGCGGCGCACCATATCGATCGCGACCTTGCCGGCGACGATCGACGTCGGCGCGGCGCGGATCAAGGTCGTCGCCTATGATCCCGCACGTCGCACTGCGAATCTGTGGATCGATCATGGCCTTGCGCCGGGACACATAAGTCGCGACGGAGTATTGGATGGCGACTGATTCCCCCCTCGACCGGTTCAAGGACGTGCTCGGCGGCGCGGCGCGCGCGGTCGCCGACGAGCCCGAGGTCGAGCTCGCCTTCACCGCCGACGCGCCGACGCAATCGGGCAAGCACATCAAGGTGCCGATGCCCTCGCGCACTTTGCCCGCCGATCAGGTGGCGGAGGCGCGCGGTTTCGCCGACAGCTTCGCGCTGCGCCTCAGGCACCACGACAACGCGCTGCACCTGAAGGGTGCGCCGCAGGATGCGGTGGCACGCGCGGTGTTCGACGCGGTGGAGAATGCGCGCGTCGAGGCGCTGGGCTCGCGCGGCTATGCCGGGATCGCGGCCAATCTGGCGCATGCGCTCGACCTGAAGCTGAAGGCCGATCCGATCACCCGCGCGCGCAGCCGCGACGAAGTGCCGCTGTCGACCGCGCTCGGCCTGCTGGTGCGCGAGCGGCTGACCGGTACGGCCCCGCCCGAAGCCGCCGCGGCCGGGCTGGCGCTGGTGCGCGACTGGATCGAGGAGAAAGCGGGCGGCGATCTCGACGCGCTCGGCCTTGCTATCGACGACCAGCGCGCATTCGCAGGGCTCGTCACGCGATTGCTCGAGGATCTCGAACTGGTCGAAGGCGATCAGATCCCGGAGGACTCCGACGAGGGCGGCAACGAGGACGAAGGTACCGACGAGCAGCAGCAGGACGAAGGCGAGGACGGCGAGGACCAGTCCGAAAGCGGCGAAGGCGAGGTCGATGCCCGCGGCGAGCAGCGCGAGGCCGACAGCGAGGACGGCGAATCCTCCGAGGTCTCCGACGAGTCGATGGACGACATGGACGGCGAGCCCGGCGACGATGGCGATGACGGCATGCTGCCGGTGCGCCCCAACCGCCCGCCCGCCGATCTGATTCCGAGCTTCGAATACAAGGCCTGGACGACCGATTTCGACGAGGTGATCGCGGCGACCGATTTGTGCGACACCGACGAACTCGCGCGGCTGCGTTCCTATCTCGACCAGCAGCTCACCCATCTGCAGGGCGCGGTGACCAAGCTCGCCAACCGGCTGCAGCGCCGCCTGATGGCGCAGCAGAACCGCAGCTGGGATTTCGATCAGGAGGAAGGCATTCTCGACGCCGCGCGGCTGGCGCGGATCGTGGTCAATCCGATGCTGTCGCTCTCCTACAAGGTCGAGCGCGACACCGAGTTTCGGGACACGATCGTCACGCTTCTGATCGACAATTCGGGATCGATGCGCGGCCGCCCGATCTCGATCGCCGCGATCAGTGCCGACATCCTTGCCCGCACGCTCGAGCGCTGCGGCGTGAAGACCGAAATCCTCGGCTTCACCACGCGCGCGTGGAAGGGCGGGCAGAGCCGCGAGACCTGGCTCGCCGCGGGCCGTCCGCCGCAGCCCGGCCGGCTCAACGACATCCGCCACATCGTCTACAAGAAGGCCGACGAGCCGTGGCGCCGCGCCCGCCCCAGCCTGGGGCTGATGATGCGCGAAGGGCTGCTGAAGGAGAATATCGACGGCGAGGCATTGGTCTGGGCGCATGCGCGGCTGATCGCGCGGCCTGAGGATCGCAAGATCCTGATGGTCATCTCGGACGGCGCGCCGGTCGATGATTCCACGCTCAGCGTGAATTCCGGCTCTTATCTGGAGCGGCATTTGCGCCAGGTGATCGGCTGGATCGAGGCACGCTCCCCCGTGGAACTGATCGCGATTGGTATCGGCCACGACGTGACCCGCTATTACCAGCGCGCCGTGACGATCATGGATGCCGAGCAACTGGGCGGCACGATCATCGAACAGCTTGCGGCGCTGTTCGACAAGCCGTGAGGCTCAGGCGTCGAGCCGGAAATGGAACAGGCGGCTCGGACCGTCTTCGGAGATGAGATACAGATCGCGGCCCTGCAGCGCCATGCCTTCGCCGCTATAGGGAACGGCGCGGTCGGTCACGCCGGTGCGCAGCGTCCGCACGCGTTTCATGCCCGCCCAGTCGATCCAGTCGATCGCGCCGCTCCACAGGCTCGAAGGTCCGCTGGCGACGAGCCGGCCGTTGACGAACTTCATGTCCTGATAGGCCGTGGCAGTGGGATTGGGCACCACCTCGACCTGCTTTCCGCTGGCCAGATCGAAGACGTACAGCAACCGGCTGTCCCAATTGCCCGCGACGATATTGCGGTCCGATACGGCCACGCATCCCAGATGATCGGCGACGCCGATCCTGCGGCGGACCCGCAGCGTGTCGGCGTCGATTTCCTCGATAACGGCGGAACTGTCGGGCCGCAGTTCCGCGACGGGCACCCAGATTGAACCGCCGTGAAGCGAGATGCCGCCCGGATGGTAGCGCGCACCGTCGGTCAGCTCCAGGCGCCGCAGGGACCGTCCGGTGGTGCGGTCGAACTCGTGGAGATAGCCTTTGCGGTTCACCCGGTCGACCGATGTCACCCAGATGTGGCGGCTGTCGAGATCGACGCCCTGGACGTGGAACACCTCGCCCTTCAGGTCGAGTGCCCCGAGCAATTGCGCATGCTCGATCGCCTCGGAATCCAGTTCCTGCGCGGTGGCCGCGGTCAGGCCGAGCGCGAGCAGGCCGAAGGTGGTGAGCAGGGTTCGCGTCGACTTGCGGATCATCTGATTTCCCCTTCGGGATTTCCGGTAATCGGGCATTGGCGCTGTGGTTGGTGCGGCCGGTAGCCTGCTTGTGCGACGGGAATATGAATCCCCACAGAGGCGGCGCGCAGGACGCGATTGTCTGCTACTCCTTCTCGATGCCCATCACGCCGCCTCCCGAAGGTTTTACCGGTCCGATCAAGCGCTCGGTCACGATCGCCGGGCACCAGACCTCGATCAGCCTCGAACCGGTCTTCTGGCGCGCGCTGGAAGAGGCGGCGGTGATGCGAGCGCTGCCGCTCAACGCGCTGATCGCCGAGATCGACGCGCTGCGCATCACTGCGGCTGATCCGCCCAATCTCGCGAGCGCGCTGCGGACATGGCTCTTTGCCGCATTAAAAAGTGAGAATGTTTCGCAATAGCGTTGACAGTGCGAACGACTCTCAATAGCGGGTGCCCCACGAAAGGGGACTTCATTTGCTCGCTACGCATCCCGCGCGCCGTTCGTCGTTCGCCACGCCTGCCTTCCTCGCCCTGTCCTGCGTCGGCGCCTTCGCCGCCAGCCCGGTCTTCGCCACCGACGAGCCGCACACGGCCCCGCCCGCGACCGACGATCCGGAGCAATCGCGCAACGACGTGATCGTGAACGGCCAGCGCATCAAGCCGCAGGACGATCCCAAGCAGGTCGCGCCCCTGGTCGATACGCCCAAGTCGATCGTCGTGCTGCCCAAGTCGGTGATCGAGCAGAACGGCGCGAGCAACCTGCAGGACGCGCTGCGCGCGGTGCCCGGCATCACCTTCGGCGCCGCCGAAGGCGGCAACCCGATCGGCGATCGCCCGTTCATCCGCGGCTTCGACAGCCAGGGATCGATCTATGTCGACGGCGTGCGCGATCTCGCCTCGCAAAGCCGCGAGGTGTTCGCGATCGACTCGGTGCAGATCGTGCGCGGTTCCGATTCCACGCTCGGCGGGCGCGGCTCGGCCGGCGGCACGATCAACATCATCTCCAAGCTGCCGCAACCCGGCACGTTCGGTGAGGCCGATGCGAGCTACGGCAATGGCGACTACAAGCGCATTGCCGGCGACCTGAACTGGCAGCTCGCACCCACCGTCGCGCTCCGCATCGAGGGCGTCTGGCACGATCAGGATTTCGTCGATCGCGACGCGATCTGGGCGCGCCGTTGGGGCGTGGCGCCGAGCATCACGATCGGGCTCGGCACGCCGACCCGGCTGACCGCCAGCTATTACCGGCTGGAGAGCCACGAACTGCCCGACAGCGGCATTCCCTATCTCTATGTCTGCTCGACGACCGTCTGCAACGCGCCGGCCGGCAATGCCTATTCGCAGCCCGCGATCGGCCACATCACCCTGGCCGACGGCACCAGCGGGTTCGTGCCGCGCTCCGCCTTCTATGGCCTGAAGGATCGCGATTTCCGCGACGCGACGACCGACCAGGCAACCCTGCGCGTCGAGCACGATTTCGGCGGCGTGACGCTGCGCAACACCGCGCGCTTCACCAACAGCCGCCAGTCCTACATCTTCCTGCTGCCCGACGATTCGAACGGCGACGTGTTCGGCCTGCTCAACACCCGGACCGGTGTGGTCACGCCTGCGCCCGGTACGGTGAACCCCAAGGACGGCGGCAAGGAGCTGACCGGCGGCGGCTATGTCTGGCGGCGCGCCAACACGCGCTACGGCTATGACAAGAGCATCGTCGACCAGATCGATCTGTCAGGCACGTTCCACACCGGATCGATCGAGCACAGCTTCGCGGCCGGCGCTGAATTCTCGTGGGAGCAGGCGCGCAAGGGCGCCTATGTGCTGGCGACGGGCTCTGGTATCTCGCCGCGCTGCGACACGTTCACGCTCGCACGCTATTATTGCACCGGCCTGTTCAATCCGAACCCGAACGATCCCTGGACCAATTATACCAGCGACACCTCAACCACGCAGACGCCGATCGTGAAGGGTGCGCCGACCAGCGAAACGCAGAACGACGCCAATACCCAGTCGATCTACGCGTTCGATTCGATCACGCTCGTACCGCAGCTGATCCTCAATCTCGGCGCGCGCTGGGACCGTTTCCAGTCGACGGTCACGCCGGCCTGGGTGGCGGGGCAGGTGGCGAGCCAGCAATTCTCGCGCACCGACAACCTGTTCAACTGGCAGGCAGGCCTGGTGTTCAAGCCGAGCGAGGACACCAGCCTCTACGCCAGCTACGCGACGGCGGCGACGCCGCCCAACAGCCTGCTTGGCGAAGGCCGCGAGGACAATGCGCTGCCCACCTCCTCCAGCACGGCCGCGGGCTCGCTCGATCAGCTGAAGCCGCAGAAGACGAAGACCTACGAAGTCGGCGCCAAGGGCAATATCCTGCACGACAAGCTCGCGCTCGGGCTGGCGGTGTTCCAGACCGAGATCAACAACGCCCGCGTGCAGATCGACCAGAATACGGTCGCCTTCCTCGGCCAGACGCGCATCCGCGGTGCTGAACTGAGCGTCACGGGCACGATCCTGCCAGGTTGGACGGTGTTCGGTGGCTACACGTTCCTCGATACGAAGATCGTGGACGGTGGCAATGCGGCGCTGACCGTCGCGGCCAATGGCGGCGCCAAGGCGACATCGGTCTACGTGCCCTCGGTCAACACCGGCAAGCCGGTGCCGCAGACCGCGCGCAACAGCTTCACCATGTCGACCGACTATCAGGTGACCAAGGCGCTTTCGATCGGCGGCAACGCGATCTTCATGGATCGCCAGTTCGGCGGCTATGCCGACAATCGCTATGCCACGCAGGATGCGAGCGGCGTGATCACAGTGCACCCGGCGACGGTGGTGCTGTATCGTACGATCCCGAGCTACTGGACGTTCGGCGCGCATGCCGCCTACGCGATCAACGATCACGTCAAGCTGAGCGTCACGGCGCAGAACCTGACCAACACAATCTACTTCAGCCAGGTCTATGCCTCGCATTATGCGACGATCGCGCCCGGACGCACCGTGTTCGGCACGATCGGGGTGAAGTTCTGAGATCGTGACGCTGGACGATCTCCACGCGCTCTCCTCCCAGGAGGTCGCCGCGCGCCTTTCGGGTCCGCCCGAAGAGCGCGCGGCGTTCGTGCGCGCGGCGGCCGAAGCCGGCGAGGCCGAGGCGCAGGCGGTCTATGGCCAGATGCTTCTCGATGGGCATGGCGTGCCGCGGGATGCGATGACGGCGCTCGCTTGGTTCAAGCGGGCCGCGGCGCAGCATCATCCGATGGCGATCAATATGGTCGGGCGCTGTTACGATCTCGGTTGGGGCACCGCGATCGACAAGGCCCGCGCGGCCGAATGCTTCCGCATCGCCGCCGAGCGCGGGCTCGATTGGGGCATGTATAACTACGCGACCCTGCTCGCGCTCGGGCAGGGCGTGGCGGAGGACAAGGCGGCGGCGTTCGACTGGCTCGAGAAGGCGGCGGCGCTCGGCAATGCCAAGGCGATCAATTTCGTCGGCAGCTTCCATGAGGACGGCTGGGTAGTGCGGCGCGACCTGAAAAAGGCCGCCGCCTGCTATGCGCGTGCGGCGCAGGGCGGCGATTTCCGTGGTGCGTTCAACCATGCCCGGATGCTGGGCAGCGCGGGCAGGATCGAGGACGCGATCGGCTGGCTGCGCCGCGCGGGCGAGACCGCGACGGCGGCGTTCGTCGAGAAAGCCGGGCGCTGGCTCGCCGAATGCGACGTACCAGCCTTCCGCGTACGCGGTGTGCAAGCGCTCAGACAGGGAGCGGGGCAATGCTGAGCACGATTCCCGACGTGCTGACGGCGGAACAGCTCGGCGAAATCCGCGCGCTGATCGATGGCGCCGAATGGATCGACGGCAACGCCACGTCGGGCGCGCAATCCGCGCTCGCCAAGCGCAACCTGCAATTGCCCGAAGGATCGGACGCGGCGCGGCGCGCGGGCGAGATCGTGCTCGACGCGCTGTCCGCCTCGCCTTTGTTCGTCGCCGCGGCCTTGCCGCTCAAGGTGTTCCCGCCGCTGTTCAATCGCTATGCCGGCGGGCAGGCGTTCGGCACGCATGTCGATAACGCGATCCGCATCCGGCGCGGCAGCGATTTCCGCATCCGCAGCGACTTGTCCGCCACGCTCTTCCTCGCCGATCCCGCCAGCTATGACGGCGGCGAGCTGGTGATCGAGGGCGCGTTCGGCGAGCAATCGGTCAAGCTGCCCGCCGGGCACATGGTGCTCTACCCCGCCTCCAGCCTGCATCGCGTCGCGCCGGTCACGCGCGGCGAGCGCGTCGCCTCGTTCTTCTGGATACAGTCGATGGTGCGCGATGATGGCGCGCGGCGCATCCTGTTCGATCTCGATTCCGCGGTGCAGTCGGTCGCGGCGGAGCGCGGGCAGGGCGATGCCGCGGTCGTCCAGCTGACCGGCGTCTATCACAATCTCCTCCGCCGCTGGGCGGACATATGATGCGTCACCCCAGCGAAAGCTGGGGTCTCTTCGTTACAGCAAGACCTCAGCTTTCGCTGACGGAATGGGAAAGGTCGGACCGTTGAGCAAGATCGCGCTGCGCCGCGCATGGTTTCAGGTGCACAAGTGGATCGGACTGATCCTCGCCGTGCTGATCATTCCGCTGTGCCTGACCGGCTCGGCGTTGGTGTGGGATCAGGCGCTCGATCACGTCCTGAATCCGCAGCGTTACGCGACCACCGCCGGCCCCGCGCTTTCCGCTGACAAGCTGGCAGCAGTGGCGCAAGCGGCCCTGAAGGACAAATCGATCGCATCGCTGCGCATGCCGGCCAATCCGGGCGATCCCGCCATCGCGACGTCCGGCCCCTCGCCGACCAAGGTGCAAGGGCCCGCGCCCAGGACCAATGTCTATCTCGACCCTGCGACCGGCCGCGTGCTCGATGTGGCGAGCAGCCGCTCGGGCGCGGTATCGGTGATGCACATGATCCACGGCTCGTTCATGCTGCCCGGCGTGGGCCGCGCGATCGTCGGGTGGGTCGGCGTCGCGATGCTGGTCTCTTCGATTTCCGGGCTGTGGCTGTGGTGGCCAACGGTCGGCCGCTGGGCGCGAGGGCTGCGTTGGCGGCGGCACAACAATTTCGACACCAACCTGCACCATCTGTTCGGCTTCTGGATTTCGCTCCCGCTGTTCGTGCTGTCGCTGACCGGCGCGTGGATCGCGTTTCCCGGCTTCTTCGGACCGCTGGTAGGCGAGAACAGCCGGCCAATGGGCTTCGCCGCCGATCGCGCGGCGATGAACAAGGCGAAGCCATTGGCGCATGTCGGGACGCCGCTCGTCAGGGCCGAGGCAGATGCGCTGGCGTTGGCGCCGGGGGCGATCACGCAGGTTACCTGGCCGACTGATTACAGAGCGAACTGGCAGTTCGTGATCGCGCCGGCGAAGGGCAAGTCGATGACTATCGCGGTGGATGACGCCAGGGGCGCGGCTACTGTCGCGCCCGAACCCAATCGCGGCCAGGCTTCGACCGCGATGCTGATGCGCCATATCCATGACGGCGACGACATGGGCCTCGTCTGGCAGATCGTGATCTTCCTCGGTGGCCTGCTGCCCGCTGCCCTTGCCGTCACCGGCATCGTCATGTGGTGGCGCGCGCGGGGCTGGAAGGGCGCATTGAGGGCGCGGCAAAAGGCAGCGCGCGCAGCGGCTTAGGGGCTAAACCCATATTGCATCGATGTGACAAAGTGATAGCCTCCCTGTTCTTCCGCAACAGGGAGGCTGTGATGACGATCGATCCGCGATCCCGGCCGCTGCCCAGGCCCAAGGAGCATGGCCCCTATATCGGAGCGCGCAACATCGGGCCGCTCGCGGTGGCGCTCTGGCTGGTGCTGGTGATCGGGATCCTCTGGCGCGTCTACGGGCGCTAGCGCCCGAGCAGCACCCGCGCCTGGCCTGCGATCTGCGCCAGCATCGCGGCGTTGGGCGCGGCGGCGTGGCGGGCGCGATCAACCACCGACTTGAATTGCGCGACGCGACCGGCATTGTCGGCCAGCCACTGATCGACCAGTTTCTGCGGATCGCCCTTGCCGCCGCGGCCGAGGAACTCGAGCCGCAACTGCTGGAAATCACGCGCGAGCCCGGCGATGAGCAGCCGCTCCCACGGATCGCTCGACATGATGCGTGCGGCATTGGCCTGCGCCCAGTCGAGCCCCAATGCCTGGCCGAGATGCGTGAAGGCGCGCGTCAGCACCGCCTCGTCCAGCTTCAGCCGCTCGCCGAGGTCGGCGAGGCCCACCGCGCCGTCGAGCTCGAAGATGCGCACCACCTTGAGCGCCAGCTTGCGTGGCGCGCCGGCGGCTTCGAGCGTGTCGGCGATCCGGTTCGATTGGGTGCGTGCCGCTTCGAGCAGCAACGTCTTGGTCTGCTTGTCGAGATTTGCGATGCCCTTGGCGATGCGGGCATGCACTTCGCCCGGCCCGTTGCCGGGCCGCGTGACACGCAGCAGGTCGGCGATCTGCGAGCGCGTCGCCACCGCCACTTCGTCGAACAACGCGATGCGCGCCGCCTCGGGCATCACGGTCGTCTCGATCTCGGCCCAGAGCGCGGGGAGATCGAACAACCGCTCGACCACCACGAACATCGCCGCGATGTCGCTGAGCGCCGCGCCTTCTTCCTCGGCGACCTCGAACGGGTGGAGCACACCCAGCCGATTGATGATGCGGTTGGCCAGCTTGGTCGCGACGATCTCGCCGCGCAGGCGGTGCTCGTCGATCGCCTTGGCCCATTTCTTCTGCATCGCCTTGGGGAAGGCGGCGTGGAGATCAGGCGTCAATTCGGGATCGAGCCCTAGCGCGCCGTTCTCGATCGCGTCCTGCAAGGCGAGCTTGGCGGTGGCGAGCAGTACGGCGAGCTCGGGCCGGGTGAGCCCGCGACCTTCCTGCGCGCGGCGCAGCAATTCCTCGTTGGTGCCGAGCCCTTCCACCTTGCGGTCGAGCCGGCCAGACGCCTCGAAGATCTCGATCAGCCGGACGTAGCTCGGCAGCGCCAGCGCGCCGTCATGCTCGGCGATCGACAGCGCCAGCGTCTGCAGGCGGTTATCCTCCAGCACGATGTGCGACACGTCGTCGGTCATGCTGGTGAGCAACTTGTTGCGCGCGTCGAACGACAGCCGGTCCTCGTTCATCTCGCGATTGAGCGCGATCTTGATGTTGACCTCGTTGTCCGAGCAATCGACGCCGGCCGAATTGTCGATGAAGTCGGTATTGATCCGCCCGCCGAGCGAAGAGAAGGTGATGCGCGCGGCCTGCGTCACGCCGAGATTGGCGCCCTCGCCGATCGCGATCACGCGCAGATCCTCGGCGTTGACGCGCAGGCGGTCGTTGGCGGGATCGCCGACGTCGAGATGGTTCTCGTACGCCGCCTTCACGTAAGTGCCGATGCCGCCGAACCAGAGCAGGTCGTTCGGGCTCTTGAGGATCGCCGAGATGAGCGAGACCGGGTCGAGCGCTTCCGCCTCGATGCCCAAAGCCTCGCGCGCCTGCCTGGAGAGCTTGATGACCTTTTCGGAGCGGGCGAACACGCCGCCGCCCTTGGAGATCAGCTTCGCATCGTAATCCGCCCAGCTCGAACGCGGCAGCGCGAACATCCGCGCGCGTTCCTCCCAGCTCGATGCTGGATCGGGATCCGGATCGATGAAGATGTGGCGATGGTCGAACGCCGCGATCAGCTTGATCGACCGGGAGAGCAGCATGCCGTTGCCGAACACGTCGCCCGACATGTCGCCGCAACCGACGACGCGGATCGGCTGGGTCTGCACGTCCACGCCGCGCTCGGCGAAGTGGCGCTGCACGCTGATCCACGCGCCCTTGGCGGTGATGCCCATCGCCTTGTGGTCGTAGCCGTAGGAGCCGCCCGACGCGAAGGCGTCGCCGAGCCAGTAATTGTTCTCGATCGCGATCGCGTTGGCGACGTCGGAGAAGGTCGCGGTGCCCTTGTCGGCGGCGACGACGAAATAGGGGTCTTCGCCGTCATGCACGACCACGCTCGCGGGGTGCACCACCTTGCCGCCGACGAGATTGTCGGTGATCGACAAGAGCGTGCGGATGAAGATGCGATAGCTTTCTGTCCCTTCGGCGAACCACGCGTCGCGATCCACGGCGGGCGAGGGGAGCTGCTTGGGATAGAAGCCGCCCTTGGCGCCGGTCGGCACGATCACCGCGTTCTTCACGCGCTGCGCCTTCATCAGGCCCAGGATCTCGGTG
>Ga0153956_1000614_pt1 | contig 38262 bp, 31 predicted proteins | sample TSFL040MetaG_FD_104704 | JGI IMG/M metagenome (GOLD analysis project Ga0153956, IMG submission 104704) | Attine ant fungus gardens microbial communities from Florida, USA - TSFL040 MetaG | ecosystem: Host-associated > Fungi > Mycelium > Unclassified | place: USA: Florida, Wekiwa Springs... | reverse complement strand
CTGAACCTCTCGGTGGCGAACGTCGCCCTGCCAGACATCGGGAAGGCCTTCGACGCCGGGCAGACCTCGCTCGATCTCGTCGCGGTCGGGTACTCACTGGGGCTGGCCGCATCGGTGCTCTACCTCGGGGCGCTCGGCGACCGGCACGGGCGCAAGCAGATGCTGCTCGGGGGAACCGCGCTCGCGATCCCGGCCGCGATCCTGGCCGGCCTGGCCCCGTCGATCGAGGTGCTCTTCGCCGCCCGGCTCCTGGGCGGGCTGGCCGCGGGCATGGCCTACCCGACCACGCTCGCCCTGATCACCGCCCTCTGGGCGGGCCCGGAGCGGACCAAGTCGATCGCGCTCTGGTCGGCCCTCGGTGGCGGCATATCGGCCCTGGGGCCGATGATCTCCGGCGGCCTCCTGACCGGGTTCGACTGGAGCTCGGTCTTCTATGTGACCCTGCCGCTCGCCTTCGTCGCCCTCTTCCTCGTCTGGCGCTTCGTCCCCGACCACGTCAACGAGACCAAGTCCCCCGTCGACAACCTCGGCGGCCTGCTCTCCATCGTCATGATCGCCGCCCTGGTCCTGGCGATCAACTTCGCCCCAGTGCCCGGCGCGGCCGCGGCCTCGATCGGCCTCGGCCTCGCGGCGCTGATCGCCGGGGTCGCCTTCGTGATTCGCCAGAAGCGGGTGCGGACGCCGTTGTACGACCTCCAGGTCGCCCGTCGGCGGGTCTTCTGGGTGGCCGCCTGTGCGGGCATAATCGTCTTCGGCTCGCTGATGGCCGCGATGTTCGTCGGCCAGCAATACCTGCAGAACGTGCTCGGCTACTCGACCCTGGACGCAGGGCTGGCGATAATCCCGGCGGCGGTGATGATGATCCTGGTCGCCCCCCGCTCGGCCAAGCTGGTCGAGTCCCACGGGGCGCGGTTCACGCTGCTGGTCGGTTACGTGTTCGTCCTGGCCGGCTTCGTCACCATGCTGCTGCTGTGGAAGGAAGGCGCCGCCTACTGGAAGGTCGGGCTCGGATACGCCTTCGTCGGGATCGGCGTCGGGTTCGCGGGAACCCCCGCCTCCCATTCGTTGACCGGTTCGGTCCCGGTCAGCCGGGCCGGCATGGCCTCGGCGACCGCGGACCTGCAGCGAGACCTCGGCGGCGCGATCATGCAATCGATACTGGGGGCGCTGCTCACCGCCGGATACGCGGCGGGCGCGGCGACGGCCGTCTCGGCGGCTCCGGGCTCGGTCAACCAAAACGTCCAGAACGAGCTGCTCAAGTCGTTCTCGAGCGCTGACGCGGTCGCGGAGCAGTATCCCCAGCACGCCGACGCGATCATCGCCGGCGCCCAGCAGGCCTTCCTGCAGGGAGACTCCTGGGCCTACCTGGCCGGCATCGTCGCGGTCCTGATCGGGGCCACACTCGTCTTCTTCTGCTTCCCTCGGCACGAGGAAGAGACGAGGCTGCTCACCGAGTACAGCCAGCAGGATTCGCTCGAAGCCACCGACTGATTGCCGAAGGGGTATGTTCAGCTCCCCTCTCGAACCGACGGTGCCGGCAGGCCTCAGATGAATAGGAGATCAGCATGACCCAGGACCACCTTCCGTTCCCGCCGACGCCGTCCGCGAGCACTGCCGGGCGCACGATGCAAGAGTCGGTCTACGCGAGCCGGGTGACGCCGCGGAGGCTTCCAGAGGATGCCCCGAACATCCTGATCGTGCTGATCGACGACGCGGGCCCTGGCTGGCCGGACACGTTCGGCGGGGAGGTGCGGACCGACACCCTGAGCCGGGTCCACGGTGAAGGCATCGGCCTGAACCGGTTCCACACCACGGCGATGTGCTCCCCGACACGGGCCTCGCTGCTCACGGGGCGCAACCATCACCGGATCGGCAACGGGCAGATCGCCGAGCTCGCCAACGACTGGGATGGCTATGCGGGCGAGATCCCTAAGAGCAGCGCGCTCTGCGCCGAGGTGCTGAAGGACTACGGCTACTCGACCGGAGCCTGGGGCAAGTGGCACAACACCCCGGCGATCGAGACCACCCCGGCCGGCCCCTTCCACAACTGGCCGAGCGAGATCGGTTTCGAGTATTTCTACGGCTTCCTGGCCGGCGAGGCCTCGCAGTACGAACCGAACCTGGTCCGCAACACGACCAGCGTGCTCCCGCCGAAGACTCCGGAGGAGGGCTACCACCTGAGTGAGGATCTCGCCGACGACGCGATCAAGTGGCTGCGGCAGCACCAGGCGTTCGAGCCCGACAAGCCTTTCTTCATGTACTGGGCCACCGGATGCCTGCACGCGCCTCACCACGTGACCAAGGCGTGGGCTGACAAGTACGCCGGCAAGTTCGACGACGGCTGGGACGCCTACCGCGAACGTGTCTTCCACCGGGCGAAGGAGAAGGGCTGGATCCCGCAGGAAGCGCAGTTGACGCCGCGAGATCCCCAGATGCCCGCCTGGGAAGACATTCCCGAGGAGCAGAAGCCGTTCCAGAGGCGGCTGATGGAGGTCGCGGCCGGCTTCGCCGAGCATGCTGATGTCCAAGCCGGCCGGGTCATCGACGAGATCGAACGCATGGGCGAGGCCGACAACACCCTGATCTTCTACATCTGGGGCGACAACGGTTCCTCCGGCGAAGGCCAGAACGGGACGATCAGCGAGCTGCTGGCCCAGAACGGCATCCCGACCACCGTCCAGCAGCACATCGACACGCTCGAGGAGATGGGCGGCCTCGATCTGCTCGGCACCCCGAAGGTCGACAATCAGTATCACGCCGGCTGGGCCTGGGCCGGAAGCACCCCCTACCCGGGCATGAAGCTCCTGGCCTCCGACCTCGGCGGCACCCGCAACCCTCTCGCGATCCGTTGGCCGGCGAAGATCGAGGCCGACCCGACCCCTCGATCGCAGTTCCATCACGTCACCGGGATCGTCCCGACGATCTACGAGCTGCTCGGGATCGAGGCCCCGCTCACCGTCAACGGGGTCCATCAGGACCCGATCGACGGGGTCAGCTTCGCGTACACCTTCGATGAACCGGACGCTCCCGGGAGATTGAAGACCCAGTACTTCGAGATCATGGGCAGCCGCGCTATCTATCACGACGGCTGGATGGCGTCAGCCACCGGTCCCCGGCTTCCCTGGGTGCCCGGCCATCCCCCGGGCATCGCGGACTGGACCCCCGACCAGGACGAGTGGCGCCTCTACAACCTGGATGAGGACTGGTCGCAGGCCAACGACCTCGCCGAGTCGATGCCGGAGAAGCTCGCCGAGATGAAGGAGACCTTCGCGATCGAAGCCGCCAGGAACAGCGTCTACCCGGTCGGCGGAGGACTCTGGATCCCCGTCTATCACCCCGAGCTGAGGATCTCGTCGCCTTACCGCGAATGGACCTTCGGCCCTGAGATCACCCGCATGCCCGAGTTCTGCGCGCCGGCGCTCGGCAACCGGGCGAACAAGGTCACTGTCGACGCCGAGCTGCCGGAGAACGCGAGCGGCGTCCTCTATGCGCTGGGCGGCTCGAGCGGCGGGCTCACCTGTTACATGGACGACGGTTACCTCTGCTACGAGTACAACCTCTTCATCATCCAACGGACGAAGATCCGTTCGGCCGAGAAGCTGCCCGCCGGGACGGCGAGCATCGTGATCGAGACCGAGTACGAAGGCGATGCCGCCCCGGGCGGCGCGCTCAAGGTCACGATGATCGCGAACGGCGAGGAGCTGACCTCGGGAACGGTGCCGGTCAGCGCACCCCTGCTGTTCACCGCCAACGACTGCCTCGACATCGGCACCTGCCTGGGCGGCCCCGTCTCCCTCGACTACTTCGATCGCGCTCCGTTCCCGTTCGAAGGCACGATCGCCTCGGTGAACGTCATCTACTCCAGCTGAGGCGCCGGTCGCGTATCTCCTAGCGCCCCTCCCTAGCGCCCCTCGACGGGTTCGAACTCGTTGAGTCGCCAGGTCTGGTCGAACCACGGTTCCAGCGGCCCGTACAGGCGGACGATGGGGAACCACGACTTGCCCGGAACCGTCTCGACCCAGTTGCTCTCCTTGCCTTCCGGCGCAGCCGGGCCGAAGTAGAGGTCGTACGAGCCGTCGGCGTTCTGCAGCAGGTCACCGGTATTGCTCGCCAGCGCCGGCCACGGGGTCGACTCAACCTGGAGCAGCGAGCGGGTCTGGGTGTCGTAGACGTCGACCGCCCAGAAGTTCTTCGCCGGCGGATCAGCCTCGATACGCAACCTGTAGGTGCGACCGCCATCCAATATCTCCCCGGCGGCGTCCTGGACGGTGTACGCGTATGCGGACCCGGCACCGACCTGGGCGTGCGCCATCGCGGGCGTGATGACCGTGGCCAGATAGTGGAACTGCGTGCGGGCGTCGAGCAGACGGGCACCGTCACGCAGGAACTCATAGCTGCCACCGACGAAACCGTTCTTCCAGGTGCCGTAGAGCTCCGCCTCCGGGTCGCGTGGCGAATAGGAGATCGTGCGGGCCATCGCCGCGGCGATCGGAGCCGCTTTCTCGAGGATTCCCCGCAGACGTTCGTCAGGCTCGAACGGCTTTCCCTTGACGATCCCGATCGCCGCCAGCTGCCCTCTGCGCTCCGGGTCGAGCGCCTCTATCGGCTCCTCCTGAACCAGAGCATCGATCTCTTCGTAGAAGGAGAAATCGTTCGAGTGAATCGTGTTGAACTCGAGCTCGGCCAGATTGACCCACTCGTTGTCGGCGGGATCGGCGGCCTCGGAGAGCGGGTAGATGCGCGTCTGCTTCATGGCCGGCACACCGCCCAGCGCGCGCAACACGACGAAGTTGGTGAAGGTCGGCGAACGGTAGGTGAAGTAGCCGTCGGGAACCTCGCCCTCATAGCCGGGCGGAAGGTAGAGGAACTTGCCGCCCTGGCCGCGATCGGGGCCGGCGATGCCCATGTCCGCCACGTAGCGAAACCAGAAGTCGTCAACCACGCAAAGCGACTCGGGAGGCGCCTCGATCACGGTCGGGCCCCACGCCTCGAGATCGAGCATGGTCACGCCGTAGGTGGTCTCCGTGTTCGGAGTCAAGAACAGCACCCCGGAGTTCATGCGCGGATCGGTGAAGCCGATCTTTCGCGGCGAATCGACGCCGACCGATCTCAGACCGTTCCGGAACGCGACAAGAGACGCACCCGGGACCGTGTTCAGGAACACTTCGATCCCCCGCATCAGGTCGAGCGCGTCGTAAACCGTCTTCACCGAGTCAGGGGTCGGCACCCCGTCGAAAAGCTCCAGCACGCCGAACGGCGACTCGACTCGATCGGCGGACGACAGCTTCGCGATCGCCTCGTCCATCTGTTCGGGCGTCAACCCGACGCCATCCTGGTGTCCCATGTCTGAATGCTCCTCGTTAGGCGACCTAAGGGGTGGGACGCGGAGCTTAAGGGGTGGGACGCGGAGCTCCGCGTCCCACCCCTTCTAGCACCTGTAGCAGGTTGTTTTCCGTCTACTCGTTCTCGATCGGCTCGCCGTACACGATCAGGCCGTGGATGACGATCACGCAGAGAGCGAAGATACCCAGCGACCAGAACGGGTAGGCCCCGCCGACCGCGAGCAGAGCGGCGATCGCTCCGAGGCCGGCACCGATCAGGCCGATGACGCGGCCGTAGAACCCGCCCCGGAACAGCGAGAAGCCGCCGGTCAGCTGGATGATCGCGATGATGAGGGTGATCCAGCCCCAGGTCTTCAGACCCGCGAACACGTAGTGGGCTCCCGCATCGGTGAAGAAACTCGAATTGCCGATCGCCGCGATCCCGTAGATCACATTCAGAACGCCCGCGATCAACAGCAGCACCGCGGCGAAGATCGCGCGGGCTTCCCCTCTGACTTCCATTGCTTCTCCTTGTTAGCGCCGCTCCTGGTTCGGCGGCGATCATACCAAGGCTCTCAGCGAGCCGGGGAGATCGCCAGGGCACCCGCACCTGTATCGGGCGTGGTGCCGACTTGCGTTTTGGCCACGCCTTCTAGTCGGGCAGCGGCAGGCAGCCGACCACGCGTGTCCCCTCACCGACGCGGGAATCCACTCGCAGCCAGCCTCCCTGAGCCTCGAGACGGTCCCTCATGCCGGTGATGCCCGAACCGGCCTGGGTCGATCCGGTCTCGAATCCCGCCCCGTCGTCCCGGACTTCGAGCCAGATCCCGTCATCTCGCCAGAGACGGATCGTGACCATGCTCGCTCCGGCAGCATGCTTGGCGACGTTCTGCAGCGCCTCCCGGCCGCAGAAGTAGATCGCGCTCTCGGTGTCCGAGGGAAGGCGGTCGATCCCCTCCGCCTCGACCGAGACCGGCAAGGGCGAGCGCAGCGCCGCCCCTCGCAGAGCCTCGACCAAGCCCCCCGAGACGAGAAGCGGTGGATAGATGCCGTGTGCCAGCGCGCGGACTTCTTCGATGATCTCGTCTACCTCGGGACCGAACCGGGCCACAACCTCCGGCGCTGGAGCGGGATCTTCCTCCAATGCCTCGCGAGCCAGCTCCAGCTTGACCCTCAGGCCGACGAGCCGCTGTTGGGCACCGTCGTGGAGGTCGCGCTCGAGCTTCCTCCGGGCACCGTCGGCGGCGCTGACAAGCCTCTTCCGTGACGCCGCCACGTCTCGCAGCAACACGATGCGCGCGCGATCCAGACGCTGGCGCTCCAAGCCGGCAGCGAGGCTCGAGCAAACCGCGTCGAGGAACCGTGGATAGTTGCCCAGGCCGTCCTCGCAGCTCACCGCGAGCCGGGACCCGTCGGGCTGGGTCTTGACCGTGATCAGGCTTCCCGGCTTCTCGACCGGCCCGGCGCAACGGTCGCCGGCCGAGTCACGCCACCGAGGCTCCTCTCCTTGGCCTCGTGGGTCGGCGTAGAAGAGCTCGACCGAAGGATCGTCCAGGCAGTCGGCGGCCAGATACTTGAGGTCGATCGCGTCCTTGGCGCTGTTTATGCCGGTGGTCAACCGCAGCAGGGCACCGCCGACGTAGATGCGCCATTGCAGCAGCCCGACCAGGAACGCGAGCGCGATGAGCGACACGCCGAGCACGGTGATGATGCCGACGGTGGTGGCGACATCGTCGCTGGCATGGCCCTCTCGCAGCATCCCGTACGCGCCGGCGGCGAGGAAGCGCAGCACGGCAGCCGCCAGGACCGGCGCCTCGGTTCGGCGCAGGTTGCTGCCCGCCTGGACCAGCCGCGTGGCGAGGACCCAGGCGACCCCCACGTAGACAACGAGAGAGATCGTCTCCCGAAGAGGGTCGATCAACCGGCCGATGACATCCGGTTCGGCGGTCAGCGAGAAGAAGTTCTGCGGGCATTGCTGGCCGCAGTCCGCGAACGGGGACGGCAGCGGGTACTGGTCCACGAGAGGAACCGTCGACAGGTACCCGACGCAGACCAATGCGACGGCGGCAGCGAGCACAACCCGGCCGGAGCGGTCTTGGACCCGACCGGTGGGATAGGCCAACAGCGCATAGACGAGAGCCAGCTCGAACAACCAGCCGAAGATCCGGCCCAAGCTGTAGGGCAGCTCACCGTCGGCATGCGAGAGCGACGCCATGAACCAGCAGAGCCCCGCGAGGAAGAGGATCCGCCCGAATCGCTGCGAGCTCTTTCGCACCCAGGCGTAGAGACCGACGCCGAGCAGGGCGGCGAGGGTGACCGTCACGGCCACGGACGAAGCGGCCGGATGTAGCTCGACGTCGCTCCGAAGCGGAATCATCGCGGCGATCACGCAGAGCACCACGCTGCCGGCCACACCTTCTAGCGCGTTCAAGGCCCTCCGGTTCATCTGCACCCCGCGGAAGGTTATCTCTTCAGCTGTGATGCTCCTGCCAGAACCCGCGCAGCCAGGCCGGGCTCAGGTTCTCCTTCGGCAGGATCGCCCCCACGCCCGACTCAGCTGCGGCTTTCGGCAGCTCGTCGGGACGATGCGCCGAGATCAACGCGACGAGCATCCCCGGATACCTGGTCAGCAGTCGCCGAGCCACCTCCACCCCGTTCATCTCGGGCATCTCCACGTCGATCAGCACCAGGTCGGGGTGATTCAGGTCAGCCTCGGTCAGGGCGTCGGCGCCGGAGGTCGCTCCTCCCGCCCACCTGAACCCCGAGGTGGCTTCGACCACCGCCCGGATCACGTCGAGGAAACCGCGTTGGTCGTCGACCGCCAACACTTTGACTGAAGAGGCGCTCACCGGCCGAGCTTCGCATGCCGGTCCGGGGCGGTCCATCCCGCAGGCACCCCTATCGGCAGGGGTGGTGGCCTATCGGCGGTATTCCTTCTCGCTGAGGAATATCAATGCCGCCCGGACTCGTTTCGCGATCTGATCGGAGTCCGCGGCGTAGGTCAGGCCGAGCTTCAGGAAGATCGCGTTGACCTGCTTCTCGATCGCGCGCTTGGTCAGCACCAGCTCCTCGGCGATCGCCGCGTTGCTCTTGCCTTCGGCGATCCCGGCGAGCACGTCGAGCTCCCGAGGAGTCATCTCACCGAGCGGCGACGATGCGGCGCGCGACTGTGCCTCGACCAGCACCTCGACGATCTTCGGGTCGACCACCGAGCCGCCGTCCGCGACGGCCTTGATCGCGCCGACCAACTGGTCACGATCGACGATGCGCTCCTTCAGCAGGTAGGCGCGCCCATCCGACCCGCTCTCGAACAGCCGCAGGACCAAGCCTGGCTCGGAATACTGGCTTATGACGACGACCCCCAGGCCGGGATGGCTCTCGCGGAGGCGCGAGGCGATCTGAATGCCGTCATCCGCGTTGTCCGGAGGCATCCGGATGTCCGTCAGCACGACATCGGGCCGCTCGGAGTCAACTGCGGCCAACAGGCTGTCGCGGTCGGCACAGCTCGCGACCACCTCGACTTCGGGACTCGCTCCGAGCAGCTGCTCGATGCCCTCACGGACCAGGTAGCTGTCCTCGGCCAAGGCCACTCGCAAGCTCATGAGTAGAACGTACTGAAGCCCTGGCCGCTCATCCTTCCGGGGTCGCTTTTGCTTGAATGGCTCGATTCCGTTGAGGGAGCCGGGGCGAGGGCCACGCACACACGTGGGCGCCGGCGGGAACAGAGAGAGAAGGAGAGGAATTCATGATGTTCACCGATGATCGGGCCGCAGGGACCCATCTCCGAGGTCCGCTTGGAATAGCGGCGGGACTCGGGGCGATGTTGCTCGCACTGGCTTTCATGCTTGCCGGGCCGGCCCACGACGCCGTCGCGAAGCAGAAGCAGAAGCCGTTGAAGATCGACGTGCTGTCGACTCGCGCCGACCTGGTCAGCGACGGCCAGGCCCTGGTCGCGATCCGCGGCACCAAGACCCTGCGGGGCCTCAAGGTCACCGTGGCGGGCAAGTCGCAGAAGAAGAACTTCAAGCTGGTGAAGGGAACCCCGCGGGGGTTGGTCAAGGGGCTTCGCCGCGGTTCGAGTGCCGTGGTCGTCCGCCAGGGCGCCCGTGGCGCCCGGCTCCAGGTGACCAACCATCCGATCGGCGGCCCGGTCTTCGCCGGCCCGCAGCTCAAGCCCTGGACCTGTCGAAACGAGACGGCGACCGATGATCAGTGCGATCAGGCACCGACCTTCCGCTATCTCTACATGCCGACCGGCGGCAGCGGGCTCCAGGCTTACGATCCGGGCAACCCGCCGTCTGATGTCGCCACGACCACCACCGACCAGGGTGTCGAGGTCCCGTTCGTCGTCCGCGAGGAGACCGGTTACATCGATCGCGACCAGTACCAGATCGCGACCCTGTTCCAGCCCGGCCAGACGTGGACGCCGGTCAAGCCGCAGAAGCAGTTCAACGGCAAGGTCCTCGTCACCCACGGTTTCGGCTGCGGGGTCGAGTACCAGACTGCGGGCGCCCCTTCGGTCGTGCAGGGCACGGCCGCCCTGGCCCTGGGGCGTGGCTTCGCGGTGATGTCGAACGCGCTCGACAACGCGAGCCACAATTGCAACCTGGCGGTCGAGGCGGAATCGCTGCTGATGACCAAGGAGCACCTGATCGACAGCTACGGCCCGGTCCGCTACACGATCGGCACCGGCTGCTCGGGCGGTTCGCTCGCGATCCAGACGATCTCCAACGCCTATCCCGGCATCTATCAAGGCATCGTCGCCAACTGCTCGTTCCCCGATGCCTGGTCTACCGCGACCCAGTTCCACGACTATCACCTGTCCCTGGACTACTTCCTGAAGCCCGCCAGGTGGGGCGCCGGAGTCACTTGGACGCCTGAACAGATGGCGGCTGTCCAGGGCCACGTCTCGATCCTGAACTCCCAGGTCTCGGACGGAGCGCAGTTCCACGTCGTCATTCCGAACGATCCCTGCGGCGGAGTGGCCGCGGAGATCCGCTACTCGCTGGCCAACCCGGGCGGCGTTCGCTGCTCGATCGCCGACGCGACGATCAACCTCCTCGGCCCGCGGGCCAAGGCGCAGTGGACCTCGGAAGAGAAGCAGGTGGGCCACGGATTCGCCGGGCTGCCGATCGACAACATCGGTGTCCAGTACGGCCTCGGGGCGCTGCAGAAGGGTCAGATCACCCCGGCCCAGTTCGTCGACCTGAACCTCAAGATGGGCGGGATCGACAAGGCCAACACGACCGTGGTCTCGACCCGGACCACGGCGGATCGCCCGGCCCTCGCGAACGCGTACCGGACCGGCCTGATCAACGAGACCAACAACCTCGACCAGACCGCGATCATCGACTGCCGCGGCCCGGACGAGGGCATGTTCCACGACGCCTACCGGGCCTTCGCCGTCCGGGCCCGGCTCGACCGCGAGCACGGCGGCCACGGCAACCAGCTGATCTGGGAAGGCTCCGTCCCGCTCTCCGCCGACGCGAAGTGCGAGGACAACGGCTTCCTGGCGATGGACCGCTGGATCCAGGCGATCAAGAAGGACGACTCGAGCAAGGCCCTGGCGAAGAAGATCGTCAAGGACAAGCCGAAGGACCTGACCGACCGCTGCTACGACGGCAACGGCGGCAAGGTCGCCGACGAGCTCTGCGGCCCGAGCGTCGTCCATGTCTATGGCACCCCGCGCACCGTGGCCGGGGACGAGATCACCACCGACACGAACAAGTGCCGGCTCAAGCCGATCGACCGGAGCGCCGACTACGGCCCGGTTTCCTTCACGGATCAGGAATGGAACCAGCTCAAGACCGTGTTCCCCTCCGGAGTCTGTGACTTCAGCAAGCCCGGAGTCGACCAGCAGAAGACGATCTCATGGCAGACCTACCAGGCCAAGAACGGCAAGGTCATCTACGGAGGGAAGCCGCTCGGCCCCGCGCCCAAGAGCAAGAGCTTCACCAAGAAGAAGCGCGGCAAGAAGAAGCACCGCTCCAAGAAGCACCGTTAAAGCCAATCCGGCCCGGATAAGCGTGGCTACTTCACGCTTATCCGGGCCGGGTTGTCCAGACCGGGCCGGTCAGGCTCTCCTGAACCGGCCTAGCGCTTCTTCGGCTTCTTCAGCTTCTTCTTGGCCTTCTTCACGATCACCTTGACGCTCGACTTCCCGCCGGCGGCGGTGGCGGTGATCAGGGCCTTGCCCTTGGCATTCCGCGCCACCTTCACCTTCACGTCGGTGATCACGACGCCCCGGGCGGGCACGGTGACCGTCACCGCCTTCTGAATCTTCACCCGGCGGTTGCTCGACTTGAAGGTCACCTTCGTCTTCTGGTCGGAATCGGCCTTGTTCTGGACCTGAAGCTTGAAGCTGGTCGTCTTACCGGCCTTCACCGTGCGCTTTGCCGGACGGAGGGCGATGGTCGCCGGAGCGTCCCGGCAGTCCGGCGGGGTGCCGATCTGGTTGACCGGGCAGACCAAGTCGGTGACGGTGGCGTTGCCCTTGATCCAGAACTGGCCCGCGAACTGTCCGTCGGGCGAACCCCCGGCCTGCTCCTGGCAGACCGCGTCCGGGGTGCCGTTGACACCGTGGACGTGATCGACCAAAGCCGAGGTCGGCATCGACCACCCGCCGAGCAGGGCCCCGCTCTTGCCAGAGACGAAGGGCTGGCCGCTGAAGGTGGAGGCGCCACCGTTCGCCACGATCGATCCCCGGGTATTCAGCTCGGCGGTGAAACCGTTGATCTCACAGCTCGTGCTGGCCGGCTGGTCCGGCTCCGGGAACGGGTTGGCGATCGTGGTGGTGAAGTTCACTGGAATAGAAACCGACATCTGACCGGTCGCCGCGTCATAGGAGCCGGTCAGATCATCGGATGCCCCGAACTGGAGGGTAGATCCCGTGAAGACACCGGGAAGCGATGGATTCAACTGGAACTGCTCCTTCGGAAAGCTGAAAGATCCGGAGTCCAGGTCACCGCTCATCTCCAGGCTTCCGTTCACAGGGCCCGTGGCCGGAAAGCCCACGAAGCTGCCACCTTGCTGTTGGAAAATCCAGGCGTTGTTGATCTCGAGATCGAGACGCTGGCTCGCGGCCGCTGAGGCGCTCGAAGCCCCGACCAGCAAACCGCACAAGGCCGTTGCGATCACCACTGCGAAACCTGCCCGATTTTTCCTCATCCCATGCCTGCTTTCAAGATTGACGTTCGTTCCCCGTAACCTACTTCCCGGACGGGATGATCGCCGGGAGGTATCGCTACCCAGCTCCGGTCGGCCCGAGCTCGTCAGGCGCTCTATTTCTTGACGTGGACCGGGACCTTCAGGCTGACCGGCCTCTGCCCCGACCGCAGGACCCTGAGCGAGAAGACCAGCTTCTTCCCTTTGCGCACTCTCCGCGGGTTGGCGATGGCCGGCCGACGGATGCCGACTGTCAGAACGTCGGCTCCCTTGCCCGGAAGTCCGCGCACCCTGAGGATCCTGCCCTTCGCGACGACCTTCTTCTTGCCCCGGATGCGTTTGCCGTCGGCCCTGGCCACGATGCGCCTGCCGGCGCCTTGGCGAAGCTTCAGCGCCCGTGGCAGCCTGACCCGGACCTCGCGCATCGCGGCGCCGCCAGACCTGACCCGGATCGATACCCGAGGCCTGTGGCGCTTCGCTCCGCTGACCTTGATCCGGGCCGACGGCCTCTCGACCTGAGTGCCGCCGCCCGTCCCTCCACCCCCGTCCGGGCAGGCACCGGTTTCAGTCGTAGGCAACGTCCGGCTCAACTTCTGGCCGGCCTGCGACGCGAAGTCGACGCTGAAGGTCGAGGTTGCGGCACAGACGTTCCCGATGACTCGCAGCAGACTTGTCGGCCCGCCGGGAAAGACCAGCTCGAAGCGCGAAAGCGGAAGGTCCGGCAGTCCTTCGAAGATCGTCTCCACGCGACCGTCCCGGAAGCCGGAGGAACCCAGGATCTTCAGGGGAAGTGGGCCCTTCAGATCGACCCCGATCTCCGGCAGGCCACCCGTCGTGACCACGTAGACCGGGCCGGTCAGGTCGGAATCGAGCAGCGGGCTGACCACCCTCGCGCTGCCGACCTGGGTGGTCGCGGCGCAGGATCCAGCCTGGAAGTCGGCTGGCAGGCAGCCTTGGTCCAACCGATTGCCGTCGACGCCGATCGTCTGCGGGAGCAGGACCGCGACACGCTCGTTGTTCGCCTCTCCAGGGGTCTGGGTGATCACGGACGTGACCGTCGGTCGCGACCCGTCGGCCAGCTGCTCTCCGTTCCCGTCGATGTGGAGGCTGGCCTTCGGGTCGTAGGGCTGCGCCGCACAGTTGGTCGATTCGAAGGTGGCAGTGCCGGTCGCCGGCGGATCGCCCGCGGCCATGGCCCAGGAGCGAGCCGAGAATCCGGTCTTCTGGGTTCCGCATGAAGTCGGATTGCGCATGAAGGAACCGTCCAGGTTGAGGTCGATCGAGTTGATCGCGATCCCGACCGGGACCAGCCCCAGCACCGAAGCGTTTTGGGGCAGATCGGTGAGGACCGTGTCGAGCCCGAAGTCGGGGCGCAGCCTCACTTGGACCTGCTGGACGATCGGTGGGAGGAGCAGATGGGTGGGGTCGGGCGGGCGCAGGACGATCCCGAGGCGGGCCGGCTCGCCCGAGCCCGGGACCATGTTGTAGACGCCGCCGTCGACGGTCAGGGGGGTCAGGGACTGGGCAGTGAGCTGAACCGATGTCGTCCCGACCTGGGAGGACGCCGGGCAGTTGTCCGCGTTCAGCTCGGCGACAGGGCATTTAGGCACCGATTGCGGGTTTCCGGAAAGCCCCGGGGGAAGGCTGACCGTCAGGTCACGCAACTGGTCCTCCGGTGAGGTCACGTCTATATGGGTGTGGAAATCCGAATGCGCCCCCGCGTCCTTATCCACCGGAGACGCTTCGAGGCCACCCAGCCCGAATGCCGCCCATACGGGCGAGGCGAGCGCCAACGACCCCACCGACATTGCGAACGTCATGAGCAGGAACGCCCTCAGCAGCGACGATCTCCTGCCGGGGGCACTGGTTCGAATGGGGTCGAGTCTCATCTGCATTCCTTCCGCAATACCCACCTTGACCGAAAGCGAACCGACGTGCCGCCAGGCCGCCGGCCGAGCGGTTGTCCACCAGATCGGCTGCTCTAGGATCGCTCGGTCAAAACTGCCAATCGGGCAAAGAACCAAAAGGATTCTCTAGATGAAACGAAACCTATCCGTAGTTGTCGTCGCCATCGTCACCCTGTTTTCGGTCGGTATCGCTACCGCCACCGCCGCACCCGCCTCGAAGACCACCCAGGGCAGGACGGTCTCCTTCGCCGCCGGCAAGCTGAAGGTCAAGAACAAGAAGGGCACCGCTGCCTATGTCGTCGGCAAGAAGACCGACTGCGGCTACAGCAAGGGTCAGATGGGTAGCGCTATGCCCTGCTCCTCGCTCAAGAAGAAGAAGTACAAGTCCAAGAGCGTCACCGTCACCTGGCACGCCAAGAACGGCCGCCGCGTCGCGGACCTCGTCGCCGTCCACCTGTAAGGCAGCGAGCACCTCGCTCGCCTACGTCACGAGGGCCGCTCATGAGCGGCCCTCGTGCGTTACCGATGGTTGTCCCGTCGGCCGGGGCCGATGAGATCAGCGGGTGCTTCACGGTCCGGGACTGACCGGCTCCCAGGCTCATCGACCGGGAACGCTTCCCGAGCACCTTGAGCTGCTTCGAGGCCTTCACCCTCAATCCGGTCAGCCCGGCGATCGGCTCCAGATCGCTTATCTGTTGGCTGGCGAGGACCAGCGTCTTCAGCGACGACATGCATTCCTGCATGGCGACCTCGAGCCCTAAGCCCGGGAAACGAGCCCTTTGTATATGAGCGAGATGGTCTCGCCCAAAAGGTCGTCGGGAACTGCCGCCGGATCGACCAGCGCTTGCTGCGCCAGCCCGATGTTGAGCGCCATGATGACCGTTGCTATTCGTTCCGGGTCGCCTTCTATCTCCCCTGTCCCCAGGGCCTGTACTCGGGCCGCGAGCGCTTCTCCCAGGGCCTTGCGCAGCTCGCTTCGCCGTTCGGCATAGCGTCGGGCAAGTTCTGGGTCTCGTACGGCCTGTAACCAGTATTCCTGCTCCAGCAACAGCCAATCGCGCTGCCCCGAGAGCAGCTCGATGAACCGTCTGCTCGCTTCAGGAGCCATGTCCTGGCTGACCGGGGCCGATTGGAGCAGATCGATCATCTCGCGGGCGGGGCGATCGACGTGCTCCTCGATGAGGGCCAAGAAGAGGTCGTCCTTGCCGGCGAAGTGCCAGTACACCGCTCCCTTCGAGTAACCGGCCCGCTCGGCCACCTCATCGATCGAGGTGTCGTGAAATCCCCGTGCCACGAAGATCTCTGCTGCGGCCGAGAGAAGCTCTTGCCTCGCGTCTCGGCCAGCCGCACGAGCCGCCCGCCCACGCTGATCGACGCGCTTGCCAACTCGCGATCCGGCCGTTTTGCCTCGGGAAGCCATAGACCCATGCTACATTACCGACCGACTAGTCGGTATGGAACGAGTCAAGCAACCCACTCTCTGGCATATTTCGATCTCGCACTACAGCGAGAAGGCTCGTTGGGCACTCGATTACAAGGGAATTCCGTACAAGTCGCACACCCCGATGCCCGGTGCCCACATCCCGGTCGCCCAATGGCTGACACGCGGCCGCCACTACACCGTCCCCGTGATCGAAATCGACGGCGAACGCATCGGCGACTCGACGGCGATCATCGCGGCACTCGAGAAGCTCCAGCCGGAACCGGCGTTATACCCGAGCTCCACCGCCGAGCGACAACGGGCGCTCGCGCTGGAAGAGTGGTTCGACGAAGAGCTCGGCCCGTACGTGAGGCGGCTCGTCTTCCATGAGCTTCTGCGCGACCCCGAGCGCTTCGCGGAACTCGGCGCGCACACGGCACCGACGGCGTTTCGCGTGATGGGACCGGCCGGCCGACGCGTCATGCAAGCCATGATCGGACGTCGCTACAACGCACGCAGCGACGAGGAAGCCGCGAAGGCCCTCGAAAAGGTCCAAGCCGGGTTCGACTATCTCGAAACCGAACTCGGCACCGGCGAGTACCTGGTCGGAGGGACCTTCACCGTCGCAGACCTCACCGCCGCCTCGCTCCTGTACCCACTCGTCCTTCCGCCCGAGGCGTACGTAGCGATCGAGCGCATGCCCGAACCGATCGAGGATCTCCGGATGCAGCTACGCGAACGCCGCGGCTACCAATGGGTCGAGGAGATGTTCCACCGCCACCGCGCTCATCTCGCCGCAGACAGCCAGTCCTCCCAGACGGCGACTGTATCTGCGGCCAGCTCCGGTGATGATCCCAGTGGCGGCAAATCCCGTCCGGCGAACCTGACGGGATAGCCGACCGCATCCAGCTCGACGCCATTTCCCAGTTCAACCTTTTGGACCAGGCCCAGATGAGCGACCTGCTCGTCGGCGAGCACCTCCGAGAAATCCTTGATCAGAGAGCAGGGAACCCCCCGCCCTTCGAGGGCCTCGAGCCATTCGTCTCGAGTTCCTTTGGCGAAATGCCGGTTGAGGATGTCTGCCAGTTCGACCTGGTTTGCTGCCCGATCGACCTGGGTCACGAAACGCGGGTCTTCGGCCAAGTCAAGCCGGCCGACTTCTTCGCACACGGCCTTCCAGAGCGAGTCGTTACCTGCCGCCACGACGAAATCCCCATCTGAAGCCGAGAATGCCTGGTATGGGGCATTGCGCGGGTGAGCCGAACCGAGGCGGCCCGCCGGGACTCCCGTACCGAAGTACTCGCTGGTCTGCAGGGCTGCTATCCCTAGTATCGAACCGAGCATCGAACAATCGATGTGGGCTCCTCGTCCCTCTCGCAACGCCGCCAATACGCTGAATGCGGCATAGAGGCCAGCAGCAAAATCGCCTACCGGCACCCCGGCTTTGACCGGGCTTCCGTCCGCCTCACCGGTGCAGCTCATCAAGCCGCTGGCCGCCTGGACCGTTACGTCAAAAGCGCCCCGCTCGGCCTGCGGCCCGGTTTGTCCGAACCCAGAAATAGAGCAGTAGACGATCGTCGGATTGATCTTCGAAACAGCCTCGTACCCAAGCCCCAGCCTCTCCATCACCCCCGGCCTGTAATTCTCGATCAAGATGTCCGCTCGCTCGCACAGCTTCAAGACCGCCGCGAGGTCATCATCGTCCTTGAGATCGGCGCCGAAGCTTCGCTTGCCCCGGTTCAACGACGCAAAGTTAGCGCTGTACCGCTCGCCGGCTTCGTTCTCCATGAGCGGCGGCCAGCCTCGCATGCCGTCACCGGTGTCGCGGCGCTCGACCTTGACGACGTCCGCTCCCAGATCCGCGAAAAGCGAACCGGCATAGGGGCCTGCGGCGATCTGAGTGAACTCAAGGACCCGCAATCCCGAGAGCGGGCCGGTCGCAGCCGCCACCTCGGGGTTCTCTACTTCGTGCATCCGGAGATCAACCTTCCGTTTTCGAATCCTCGGCAAGCCAGAAACGCCGGCCGATCTTTGCTGTAAAGGGGACGATCAGGTCATCTATCTCCCGGTCGCCGAGCAGGCCAGACGGACGCCTGACCATGATCGCGATGACGATCGCGCCAAGGATCAGCGGGGTGATCGAGGCGAATTCCGTTTCGATCGGACCGAAGGAGATTTGGCCGTCGAACTGGCGCATGATCTCGTTGATCACGCTGACGATTACCGCCCCGGCCATGGCACCCGACACCCCGCGGCCCCCGATGATCACCATGGTCACGATGACGAACGTAAGTTGAAGCGAAAATGCCGCCGGACTGATCGCTCCGACGTAGTGTGCGTATAGAGATCCTCCGGCGGCGACGATTGCGATCGACAGAACCCAAGCCCCGAAGCGGACCCTTCTCACGTCTACTCCGCTACCAGCTGCGCTCAACTGGTCCTCCCGACTAGCTTTCAGGAGGAGCCCCCAACGCGAGTCCTGAAAAAGACGGGCGACGACGACTGCTGCCACGGCGAACGCGATCGCCGCGGCAAGCGTGGTCGATCCCGGGATCCCATAGAAGGTCTGGTTGCCCCTGGTCAGGGTCGGAAGGTTGACGATCGCGACACCGACGATCACCAGCAACGCGTAGGTCGAGATCGTCGCGGCCGTACCGGACAGGCGGACGATCGCAAGTCCGACTATCGCGGCAATCACGCAGGTGAAGATCACCGCGACCACGGTGCCAGGCAGGAAGCCCAACTCCGCGTGCCGCAGAAATGCCGGCGCATCGGCGATCGAGCTCTCCTTTATCAGCGGTGACGAGGTCAATATCCCGGCCGTGTAGGCCGCTATGGCCATGAAGGCGACGTGACCGAAGGACACGATGCCGGTCAGGCCCATGAACGATTGGAGACCGACCGCGATGACCAGATTGATCGCAAACAGGATGAAAACGCGCTCTGCGGTCGAACCGCTGCCGCCGTATATCAAGCCGACGGCAACCAGGAGCCCGACAAGCATCGAGATTCCTACCAGCGTCCGAATCCGGCGTTCGCGCCGAGTCTTGATGCTCATACTTCTCTGCCAACCTTTCCGAAAATTCCTTGCGGGCGAATCAGCAGAATCAGGATGATCGCCACGAATACGAGACCGTCGGTCAGCCCGACCATGCTGTCTGGGAGCACATTGCGAAGCACGATCTCAAGCGCACCCAGTCCCAACCCGGCGATCACCGCTCCGGTCAGCGAGCCGAGGCCACCCAGGACGGCGGCGATGAATCCGTTCATCAGAGGCTCGAAACCCGACGTGGGCGTGACCGAAGCGGAGTTCGCAAGCCACATGATGCCCGCGAGGCCGGCGAGGGCACCCGAGATCGCGAAGGCCGCGACGATGACCCGGCGCGGGTCTACCCCGAGGATACGGGCCACGTCCTGGTCCTCCGCCGAGGCGCGCAGGGCGAGACCGACGACGCTCCGCCTGAGAAAACGAGTGAGCGACACCAGCACCGCAAATGTCACCGCACAGGTCGCGACATCACGCCAGGCAACGGTGAGCTGCCCGATGGTGAACGAAGCCTGCACCCAGGATGGATAGCCGATCGGCTTTGCCGTTCCCCCCATCAAGATCAGCAGAACCGTCTGGATGATCAGGCTGAGAGCAAAGGAAACGATCAGCAACGCCACAGGGTCGGCGCCCTTGACCCGTTTGAAGACAGCGCGTTCCATGATCACCGCGGCACCGGCCGAAACGGCTATGGCAGCGGCTATCGCGACCGGCCACGGCACCCTCCCGAAGAGACCGTAGAGGGTGTACCCGGCAATGGTGACCAACTCTCCATGCGCGAAGTTCACCATCCGGGCGATGCTGAAGACAACGCCGAGACCGATTGCCACCAGGGCGTAGATGCTGCCGAGCGACAGCGCGTTGACTACCTGCTGCAGCAGTTCGGTCGTATCCATCAGCCTCGCCCTTCCGGGTCAGATGACAGGCCCAGATATGCCTCTTCGATCGCCTGAGCCGAAAGCTCGCCTGCCTGATCGGTCACGGTCACCCGACCTGTTTCGAGCACGTAGGCCCGGTCGGCCAACTCCAGTGCCCGGGTGACGTTCTGCTCCGCCAGGAGGATCGAGTACCCCCTGCCTTTGAGCTCACGCAGGGCATCGAAGATCTTGTTCGTGTTGATCGGATCGAGCCCGAGCGACGGCTCGTCGAATAGGAGCAACGAAGGTTCGATGATGACCGAGCGGCCGATTGCGAGTTGTTGCTGCTGGCCTCCCGACAGCGCCCCGCCCGAAAGGTTTCGTTTCGACTCCAGGATAGGGAAGAGATCGAATACCCCTTTCATCCTGAGTTCCTTCTCGCCCCTGGGTACCCGCGCTGCGGCGAGCTGCAGGTTTTCCTCAACCGTGAGATCGCTGAGGATCCTCCTGCCCTCGGGGGCCAGGGATATCCCAGCATGATTTCGCCGGTGGCACGGAGTGCCGGTTATGTCCCGCCCCTGGTATTCGATCCTCCCGCAAGCCGCCGACACCAGCCCGGCGACCGCGTTCAGGAGTGAACTCTTGCCGGCACCGTTTGCCCCCAGCAGACAGACCAACTCACCACGTCCGACCCGGAGGTCGACGGAGTCGATTGCCTTGACTCGTCCATAGCGAACCGTGAGGTCGGACACTCTCAGGATCTCCGGAACTGTGGCAGTCACGCGGAGCCTGCTTCCGTCAGAACCTCATGCTCCGGTCTATACAGCTCTTCTATCCTGCCGGCGTCTTCATCGGCGGCCAGCCCCAGCGCGATCATCTTCGCCGCATCGCGAACTTGGGCCGCCCTGTCCCCAAGCCGCTCGTCGACGATGCGATCGGCGAAGCCCGAGATGCTGACGGCGGCAACCGGGGCACCCCTGGCGGCGAGGATAGGTGAGGCGACTCCGCCGATGCCGGGCCTCCACTCCCCACGGTTCACCGCAGTCAGGGTGCGCCGGGCCTCGTCCAGCTCAGCGGCCAGCTGCTCCGCCGTCGTCAGCGAACGATCGGTGTGCGCCACGAGAGGCTCGGCCATGACCCGATCGATTTCGGCCTGTGGCTGGAAGGCAAGCAGCGACTTGCCGGAAGCGACCGCCGTCGCCGGTGCCCGCCCCCCGAGCGTCGTGTAGGCACGCAGGTGGGTCGTGCCGTCCACTTTGTAGACGTATATGACCTCGCCCAGGTCGTATGCAGCCACATGCACCGTGTCACCCCAGGTTTGGCGTAGACGTTCGACCTGGCGCCTGGTCTCCGGGTGGGAACGAGCACCCACCTCGGCCGATTGGCCCAATTCCCAGACCTTGAGGCCCAATTGGTAAGTGGAATTCTCGTCGACCCGAAGGACCAGACCCTCCGCTTCCAGCGTGCGCAGAATCCGGTACAGATTCAGCCGGGCAATTCCGGTTTCGGCGATCAGTTCAGGACTGGTCTTAGGTCCTGGCTTGAGCGCCGAAAGAACCTTGATCCCATTGCCGAGCGTCTGCAGATAAGGCGTGCTCATCCTCGCCTACCTGAATGCCGGGGCCAAGCCGGTTACTTTGCCCCCGAGGACGAGGGTGTGGACTTCTTCCGTGCCTTCGTAGGTGGAAACCGTCTCCAGATTCGCCATGTGGCGCATCAGCGGGAAACTCCCGAGTATCCCGTTCGCCCCCAACACACGCCGGGCACTCTGCGCAGTGCGCACCGCGACTCGCGTATTCGAGAGCTTGCCGACACTGATCTGAGCCGGGGTCAAGCCGCCTTCGTCCTTGAGGCGCCCGAGATGCAGGGCCAGCAGGCCCGCGTTGCCACAGTCAACGGCCATCTCGGCAATCCGCGCTTGAACCAGCTGGAAAGACCCGATCTCTCGACGGAACTGGGTCCTCGAAATCGCGTATTCCACCGCCACTTCCAGGCAGGCCCGAGCCAAGGCGGCCGTACCCCAGGCGATTCCGAAGCGAGCTTCGCTGAGACAGGCAAAAGCGGCGCCCAACCCCTTGCCGCCCGGCAGAATAGCGTCGCCAGGAAGCACGACTTCGTCCAGCCGGAGAGATCCGGTCTTCGAGATTCGAAGCGAGAGCTTGTTGTCAACCGGGGCCATCTCGACTCCGGCGGCGTCGAGCGGGACAAGAAAGCCGCAAACGCCTTCGTCGGTCATCGCCCAAACCACTGCGATGTCTGCGAGAGGCCCGTTGGTGACCCACGCCTTGTTCCCGTTCAGCACCCAGTCTCCGGCTCGACGCCGAGCGACGGTCTCCATCGAAGACGGATCAGAGCCGACGTTCGGCTCGGTCAGGCAGAACGAGCCGACGGCTTCTCCCTTGATCATCCGCGGGAGCCACTCTTCTTTCTGCGCATCGCTGCCATGGGCGTAGATCGCATGGCCGGCCAGCGAACCGTGCACCGCAGCCATCGAACGGATGCCGGAGTCGACCGATTCGAGTTCGCCGGCCAGCAGCCCTTGACCGACCGCCGTCTCGGCGGGCCGTCCGTATCCTTCAACCTGCGGCAGGAGGAAACCTGCCCGACCCAGCTCGTGCAGGAGCTCCCGAGGCGGTCCCCCACGCTCATACCATTCGGCAACCCGCCCGGCCGGAGCGATCGCGGCCAAGTCGCTTCGCGCCTGGTCTCGAAGCACCAGCTCCTCCGGCTCGAGCCGGGAGTCCAGAGCCAACGGGTCGCAGAGCGCCTCAGCGCCGGGGTCAAGAGATGCCGAGCTCATGCGGATGCTCCGGTGATCTGCTCGGGATCGATGCCGGCGCAGACCTTCTTCAGCCCGTTGGTTACGCGTTCGACGTCTTCTCTTCCGATGCACATCGGCGGCAACAGACGAAGGACGTTGCCGTAAGCGCCGCTGCGGCTGAGGATCAGACCCTCGTCGCGAAGTCCCTCGTGGATCGCGGCCGCAACAGCGGGAGCTGGTTCACGCGAACTCGCGTCGGTCACGATGTCCAGACCGAGCATCAAACCCCTGCCCCGCACATCGCCGATGAACTCGAAGCTTGCCGCAGTTTCGCGGAGCCCGTCCCTGAGCTGCCCACCGACTTCGGCAGAGTTCTGTTGGAGTTCCTCGCTGTCGATCACCGAAAGCACGGCGCGCCCTGCAGCGCAGACCGTCGGATTCGAGCCGTAGGTATTGAAGAACTTGCTCCCCGTGATCGATTCGGCGACCTCCCGGCGAGACACCACAGCGGCCAGCGGGAATCCGTTGCCGATGCCCTTCGCCATCACCACGATGTCAGGGACGGTCGCAGCTATCTCGAACCCCCAGAAGTTAACTCCGGTCCGGCCGAAACCGGTTTGCACTTCATCGGCGATTATCAAGCCGCCGGAGTCACGCACGCGCTCAGCGGCACGGTCGATGTATTCGGCCGGCAGAGGAGTCACTCCGCCGAAGCCCTGAATCGGCTCGTAGATGAAACCGGCCAGAGTCCCGTCGGTCGATGACTCGATGGTTGCGTTCAGTTCCGCTAGGTAAGGGTCGAGATCCGGACCATAGATTCCCCGGTACTGGTCCGGTGGACTGACGTGGTGGCTTCCGGGGGCCGCAACCGTAGGCTGGTGGCAGCTGGCTAGGCCGCTGAGGGTCGCCGCGCCGAAATGGAGCCCGTGGTAGGCACGACGCAGCGCAATCAGATCAGTGCTGCCGGTATGGGCCCGTGCCATCAGCATCGCGAGGTCGATCGCCTCCGCGCCACTGTTGACCAGGTGGACGACCCAGTCGGATCCGTCTGGCATCTTCGCGATCAGCTCTTCACCCAGGGCAGCGGCTGACGGATGCATCCACATGGTGGTGCAGTGGACCAATTCGTCCATCTGCTTCCTCACCGCCTCGTTCACCACCGGGTGGCTGTGCCCGACGCTGATGCACACGTTCTGCGCTATCAGGTCCAGGTACTCCTTCCCCTGCTCGTCGTAGAGGTACTGCATGCTGCCCCGCTTGAGCATCAGCGGACGCTCATATGCCTGGAACGTCGCGAGCGACGGACTGAGGTATTCCCGACGACGTTCTCTTTCACGATCAAGGTCCCAGTCGAGAGGTTTCGGAGCGGCGTCGCCTTCGAATGCGGGCAGGTCAACGATGGTCATTCTTTTTCTCCATCCGGTTTTCGTTCCGCAGCGCTTCTGTAGCCGCGAGATCAAGTTGGTAGGTACCGGCCGTCTCGTCGACGAGTTCGACCTGAACGAGGTAGTGCTCACGCGCTGCCGCCGGAGTCACGTAGCCGTTGCGGATGTCTTCCAGCACCCATTCCGCCGGCCGGGCAGCAGCGTCTCCCCAGCCGCCGCCCCCGCCTTGCCAATAGCGAAGCAAGTGTCCGGACGAGACCGGAACTCCCGATCGCTTCATGCCGATTCGCAGCTCGTCGGGTTCGCCCGCCTTGTAGATCAAATTGTTGGCAAGCGGCGAGCGTGCGCCACCCTGCCAGCCCCAGGCTCCGGTTTCTTCACGGTCGCCGAGCACGGAGATCGTAGCTTCGCCGTGAGTCACCCGAAAGTTCTTGCGAACCCCGAGGCCACCACGATGACGTCCGGATCCACCCGAATCTGGGACCAATTCGTAGCACTCGAAGAGGATCGGGTACTCGTGCTCGGCCAGCTCGATCGGCTGGTTCTGCGTGCCGGAGCAAAAAAGGCTCATCGCAGTGTGGTTGTCCCGCTTTCCCGGACGGGCACCGTAGCCGCCTTCGAGCCAGTTGTACATCACGTAGTCACGCTCGAAACCGGGTCGGGGGTCAAAACCTCCGACGACGATGTTGCAGATGTTCCCGCAAGCCGCCATCGCTTGTTGAGGAACGACCTGCAGGTAGCAGCCCAGCGTCGAGCAGGTGATCTTTTCGTAGCAGGTGGCGAACGCCCCGCTGACCGGGGCCGGGAACGTCGCGGTGACGACCAGCCCGTCTGGCGCAGTCACGTCGATCGCGTTGAAAACTCCTTGGTTGACCGCGACGTCCGGGAACACAGCCTTTGTCGCCACGACCACCGCCGACCAGAGCAGGCTGCGAGTCGCGTTCACGGCGGACTTCGCCTGAGGTGCGGATTCGGAGAAATCGAAAGTCATCTGGTCACCGCTGATTCGCATCACACAGGTGATCGGCAGCGGGTCCCTGGAATCAGACCTCACATCGAAATCGATCTGGTCTGTGAACCGGTACTCCCCGTCCGGAAGGTTTTCGACGTGGTTGCGAAGGAGCGATTCGGAATGGTCGATCTGCATCGCCATCTGGGTCTTGACCGTCTCGACGCCGTACTTTGAGCAAAGCGAATGGATCCTCGCCTCGCCGGTCCGGCAAGCCTCAATCATCGCGGTGATATCACCGATGGTCACTTCGGGCACCCGCACGTTCCTCAATACGAGGTCGAGCACTGACTGGTCGAGGGTGCCTTCGCGAACCAGATGAATTGGCGTGATGTAAAAAGCTTCTTCATAGGGAGATCCGGCATCGACCATGAAACTGCCCGGCACCGAACCGCCGGCGTCGACCCAATGGGCTGAAACCTGGACGAAGGCAACCGGTTCTCCCGCCCAATGGACGGGCATCACGACGCGAGCATCCTGGCAATGGGTACCGCCGATGAACGGGTCGTTCATCAGGATCACGTCGCCTTCGCGGATGTTCTCCCTGCCGATGCGGTCCAGCACGCCTTTGGTGGTGAAGGGGATCGTGCCTATGTGACCGGGAAGATCCTGTGTTCCATCGGCAGCCAGGTTTCCATCGATGTCGGAAATCGATGTGCTGAAGTCCCTGCCTTCGCTCACCACCATCGAGAAGGCGACCTTCTCCAGCTTGGCGCCCATCTCGTCGACCGCCGAGACCAGCGCGTTGCGAAGGACTTCGAAGGTGACCGGATCGTGTCCTTTCGGATCCTGGAGGACAGGACTTCTTACTTCAGACATTGTTCGCCGCCTCTCGCAGGTCGATCAGGATGTTTCCGACAGGGTCTATTTCCCCCGTGAATCCCGGTGGAAGCAAGGTGGTCGAATTGAACTCTTCGATCACCGCGGGACCGGCCACGCGGTTGCCGGGTTTGAGCTTGGAGCGCCGGATCACCGGCGCCTCCAGCCAGCCGAAGCCCTCAAAGTAGAGTTCCCTTTCCGAAGGTCCGGTTTGGTTCCCGCTTCCCACAAGGCGGTCGGCGGATTCATTCAACTTCCCGTATTCGGACAGGTCCACCTGATTGATGGCGGCATTGCCGGCTACGCGCAAGACTGCGGCTTCGACCTGCCACTCACGACGCGAGTATCCGTACTCGCGTTCGTGGGCATCGTGGAATCTCGCCACCGCGTCGTCCAGGATCTGATCGCCGAACGATCCCCCGGCGAGCGAGACGGTGATCAGGTGAGCCTGTCCCGTGTAGCGCAGGTCGATCTGGCGGACGGTGGTTATCTCAGCCTCTTCGCCCGCGTCCGCTTCGAGTCGTTGCCGCAACTCTCTTTCGAGGCGGCTGTACGTGAGTTCCGCCTCGCCGCAGTCATCTGTCCCTACCCTCAGCAGATGCGCGTGCGTTGCATCGTGAGAGATATCGACCGTGTGGAGGCCAAGTGCCGAGACCAGTCCCGGGCCCGGCGGGATGAGAACCTCGGGCACGCCAACCTCGCGGGCTACTTCGACTGCGTGGAGCGGTCCTGACCCACCGAATGCGACCAAGGTGAAGTCACGAGGATCGAGGCCTTTTTGGACAGTGACCAGGCGCACCGCGGCCGCGACGCTTGCGTCGACGATCCGTACCGCACCGGCCGCCGCCTCGACCTCGCCCGACCCCAGGCTCGACGCGAATTCACCGAAGGCCACCCGGCTCGCTTCGCCGTCGATTGAAAAGGCCTCGCTGCCGAACTTGGTCTCGGCGCTGAGACGGTTGAGAATCACGTTGGCGTCCGTGGTGGTCGGTTTGTCGCCTCCTCGGCCATAGCAGGCAGGGCCAGGCGTAGCCCCGGCACTGTCGGGACCGGAACGCGGGAAGCCGACGGAATCGATCCACTTGATCGAGCCTCCCCCCGATCCGATCGCCACGAAGTCAACGCTGGGGAACTTCACCGGCAGCCCCCACTCGAGATCGTGCCGCATGGTTTTGCGGACTTCGCCCTCTACGACCACAGCCAGGTCGCAGCTGGTTCCACCCATGTCAAGTGAAATCAGATTCCGTCGACCGGCCCGACGACCGATCGCAGCTGCTCCTACGACCCCGGCAGCCGGACCGGAACCCGCGGTGCGGGCTGGAAGCCGGTTCGATGCCTCGACGGTCATCACGCCTCCTCCCGAGTGCATCAGGAAGAGCGGTGCGGTGTACTCGGCTGCGGCCAGGCCTTCCCGGAGGTTGCCCAGGTACTTGACCAGTGGCGGTCCCAAGTACGCATTGGCGACGGTGGTCGCGGTCCGCTCGAACTCCGGCGGTTCGGGAAGGATGTCAGCAGAAAACGTGACGAACACCCCATCAAGCTCTTCGTCGAGGATCTCAGCAACGCGGCGCTCATGGACATCGTTGATGTACGAGTGCAGCAGGACGATCGCGACGGACTCGATCTTCCGGGCCGAGATCGTCCTGGCGATGTTCCTCACTTCTTGCTCGTCGAGCGGCTTCAGCACTGCGCCGCTGTAGTCCAGACGCTCGTCGACCTCGAACCGGTCTGCGCGGGCGACGAGCGGCTCCGGCGGATCCCACATGATGTCGTAGAGGTCCTCGCGGTGTCCGCGTCGAAGTTCGAGCACGTCACGAAATCCGCGAGTGGTGATCAGCGCAGTCCGAGCACCGGACTTGGTGATCGCCGCGTTGGTGGTGACCGTGGTCCCGTGATAGATCGCGGTCACTTTGCTCGGCTCGATGCCCAGCTCGCGGATGCCCGCGACGATGCCACGGTCAAAATCGGGCGGAGTAGAAGAGACTTTCGCGGTGCGTAGCTGGCCGTCACTGCTGACCGCCACTACGTCCGTGAAGGTTCCGCCGGTATCGACTCCGACCCGCCAGGTTGAATCGCTCATCCGAGGTATGCCTTTCGTACTGCCGAATCGGCACGGACGTCCTCTGGTTCGCCAGCGGCTATCACCGTACCCTCGTTGAGGGCGATGACCGTGTCCGAAACCGCCATCACGAGGGGAACGTCGTGCTCGATCAGAACGAGCCCGCATCCGTACCGGTTACGGATACCGGCGAGGGTGGCACCGAGCTCCTTGGTTTCGTCTTCGTCCAGGCCCGCGGCGGGTTCGTCCAGGAAGAGGTATCTGGGCCGGCGCGCGAGAGCCCGGGCCATCTCCACCCGTCGCTGTATTCCATAGGGAAGTTCGTTGACCGGACGATCGGTATCGGGGGCGAGCCCCAGCTCGGCGATGACATCGCCGGCCCGTCTCTCCCATTTCGATCGTCCATCCGCGGCGGCGGCGACCGCTACGTTCTCGAAGACAGTCATCGACCCGAACAGCCTGATGTTCTGGTACGTCCGGCCGATGCCACGCTTGGCGACTCGATGAGGCGCCAGCCATTTCCACTCCCGGCCATCGCAAGCAACCCGACCCGAGTCGGGCCGGACGACCCCGGTGATCAAATTCACCAGGGTCGTCTTTCCCGATCCGTTCGGTCCGATCAGCCCGAGAATCTCGCCGTCCCCTACTTCGAGGTCGACGTGCTCCACGGCGGTCACCCCGTCAAAGCTCTTGCTCAGACCGGTGGCCTTCAATGATCCTCGGGCTCCGTTCATCAGCTTCCCGCGTAGACGTTCTTGGGGAAGAAGGACTCTTGGAATTTGAAGCCATTTGGAGTCAGCTTCACCACCGTGTAGTCCTTCTCGGGACGACCGTCCTTGCCCTTGTAGGTGATTGGCCCGGTGATGCCCTCGACTCCCTCTACTTCCTGCAGAGCAGCCTGCAGTGCGTCTGAATCGGTCGAACCTGCCCTCTTGAGCACGTCCTGGAGGACAGCGACATCGTCAGCGGCCATCGCGGCCTGGGATGGGCTCGGAGCTTCGCCGTACTTGTCCTCATACGCCTTGAAGAACTTGGCGATGTCTGAACCGTCCTCAGGCACCGGACTCAGGCCAAGGACATAGGCGTTGAGCTTGGCCAGCGCTTCCTTCGGCTGCAAGATGAGGTCGGTCTGGTTCCCGTACGGGAACATCACCGGAATATCGAGGTTCCGGGTCGCCAACTCACGGAGCATCACGATCGAGTCCGGGGTGATCGCGACACCCGCGATGAAGTCCGGCTTCGGATCGAGGTTCGCGATCTTGTCTATCTCTGTCGTGTAGCGAGGCTCGTTCATCTTGTACTCAGAGCTGCCGAGCAGCTTGCCGCCACCCCGCGCGTACTGAGCCTGGAACGCCTCGCCGACGGACTGCAGGTAGGCGATGTCCTTGCTCCAGAGCATGTAGGCGGTCTTGTAGCCCTTGTTCAAGGCCCATTCGGCCATGCCGGAACCATCAGCCCAGGTACCGGGCACGCTCAAGTAGACGTACGGCTTGACGATGTCCGTGAATTCCGAGGCGCCGGCGCATGAGCTGATGAACGGAACGCCCTTCTTGGCCGCGACCTGAGCAGCCGGCAGCGCGGCGTCCTGGTCGCAGGGACCGAACAACAGCGTGTTTCCGTCGCCGGTCAACTGTTCCGCGGCGAGCGCTCCCTCGGCAGGATCGCTCTTACCGTCGACCACGGTCAGATCGATCGGGTATTTGCCGTCCAACCCCCCGGCTGCGTTGACTTTGTCAACTTCCAGCTTGAGGGCGTTGGTGAACGTATCTTCGAACTCGGCCAGCCAGCCGGTCAAGGCGCTGACGTATCCGATCTTCAGTGTCGTGCCATCGCCCGAGCTTGCGGCGCTCGTCTCGCTGCTGTCGTCGCCACAACCGACGGCGGCCAGGGCTGCCAGCGACAGGAACATGGCGAACAACGCCTTGAATTTGTTCCGGTTAATCATCGTTTTCTGCTCACTCTTTCTCTTCTCAAACCCAGCCCCAAAGCCAGATTTGTTCACTATTTGAACACAGGGATGGCTAGTTGTTAACTATATATACCAACTTAATGAACTTGGTCAAGAAAGGCGACAAAACTCCTTGGACGCCTGCCTCGAAAATTCCCGGTATTTGGCCCCAGGACAAACATCCAGGAAATTCCGGCCCGCCCCAGGCGCAGACGCAGACTCATCGCCGCAAAGAGGCTCGACCACACTGGCGTCGTCGTTTCCGACCTCGACGCAGCCGTGGCCTTGTTCGTCGATCTCGGCCCTGAGCTGGAAGGACAGACGTCGCTAAAGGGGAATGGGCAGACCGGCTCCTCGAGCTCGACGGCCTTATCCCGCGGCTAAAGACCCTGGTCACACGCTGGAAGCGGGGCGTCCATCGCGCCACGGTGTCGGCTCATGTCGCCGTTGGAGCACACCGCGATCGACACCGCCCTTACCGCTGCCGTCAGGGATGCGTAGGTGCCGATCCTGCCCATGGTCGTGGACCGCCTGCTCATCCCTTCTGCTGATGCGGATGGGCGGCTGGCCGAGGACGGCAGGTTGGTTGCGCACGCGCTGCGCCGTCTCATCGGCGATGACCTCGCCGGACTGTGTGAGGCGTTCCAGATCCTAACCACGACGTGGTCGCGTCTGGGTATCGGCGTAGCGTGGAGAACATGAACGAGAACAGCGTCACCCGGACCTTCTTCGACAGCTACACGCGCGCGCTGCTGGAGCGCGATGCGGGCGCGGTCGCAGCGCATTACGCGGTGCCGTGTCTGATCGAGTTCCCCGATCAGGCGATCGCCGTGTCCGACGCACGGCAGACAGAGGAGTTCTTCGCAAGTGCCTTCGCCCAGTACCGGGACGTCACCGCGGCCGATGCCGCCGTGACCGTCGTCGCCGAGGCCGGGCACAGTATCTGGGCCGAGGTCTCCTGGGATCATCACGGCGGGGCGCCCGACGAGCGCAACATGTATCAGCTCGTGCGCACCGGCGGCGGGTGGAAGATTGCCGTCCTGACACCGCTGGATGCCTGAACGGTTCACCCGCGCGGTGATAGGTCACGGTCAGGCGCTGGAGGGATGATGGCTCAGGGAACGAACAAGATGATCAGCGACTTCACCGGCAAACCTGCGACACAGTCGTACGCGTCCGAGATCGAAGCGTTCACCACCGGCCTCGGTCCGGTGGATGTGGAGCGCAAGGCGCAGGTGAGCTTTCGGGTGAAACGAAAGTTCCTGTGGCTGTGGGCGTACGAGCAGACCGTCGACGGCACGCTGTATCTCAATGTGACTCTGGACCGAAGAGTGGAGGAACCGGACGTCCACAACATCACCCAGATCAGCACGAACCGGTGGAACCATCACGTCGAGGTGAAGTCCCAGTCGATCGCGACCAGCGACTGGTTGCAAGCACTCATCCGCGAGGGGTACGAGTTCGCATCGCGATGAGTAACAGCCGCTACCGGGCCACCGAAGCGGCGAGAAGGCAGCGCCGCCGGTTGTGTAGATCTCTTGCAGGATGCGATCGGTGCGCAGCGACCGTGGGTTCGGCCCGCTTCCAAGGGAAGCTCGCGCCGGGGGCCAAGAGTCGGGGCGCGGTCTGTCGGGTGATGAACAGATGCGGATTGACCGCGGCGGGCCATGTCTTGGCGCGGTGGTCGAGCCAGGCCGTGAGGCGGACCCGGACGGGTTCGGCGAGCGGGATCGAGCGCCCGTTTCGCATGCGAAGTCCACGATCTGCCCAGTGCCGTTGCGAGAGCTCTTCGGGCAGGCTGTCGGCGATCCTGCGGGTGTTGACCTGCGCGAGCGATTCGATGCCCGTCTCGGCCCAGGTATGCAGCAGCGTTGCGATTGCTGCTCTCATGGAGCCGAATCACATCCTCACCCAGCCCGGTCGAAACCCAAGCACGACCCTTACCAGCCCAGACCACCTGACGACCCCTGCCCGCACAAATCCGCGAATAGGCCTTGGCACGAACCTTGGCGCCAGCCCGCAGCCAAATCACGTCGTAGGCCTTCAACCTGACTTGACCGTCCCCCGGACCGATCACCCGGTTCACCTTCCTGCCGAAGCAACGCTTCCCCGCCGCTGCCGACGCAGAGGGAGTCACCACGGAAACGAGAACGACCCCGGCCAGCGCCAGGACAACGAGCATCCTCCCGAGCTTGATCTCCCCAGCCATGTCCCCAGTCTAGGGAAACAGGCCTGTCCTACACCGTGCTTTCCGCACACCACACAAGGGTGTAGCCGCCTACTTCACCGACAGCGAGGGCAACCTGATGGGGCTCTGGCAGTCACTCGGCGGCTGATCGGTTCGGCCCGGGATACACCGGTCTCGACCTGGCCGACGCCTGCAGGCGTCGGCCAGGTCGAGATGGTTCAAGGGCGGTCGAGTTCGGAAACCGCGGAGTTGGCGGGAGGCAACCTCGCTTCGATCGCAAGGCCATCGGTTCTGTAGGCCTGCCCGCGGAGCCTGATCGGCGCCCGCCAGGGTCTGTGCACCTAGAACTTGATCGTCTTGATCCGCAGGCGTACTGTCTTCCCGTTGCGTTTCACCGACTGGGCGATCACCGCTCCGCGGCATATCGGGACCACGCTCCCGTACCTGCCGATCCAGGGTGAGCGTCTCCCCCCGGCACGCAACCTGATCAGATGCGCCTTACGGGCCTTGGCCCAGACGGCGGTCCTCGATCCCACGTGAATGGAGCCCGCCCACTTGCTTGAGCCCAGTGACCTGACCTTCCCGCCGGGCCGCCATAGCTGGAACCGGTAGCCGGGCCCCGAGGTGATGACCGCGTGCGCCGTGTACGAGTCGATCGTCGCTTGAGCGGGCGGATGCATCAGGCTGAAACCAACCTCCGGAAACGGGGCCGGTTTACCGGCCCGTTTGCTATTCAGATCCTGCTCGAAGGCCGTCGGGTTTCCGTCCCCGGTCCTCCGCTCAAAATGCCGTCCGCTACTGATCCGGATGAAGACGTTCCCTCCCTGGCACGGCATGCCGCTACAGGTCAACGTTGACCTGACCCAATATCTGCCGATCTCTCTTACTTGAAAGGCTGGTCGAGCACCTCGCAGCGCGTGGGAGCTGCCCCCGAACACCGAAGCGACTCGGGGTCGCTTCCGCTCAAAGGCTGTCGAACTCCGGCTGGAACAATCCAAGAGAACCCGCTCACCGCCTGCATCCACCGGCACGCAACCCTTGGCGCCGCCGACCTTCCGGACTCTACGGGCTCTCGTGTCAAGCACCAACGGAACCCCCGACGGAGCCTGGTAAGCAACGAACCGGCTTCCGTCCCCCACGAGCTCCCAATACAACGGCGCATTTGCCTTTCGTGCCTCCGCCCGATCAGCTGTCGCTCCCAGCCCAACCGCCAAGAACGCAAGCGCGGCTATCAGAAGCCCTCTCACGTTCGCATTCCGCCAATCATGGGCAGCTTCGCTGATATCGGCATATGAGCGGGATCTCTGGAAATATTCTGCCGCACCAGGCGCCCCGTGCATATTTGGAACGTATCATCTCCCCACCACACCGGCCACTGCGCGTTTCCATTGTTTCCTTGGATCTCGTCCCAGTTTGGCGCATAGTACAGGTGGCACTTTCGATTTTCGATGTCGTTGGGTTGCGTTCCGCCGCAGTAGTGATTCTTGATTCCGCCAATTACGTAACGCCATTTTCTGCTGTCATATTGCACTTGACTGAGTTACGTCCAACGACCAATACTCTGGCACGGATACGCTTGGCTAGCTTTGCGTAATGCACCATTATATCTCCATAGGTACACCAGAACTGCGAGCTCCCGCCGTTTCCACCGAAGGTAAGCTTGGTTCGATCTTTATAGAGATCGCTGTTCCCCGTGAGCGCTAGCTTGAGGTTGTCAACATGTGGCTTCAAAATGACACGCATGCCATTGTGACGTGCGGTCTTCGCTGCGACCTTTATGCATCGGTCAACGCTGGTCTTTCCCTTAGTCTTATTCTTGTTCCAGTTGGGGAATACCGCCTGTCCAGCGTTTCCGTTGACATACCAGTATGGAACGAGCACAGCGGTATCAGTTCCCGTCTGAGTCCGAAGCGCGGAAAAGGTCTTTACGTTGCCGTTGTTTGATTGGATTCTGCTGCCAGTAGTGGGCTATTGGATGGAATCTGCGCAGTTGGTCAACGGCCAGAAGCTGCCTGTCCGCCTGCTTCGGATTCGACCAAGCATCAGCGATCTGACGCACGAGACCCAGGAGGTGCTCGAACTCACGGGCGAACTCGGGCGACAACGAGACGCAAAGCTCCGGCAACTTCCCGAAGGAGAAGATCGGGTCGCGAGTTTTCTTCCACCGAACCTCAGATATCGAACTACGAAAGTCGCAGCCGTCCGATAGGCGTCCGGGACACCCCCGACATCGGCGAGAACGAAGGACTCCGGCACCGTCGGCACCGCCCCGAGCACCCACTCGTGGCACAGTTGTGCCAGTAGCCAAGCACGCGTACAGCCGACAAAGATCAGGCGGGCTCGCTCGAATCTGAGGGTCTTGGATCCGCCGCGCGGCCGGCCGCTTTCCAAGGAGGAGGCTGCGGCCGGCCCGGGATGGCCGCGCTTTGGGAGAGAGGGTCGGCGGACATCCCGTAACGCCGGGTGATCGGGCGCTGCGGCGGAAGTCTGGAAACTCAGTACTCGTAGAAGCCTCGTCCGGTCTTGCGGCCGTTTCCCCCTTAGGGGCCAGCCGCGCCCGCCAGCAACCGGGTCGCAGCCTCCGCGACGGTCATTCCCTCCACCACGCCAAGGTCTCGGGCCTGCTTGTTGACCGCCGAGATCACTCCGCTGCGATAGGCAGCCATGCCGTCGCCCATCGGGGCGGTCTTGGCGTCGACCGACGCACCGGGGAGGCCAGCGGTCTCGGCAATCGCCAAGCCGACGATTCCCGAGTCGTTCTTCGCCCGACCTCCATCCGACGCGATGAAGGCCAACGGCGAGACGTGGAGAAAGAACTCGACCGAGGTGCGACCGGTGAACCCACCCACCACGAGGACGTTCCGGTCCCGATCCTCGGGACCGGCGAAAAGGATCGAATCGGTGACCACCACGCTGCGGCCTTCTGCCGTCTGGACCACGTCACGCTCGCGGGAGACCTCACTCGTCGAGGGCCTCGGATCGTTCGTCATCAATGCCTCGGCCGCTTCGCTGACCGGCATCCCTACCTCTACCCCACACGAGATCGCCGTCTCGTTGGCGATCGAGACCACCCCGGATAGGTACAGATCCTCGCCGTTTCCGAGCTCTGCGGTCATGCCGTCCGCCGCCGCCGACGGCACCCCCAGCGCCTCCAGGTAAGCCAGGCCGGCTACCGCTCCGCCATGACGATCACCGCAGGCGTCATGACCGATGAATCCTCGCGGCCCGATCTCCATCAGCATCCGCACCGGGGTCACCCCCGCATACGAGGATGCGACGATGACGTCGTCAGGCGTATTGCGTTCGTCCGCGTATACGGACGCGTCCATGACGACGACCCGCCGGCCGTCCGACTCAGCGGCGACGCGCTGAGCGCGCCGCCGTGCCGGGTCGTTCTTGGAGTCAGGACTCACGCGAGTTCAGATCCCGTGACGCGCGTTCGGCGAGCGATGGCTCCCAATCCCATGTCACGGGCCTGAACAACGGCCAGAAATCCTCGTCCTTGGGCCGCTCCAGCGAAAGGGTGTGCAGGCAGTCCTGGCACTTGGTGGCCATCCGCGGGCCATGCACCGCAGCGACCGGGTAACGGCGGATGTCGTCTCCACCGCACTTCTCGCAGGTCAGTCCCTCGACCTTGACCCGGTCCACCGTCGGCTGCTCGCTGCTCGGCCGAGGCTGCGAATAGCGTTCAACCCATGACCTCATTCTGAACCCTCCTTTCCGGCGCCGACCGCGGCAGCCTCAGAAGCCCGCAGAGGCATCTCATCCGCCGTCCGGGGCCAGGGCGCAAACCAGGACACCGGGGGCGCATCGCCCCCACGGTCCGACGCCAACTTCTCCCTTTGCTCTCCGGTCTCACGCATCTGGACCTCCAGCGTATTCGCGTCCAAGACAACCCCGTAGATCTCCTCGGCCGCTCGCAGCGACACCTTCTCGTTCCAGACATCCTGGCGAACCAGCTCCGGATCTCGCTCTAGCGGCTCTCCATATCCGCCGCCCGCAGCCGGCACCAGGAGAAGCGTCTCGCCCTCCTTGAGCACGTAGTTGGTCAGCTTGTTGGTGTGGAACTCGGTCCCGTTGCTCCAGATCCCATGCTCGGGATCCGGCAGGCCGTCGTCGTTGAAGCAGCCCGAGAGCGGAGTCAGGTGGCTGAGCGGGATGATCCCGTTGACTCGGGGGATTCGCCCGTCCGGATCCTTCTTGACCCGGTACACGTAGGCGGTGGCGCCTTCGCCGCCGCCGGCCACGCCCCACCGGGTCTTTCGACCGGAGTCGATCAGCGTGGTGACGATCATCTCGCCGTCGGTGCATTCGAACAAGGCGCTGTTGGCGAAGCCCGAACGGAACTTCCCGGCGCCGGCAGAATCGATCTGCAGATCCGTGCCCCGGATCATCAGCGGCGTGTCGCGCTCCATCAGCTCGACGGTGCTGCTGGAGATCCCGTAGATCGGGCTGCAGCAAAAGCTGATGCCGTCGCCGTTGGCCGTCCCGCCCCAACCGACGCCCTGACAGATGATGCCGCCGTAGGGCTGTCCGCCTCGACCGGGCCGGTCATCGATCCCGCCCAGCGGCATGGCAAAGGTGGTGGCTCCATCAGCGGCGACTGCTCGCTCCGGGACCATCTGGCCGCAGAGTCGCAGGCCGAGATCCGCCACCTTTGCGGCCAAGTCGGCGTGCTGGCAGTTACTCGTCGGCGGGGCGGCCATCACCACCGATCCGGCTGGCGCGACCACATGAAAGCAACGCATCATGCCCGAGTTCATCGGGTGCTCAGGGTCCAGAACGACCTTCGGGCCGACCAACATGCGGTTCGTCTCCTCCCAGCAGGAGCCGATCGAGCCCAGCGGCTGACGGTCCGTGCCGGTGTAGTCGATCTCCATGTGATCTCCGCTCACCGTGGCGGTCGCCGCGACCCGGATCGGATCCTCGGTGAGACCGTCGTCATCGACCCATTCCTCGGCTTCGTACTTGCCGTCCGGAACCCGGGAGATCGCCGCGCGCATCCGACGCTCCGAGAGATCCAGCAGGTACCTGGACGCCGCGATCACGGCGTCGGCCCCGTAGCGTTCGAGCAGCCTCAACAGGCGGGCCTCGCCGACCTTCATCGTGCCGAAGAGCGCCCGGAGGTCACCGAGGTTGTGCTGCGGGGTGCGGGTGTTCTCGAGAATCAGGTTGATCGTTGAGCGCACCGGCTTGTCGTTCGACGTGATCAGCATCGGCGGTATCCGCAGGCCTTCGGCGAAAACCTCGGTCGCCGAGGTATTGAATCCACCGGGCACCGGGCCGCCGATGTCAACGAGGTGAGACGCGTCGCTCAGGAAGAGGATCGGCTTCCCCTCCCAGAAGACCGGCCGGAAGAGGTTCACGTCGGGCATGTGGATAGAACCACGCCATGGATCGTTGCAGACGATCGTGTCGCCTGGGCCGAAGTTGTCTATTCCCCACTCGTCGACCATGAAGTTCATCATGTGCGGGTGGGTGAAAGCGAAATGCGTGCAGCCCTCGGTGACCGAGATCAACTCGGTGCTGTTGTCCTCGTTCACCATATGCACGCATACGCCGAAGTCGGTCATCTCACGAACCGGGTTGGAGAAGGCACTCTCCTTCAGGGTTCGGAACATGTGCCTGGTCACTTCGATCAGACCGGCGCGGATGGTCTCGGCGGTGATCAGGTCGATCCCGTACTCCTCCTCCACCTCCTTCGCGGTCAGAAAGTTGGAATTCTCGCTCACCACATCGCTCCTTGGCTCGATTGCGTCGTTCACGGCAATGCCGTCGCTTTCGACTCCATCGGTTTCTCCTCTGCTTGTGCCCATCACGCGACCTTGATCCGGATGCTTCCGTACTGGTCGATCACCGCATCGGCTCCCGGCGGGATCAGGACGGTGGTCATCTCGTCTTCGACGACCGCCGGGCCGGGGATCTCGTTGCCGGCGAGCAGGGCCGCACGGTCGTAGAACCTCGACTCGACCGTCTCCCCGCCGCGGACATGAACTTCCCTGGTACCGACGAGGGCTTCCGGGGCGGGCTCAGGACCGCCGGCTTCGACCGCCGGCAGCCCGATGTCGGTCGGCGGACCGACCGCCGTCACGCTCAGCGTGGTCGCGACGATTGGGATCTCGGGAGCCGAGTATCCGTACTTGCGGTCATAGGTGGCGTGGAACTGGGCCTGCCATGCGTCGATCAGCTCCTCGGTCACCTCGCCCTGATCGAGCGAGATCTCGTTCTCGAAGCTCTGCCCGCTGTACATGCCGGAGATCGAGCGGGACAGGCTGACCTCGTCCTGGCCGAGTCCCTGATCCCGCAGGTCCTGGCGCACCCGGCTCTCGAGGTCGCCGAACAGCTCGTTGAGATCGTTGAGCTCGAGCTTGTTGATCT
>Ga0153956_1000613_pt1 | contig 38315 bp, 44 predicted proteins | sample TSFL040MetaG_FD_104704 | JGI IMG/M metagenome (GOLD analysis project Ga0153956, IMG submission 104704) | Attine ant fungus gardens microbial communities from Florida, USA - TSFL040 MetaG | ecosystem: Host-associated > Fungi > Mycelium > Unclassified | place: USA: Florida, Wekiwa Springs... | reverse complement strand
GATCCCGGCGGACTGGTCACCGGTGATCTGCCCGCCCCACGATTCGACGTCGATCATGATGGCGACTTTCGGATGCAGGCCACTGTTGAGATTGATCTGGGCGGTGAGAGTGGCGATGGCGTCCTGCCAATTGGGTCGCCACACGAAGTACACGATGCCGGCGGACAACCGTCCGTCGTCCAGTGCGCGCCGCATCCACGGGTAATTGATGTTGAAGTTCTTGTCCCGATAGGTGCCGTCGTTCGACCGGATCGACAGAACCCGGTACGGATACGAATCGGTCACCGGCACTTGCCATTCGGACACATCGGCGAACAGGGTGTCGGGCGGTTCGATGACCGTCACTGGGGTGCCGTCTTCAACGATCGGGCCGGGCAGATACCAATGGTCAGTCCAGTAGGTGCTGTTCGGATCCATCGCACCGCCACCCGATGTGCAGGTGCCGTGAGAACCGTTCGACTCCATCACGACACCATCGACGATGCACTGTGTGTGGGAGTCGGCTCCGCCACCGCCGTGGTGGATGTTCACGATGACCGCAGCGTCGGCCGGGACATCGGCCAGTGACGCGACAGCGATGGTGCCTTTCGGGCCCGCCGTGCCGGGCGGGACAGCCCGGTTGTTGACGTAGTCGTACGGCCACGATTCGGTGGACACCGACCGCTGCCACGGCATCGCGGCGCCCAGATTGACGGCATCGAGTTCATCGCCGACCAGACCGCTGCAATCAGTACCAATCCGCGGGTTGAGCGGGTCGTATTTGCCGCCGTAAACGTACGGGGCATCGAGCCGGTCGGCGAAGACCTTCTTGGCGAATTCGACATTGCCGCGGGTGACGGTCATGGCCGAGAAACTACGAGCCGTTGGTGCACCAGCACCCAAACCGGCAACCGGCCGTGTTTGCTGACGCTACACGTTCACAACATCGCCCTGGCAGTGTCGTACAGCGGCCGTTTCGGAACGTTGCCGGCAGTGACAAGGCCGTAGCTGCCGCCGTCGTTGATGCTGTCCTGCCAGCAGAACAACCACACACTATCCACGTCGCACGCCCCCAACGTCTGCATCTGCTCGGTGAGATACCCGGACGCTGCCACGGCGGGAACACGCGCAGTGTCGAACCCAACCTCCGTGAACGCGTACGGCCGGGTATCGCCCCGGGCCGCCCGCAGAATGTCCAAGCTCGCGATCTGGGCGATACCGAACGGCATGGTCGCCGGGTCCGCCCACGCTGTCGGTGTCAACGAATACGGGTGATAGCCGAGTAGGTCGTAGTCATCGTCCTCACCGGCCTTGTACAGCCCGGTCAGCCAGTCAACCGCGGAGGTCGATGTGAAGATCAGGAATCCGCCGGTTTTCATCGCCGCCAACCCGCCGTGGATCGACTTCGCGCCGGAGGCCCGGATGATCGGCGTCGCGGCCCGCAGATACGGAAGAAACGCCTTGGGGCCGCCGGTGAAGAACTGCCACAAGTTCGGCTCATTCCACACCTCGTAGGCGGGGATGTCACCGAAGACGTCGACGATCTTCCCCACGAATTTCCCGAAAATCGTTGCGTTGCCGTTGAACAGTGGCGCGTGGCAGCCGAGGACCGGCAGCGGTGTCAGGCCGTGAGCGTCGAGGGCCGCTTTGACATTCCGCACCGGGGTCAGGTCGGCCGTTGTGAATCCGAGCTTCGACAGGACCGCCCAGTCGACGGGGAACCGCACCGCCGTGGCCCCGAAATCTGCGATACCGGCACACACCGCATCCAGCGCGGTCGGGGACAGTTGGCACAGCGTGGATTGGTTGATACCGATGGTCACCATGACAGTAAAGGGTCCTTGTCGGGGTCGGCGCCGAAACACAGCCACACATACCCGACCGCTAGAGACAGCACGAAACCCGTCGCCACTCCCCAGCAGATCGGTAGCGTGTACCGCATACACCGGGACGGTAAGCCAACCCCATGCACACTCAGCGGGGCGCGTTGCGGATCATCGCATCGAAGTCATCCTCCGATGATTCGCCGTCGAACCACGACGGCGTCGGCCGATACCCGGCCGCGGCTTTCTCCGGCTCGACAGGCTCCGCGTACATCGACTCGATGAACTCGTCGACCGCCATCTGCCCCTCCCTGACACTGTCCGCGTTCGCGGCGATCGACTCACACAACGCTTCCTCGGTGAGGTCAAACAGTGCGTGCATCGAAGGCAACCCCATCGGATCACCGATACCAGACTTCAACAGCTTCGCCCGCAGACTGCGCCAGTGCCAAGCCGTCATCACACTCAGTGTGATGACGGCTTGGTAGGGCGGGCCGTGCCTGCCGTCGAGATGGCCTCCACGATGCGGTTCATCGTGTCCGCCGGAGACTTCCCGGTCATCATCTTGTCCAGCAACTGACCGTACTGGTCCGCGCCGATATGGTTGCGCACGAACAGGTTGAAGTAGCCGAGCTTCTCGATCTCACTGACTTTCGACCGGGCGGCCATCGCGAGGACAGCAGCGGATCCGGGGATCGGCCGGCGGGACTGAATGACACCAACACCGGGCACATCCAGGTCATGGAACGAGCCGGAGAATCCGGCGCGTTCCGCGTCACCGAACATGTCCTCATAGCCGTGAGGCTGAGCCATATCCACCCTCCCATTTTTGGTGGTCAGAAGAACCCGAAGAAACCACTGTCCTGCGCGCCACGCACCGCGACCATGATCGCCCCATATTCGGCTGCGGTAGACGCAGTGACAATCTGCGCACCGGATGCGACCCCAGCCGACGACAACACCGACCGCAAAACCAACGCCGCCGACTGGCCGCTATTGCCGGTGACTTGCACGGACCACGGCGGATCAGGAGCGGTGTACGTCTCGCCACTGACACCGGTCCCAACGAACCCGATGAACAACTCATTGGCTAATCTCGGCGTCACCGATGGCCCCACATGGCTCGTGCTGGCCGGCCCTACACCGGTCGCAACAACATCGACCGGACTCAGAACGATGTCACAGCCACGCAACACACCGAGCACGAACCGCCCGGACCGTGATGCCGTGAACAGTCCACTCAACGTCCACGACGTGGTACCCGCAGCGGCTTCCGCCGGCGTGATCACGTGATACCAGCAGTGGTAGCTGTACGAGGCCCCGGCGGCGATGTTGGTGCCGCCGAGCGCATTGACCCACCCCGACACCGTCGGATTCACTGCGGCGGCCGCCGAGTTGGCAACGATGAACATGACGATGACGTCACCCGCAGATGCGGTCAGTCCCGATATCGCACCCGTCGATGGGCTAGCGGTCGACGAGAACGTGCCCGTGGACGAAGTGACCACAGAAATCATGTCCAGTACCTCAATCGGCAGACCCGATCAATAACCGAGAACATCAGCAGCCAAGCATGTCCACTTTGTGGCGACTTCGTCGTACACAAACCCAATATGGTGAGTCTTGCCGGCTGCCGTGGTGGTCGGCAGTGATGCGACACCAGATGCTTGAAATTGGCTGCCCCAGCTGATCGCCCGGGCGGACCCGTTGTCCTTGATGCGAATCATCAGCTTCTGGCCCGGCGCCGGGGTACCGGTGACGGTGACACCGGTGATCGCGGCGGCCAGTGCGGTGATCGTGTAGAACTGCACGTTGTCGCAGTTGATGGACGGCGTCGCTGTCGATGTGACAGTGCCGGTCATCTGCGCCAGCGCGGCTTTGATCTGCGCTGCCGTCACGATGCCGGTCAGCCCGGCCACCGACGACACCGCGTCGGTCATGTCGGCTTTCTCCCACACCGACGACGCGTTCAAAATCACCCAGTCCCCGACATCGAATGTCTGCGATCCGCTGCCGAGGTTGCGGGTGCCGGCAATAGTGACCCGGTACACATCACCGGGGGAACCCGCACCGTCGGCCAGGGTCGGGGTATTCGTCGACGCGTTCCACACACCTTTCCACTGCATCGCATCAACGGTCAGCTGGGACGCCCCTACCTTGCCGTTGCCGTCGAGCTGCAGCAGGCCGTTCGGGACGTTGACGTTCCCGATGTTCAAGACGCTGTTCCCCGCAAGATCCAGATTTGCTCCAAGCTGGACCGCCGCAGCGAGGATCTGCACCGCCAGATCGGCACCGGCAACATCGATCCGCAGCGGGGTGCCGGTGCCGGCGGTGACCGACAATTCCCCCGCATTGTCGTTGGCCAACTCCCACACAGTGCCGTTGCCGTTGTTCATCCGCAGACTGGTGCTACCGCCACTCGTTGCCGGTTCGATCTCGACGTCCTTGAACCACGTCTTCGCGACGAACGCCTTCACCCCCGTGAACGCTTCGATCCCCGCCAGGTGGGCCATCAGCCCATCGCGGGCGTTGTCCCACATGGCGAGGATCGACTGCCGCGTCGGGTACGGCAGCTGATCAGCCGACGGCTTCGCGTCGTCGCGGGAAATCAAAACCTTCGTCACCAGCTGCCCCTCTTAGGTGTTCGTCTTAACGTTCAGCGCGACCGTGAAAGCCACGTACTCATCGGGGCCGTGGCCCGGGTCGACCGTCTTCGCGGGGACAGGGACACCCGACTGGGTCAACGCGTTGCGCTGATACACCGCGCGGCTGCCCGTGTCCAAGTTCGCGTTCCACGGTGCGGAGGACGTGTACCCGGAGTTGTTCGCCATGATCTGGGTGTACCCGGCCGGTGTGTTCGCGTCGGGATAGCCGAGCGTCCCGCTCCGCGGCGACTGGTTGCGTTCCATGAACGACAACACCAACGACCTGTTGTTCAGCCCGGCCGGCGGCAGAGCGGGCATGGTGTGCGGGGTGATATCGACGGCACTGAAACCGGTCGCGTACTTGTTGATCGGTGTCACCGGGTCACACCCGCGCAACGCCAGCGCCGTCACGAACCCCAACGCTCGGGTCGTGTAGTAGTCCTTCAACGCCCACGAGACGGTGCCGGCTTGTTCCTCCGCCGCGGTCACGACGTGATAGATCAGCGACGCTGACTGTTGTGTGTTGTCGACGGTGCTGTTTCCGCCGAGAACGTTCGTCCAGCCCGCGGGTACGGTGATCGCCCGTGACTGAGCGGCACCGTTGCATACGAGGATCAGGTCACCGGTGCGCGGAATGTAATTCTTGTCCAGCAGCACAGACGGGGACTGCGAGCTGTTGACCAGTACGTACCGGGACGACACGATGTTGATGGAGTTCTCGCCGCCGTTGGCTTCGATGTAGTTCAGTGACGGCGACACCTGCCGGGCACCGATCGGGCCGTCTTTGCTGGCCATCCAGGAGATACCGACACTGCGGAACCCGATGCCCAACGCTGTGGTGTTGGTGTCGGTCCACGACCCGAACCAGCGGCCGTTCTTCAGCACCGTGAACGTGCGATTCGAAGAGATGAACCGCAGCACATCACCAGACTTCGCGTGACCGATCAACGTCGTCGACTCCGCGTTGCCGATCAGCCGGGAGACGTACACCTCGCCGGTCGACGCGATCGACAATCCGACACCATCACTGAAAGCGTTGTTCGACAGGCGCATGTAGATGCGGGTGCGATACGTCGACCGCCACGAACCCATATGACCGAGCTGCGTTTCGAAATATCCGTCGTCGGTGGGGATCAGCGCCGCGCTGTACCGGTACCGCGACGTTTGCATCGCGATACCGGGGCTGATCACACCGTGATCGGGAAGGTCGATCCGGGCGTACGAATCGTTGATGACCGTCGCCTGATACGGGGCGACAGCGGGGCCATGATCGGCCCAGTTGGGGCCCAGCCCCGGCGCGACACTGCTGTCGTCGAAGTCGTCACGAACGACGGTCCGCGCGTAGACCAGGATGCTGCCCAACCGGATTTCTCGAATGTCGATGCTGCCCCATTTGATTCCGGGGACGGGGGCGAGAGCTCCGGGAACAACTGACGGCACGAATACCCCTATGCGCTGATGTAGTAGAGCGTGGTGGGGTCCGGTCCGGGGTCGAGCGCCGCGTACTGCGCCGCGGTCAGCGGGCAATGTTTCAGCGAGATCGGATTACCGTTCCAGTCCACGGACGTCGGGACACCGGGGGCAACGTTCTCGGGGGTGATCGAGGCCGGCGCCATCTTCTCCGCGGTGACCTGTCCGGCGCCGATCGCCCGCGTCGACACCGACCCGTCGCCATACTTCGGTTCGGTCACCGCCTTGTCCTGCAGTGTCCGCGTCGACACCGATAGGTCGTGCAGCTTCGGTTCGGTGATGTCCCCGTCATTCACAGTGGACGGGGCCACCGCCTCGATCTCGGCCTGCATCGCTGCGCTGAGCCGCTGACCGACGGGCTTAGAGATATCCATCCCGGTGACGATGTCCGACATAGGCGCAGGCTAGCGACAGGGGGTGCTACACGATCGGCGCGATGTACGGCAGCGCGAACAGCTCCAATTTCAGTTCGCCGGCACTGTACGTCGACTCCGAACCGGCTGCACCGCCGTCAGGATCGGTGCCCTGCCAGACCTGAGTCACGAACCGGCAATCGACCCGGCCGGTGAACGTCGCGCCGGGAATCAGCGTCATCAGCCCCGTCGTGTCCGGGCACAGCGGCATCGTCACCGCCGACTGCCGGACCTCGGTGACACCGAACGCGGTGTCGGTGGACAGGACACCACTCAAACCGATGTCGAGACCGACGGCGAGCATCGACGCTTCGGTGAGCTTGATCGCGGCGCCGGTGGTGTCGCATCCGTTCTGGAACACCAGCCCACCACGGGACCTCGCTTGCAGGGTGACTTTGGATCCGCCGCGGGTGACCTCCCCCCACACCAACGCGTCGATGGGGGTGTCGTTCGTCCAGGACACCGACAACGTTTGCAACAGGTCGTTCTTGTTCTGGCCGCCCGAGACACCGTAGTTGCCGGCTTTCGGCGCGGCGGTGTCGACGGCGACCCGCCGAAGTTGCATGTACGGCTGCGGCTGCAGCGCACCATCGGTATCGAGGTAGAAGTGGGTGGTGTCGATATCCACGACAGGGCTCCTATGCGGGGACCGCGAGCGCGGTGAGACGGGTCCAGCTGGCGACAGCCTTGTACAGCGGTGAGGGTCCGTCGCCGGTCGGTTCGGTCCACACCCCAGGGGTTTGGACGGCGGCCAGGTAGGAGAACTGCAACGTCTCCCCCGGCCGGATGACACCGATCTCCACGGTGGATTGAGTGTCGTCGCAGTCCAGGAAGTAGCGACCGAACTTCAAATCATCGCTGCTGGTGGAGGCTTTGTTGATCTGCAGTTTCCCACCGAACTGGTCCAATCCCACCGACGGGTATTCGGCTTGGGGATTCACACCGACCGATGTGCTGTAGGCGTCGTGGATGACGATGGTGACCGGGTTGGTCGACACGATTGATCGGGGGCCGCGGTGCACCTGCACCCACACGAAAATGTCGCCGGGGTTGTTGTTCGGCACGTACAGGTCACCGGAGATCATGGTGACGGGGTCGGGGCTTCGTTCGATCTCGCCGTCTTTCTGTGACCCGAGGAACGCTTCCTTGATGACCTGCGGGTACCAGGTCCGGGCCATCCCTAACCCCGACGTGGTGGAAACGACATGGCGACCGACGCAGAGTTTGGTGCTCATCCGCTGATCAGCCGTCCCTGAATGGGGTACGCCCAGAAGGAGATGCGGGTCCACCCGGCGGCGACGTTGTGCTGAGGATTATTTTTGGAGGCATTGTCACTCCAGGGCGGTGGCGTCCAGTAGTAGCACTGGTACCACAGCGACAGTGAGTCACCGGGTTCGAGCAAGGTCGGGAACCAGTCTGAAACTGTGCCTGCGCCTTGCCATACCCACTGCCGGCCAGGGTTGGGTTCGGCAACACTGTTCGTGCCAACGTCGATCGACGATCCGCAGCGACCGTTCTGGATCGATGTCACCGTCGGCTCATCCGGGGCCCCGTTCACCACCCTCGTCCACCGGTCACGGATCTGCACAGCATTCGGATTCGACGTGACCCAACTTCTCGTCGAGCGGGTGACGTCGATACGCAACTGCGCCGGGACGGGGGTGTTGTTTTTCCATTCGACGCGCTGGTCCATCATCTTCACCCCGGGAGGGGTCGGTTGCGGTGCCTTGATCTTCCCGTCAGCCGTCGACGGGACCATGACATCTCGGACGAGTCGGGGAACGCTCCACGGGGCGAGCTGCAGCAGCCCGTCGTCGGTGATGACCATGTTCTCGTCGACGCATACACGCGGTTCGATCCAGTCGTGGGCCACCGTCATGCCGCTGATGGTGGCCGATCGGGGTGCGGACGCTACAGCGGTTGGATGTCGACAGACGGGTTCGTTCCGCCGGTCAGGTTCCCGCCGTCGCCTTCCAGGGAGGCGGCGGGGCCGGTGAATGTCCACGGGCCACCGTTCGTCCCTGTGACGGTGAAATCCAGTGTGGTGTAGGAGGGGTCCAATGCGAGGATCGCGTTCAGCACCGCCGTCGCGGTCGCGGTACGGGACAGTGCCGCGTTGGTTTCCAGACCGTCATACACCAGCTCCCATGTCCCGCCGGCCGGCGAGCCGAGCAGTTGGATGACGCGCTGCATCCGGCCCCGCGTGGCACCCGCAGCCGCCAAGATGACCGGTGTCAGGTTGATCGCACGACCGGCGGTCGTCAACCACACATCCCCGTCGCGGACGGAAAGCACCCACTCCCCGATGCGCAACGTGTTGGGCTGCTCGAGTCGGCTGACCCGCCGGTCGATCTCCCGCGCCCACTGCGCATCGGTCACCGTCCGCCGGTCCCGGCCGTCGCCGATCATGTGCCCGACCCCGCCACACCGCTGCTCGATGACACGTTGGGTTGCTGACCGTTGATCGTGGACAGCTCCGGCAGGTCATCGGTGGTCACTTCCAGTGAGACGGCCACCGTCGTGTCGGCATTGCCGCCGCCCATCGTGACGGTGACGTTGTGCAACTCCATGCCGTACAAGCTGCCGTAGGCGTCGATGTTGACCCGCACGCTCGGAATCATCTGCCGCATCGTGATCGGGGCGTCCGGGTGCAGGACTGTGCCGCCGGGCAGGGAGACCGAGTCACGGATCGACGCATAGTAGCGGGCCGCCTGAAACGCTGCCCGCTCCGCGTTCGACACAGAGTGCACGTCGTCGACGGTGACGATGGTCTGCAAGTCCAGGCCGGCCATCGGCACCTTGGCGTGCGCGATCGCATCCGCACCACGCAACAGAATGTTGTTGTACGACGATGAACCATCGCGGGTGATCGTCAGCCCGTCGCCGAGGAAGTGTTCCTCACCGAGCACGGTGATCGGATTCCGGTGGGCAGGGCCGAGGATAGGGACACCGGACACGACTGTCCACCGAAGACCAAGGCGCACAAGGTCATCCAACTGCTCGTTCAGCATCTTCGTGTCGGATTCGGCGGTGTACTCGAACCGGGAGCCGTACGGGTCCAACCGGATGATCGGCGTTTCGGTGATGCCGTGCAGTTCCAGCATGTCCTGCACCAGCTCCCCGGCGATCGTCGCCGGATCCGCAGAGTCCCACTTCTTGCTCAGCGGCGCGCGGGTCCGTTTCATGAATGCCATCAAGTCCTTCGCGACCACGTTCAGCGTGCCGCTCCGCCGGTTGAGCGACAGCGTCTGAATCGGCCCCTTCCAGAGCAGGGCGTCCCTCTGCCCGCTGGCCTCCATGTCCCAGACGGAAACCCAATGCAGCCACGGGATGATGTCGAGCTTGTCCAGAACGTCGTCGGCCGGTAGTTCAAGGGTCAGCGTCGAAACGTCTTGCACGTCACGGGTCCAGCTACCGCTGCTCACCTTCGATGGCAGGTACTGATAGAGCTGCACACCTGTGCGGGTATGAATCGACACCCCTTGCTGATTGGAGACGATCACGGTTCACGATCCACGAGTTGAAGGTTCACCTCGAACAGGGCCTCCGGTGACGCAACAACGACAAGGTCGTAGGCGGTGCCCATCCGGTCGATGACCGGAGGCCGCCACGGCGCACCAGTCGGTGTCCCCACGATGCCGCGCTCCCTGTACTTGCGGCCCTCAAACTCGCACCAATACTTGCTGTGCACACCGTCGAGCGTGATCGACGTGTTCACCGGCAGCCCGTTGATCTGCACCGGCCACAGGTTGTCATCGCAACGAATGTCCGTGCCGGCCACCCGCCAATACGCCTGCAATGTAAGAGGTTCCGGACCGGTGTTGACAAACTCCATCGTGACCGCTGTCTCGCGGCACTGCAGCGGGGCGTCCGCGGCAGGCACGTGGTACATGTACTTGTCGATCCCGGACACCGGCATACAGCCACCGCACACCGGCGGAGGAGTCACCACCACATCGATCTCCTCCGGAACGCACGTCGTAGAGAACAGGACCGGCATCGGGGTGCAATTCGGCGGCTGCTCGCACTGCGCGCCATGCACCCACTGGATCGGCTGGAACTCGATGCTGTTCCACACCGCGGACAGGTCGATCGGCGCCATATAGATGTACGGTGCGGTGGTGGTGAACTCCCACGTGACCCGAAACATGGTGGCCTGAGCGTTCTTCTGATCACCGCCTTGAATTTCGTCCGTGACCCGCACTTCCTGCGTCAACACCACACCATGCGCCTCACGTAGCAGAGTGTCGGTCGTCGCCACCGTGTTCTGCGGGTGCGACGCGAAGAAACGGAGCACACTATCGGTGTTGTCGTTGGTTTCCCGGACCCGGCACGCCAGCCAGTTCAACCCGTAGACCGCACCGGCATGGGTGCATGCAACCACCAGCGCCTCGAACGTCACCTTCCGTGTGGTGTCCCGGTGCGGCCCGGCCGCGCCACCGCTGCCGATCATCTCGGTGATCGTCCGCTGCACCGGAACCGGGCCTAACCCGTCGACCTTGGTCACCCAAACCCCAAGGAACTCAGCGGATTCGGGTTGTCTTGTGGAATGCCAGGGGGCGAGTTCGACCCGGTACATGATGTCGCCCAGGTAGTCCTTCAACCCGTTCCACGAGTCGTCGTAGGACAGGACCCGCCGACAATTACCGCACGGCGCGGGTGTCTGCCAGCACATGTCGCCGACGACCAGCAGGCCGGTGTCGTAGCGGCGGGCACCGTTGAACGGCGCGTACATGCCGGGATAGTCCGGCAGCTCGACAGCACCCTCGGGCAGCAGGAAGTCACCCGGAGAGTCCGGTGACGGGGTCAAGCTGCATTCGTCCGCGCCCAGCGGGATGATGCGGAAGTCCCCTGAGCCGGCGGGGTATTCGACGAAGTCGTCGCTGCTGTAGTAGCCGTCGCCGGTCGCCGCGGTGTCGCCGGGCAGGTACTCCCCGGATCCGGGTGGTGATTCGATGAGCAGTGGATGCGCGGGGATCCCGGTCAGGATGCCCATGTCCTGTGTCGGCATGTCGATGCCGAGGTGCGCGACGATCCGTGAACTGTTGGTGAGTTCACTGCCGTTCAACGAAAAGTAGCCCCTGAAGGTCACTGATCCTCCTAATCGATCAACGACATTAGGTGGTTGTGCACTTCGCGGGCGCCCTGCTCGTTGCCGTACACGTGGATCGGGGCGTGGATGGTCACCGTCTTGCCGCCTGCGGTGATCCGGTCAAGCGCACCGCTGTCGAGAAGGTCGGTCAGCCGTTCGTGGTTCGAGGTTTGCCGCGGCGACAGGACCCGTTCGGGTTCGATGGTGGCTTTGGGCATCAGGCCGATACCGGAGGCGACACCACCGTCGTCGAAGGCGATGCCGAGGATGCCGAGGAACGGGGACAGCAGGCCGGCGATGCCGCCGGTGAGGATGGGGTGCAGGAGTCCGCCGAACATTTTCAGCAGGCCGCCGGTGAGCAGGTTGATGATCGGTTCGATGGCGGCCCCGGCGATCTGTTGGGCGATCTCGCCGATGATGTTGATCGCGGCGCCGCCGGCGGAGTTGATCAGACCGCCGACGAGGTTCCCCGCGATGGGACCGGCAGGTCCCGCGACCGTGGACAGGCCGCCGCTGATCGCACCCGAGATCGCCGACGACGCCGCCGACAACAACGACTGCCCGACAGCCTCAACAATCGGAATGATGATCTTCTGCACAATGAACTGGATCAGCCCCGACAGCACCTGCTTGAAAATCCGCACCCGCTCATCGACCGCTTTCTGCTCCGACGATCCGTGACGATCCGACAGCGAACCAGTGTCGGAGATGATCTGCCCCGACGCGGTGTACCGCATGAAGTCACCACGGAACTTCTCGAACTTCCCGTCGATGCTGTTCAGCGTGTTCGCGGCCTGCACATTCACACCGATCACCGACAACAGAATCTGAATCAGCAGGTTGATCAACGGGCCGATGATGGGGACTTGGGACAGGCCGAAGAAGTCCGCCCCGACAGTGGCGTTCGCGGAACCACCGTTCGCGAACAACCGGACGTGACCGCCGTGCGCGTACAACGCCCGCCGGAACGCGTACACCCCCGCCTGCCCACCCATCCGCGACACATCCGACGCCGTCAACACATGCTCACCCGGCATCAACAACGCCGGAACAGAATCAACGCCGGGGGTGCCGCCGTAGATCGGGCCACCAGCAGCTTTACCCTGGATCGCGACACCAGCAGCCTGAATACCCTGCTGCACAGCGTCCTGAATGATCGGCTTCAACACCTCCGACGACAACTGGTTCTTGATCTGGTCAAGGACAGCCATCATCTGCTGCTGCCGGGCGTCCAACGCGGCAGCGGTATCGGTGAACGTCCGCAACACCTGATCGGTGGTGTTGGTCATCATCTGACCGTTGGCGGTGTAACCGGGGCCGCCGTTGGTCATCACCTGCCCGGACCAACCCGCCCGGGTGAAGTCCGGCACCTTGTACCCCAACAACCCACCCACCGCCGCCGGGTTGCCCTGTGCGATCAGCGTGTTCGTGTCCACCCCGGGCTTGTTCAGGGTGCTCGACCGGGCCAGCGGGGTGCCGGCATTGATGCCGTCGACAATGTCACCCGCGACGTTCCCCAAGGGCCCGGCCAGCGCGCCGACCGCGTTCCCGGCGATGTCCCTGGCGATGGTCGCCCCAGGCCCATCGACGATGTACACCGGCACCGGGCCACCGGAATAGCCCAGCGGATTCGAAGTACCCGCGGCGAGGCCGGTAGCGGCGGGCATCCCCGCCACCGGCCGATACCAATGCTGTGTGAACGCCGGATCTTCGGCACCGGTGCCACCAACACCGCCCCGCGCCGCAGCGGCATCACTGCCCCAGTTGAACGGCGTCCCACCCGGCAACGTGGCCTGCATATGGGACGCGTTGAACCCGACGTTGAACGCGCCGGGCATAGTTCCCGGCATAAAGCCGTGTGCGGCCAACCATTCCGGGGCATTGCCGGTGTTCAACGTCCGCCCGGCGGTTGGTGCCCCGTCCATCAGGTTCACCAAACCCTCGACCGCCGACGAGCAGTCCGCCAACCCCTTCGTCAAGTCCGCCTGACCCTGCGTGTACCGGCCGGGAGATACCTGTGACAGCAGTGCTTGATCGAACCCCGCCACCGCAACGCCGCCGCCCGCGACGGGTTTGTTCTGCTTCTGCTGATACGTCGACAGTGCGTTGACCAACGCGGTGTTCGTCGAATCAAGGGTGCCTTGGAACCCGCCGCCACCGAGGACTTGGCCGATGAGATCACTGATCTGACCGGCACCCAAACCCTTCTTCTTATTGCGTGCCGTGACAACAGCTTTCACGACAGGGTCGGTCAGCTTCAACCCGCCACCAAGATCAGACGTGTTGCCGGACAGGGCGAACGCCTGCAACGCGGCCACCGCCGCCGGGGACACCCCCGGCCCCATCAACGATCCACCGACACCACCCCTGGGCACCAGCAACTGCCCGTTGCCGTCGTAGCCACCCCAATCCATCAGGTTCGGGTCACCACCCAACGCCCGGATCGCACCGGCCAACGCACCCTTGCCGACATCACCACCGAACGGTTTCGCCTTCGGGCCCAACGCCTGTGCCATCGTCGAGGTGTTCGCGGCGGTCTGCGCCAACGGACTGCCCGACGATCCACGACCGACAAGCGCGTCGCGGATCTGCGTCAACAATCCGATCACCGTGTTGTCGTCCACGCCGAGGGTGTTCCCGAGACCGCCCGGCACACCGTCACCGGCACCGAGGACCGCGCCCCCGGTCGCGAACCGCCGCAATCCGTTATGCAGCCCAGCGCGCAGCGCGTACACACCGGCCTGGCCACCCAACGCCGCAACATCGGCGGTTGTTAGGACGTGCTCGCCGGGCATCAGCAACGCCGGGACACTGTCACGACCGGGGATACCACCCGCGATCGCCCCACCGAGGGCGTGCCCGGGAAGAGGCGCACCATTCGGCGTAGCGGTCACGGTCAGCGGGATTGACCGGTTCCGGAACTCATTGATCAGGTCAGCGATGACCTTACGTGCCGCATCATCCTTCGCATCGATCTCAATCTTGTTGTCAGCACCGACCTTCACGATGTCGCCACCGAGACCCTTGAGTTCACCCTGGATCTTCTGAACATTCCCCGGGTCTGTCTGGAGAATGAGTTTGGAGTCACCCAGTTTCGTGACCGACTGTGTCAGGTCCGCGACATCACCCAACGTCTTCGGATCAACCTGCAGGGGCATCGGCCGTCCGGGTGACCATACTGGCCCGGAACCGTTGACAATAGCCGGGTTTGGAACCACTTCCTGAGGATTCAGACGCGGTATCGGAGCGCCACCGGTGAACAGGTCACTAAGACTGTCAGGGGCGAGAGTGTTCGCAGGCAACACCGGGGGCAATCCCACAAGTGACTGTGGCAATGGTGTCTGCGGAATGATATTCGGGAAACCGGACGCAAACACGTTCTGATCTAGAATCGACCCCGGCGTATTCGTGATCGTTGGCGTTTTACCCTCGGCATCGTGAGGGATGTTCAACGGTGAAAACGGGTTGTTTATGATGCCCTTGCGAAGCCGATCAATATCGTTCGGGTTGTTCGGATCCAGGGGGATCAAACGTCCGTCTAGACCGATAACCTCGAACGCATCGGCCGGGGCCGCACCCAACGGATTCTGTCCAGGGATAAACCCGGGAGTCGGATTGTCTTCCTGCCCGGTGGCCTTCTTGATGTGCTCCCATGAGATAGCAGCACCAGCTTTGAGGCTGTCAATAAACGAATTGATTGGATCGTTGACGTTCGTCACTGATTCCGCGAGTGCCTGCCCCGCGACGGTGATCACACCGGCAGCTGCGCCCACAGCGGCCCCGATACCGGTGCCGATACCAGGTATCACCGAACCAATCGATGCACCCAACAACGCGCCGCCACCGATGGTGGAAGCTGCTGAGCCCCAACCAACCCCGCCCGGCCCAGCCGACGATGAGATCCCCGAATACAGCAGACCGGCTCCACCCAGACCCCAACCAATTGGCCCGCCAAGGAAACTCCGCGCAGCACCGGCAGAACCGGCAGCACCAAGCAAACTTCCACCGGCCCATCCGGCCGCCCCGGCCTTACCCCCACCGAGAATTGCGGTCAGCCCGACTAGATAGGATATCCCCTTGATCGTCTTGAGCCCGGCGTAGGCAGTGACAACGGCTGCAATGGATTTCGGCATCGATGCCAAGGCATCGGTGATCCCGGATACGACGGGCAGTATCACTCCGCCCCACTCGTGGAATCCGGCCACCACGTCACCGGCGAGTTTCGCAATGTCTACGAGGACCGGCTTGATCTGTGACCACTCTTCACGGGCCGAGTCGAAGAACGACGACAACTTCTGTTGCCCATCGGCGCTTGTTAGGAACGTGTGCAGGTCGCCGGTGGCGTCACGTAGCCAGCCGAGGAATGTCTGACCGCCACCCAACGAGCTGGTGATGTCATTGAGAATCTTCCCGACGTTCAAGAACGATTCGCCAAGGTCCGCAACGGCTTTCATGCCGTTGTCGACCCACCGATCGAAACTGCCATCAGCGACGGCACCGGAGATGAAGTTGTCGAAACGCGTACTGACTTTCGTTAGCCCATCGGCCAAACGGGGAAGGAAGTTTGTGGACTGTGCGGTCAACGTCCCGAACGCATGAATCATTGGCGCAATAGCGGCATTAGCCCGGGTCTGGGCTTCCGCTGTATTACCAAAGATCCTGTCCAGGAACGACTTCGACGAATCACTGCCGGCCACACCCAATATCGATTTGAACGTCCCATTCCACGCCGTTGCGATACCGCTCAGCCCAGTTTTGAACGACGGCAACAGCGTATCGACGGTCTGCTTTAACGGTCCGGCAATGTCCGCAAACATGTTGCCCTGGACCGTCTGTTGCAGTTCCTGCAACGGCTTTCCAAGATCCTTGAGTGCCAACACGGTCTCGCGCGCAGACGGCGCCAAACCCTGAATGTCCTGCTCGAACTTCTGCCAGTCCTTGGCCGCTTTTTTCGGATCGCCCTCGTTCATGGCTTTCCACATTTCCGAGACGGCGTCACCGACGCCCAAGAACCCGACCTTGGCGGTTCCGATGGATGCGACCATTCCACCGATCACCCCCGGCAACAAACCACCGGCCCCGGCCAAATCCTGAATGGAACGGGTTACCTCAGCGATCCCCAGCGCCATTGGGGCAAGTGTCTTCGTACCCAATGAGATGGCGGTGATACCTGCTGGGGACAACAACGCCCCAAGCATCCCACCACCACCAAAACCCCCGGCGCGGCCACCACCGCCACCACCACCGGTCGGAGTGCGCGGAATGATCGGGGTGTCGTACTTCGGTTTCGGGCCAGCAGCGGCCTTCGCGTTGGCCGCTGCCAACCGGTCCACGGCACGTGCCGCGGCGTTCGTGGCCCGCGACAACTTTCGCATCTCGTCGGCTTCCGAACGCGCCGCTAACGATTCAGCCTCCATCGCTGCCACACGACGACCAGAATGCTCAGCAATATCGTCACGGGCACTCTCAGCCGCCGCTACACGAGCGATCGCCTCAGCAGCATTCTTCGCGGCCTTCGCGATCGCCTCATACCCGGCGACCTGCTTACCCGGCTTCATGCTGTCAGCGGCAGCCTTATTTGCCCCGACCTGCTTGGCGCCGCTCTTCGCCGCATCCGCCCCGAGCTGGTTTATCGCCCTGTCGATGCCATCAATTTCCCGCGTGGCGTTTCTGGCCACATCCCCGAGCGCGCCGAATGAGGCGGTGAGCTTTTCGAACGAGTGCCCATTGATCCGGCCGAGTTCAGTGTTGATCTGGGCCAGTGCCGGGGTGAGCTGGGCGCGGACGGAGGCGGCGAGTTTCTCGCCGAGCCCGTTCGCAACGATTTCGACACCAACGCTGATTACCCCGGCCGTCGTCACCCCGTGAGGCTACGAACCGGACGTGCAGGGGGTGGCTATCCTCCCAGCACACCTGCGTCGGTCATTGCCTCACGGATGAATAGTCATCCGGTGACCGTCGCACGGAGTGTTGCAGTGCCGGCGGTTTCCCGTTGCCCGATTACATCGCCGGTCACATAGTTAGTGAGCGTGGTCCTGCAACTGCCGCTGGTGGGCATCGTGGTTATGATGAAATCGCTGGGCTGATCTCCGGCCTTGATACCGCCATAGTTCTTGGAGAACACTGGGACTGCATCGGTACGGCGCGCGGCGAGCGCGCGGCTAACCAACGTTGTGTTGACGGCCGTTCCATAGCCGACGCGCACTCTCGCAGCTCCGTCCTGCCCGCAGTCGACAACTGCTGACAGCACAGCTCCCGGGCCATTGATCGTCGGCACTACCGGCGAAACGGTCGGAGTGGCGGTAACCACTTGCGGTGTCGAGTTAGCACAACCAACACATGCGAAACCAATCGCCAGCGTTGCGAGCATCCCGAGGGCTTTCACGTGCATGACCTGTGAGCTTACGGGCTGGTCAAGATTCCTGACAGGGAGTTCCCAGAAGGGTCGTTAGGCGGTTCGTGGGTGGTTCTCGAAGTACTCGACCACCGCCAGGCGCACCAGCTCCGAGGCCGAACCCGACTCCCCCGCCGCGACGCGTTCGGTCAGCTCGGCGCGGATCCGATCAGGCAGGCGGACGGGCAGTGCGGGGGTGTTGCCGGTCTTGGCTTTGCCCTTTGCGGGACGGCCCATGGCGAGGTAGCCGGGTCCGATTTCGATGGATTTGATCTCGTCGGCGGTGATGGGGTTGGCGGCATAGTCGGCGGCGAGTTCGGCGTAGTCGGCGTCGGTGAGTTTGGTGTGTGTGCTCATGGTGAGCTGCTTTCGTGGTGGGGGTGTGGGGTTATCTGCGTTGGCGTGAGTATTGGGGTGTGAGTGCTGTGCCGACGTGGTCGAGGGCTGCGATGGTGCTGGGGCGCAGCATCATCGCGTGGAAGATCACGCGGACGTCGGCGTCGGCGTGGTCGGCGATGAGTTCTATCCAGGGTTCGTTGTCGGCGGGGCGGCCGATATACAGGTAGTTGTTGGCGTCGACATTGGCGAGGCGGGTGGGGATGGAGAAGCGGAGTTCGTAGTTGTTGATGACGGCGCGGATTTCGTTGGGGGTGATGCCGTGTGCGAGGGCGCTGGGGTTGATTTCGATCCGCACACCATAACTGTAATACAGTTCAGCTGTTAAGTGCAATACAGTTTCGGCGCTAGTCGCACCGGCCTTTCATTCCAACCTCCAGAAATTAGGCACAGCCGATCCGTCGCGGGTCTTGCGTACAGTCCCAACCACACAGCGCATGACGAGCGTGCCTACGTCACGTCCGGATCCGGACCCGGCTCCTCCCCAACCCCCGAGGACTGGGTTTCGACCGACTCCTGAATGCTGCTCAGTCGATCCAGCAGCAACTCGGCTGCCGTCTGTACACCCTCGATTCCGGTGACAGCTACCGAGTAGTCCTGCCGCCGTACGGCGTTGCGTGCAAGACGTAGTTGATCTTCGACCCTCCGAAACAAGTCGTCGTGCGGCGTGGCCTCGGCGGCCGGAATCAACCGCGATAGCCCCCGACCGAGGGATGTCGATTCCACGTTGTCGTCGCCGAGGATTTCCGTGGCCGTCGGCAGGCCTAGCGATGCCAGAATTTTGCTGAGCGATGCGTCCCGCACGCTCCCGCTGTCCTCCACGCGCTTCCAGGTGATCGAGCTGACCGCGGCGAGATACGACTGGTTATCGGCTGTGGCTACGGGTGTAGCGGCGCAGGCGATTGTTGCCAAAAGTACGGTTCCAAGGACTTTCGCGTGCATAACGCCAGAGCTTACGGCTACGTCAGCCATGCTCGCAGACAGTTCACAGGATGCGGGCGATCACGGGACCGGGCTGACAGTCATGCTGAACGACACCGTTTCGGGGGCCGGAGGATGCCGGATTTGTTCGAGTTGGGATTGCTGCGTTGAGCATGAGATGGCCTGCCATGCCAACCATATGGCGGCGAATACCGCGCCCGCGATGCGTAATGGCAACCAACGGTGCTGATCGATGCGTTTCTTCCCCCGCGGGCTCTTGGCGAGTGCCATCGCGGTCTCCATCGGTGTCGTGTGCTTGCAGGTTGGGCACTTGATCATCGTCGCCGCGGTCGGATCTTTGATTTCTAGTCTTGCCTGGCAGTGCCGGCAGACCAGTGGTGTTGGTGCCATGGAGCGCGAGCTTAACGGGTCTGTCAGTTTCACCGCAGGCAACTCCCAGGATGCCTGGCGTACGGGACCCCGTGCGGGGTTCGTCTCCCGGCAAATACACGACCGCCGGCTACCCCGTGGCCTTCAATAACACTTTCAGCGTGATGTCTTCGGCAGTGTTCTTCGAAACGACCACCTCACCCGATCCCGAGTCGAAAATGGAGGTCTTGCAGCTCCCCTTGCCGGGTGAAACGGTGATCGTGAAAAGCCGTTTTCCCGGTTCGTTCAGGGTGAATTGCTCGGAATACACGCGGATGACTCCCCTGAGTCCGGCATTATCATCGCTGATCACAGCGTGACTTTTCATCTTCCCGAAAGATACGTCGGCAGAGGCAATTGTGTCTCCTGCGCATCTCACGCTGACCCCGATAGTGGGCGTGGAGCCCTTCACCGTAGGGACAGACGGGTCATCGTGGTCGTCGGATCCGCAGCCGGCAGATCCGACGACGAGTGATGCCAAAAGGCCAACTACCTGACATCTGAGTCTCCGCATCAGAGGACCGTCTCACTCTCTCCGCGACTCAGCCGGAATTCCTCCGCGTCGGGCTCAGATTTGTACTCAACGACATTGCCAACCTGTGAGGTCAGCACATCGAGAACTTCTCGCGGTGTCGCATAGAAGAATTCGCGCCGATTGTTCACCTTGTTGACCCTCCGTTCGGCAAAGGCGCGATGCAGTTCCGTTTCAACCGAGACCGCATCTTCGGAGAAAAACAGTGTGTGGACATCGAACCGGAACGGCACCGACGCATCACCGAGCTCGCGCACACGGTCGTTTGGTTCCAACCTCCGTGTCATACCGATCTTGACCATGTTCGGTCCGAACGCCCCGACATTCGAGATCACGTACACGAAACCGGCCCGGATATTGGCAGCACGGTAGTCAACATCATTGATCGCCAGGTCTACGTCTTCGAGCTTGGCCCTGAGCTCATCTGCACCTGTGGTGTCACCGCGCGATTCCAGCATCGCCAGCGCATTTGTGTAGTGGTCACGTTCTTTCTGGAGACGTGCTCGTTCCGCTCGAAGTTCCTGCTCGGCTTTGCGTTGCTCACGCAGTTCCGCCTTGCGATCTCTCTCCGCTTCCCGCTCGTACTGAACCATCATCTGGTAGGCCGAGGCCAATTCCAGCTCACGGATCCGTAGCTGCTGGTAGGACCACGACACCCCGAGGTCGATCATTGAGCCTTGGCGTTCAATCTGGCTGACCGCTTTTCGCAGCCTGTCAATCGCCGTTGGGAGGCTGCCGGCCTTAACCGTCTTCACGCAGTTCTCGGCCTCAGCGTTGTAGGCACGCAACATGATTCGCGACATGTCAGAGACGAACTTGCGGCCCTGGGCCGATGAGTTGTTGAACGTGAAGTTCGTTGTCGCGGTGATCGCGGCTTTGGTCTTGATCTTGTGCTTGATGTCCCTTTGGACCTGTTCGAGTTCGGCTTTCAACTCGGTGGAGTTCTCCGCCGGGTGGTGGTAGTCGTAGAGGCCAACGTCCTGCATTTCGAGCTGATTGTTTGCGCCGACAAGCTGTGTTTTCGTCGCGGTGAGTTTTTCATCGAGTGATACCTGCTGTTGCTTCAGTTCCGCGATTTCAGCGCGCATCTGGTCGACTTCGGCAGCGGACGCTTGGCGGATGCGTTCCGTCTCGGCCCGGATCGCGAGTGCATCCATGGCACCGAGTTCCTCAAGCATGGCTCGGAGTTGTGCATTTTCTTGAGCCAACTCGGTATTCGCTTGCAGAAGTTCCTCAGCCCGCTTCTTGCCGTTGAAGAACGATATTTTGCCTGTCGCCACGACCGGCGATCCTATGAGAATCCTGGTCGACTTGCTGTGAATCGGCTGGTTTGGCCCGCCGTCGGGTTTGGCAACGAGCCAGGATGCCGTCGCGGGTCTTGCGTACCGTGCTCGACATGGTGAGGTGTCGGTGCTGCGGGTGGGTGGGATGATGGGCGTTATGTTGACGCCGGAGCACGCCGCCGCACTGGAGGCCGCACGGTTAGAGATGAAGTCGGCGCGGGCGGAGGCCGATGCCCGAATCACCGCCGCGGAGGGCGCGCGGCGCGCGGCGATATTAGCTGCCGTTGAAGAAGGCGCATCGCAGTCAGAGGTAGCTCGGGCGCTGGGTCTCACCCAGGCGTCCGTGAATCGAATTCTCAACGGAAAACAGTAACCACCACTATACATATCGCGTATAGTTGGCTAGGATTCCATCTGCAACCACAAACAGCGGCACCCGGTCATCCAACCAAGAACACCCGGGCACCGCTGCCAAACAACCACATCCCCGAAGGGTTGAAGCATGCCTGACAGTAGTACCCCCATGCCATCGAACGGTAGTTCGGGAGAACTCCAGTTGTTTCGCTACGACGACCGGACCACCGTGCGAGTTCTCGGGACGCCCGATGCGCCTGAGTTCGTCGCAGCGGACATCGCGCTCGGCCTCGGCTACCGCATGGCGTCCGACATGACCCGTCGCCTCGACGATGACGAGAAGGGTACGCGTCCAGTGCGTACCCCCTCCGGCATCCAAGAAATGACCGTTGTCACCGAGGCCGGGTTCTATTCGGCAGTACTCGGGAGCAAGGTTGACGGATCCAAGAAGTTCAAGCGCTGGGTCACGCACGAGGTCCTGCCCCAGATCCGCAAGACGGGCTCGTATGCCCCGGAGTTGGACCTGTCTGACCCGATCGCGGCTATCGAGGCCGTTCGGGAACGTGAAGGCCGCGCGCTCGAACTCGCCAAGAGCGAGCGTGTCCGTGCCGAGAAGGCTGAAGCGCAGCGTGATGCCGAGCAGAAGCGTCGCCGCGCTATTGAGGGTGGTGACGGGATCGACCCGACCACGTTCGCCAAGAAATTCTTCTCCGATGTGTCGGCCCGCGAGTTCGACGAACACCTCTACAGCCACGGCTACCTGATCAAGCAGCGCAATACCCGAACCAATTCCAAGGGTGAAGCGCGCGACGGCTACGACCACCGCAAACCAACAGCCAAGGGCCGCCACTACTTCTACTCGCACGACAACGGCACCTACGGCGGACGCCGACGATTCCAGCCCCGCGTCCGACCCCAGATGGAAATCGCCTTGCGGGATGCCCTCGCCGCCGAAGGGCTACCCGTCAATGAACACTCCACCGGCCTGATCCTGCTGACCTCCGACGACATGAAAGCCCTCGAATCATGACCCTCAACGAAACCCGACACCGGTGCTGCGGCATGATCGGCGAGCACCGGCCCCGTTGCGTGACCGTCTACATCGACAATGCTCTCAGATACACCGACCACTGCGAACTGATGACCGTCAACGGAGCACTCAACGTCCTGCGCGACGACGCGCCACCGCAAGCCGGTGACGATCTGCGGGCTGCAGCTGAGCACCTGCGCGAAGCATCACGACTGTTCAACCGGGCGGCTGTCATTGTGACTGGCCACACCGCTCCCGATAGCGACATTGCGGTCCCGGCGGCGGCGCGGTGAGCTATGCGGGGATGGACCGGCACGGCGTATCCGTCCCAGCCGGTAACGTTGCAGGCGTCGGCCAGGGCAACCGTGACGCCCGCCAAAGTCGACCAGCGCGCGGCAAGGCACGGCGAGGCACATAATCAAACGAAACCCCGAAAACGGAGAAATCCAATGATCACTCACAGCAACGACTGCGTTCACGAACCGTTCTACGGCGGCGACGCACCTTGCGAATCCCGCACCGGCGCTTGGAATCAGCCACCAGGCTCATACGTCGGCGAGGCCGAATTCGAGTACGGCGACGATGCGCCGTGGTGCCGTATCCACGCACGAGCATGGGAGCTCGCCGAGCGGTAGCGACGGCGAGGAATGAGATCCCACCTGCGCGCGTGCGCGCCGTCGCATACTGTCGCAGTCAGTAGCTAGGGATGAAACAGTTCCCCGAGCGCTAATTCCAGAACCCCGTACCTCCCACGGTGCGGGGTTCTGTGTTTCTCCTGCCAAACCCGCCTGAAATACTCGGTGCCATGCTGCTCGCGTACATCGATGAAATCGGGGAGACTGGCGCCTTCGTATCCCACGACCACCCGAAGTTCAACACGAGCCCAGCATTCGGCTACGCCGGATTCGTCATCCCCGCTGTCAACGCCCGCCGTTTCGGCGCCGCGTTCACCGCGGTGTGCACGCTGCGCTCACGACACGCGCATTTTCAGCAAGCATTTTTCAGGACTTGCTTGCTCATCGTGCTTAAATGACCCAATGAGCAAGCATGACGAAGCAAGCATGACCGGGCACCACCGCAAAGGTGGTGTCGCCCGATCCGAGAGCCTCACCCCCGAAGCACGCAGTTCCATCGCCCGGGAAGCCGCCAAGAAACGGTGGAGCGTCGACGCACCTCCGGCGATCTGCGGATCATCCGACAATCCACTGACCATCGGCGGAATCGATATCGAGTGCTACGTGCTCAAAGACGGCACGCGGGTGATTACACAGAACTCGTTCATGAAGGCGATAGGGCGCCGCAAGGGCGGCCCCAGCCGGCCTGCTGAAGACGAGTCGTTGCCGGTATTCCTGCGCAGCCAGAGTCTCCGACCATTCCTCACCACGGAAATCGTCGAATCGGCTCGGCCGGTCCCCTTCACGATGACGAAGGGTGGCCGCGCATACGGCTACCGCGCCGAACTGCTCCCCGTTGTGTGCGACCTCTACCTGAAAGCCAGGCAGGCCGGCGTGCTGCCATCCAACCAGGAGAACATCGCCCGCCAGGCTGAAATCCTCGTTCGTGGCCTTGCGCAGGTCGGCATCATCGCCCTGGTCGATGAAGCGACCGGATACCAAGAAGTTCGCACACGCGATGCACTGGTCAAAATCCTAGAGGCGTTCGTAGACAAGGAATTACAGGCCTGGGTGCAGACATTCCCCACCGATTACTACCGCGAGATGTTCCGCCTGCGCGGGCTGCCCTTCTCCAGCGATTCGGTGAAACGGCCGCAGTACTTTGGCACCCTGACCAATGACATCGTCTACAAACGCATCGCCCCCGGCGTCCTTGATGAACTCAAACGAGTTCAACGCAAGGGCAGCACCGGCAAGCCGAAAGACAAGCTGTTTCAACGGCTTACCACCAACGCAGGCTATCCGAAGCTCCGTGAGCACCTCGGTTCGGTCGTCACCTTGATGAAGATCAGCTCAGACTGGGAGACCTTCAAAACTCACCTGGACGCGATCCATCCTCAATTCAACGAGACCATCCCGATCGACTTCAACCGCAATGAATCGGATGAACCCGGACTCTGAACTATCTCAGTCGGGTATTCCGTCCATGAGGTCGGCGGCCTTGTAGAGGCCGGGCTCGGTCAGGTACCAAACACCCTGGTCAGACTGGGCGCGAATTTGCGCCCACGGGTTGACCTGCGCGTTTTCATCGCCAACGATCAGGACTTTCTCGTCCTTGTCGAGCGTGCGGACCATCTCGACGGCCTTGCGGAATCCGAGCTGGCGAGCGACGACGGTCGCATTGACGCGGAAGCTGTCGCCCTGCGGGATCATCGGCAACTCGAACTCACCATTCGAAAACAACTGCGGTGCAACAGAAATAGTCATCAGATGACCTCCGTTGTGCCTGGGGTTGCACGGGGTTCGTAGTCCGTGTTCACCGAGGCGCCGCGGTGCTGATTGTCGGTCATCCGGTGAACCCCTCAGATGCGAGGTCCCACACCCATGCAGGCCACGAGTTCACCCAGCCATAGAGCTGGTGCTGAACCTGAGTCGGCTCAACCCCGCGCGATCGACCGATACGACCAGCGCAGGAGCCCAGCTTCTGCAGGTACTTCGTGCTCGTCGGTAGGTCATGCAGCCGGGCGTACGCAACAGCCGAGAACCAGTCGTGCTTGCCTTCGATGGCATCGAGGCGGGCTTCGGTGCGCTCCGCCACAGCACGAGCTTCACTCGCATCACGTTGCGCGGCCTCGATCTGATCCAAAGCAGCGCGCAGAACGTCGAGTTGATTCATTGACGGCGCTGCTGTCAATCTGCCGTTGAAGTAGGCGTCAAGCGCGTCGCGGGCCTCGCGTTGGTAAGCGATCAGCTTCGGCTTCGACTCTTCGGAGACGCGGTTCTCATCGATCGTCGCTAACCACATGGGGATGGTGTCGGAGGTGATGACGGTGGTCTGCTGAATTCCGCCGGGGGAAGGGGTGGGCCTCTGGCCCATACCCGCCCATGACCTGCGCTGAAGCTTGCGCACCTGGGTCACATGGTCAATGCCGAGCGCCTCACACATCGGCTTGATAGCCGCCCACACCCGTCCGTCGAATCATCAGATGGATGACGACACCGCAGAAGCGGACCGGCAAGCACGGAACCCCGCGCCGTGAGGGGTGCGGGGTTCCCTGGCTACTCACCTGCGACGGCGTCACGCCTTGTCGGTGTCGTCGTCCTTCGGTTTGGCGATCGCGCCCGCGAACTCCGCGAACGCGTTGTCGCCGTACCCGTCGACCGGGGACATCATGCGGGAGATGAACCGCGAATACGACTCGGACCCGAGGTGCTGGTGCACGAACCCGCCGAGCAGATCCGTCCTCTCGACATCGGACACGTACTTCGACGAGACGAGGGACACGGCGGCGTACGCGCCGTCGGTGGGGGTGATCACGGCGAGGTAGTCGCCGTGGAAGTCGACGCGCCGTCCGGTCCAGTCCGGATCGAATGTGGTCTGCCACGCCTTCTCGGCGGCCAGCCATTCTTCGGTGGCGGCACGTTCCTTTTCGGCGGCGACCTCTTCGGCGGTCGGTTCCGGGGTCGCCGGCTGGGTGTCGGCGGGAATGGCCGGGTCCGGTGCCGTCTCCGTCGGGGCGTCGGTAGGTGCAGTGGTCTCCAAGGCGGTTTCGCTCATAGCGCCGATCATGCCGACCGCCGGTGCACCACCCCCCGAAGTCGACAGCACATTCATCAGTGAATGTACGGATCTTCGGCCACGACCTGGTTCGCGGCGTTCAACAGGAACGGCCGCGGCCGTGTCGAGCCCATACGCACCCGAGCAGCGAACACCACCCGACCGTCACGCCCAATGAACCGCAACGCCTTCTTATGGCGCGGCACAATGAACCGCCCAGCACCATTCCGGCCGTTGTGAACCGGCGCCGCATACTCCGCATGAGCAGTCACCCCACCGGTGACATGGAACGGCCCCAACCACCGCTGCGGATCCTCACGGATCGACCGGCCCAAATGACCGGTGCGGACCGGGACGTTAATCTTCGCTTGGGCGTCGATCTTCCGTGTCAGTGACGAATGCCGACGCCGGAAGATCGGCCGGACCTGCTCAGCCAGACCAGCCTCGTTGACCTCGAAGTCGATCGAGGTGACCCGGATGTCACTCACGATTCAGCCGGCGGAGTCTCATCGGCCGGTACGGACTTGGGGCGGCGGGTCCGGTGCGGCTTCTCCGGCGCCGTTTCCGCAGCTACATCCCCATCAGGCAATTTTTCGTGCAATTTTTGCACATCGTTTTGCGGTTCCAGCTCTGCCACCTGGTCGGGCAGCTCGTACCGCTCGACCACGACCGCGAACCCACCGTCGATCAGATTCTGCACCTGAGGAGTCAGCATCACAGCCCGCCGCTCCCCCGGCCCCAACCGCGTCGACTTCCGAACATACGAACCCTCGATAACGACCTTCACAGCCACAACCCTGTCTCCCTCTATCCTCAGAACCCGACGTACACCTGAGATGTCCAGCCGAGGACACCGCCCTCAGGTCCGAACGGCAGGATGACGTCCGTACCGACCTGATGGTCCTTCCTGATCAGCGATGACATCGCCACACACAACGCGATCTCCATGCGCCGCGAATCAGCGAGCGACAGGTTCGCTTCGTCGGCGTACTCGGCCCACGTCGCCTGCGGATCCATCAACGCGCAGCGCGCCACACCGACCTCCAACACGACCACCCGCGACAACCCGCACGGGTTGACGTTCGTGGTCGGTTCCGGGAACCCGGCCGTCCGATACCGGCGCACGACCCGCACCCACAAGAACGGTTCATCGCAGCCACCGGAGCTGTGCGCGTTCCACGCCTCAAGGGGTGGGCCGTCGCCGGCGAAAAACCGCACCGTCGGCGCGCTGTCGGTGGGGCACGGGGAGTCCGAGCCGAACGCCGACCACAACGCCACCGACACCTCGCCGATAACATCCACCGCTCCGTCTTGGCATTCGGTCATCAGATGACCTCCGGTGCCGACGCAAGATGGTGCGGGTTGACCGCGGACAGCCACAGGTCAATCTCTGCGAGGCCTGTCTTGCCGGATTCGAAGATGTCGTTCGGGTTGTACATGTCGTAGGACACGCCGCGGCTGGACACTTGGGTGACGTTGCGGGGGATGCGGCATTTCCCGCCGTTGCAGGACGCGAGGAACTCCGCGGCCAGGGTTCCGGCGAATTTCGCGGTCCCGGCGGGCGGCGGGGTGCCCTGCAAGTACTCGACCGTCCACGTCCCGACCTCACCCGCCGGCAGGCCGAGGTTCTGCGACGGCCACATCCCACCCAGCCGGTACAGCACGTCGCCTTCCAGCACATACTCGGACGGGTCGAGCGTGACCCCGTCAATCGTGACGGTGGTGACCGATTGGACGGGGCCGGGCAGGTGCAGCATCGACGGACCGGACTCGCGGCAGTACCCGTTGCAGCCGCAGCCCTGCATCAGCAGGTACCGGTCGAGTTCGGAGATGCCGTAGAACGCGGTGATCGGCCAGTCGTACCGGTACCGGAACAGGTGCTGCTGCGGCGGGCATGGCCGGGCGGCCACAGAACACACACCAAATTGCCGCCCGGAGAGTGACCAGAGGACAGAAATCGCCAAATTTTCTGCGGCGTACTGCTGCTCCAACGCGAGGTCGTATGCGGCCTGTTCCTCATCGGTCGGCGGATCGGACAGTTCCGGCAAAGGCGGAAGACAATCCCGCGAGATCGGCCAGTCGCATGACATGACGGGGACGGTATCGCTTGGTGGTGCGCGATTCAGGCCAGCCCGTTCGCCCGAACCGCGGGTATCCGCATCTCGGCGATCGCGTCGACGATCTTGCTCGCGTAATACCGGTACCCCTCCATCCGGCAGTGGATACCGTCATGCACCGACACCAACTGCGCCTGCTGAGAATCTGTCGGGACGCCCTGAGAACCGTTCGCGTAGTCAGGTCCGTAACCGGACCACCAGCGGGTCAGCCCGTCGGGCCCGAACGCGTTGACGTACTGGACGCGCGGCACTTCCGCTGCGGCTTGCATCTGCCCTTGCCGGTGAATGTCACTGATGTCTCCAGGCCGGGGGTCGCCGATCGTCGCGCCGTAGAAGTAGTCGTTGAACGGTTCCGGCGACACGTGCACGAACGTGCACAACGGGTCAACTGAGTGGACCCACTGGTAGCAGTCTTTCGCCCGCGCGTACATGGTGGCCTGGTTCACGCCGCCGACCGACGCGTCGTTCCATGTTCCATTCAGCAAGTACAGCAACGGTTTCCTGCCGACCGGCTGGTTGAAATCGTCGCCGGGGTAGTTGACGAAATCGCCTTGCCCGAGGGCTGTCATCTGACTTTGCGCGTCCAGCATCCATGACCGTCGTTGCGCTGACAGGAATCTGGACGGACCAGATGAGGTGATACCCGTCGACGTGACACTGCCGATCGTGTCGTCGGTGATGAATCCTGCGGCGTTGGAGAAGAATCCGGTCGCGCCTTGGCCTCGTCGAGCGAACACGAATCCGGTCATGTCGGAGATGAAGTCGATGATCCCGGCGGAGCAGAAGCCGGTGGCGTTGTCGGCGTCCAGCGCGACCTGGGACTCGAAATAGCTGTCGCCGTCAGCTATTCCGGACAGTCGGTCTGGAGCCTTGGCGACGATCGCTGACGCTTCGGTGGTCATCTGCATGAACCCGACGTTGGCGCCACGGAAACGTATCCGCCCGTGGTAGGGGTCGGTGAATGAGATGTTGCGGTACGACCGCGATCCGTCGGTTCGGGTGGTGACTTTCGGGACGTCCGCGGCTCGCCACATCCGGCCGCCGTATTCGATCAACACTTGGCAGTCACCGCCGTACGCAATCGCGTCGGAGAACCACTGCTTGCTTGTGCCGTCGCCACCCAAGTTCAAGAACTCGAACGTCAGTGTCTGCCCGGTGAAGATGAACTCGAACTCGACGACGTGCGACGGGATGAAAAAGCTGATCCCGAGCGCGGGCGCGGTGAAACCGCGCACTGTGCCAGCGTTTTTCACGCCTCCGTAGGTTTGCATCTGGAATTGCCAATACCGCTTATCCGGTAGCCACTTTTGGCCTTGGTTGTTGAACCGCAGCGGATTGTCTGACCAGGAGTAGACCGTCTGGTTGGTGAACGTCTGGCGGGTGGTGCTGATCGCATCCGTCGTCAGGATTCCTGTCGGTAAGGTTCCGGCGACCGGGTCCATGAGGTCACCGAGCCGGACCCACGCGTCGGCGGCGCCGATCATCGGTGACCTCGCGCGCGGGCCAGGTACACGGGCAGCTGCCCCAACTCGGCGGCAATGCGGCCAGCCCAGAAGTCGTAGCCCGGTGTCGTCATCGTCGCGCCGTCGGCGCCGATCAGCGCGGCTTGCTGCGACGAGTTCGGGGTGCCGTTGCTGCCGGTGCCGGTGTACCACGGCGTGGTCGGGCCGAAAGTGTTGATGTACGCCGCTTTCGGTACCTGCGCGACCGCGAACTGTTGCTCTTGCCGGTTCAGGTCGTGCGGGTTGCCGGCGGTCGGCGGGCCGGTGGCCGTCCCAGCGCCGCCGGCGCCGGTGAACGGTGACGGGGAGACGTGCGCGATGGTGCACTGCCGGTCTTGGCTGCGGATCCACTGCAGGGCCGCCAACGCCCGGGCCGCCATGGGGCCGTTGGCCAGGCCGGTCGCGCCGCTGTTGCCGCCGTCCTGCCGGGTGCCGTCGATCAGGTAGAACAGCGGCTTGCCGGCGAAGTCGCTCATGCCGGCGGGGTTGCCTGCGCCGCCGTTGGTGATCCAGTCCTTGCGGGACTGCGAAAACCAGCGGGTGGAGCCGTCCGCCGCGGCGGTGTCGTCGGTGACCGGGGCGCCGCTGTTGTGGAAGAACCCGGTGTTCGGTTGCCCGCGGCGGGCCCAGACGATGCCGGTCCGCTCGAACAGGTAGTCGCACAGCCCGCCGGTCAGAAACGAGATGCCGGACGCTTGATGGTTGCCGTCACCGGCCGTGCCGCCGGACCCGTCAGCGATGCCGAACGGGCGGGCCGGGGCGGGTTTGATGATCGCGGACGTTTCACTCACGACCCCGACAAACGCGCCTCCGCCGAGGTGCAGCCGGACCGCGCCGTGGAACGCTGCCGCGAACGTCAACGGCAGGTACCGCAGCCCGGTGGTAGTGCCGGCCATCGGCAGCGACGCCGCTTTGTGCATCCGGCCGCCCCACTCGATGTACACCTGCGCGTCGTAGTAGGCGGTGCCGATGAACACAAGGTCCAGTGCGAGGCCGGTGAACAGGAACTCCACCTCGGTGACCGCGGCGACACGGGTGCCGCCGACCGTTCGGGGGCTGGCGGCGTTGCGGACACCTTGCGTGCTGTCGGAGACGTTCACTGCTTCCCATTGCTGGCCCTGCGCGGTGAACTGGCCGCTGTTCCACAGCGTGGTCAGCGGATTCGTGTATGCCTGCGCCGAGCTCGCATAGGCGCCGACGGTGACCACGGTCGACGGGATCACCCCGGCCACGGGTTGGAACAGTCGCGCGGCTTTCATGGTGGAGCCCAGGGAGACGGACATTCAGGCCCCCTGGAACACGACGTTGAAGGTGTAGGTGGTGCCGGGGTCCAGTTCACCGGCCACTGCGATCGGGGCTGACGCGTTGGTCGGGTTGTTCGCGTAGGCGAACGCGGCGGCGGACACTTCGTCGCAGGGGCTGACACCGACGTACGGCGCGTAGGTGTATCCAGCGAGCGTGAACGTCGCCAGGGTGCTGCCGGACACCAAACCGACTGCGGTGCCGGTGGTGACAGTCAGCTTGCCCTGCAGCCGGTTCCCGACGAACGTCGCCGTGGCTCCGACCCCGGCGTCGGCGTTGACCGTGACGGCCGGTGCATGATCATGCGTCAACGCTTCCCAGATCGCGGTGGCGGTCGACCAGGCTGTAGCCGTGCTGTGCCAGTTATTTCCATCGGATATGTATGGCATGTGTCCCTCCTAGATCAGCGCCGCTGAGAGTGACTTGATGCCGGGAGACGCGGCCTGGCCACTCGAGTAGGTCCGCTTGAATGCCGCGACCGGATGCCGACCTGGCACACCGATCACCGCAGACGAGTCGGTAAAAACACATGCCGTCGGTGCTCCGTTTTTGTAGAGCGTGTAGGTGTAGATCCCGCCGGACAGTGAAGGCACCAACGCCAGCTTGTCGGACGCCGACGACGACACGGTGCTTGATGTAGTTCCCACTTGGGTGAGAACCCCGGCGACCCATGTGTAGATCCGGGCTGATGTCGTATTCGTGCAGACGATGACGAACACCTGGATGCTGCCGTCGGCATTGCTCATCCCGGCGCCGATGCCCTGTGAATTGTTGACGAGGGCGGCGTTGCCGACGGTGACCGAGTACAAACCGGACGCCATCTGCTCCGCGAAGACACCCGTCGAGTAGTAGGCGGCGTTGACATTGGCGCTGTTCGGCTCGCGCATCACCCCGGTAGCGCTGACGGTGATGCTGGTGCCTGACGCGAACGTGTTAGCGCCGCTCATCGGGACGGCGATGAGACCCGTCGGCAGAGTCGACGCCGCGAACGACGGATAGTCCAAAGACGCCAGGCCGTCTGAGGTGCCACCGCTGGCCGACGTGATGGCGCCGCGTGCGACGAGGCGGGAGGCGATGGTCACGCCGACAGCGCCCCGAGGATGACGATGTCGTTCGTCGCGCGGACGTACAGGGTTACTGCGTCGTTCTGGGCGGTGATCTTGACTTTGTTTCCGTCGCTGCGGAACGTCAGCGATGGGTCACCTTTGACGATGCTGACCTGACCGGTTCCCATCGCGAACACCTGGCAGGCGAACCCGACGGGCAACCCCAACGGGACGGTGACCGGGACGTCGGTGGCGTAGTCGATCTCGATGATCTTGTTTGCGTCGGATTGCTGCAGGGTGTAGCCGGGGCCGTTCTGGTAGTTGGTGGCGGCGGTGTACACGACGCCGTCGATGTACGTCTTGACGGCTTTCTGTGTCGGCAGTGTGGTGTCGGAGGTGCCCAGCGCCGCGTTGGTGGACAGGGTGAGGTTCCCAGCAACGCCGGCTGACGGGAAGTACGGGATGGTGTTCGCGGACGCGGTGATCAGCTGCAGCGCGGTCAACACTGTGCCGAGGTTGATGCCGTCGCCGGATGCGGGGAGCCACACATCTCCCGCGGCTTGCTCGGGCGGTTCGTCGTCGGGTGCTGCGCCGCCGACCCACATGACCGGCAGTCCGTCGCTGGGTCGGGTTGGCCAGGCGGTGCCGTTCCAGCGGAGGTAGTGGTGGTCGGCTTGGATGACCGCGTTCGCGGCGTCCAGTGCGGCTGAGGCTTGCCCGGCGGCGGACATCGCCGCGCTGGTCGCGGTGTCCGCTGTTGTTTGTGCTGTACCTGCCGTCGTGATGGACTCGGTGATGCCTTGTTCGATCCGGTTCAGTTCGGCAGCTTCGATCGGTGTGTCGCCGGACTTGCCGTCGTACCAGGTTTTCGGTGTGAACATCACGCCACCACGGACGGGCCGATAGTGCGCAGCGCGTCGAGTACCACCGATGCCCAGTCCGATTGGCCCACGATGTTGAGGTGGTCGTTGTCGGGACCGAGCAGTCCGACAGCAGCGATGTCGGAGGCGGTGCCGAATCTCACGGACAGGTCGATCAGCGGCACGTCGAGTGAGATTGACAATGCGCGCATGGCTGCGACGTAATCCGAATAGTCTGTGCGGCTGACGTTTTCCGGCTCGACGTACAACACGCAGTCGGCGGCGGGGAACATGTTCCGGATAGCCGCGATATCGTCGGAGATCTGCGCAGCGGTCCGGCCGGAGTCCATGTCGTTGGCGCCGAGCGCGATATGCACCACGTCAGCGTCAGTGGAATAGGTCTGGCATTGCGCCGCGGGTCCGATCGCGTCCAGATTGGATCGCCAATCATGGGCGCTGATGCCGTATTTCACGCCCAGGTTGTCGAAGCTGACGCCGGATTCTTCGCGGACACGGAACCCCGTGATCATCACGTCATTGGCGGCACCCGCATCGGCGGTTACCACCACGGTGTGTGGCGTGTCCGGCAGGCCGGTGATCGTGTAGGTGCCCAGCGACCAGCCGGGCGAAGACGGCACGGTGTGGTCGGTGTCGTCCACGGTGACCGTGAAAGGGACCTGCATATTCGTGGCCGAGTTCTGGATGACATAGAACATGTCGACGGCCGTGCCGGGGACATCAGAGGTGAAAGTCACCGTGCCACCCGAGGCGGGGCTCCCGTACCAGACGTCGGTCCGCGTCCATGCCCCGCTGTAGGTGATCCGGGACTGATCTTCGGACGCCGATGGCGCTGACAGTGAATCGGTGATCGCCACCCGGCCCGTGCCCGCCGAGGGCACACCGGCGGCCGCCAGGCCCCGCTGCACCCGCCGCCACCACGATCCCGAGAAGTCGATCACCGACCCCGTGAACGCCGACGACAACGAATCGCCGATCACCACGTGCGTCGAAAATCCGGTTCCCAGAATCGCTTTCGCGAGCGACCCACGCAGCTTGGCGGTATTGGCCACGGTGAAGTTCGACAGCGCGCTAGGGGCTGTCGCCGCAGTCAGCGCCTCATTCGCCGCCGCAGACGCGGCGGCGATACCGGACTCGATCCGATTCAACTCAACAGCCTTAATCGGCGTATTCCCGATCTTGCCGTCGCGCCAGGTCTTCGGCTCGAAATCACTACTCATGTCGGGGACTACCCTCCGTAATCGACATGGCGGGAAAGGCCATCACGACCCTCCCGGCCATGTCGTTGAGCCGGGGTAGGTGGCGGCACCCGGGTAGGTGGTGCCGCCACCACCTAAGGGACCAAGGTGACAGTGACAGTGCCGCCGGTCGGAGCGGTCGCACCGGCAGTAAGCACACCCAGCGACGAATCGAGGGTGATCGTGTAGTCACCCGCGGTACCGGTGACCTGCACCTGACCCGGGGCCACAGCCAGCAGAGCTTCCAGAGCGGCCTGGACCGCGGCGGGCAGCGCCGCCACCGCCAGATCGGTGGTCTCCTCCGAACCGACCTTCAAGGAGAAGTTGCCGGTCCCGTCGACCTCGACGTGATAGGTCACGCCACCGCAGATCGGTTGCGGTGGTGCGATATCCGCTGCCGGTTCCCCGGCCGGGCCACCGAAGTAGAAGTCCGGATCGGTGAAGATGTCCGCGATGGCCAGCTCGCACGGCCCGTCACCCGGCGTCGAGTCGGGCGGGGTCACACCGGTGCGGAACAGGCTGTAGTGCGACTTGTCGTTCATCGGATCGATCAGGCGGCCGGGGGTGCCGTCCGAGTCGATCTCCTGCACGTTGTACGGTCCCTTGGCCCACTGCGGGATCGCGATGGAGATACCGGTCAGCTTGACGGTGGACACCTCGGGGCCGATCTTGATGGCGTCCATCTGCCATTCGGTGCCGGCGATCAGCAGGTAGCCGTGCTTCTTGCCCGACGAGGCGTTGGCGAAGATAGCGTCGGTGGTAGGGGCCGGGCAGTCGTCGTCGGCGCGGCCACCGGTCCACACCTCGATCGCGAGACCGTAGTCGCCGTCGACGTCCGGCAGGTCGCGGAAGCCGATCGGGATCGAATCGAAGTCCAGCACCTGCGGCCATCCGTTCGCCATCGTGATGGCGCCGGTGTTGACGTTGCAGAGTTCCACTTCGATGGTGAAGTACTTGCGGGTGGCGGGGGTGGTGTCGGAGACGCACACCTTGCCTTCGGCGTTGACCTGTTCGAGTTCCTGCCGGTCTTTCATGACCGGGGTGACGGACACCGACGCGAAGCCGGACGTGACGAGCATGTTGGCGGGGCCGGCGATCGGGAGACCGCAAGAGTTCACCTTGGTGAATCTGATCTTGGTTCCCTTAATCAGGGGGAACGTAGCCATTTGTCATACCCTTCCGGTAATAAATTTCCTTGTGGAATCTCCGAGGCCTGACGTCAGTCAAGAACAGTGGCGTGCAATCCCAGGTTTTGCCGGGTATGAGGTGTCTGACCTGGGCAATGTTCGGCGGACCTGTTTGTTAGATCCGCACGGCCGCGTCGCATATGAGGCTTCGCCCGTAGGGCAATCGTTATGCGGGGGCAGGAGCAGCAAGTGCCGGTATTTCGAGGTTTCTCTGAGGGTCGGATCACGCAAACGGACGCGGGTGAAGGTGCACCATTTGGTCGCTTCCGCATTTCACGGCGACCGGCCTAACGGGTTGGTGATATGCCACCGCAATGGCGATCCACAGGACAACAGGGCAAGCAACCTGCGCTACGACACCCAGTCGTCAAACCTCAAGGACATGTACCGACACGGGAGACAGATCGAGACGTGCATTAACGGTCACCGATTAACGGCCGAGAATATCTACGAGAATGCGCCGGGCCGGAAGTGCAAGATCTGCCAGAGAGCGAGAACCAAGGCCAAGTATCACGGCTTAGCCGACTACCGCGTGCTGCTATGAGTGTGAACAGCCCCAGCCGCGGGGAAGCCGGCTGGGGCTGTGTGCGATCGGGGCTACTTGCTGATGAGTTCCAGAACTTCGTGCTTGATGCGCAGCTTGTGGGCGTCCTTGCCGTGGTCGGTGGCGTATGCCTTCAGTTCGGCGAGGGTCCATTCGGTGGTGGGTTCGCCGGTTGGGTATGCGGCGTCAGCGTCGGCATCCGAGTCAGCATCCGAGTCCGAGTCGGCGTCAGCATCAGCGTCGGCATCGCTGTCCGCATCCGCATCGGCGTCAGCGTCGGCATCGCTATCCGCGTCAGCATCAGCGACCGGCGCCGCCGTATCCAACAGACCAGCCGCCCGAGCATTACCCTCCGGCACCCGGTACACCGGACGTCCGTGCGGGGTCAAACGTTCGACGGTGCTGGGCCCGCCGACCTTGATCAGCTTGTCGACGACACGGCCGCGCAGCGCACTGTCCGCGACATCGATGGTGGCGTAACCCAGGTCGTCAACGACGACCGAAATTCCTTCAGGCATAACAGTTTTCCTTGTCTTATGAGGTGATGAGGGCGGCGTGGACAGCTTTCTCGTAGCCCACGACCACAGGACGTTCAGCGATCGCATAGAAGCGGTTCCACTCGAAGAAGGTCGTCTCTCGGACCGCGGGGGTGCCGCGCCACCCGAACGTCGGTGACGTCGCCACCAGCGTGTCTTCGAGGGAGTCGATGTAGCCGCCACCGAACACCCACAGGTGACCCATCGGGGTTTTCAGCACGGTGCCGTTGCGGACGATCAGCTGAGCTTCGGCCGCATACGCGGCCCACTGCGGGGAGGCGTGGATCAGGCCGAGAGTGTTCGTCGCGGCGAGCTTCGCTTCCAGCACCGACACCGCCTCAACGATGCTGTGGACACCGGTGGTTGCTCCCGCATCGGCAAGGAGCCGGGCCGCGAACTCGGTTTCGACGGCGTTCTGTTCCAGCAGACGCAAGTTCTGCTGCGCGCGGGTCAGTACCTCAGCTCGCGACCCCTTGGTCAGATCGCAGTTGTCCTCGGCCCACACAACGATCGGGTCGAATGGGTCCGGGTCCATGTCCGGCCGTTCGCCGGTCTTCTTAACGTCGGGGTCGGCGGGGGCGGCGCACCAGGTGCCGCCCCACACCCCGAACGCAGACTCGCCGCCGTAGTTGTGCGGCCGGATCGTCACGCCTGCGGTGAGCCACCGGTTCGGTTCGTTTTCGTCGACCCAGGACGTCGCGGCGTACAGACCGGTCGGCGCAGGGTTGACCAGGTCAGGATCGAAATAGATCGGTGCCGGTTCGGTCGTGACGGTCATCGTTTGCCCTCCTGGGGGTGGTGGAAGGTGCGCCGGGTGTGAACGGCCTTGGAGTTGCCCACACCCGGCCCACCAGTCCTATGGCCAGCCTCTTGGTTAGGAGACGGTGACCGTGGTGCCGGTACCACCAGTCAGGCCGGTCTCGGACGCCGACAGGGCGCCGAGTTCGGCCGGGTAGGTGATGACCAGCGGGGTGCCGGGCAGTGCGCCGCCGGTGACGGTGAACTCGCTGGCCGCGTGGCCGTCGTCGATCGCCGCGATGGCGGTCTTCGCCGCCGAACTGGTCGAGTTCCATGCGATGTTCGCGGAGCCACCATTGGCGAACGTCACCGGGAAGCTGCCGCCGGTCGGGGGCACCGAGCCGCCGATCGTCACGGTCGCGGTCAACGTCTCCGCACCCTGGTAGCTGCAGGTGATCGACTCGCGGGCACCGACTGCGCCGTTCACGCACAACGGGATCCGCAGGTTGATGGACTCGTTGCACCGCTTACCCACCTGGAACGAGTCCTCGGTGAAGATGTGCGTGTACTGGTTCAGCTGCAGCTGCTGCAGCGGGTATTGCACACCCAGGGTGATGACGTTCGCGAGCTGGCGGAAGAACGTGCCGGCCGGGTACAGGATCACGTCGGCGTAGCCGGGCCAATCCTGCGAGTCCAGGTCGCCGGGCTGACCGTCGGCGTCCTTCTGCCAATCCACCACGTACTGCAGGTAGACGTTGCGGACCGCGAACCAGGAGTCGATCTCGGCGTCGGTG
>Ga0153956_1000611_pt1 | contig 38403 bp, 34 predicted proteins | sample TSFL040MetaG_FD_104704 | JGI IMG/M metagenome (GOLD analysis project Ga0153956, IMG submission 104704) | Attine ant fungus gardens microbial communities from Florida, USA - TSFL040 MetaG | ecosystem: Host-associated > Fungi > Mycelium > Unclassified | place: USA: Florida, Wekiwa Springs... | reverse complement strand
GGTCAAGGTGAAGTCCTATGAAAGCAACGATGTGATTATCGCCGGCGGTGTCGATGAGGGCGCCAGGGTGGTCACGCTCGGCGTGCAGAAGCTCGATCCCGCGCAGAAGGTGCGCGTGGTTTCCGCTCTGTCGTTTTAGGGACTTTAGATGGTGATGACCCCGTGTCCCGGCTCTGCGAAGCGATGCTTCGTATCGCATCGCGTCCGGGACTCGGGGTCATCAAGTTCAAACTTGTTCTAAGCTGGAACACAAGGACGAAGCCGATGCATCGCTTCAACCTCTCGGCCTGGGCCGTCGCGCATCCGACACTCATTCTGTTTATGATCGTCGCACTCGGCCTTGCCGGCTTCTTCTCTTACGAGAAGCTCGGCCGTGCGGAAGATCCGTTCTTCACCGTGAAGGTGGTCAACGTCACCGCCATCTGGCCCGGCGCGACCGCCAAGGAGATGCAGGAGCAGGTCGCCGATCCCATCGAAAAGAAGATGCAGGAGCTGCCTTACTTCGACAAGGTACAGACCTATTCGAAGCCGTCCTTCACCGCGCTGCAGGTGTCCTTCAAGGACAACGCGCCGCCGAAGGATGTGCCGTATCTGTTCTACCTGCTGCGCAAGAAGCTTGTCGACGTGCAGGGCAGTCTGCCGACCGGCCTGATCGGGCCGACAGTCAATGACGAATTCAGCGATGTCGATGCGATCCTGTATATGATGACCGGCGACGGTGCCGATTATGCGCAGATGAAGAAGGTCGCCGAAGGCTTGCGCCAGCGCCTGCTCAAGGTCGACGGCGTCACCAAGGTCAATCTTTACGGCACACAGGACGAGCGCATCTATGTGGAGTTCTCGCATGCCAAGCTGGCGACGCTCGGCATTACGCCGCAGGCATTGTTCGACTCGCTCGCCAAGCAGAACGCGATCACGCCCGCCGGCACGGTGGAAACCTCGTCGCAGCGCGTCCCGCTGCGCGTGACCGGCGCGCTCGACGGCGTCAAGGCGGTGGCATCGACCCCGGTGGAAAGCAACGGCCGCACGTTCCGGCTGGGCGACATCGCCACGGTCAGCCACGGTTTCGTCGATCCGCCGGATTTTCAGGTGCGGCAGAAGGGCAAGGCCGCGCTCGGCATCGGTGTCGTCACCGCCAAGGGCGCCAACATTCTCGAACTCGGCAATAACGTGAAGAAGGCGGCCGACGAATTCATGGCCGCGGTGCCGCAGGGCATCGAGATCGAGCAGATTGCCGATCAGCCGAAAGTGGTCGAACACGCCGTCGGTGAGTTCATGCATTCCTTCGTCGAGGCGCTGGCCATCGTGTTGTTCGTCAGCTTCGTCGCGCTCGGCTGGCGTACCGGCATCGTCGTTGCGCTGTCGGTGCCGCTGGTGCTCGGTATCGTCTTCATCGTGATGAATGCGATTTCGCTCGATCTGCATCGTATTTCGCTCGGTGCGCTGATCATCGCGCTCGGCCTGCTGGTGGATGACGCCATCATCGCCGTCGAGATGATGGTGGTGAAGATGGAGCAGGGCTGGGACCGCGTCCGCGCGGCGTCTTTCGCCTGGGAATCGACGGCGTTTCCGATGCTGACCGGTACGCTGGTGACGGCCGCCGGTTTCCTGCCCATCGGTTTCGCCAACTCGGCGGTCGGCGAATATGCCGGCAGCATTTTCTGGATCGTCGCGATTGCACTGGTGGCGTCGTGGTTCGTGGCCGTGATCTTCACGCCCTATATCGGCGTCAAGCTGCTGCCGAACTTCAAAGCGCATGGCGCCGCCGGGCACGATCCGCATGCGATCTACGACACGCGCATCTATCGCAGCCTGCGCCGTGTGGTGCAGTGGTGCGTCGATCACCGCATCAAGGTCGTCGTTGCGACGGTGGGTGTCTTCATTGCTGCGGTGATCGGCTTCGGCCATGTGCAGCAGCAGTTCTTCCCGCTGTCGGAGCGGCCCGAATTGTTTTTCCAGCTTCGCCTGCCGGAAGGCACCGCCTTCGACGTGACCAAAAAGTCGGTGGAGAAAGCCGAGGCGCTGCTCAAGGACGATAAGGATATAGCGACCTACACATCCTATGTCGGCCGCGGCTCGCCGCGCTTCTGGCTCGGCCTCAATCCGCAACTGCCGAACGAAGCCTTCGCCGAAATCGTGATCGTCTCGAAGGACGTCGAGGCGCGCGAGCGCATCAAGACGAAGATCGAAAGGGCGGTCGCCGACGGGCAACTCAGCGCGGCGCGGGTGCGCGTCGATCGCTTCAATTTCGGTCCTCCAGTCGGCTTCCCGGTCCAGTTCCGCGTCATCGGCCCGGATACCGCCAAGGTGCGCGACATTGCCTACAAGGTTCGCGACGTGATGCGTGCGAACAAGAATGTCGTCGAGCCGCAGCTCGACTGGAACGAGCAGTCGCCCTACCTCAAGCTGGTGGTCGATCAGGATCGCGCCCGCGCGCTCGGCCTCACGCCGCAGGACGTCTCGCAGTCGCTGGCTCTGCTGATTTCCGGGACGACCGTGACGACCATTCGCGACGGTATCGAGAAGGTCGGTGTGGTTGCCCGCGCCGTGCCGTCCGAGCGTCTCGATCTCGGCAAGGTCGGTGACCTCACCATTATCGCGCGCAACGGCGTTGCCGTTCCGCTGACGCAGGTGGCGAATATCGAATATGCCCACGAGGAGCCGATCCTGTGGCGACGTAACCGCGACATGGCGATCACCGTGCGCAGCGACGTCGTAGACGGCGTGCAGCCGCCGGATGTCACCAATCAGATCTGGCCGCAGCTTCGGCAGATCCGCGACAGCCTGGAGCCGGCCTACCGTATCGAGATCGGCGGCGCGGTGGAGGAGTCCGACAAGGGCAATGCGTCGATCGCGCTGCTTTTCCCGCTGATGATCGTCGTCATGTTGACGCTGCTGATGATCCAGCTGCAAAGCTTCTCGCGCCTGATCCTGGTGTTCCTGACGGCGCCGCTCGGCATCATCGGCGCCTCGCTGGCGCTCAACGTCGCTGACAGGCCGTTCGGCTTCGTGGCGTTGCTCGGCTTGATCGCGCTGGCGGGTATGATCATGCGCAACGCCGTGATCCTGGTCGATCAGATCGAGACGGACGTCGCGCATGGATTGACTCGCCGCGCGGCCATCGTCGAGGCTACCGTCCGCCGTGCCCGCCCGGTGATCCTGACGGCGCTGGCGGCGATCCTGGCGATGATCCCGCTGTCCCGCTCGGCATTCTGGGGGCCGATGGCGGTGACGATCATGGGCGGCCTGTTCGTCGCCACCTTCCTGACGCTGCTCTATCTGCCCGGCCTGTATGCGTTGTGGTTTCGCAAGAGCCTTGACGAACGCGGAGCGGGCGACAACAGCGGGGCCGATGCATCGCAGCTCCGCAACAGGCAACTCAGCTTTCCGCTTGCCGTTGCCGCCGAATGAGAAGATAGCTGGGTTAAGATGACTCTCGTATCCGATCACGCTGAAATTGACGACATGCGCACCCGGATCGTGGTGACGGCTGAAAAGCTGTTCCGCGAACTCGGCTACCAGAAGACCACCGTTGCCGACATAGCGAAGGTGTTGCGGATGTCGCCGGCCAATGTCTATCGCTTCTTCGACTCGAAGAAATCGATCGTCGCCGCGGTGGCTCGGCGGCTGATGGCCGAGGTCGAGGCGGCGGCGGCTGTGATTGTCTCGGACGGGGCTCCCGCCACCCAGCGGCTTCGTGTGCTGCTCTCGACCATCCACCTGATGAATGCCGAGCGCTATGTCGGTGACGCCAAGCTGCATGAGATGGTGGCGATCGCCATGGAGGAGAGCTGGGACGTCTGCACCGCCCATATGGAGCAGATCACCACCGGGATCGGGAAGGTCATCGCCGATGGCGTTGCGTCCGGGGAATTTCATGCGCCGGATGTCGGGCTTACCGCACATTGTGTCTGCACGGCGATGATCCGTTTCTTCCATCCGCAGATGATCGCGCAATGTGCCGACAAGCCCGATCCTTCGCTCGATCAGATGGTCGACTTCGTGCTTGCCGGGCTGGCGCCGCGCCGCCCAGGCGAAGCGCAGCTTCGCCTTTGAACCGGATTGACAGGCAGGTTTCGAGAGTGGTCGCTCCCGCCGTTGGGCTGAACATTTATCGGCCAATATCCGCATCACAAGCAGATGATCGCTCTGTCGGGGACGCCGTTGCCGCACTTGACCCGCGCGGTGGCGTGGCTACTGTTTCTTGTACGGTCGCCCCTTGGCCGCGAGAGTCTGCGGAGTCGCATGGACGCCACCGATATGAACGCCACCGAGGCATTGGAGACCTACGACGCAGGTCATATGGGCTGCGGCGAACTTGCGATGGTGCTGCGCGTTAAACTGCGGACCATGCCGGGGATGGTCATGCGTGTGATCGCGTACGATTCCGGGGCACCCGAGGATATTCCGGCCTGGTGCCGCATGACCCGCAATGAACTCATCCGTCACGAGCCGGAAAGCAGTAGCTTCTGGATACGCTCGCGGACGGACTGGATTTGAACCCAAGGAGCTTCCCCGTGTCTGGAAAATTCGTCGTTTCGATCAGCTGCGCCAAGAACGACACCGACAAGGCCACTGTCGGCTTCGTCATCGCCAATGCCGCCGTCGCTTCCGATAAGGAGACGGTGGTCTTCCTATCGATCGAGGGCACGCGGTTGTCGCAGAAGGGGTATGCCGACGATATCCACGAGGAAGGCTTCGCGCCGCTCAAGGAACTGATGGAGAGTTTCGCGGCGGCCGGCGGGACGATTTATGTGTGCTCGCCCTGCTTCAAGAAGCGCAAGCTCGACGAGGATCATCTCGTCGCGGGGGCGAAGATCGTGGGCGGTGCCAAGCTTGTCGAGTTCATGAGCGAAGGCGCGCCCTCGATCAGCTACTGAAGCCGCGAATCATGAACCCGGTCGAAGCTCATGCCCTCCGGCCAGACACCGGCTTCGACGGCGGCGATCTCGATTGCGGCAACGGCCTGCTGCTGTTGATCCGCAAGCATATCGATCCGTTGCCGCGCGGCGGCCTGCTTGAGATTCTTTCGACCGAGATTTCCGTCGATGAGGATCTGCCGGCATGGTGCCGGCTGACGGGCAATGAGCTTGTCTCCTGGACCAAGGTGAAGAAGCAGCGCTCCTTCCTGGTCTGCAAGGGCCGCCTCGCCGAGCGCGCGCCGGAATCGACCGCGTCAACCGTGATTCCCGTCGCTCCGGAGCCTGTACGGGCGACCCAGCGTGAACCTGTCATGCCCCGGCCGATCCCGGAACTCGCGGTGATGGGCATCGGCTCCTGGCCGCGTCCGCGCTGGATGATCGAGGCCATGCATGCCCATGTCGAGGGACGGCTCTCGGAGGCCGCTTTCCAGGAGACGGCGGATGACGCCGTGCGGCTCAGCATCGCAGCGCAGGAGAAGGCGGGCGTCGATGTGGTCACCGACGGTGAGCAGCGGCGCGACAGCTATGCCAGTTTCGTCGCGGGTCGTCTCGACAATTGCCAGCTCATCCCTCTGGTCGATCTCTTGCCGCTGGTCGACCATCCTGAAGCGTTCGAAGCGGAACTGCGCGCGCTCGACATCCCGGCCGGCGACGTTCGCCATCCGGCGGTGTTCGGAAAGCTTGTCCGTTCACGTCCGCTCGTCGCGCATGAGGTTGATTTTGCCCGGACGTTGACGGGCAAGCCGGTCAAGGTCGCCTTGCCGGGGCCATATCTGCTGGCACGCACGATGTGGATGGAGTGCATCTCCGACCAGGCCTATGGCAGCCGCGAGGAAATCTCCCGGGACATCGTGCGGGTGCTGCGCGAGGAACTGGCCGAACTGATGGAGACCGGCGTCTCGCTCGTCCAGTTTGACGAGCCGGTGTTGTCGGAGGTCGTTTTCTCCGGGGCCAAGAGCAAGCGCTCCTTCATGTGCGGTGCGCTCTCGGAATCGCTTGGGTCCGAGTATGAGCTGGGTTTCGCCCGCGAATTGCTCAACGCCGTACTCGACGGCTTCCCGCGCGAGCGCACTGCGCTGCATGTCTGCCGCGGCAACTGGACATCGGACGAAAGCATCGCGCTCGCCGGAAGCTATGCGCCGCTGATCCGCACGCTCTCGCAGGTCAGGGTCGGCGCCTATCTGCTGGAGATGTGCACGCCGCGTGCCGGTGAGATGGAGATACTGAAGGCGCTGCCGCAGGACGCGCGGATCGGAGTCGGCGTGGTCAATCAGAAAGATCCGCATCCCGAAGCAGTCGATGCAGTCTCGGCGCGAATCGGACAGGCGATCGATCTGTTCGGCCGCGAGCGCGTCCTGCTGCATCCCGATTGCGGCTTCGCCACCTTCGCCGATAGCCCGATTTGCTGCACCGGATCGGCGGAGGACAAGCTCTCCGCCATTGCCCGCGCTGTGGAGCCGTTCCGCCGATGACCAATGCCGACGCTCCGATTTATCTCGACTACAACGGGACGACGCCGGTCGCGCCGGAAGTGCTCGATGCGATGCTGCCTTTTCTGCGCGAGCAATTCGGCAACGCGTCTTCGACGACTCCGCTGGGGCGCACGGCCCGTTCGGCGATCGAAAATGCCCGGGCCGAGGTCGCCGCGCTGATCGGAGCCCGACCGGAGGAGATCATCTTCACCAGCGGAGGCACCGAGGCGAGCAATCATGCGATCCGCGGATTTGCCGCGGCGGCGCCGGCCCACCGCAGGCGAATCGTCACCAGCACGGTCGAGCATCCGGCAACCGAGATGCCTTGCCGCCGGCTTGCGCATGAAGGCTTCGTGGTGAACCGTATCGGCGTCAATGGCGACGGTGTCATCGACCTTGCTGCGGCCGGTTCGGCCATCGACGGCGAGACCGCTCTCGTGACCGTCATCCATGCCCAGAACGAAATCGGCACGCTGGAGCCGGTCGAGGCGTTGGCCGCTGCCGCCCGCGCCGCCGGCGCGCCGATCCATGTCGATGCCTCGCAATCGATCGGGAAAGTGCCGGTCGACGTTGCCGCCTGGGGCATCGATGCGCTGACCCTCGCCGGGCACAAGCTTTATGCGCCGAAGGGAATCGGAGCGCTGTTCCTGCGCAGCGGCCATGTCATTCCGGCCACGACCGACGGCGCGGGTCAGGAGGGCGGCCGCAGGCCCGGCACCGAGAATGTGCCGTATATCGTCGGACTCGGACGCGCCTGCCGGATTGCCCGGGAGCGGCTGGCCGAGGATGCCCGGCGCGTCGCAGCCCTGAAGGAATCGCTGTGGCAATTGCTTGCCGCCGGCGTGCCGGGATTGCGGCGCCTCGGCGGCGCGCGTACTTTGCCCAACACGCTCAGCCTCCTGTTTCCGGACACGATCGGCAACGACTTGCTCGATGCGACGCCGGCCATCGCCGCATCGACCGGCTCCGCCTGCCATGCCGGAAGTTCGAAGCCCTCCGCGATTGTGCTTGCGCTCGGCATTGCGCCGGATTCGGCGCTCGGCGCCGTCAGGCTCTCGCTGGGACGCGGCATCGGTGCCGCCGAGATCGAGACCGCAGCCAGAGCACTGATCGCAGGATACGCAAGCTTGCGGCAATCATGATCCATTGCGGTCGCTCGTTTCTGCCGGATTAAAGACTATCCGTATCGCGTCCGTGACAATTGAGGAGTTTATCGTGAGCGCTTTCGAACTTCACAGCTACGAGCCGCGCAACGGGCACGGTCTGAAGCACGATCCCTTCAACGCCATCGTCGCGCCGCGCCCGATCGGCTGGGTGTCGTCCCGCGATGCCGAGGGTCACGTCAATCTGGCGCCCTACAGCTTCTTCAACGCCTTCAACTACACGCCGCCGCTGATCGGATTCTCCAGCATCGGCGTCAAGGATTCGACCCGCAACATGATGGCGACGAAGGAATTCGTCTGGAATCTGGCGACCGTCGATCTTGCGAAGCAGATGAACGCGACCGCGGCCCATGTCGGTCCCGAAGTCGATGAATTCGAGATTGCAGGTCTGACCCCGGTGCCGAGCCAATTCGTCAACGTGCCGCGCGTCGGCGAGGCGCGCGTCGCCTTCGAATGCAAGGTCAGCCAGATCATCGAACTGACCGGCGCGGACGGCAAATCAGCCAACGCCTTCCTGACGATGGGCGAAGTGGTGGCTGTTCATATCGACAAGAGCCTGATCGTGGATGGCGTGTACCAGACCGGGCTGGCCAGCCCGCTCATGCGGGCCGGCCGCAGGGGCGATTATTTTACCATCAAACAGGAAGACATGTTCGAGATGATGCGCCCCGATTGATTTCGCATGTATCGGAGGAGGGTGGCAAACATTGACGTGACATCGTTTGATGCGATGACAGTAATGTTCCATTTCCTCTCGGCGGGCTTCGCGTTGTGCGGTTCGCTGGGAAGGGAGAAAACGCAAAGGGTGCGCTCCGCTCATGACTGCTTCATCGAACCACCTCACGGCTGGCCTGTCTGCCCGACCGACCGGCGATCTCACCATCCGTACGGTGGCGATGCCGGCGGATACCAATGCCAACGGCGATATCTTCGGCGGCTGGTTGCTGAGCCAGATGGACCTCGGCGGCGGCATCTACGCTGCCAAGACGGCGAAGACGCGCACCGTCACCGTCGCCATCGAGGCGATGACGTTCCGCAAGGCCGTTCATGTCGGTGATGTCGTTTCCGTCCATGCGGACCTTGTGCGCGTCGGCCGCACGTCGCTTACCGTGCATATCGAGGCATGGGTGGTTCGCCGCGACGAGAGCGCGCCGATCCTGGTCACCGACGGCAATTTCACCTTCGTATCCATCGACGAAAGCGGCCGTCCGCAACCGATCAAGCAGTCGGACACGCCGATCGCGACTTGAAGAATTCCAGCAAGGCGGCTGGAACGAAAGTCCCCTTTCCAGGTTGATGGCCGACAAGAGGCCATGCCTGTCGCGAAAGGGGGCGCCATGTCGGACACCTACATCATCGAAGTCTCGTCGCAGCCGGCGGGCATCGTGGTTCGCGATCCGGAAGGGTTTCGCTTTTTTGCCGCGTCGCAGCGTTTCAATCGGATGGACGGCCGGCTTTTTCGCAACGCGCGCGAAGCCGAGCGTGCCGCGTTCCGATTCGCGCAAGGTGAACAGGCGGCTGTGACGGCGGCTTGAGTCGCAAGTATCATGCGCCGCTGTTGATGGCTCCCTCTCCACTGCGCGGTTTCGCCGCTTGAGGGAGGGATAAGCAGCAGCGTTGACCCGAGCATGCAACATCAGCACCATGGGCGCGTTCCATGAGGTGCTGATGTGACCGCCGGGCTTCCCCATCGCCAATCCGAAATTCTCAATCACGCGCGCGCGGTCGGCCGTGTGATGGTCGATGATCTTGTGCGTCGCTTTGAAGTCTCGGCGCAGACCATCCGCAAGGATCTCAACGATCTCTGCGACCAGCGGCTGCTCACGCGGGTTCATGGCGGTGCGATCGTGGCGTCGGGCGTGGAAAACCTCGCTTATGAAGCCAGGCGATTCGTTGCCGCCGAGGAGAAGAAAGCGATCGGCATCGCTGCCGCGGCGCAGATTCCCAATGGTTCGTCGCTGTTCATCAATATCGGCACCACCACCGAGGAAGTGGCGAGCGCGCTGACCAATCACGAGAACCTGCTCGTCATCACCAACAACCTCAATGTGGCGATGATGCTGTACCGGCATCCGCATATCGAGGTGGTGGTCGCCGGCGGCACCGTGCGCCGTGCCGACGGCGCGGTGACGGGATCGACCGCGATCAAGCTGATCGGCCAGTTCAAGGTCGATTACGCCATCATCGGCGCTTCGGCGATCGACGAGGAGGGGACGCTGCTCGATTTCGACTATCGCGAGGTGCAGGCGGCGCAGGCGATCATCGCCAATGCCCGCAGCGTCATGCTGGTCTGCGACTCGACCAAGCTTCGCAGGAGTGCGGCGGTCCGCATCGCCCATCTCAGCCAGATCCATACCTTCGTCACTGACGCCGCCCTGCCGCCCGCCTTGCAGGACATCTGCCGCGACAGGGGGGTGAGGGTCATCGAGGCCCTGCCGGGGACGGTGGAGGAGGCGGAGGAATAGTCATCGCTGTCGTTGCCCGGCCGTGCGAAGCCAAGCTTCGCCAGGACCGGGCAACCCGGTAGACACCGCGGCCTCCGCTTCATCATGAAAGCCAGCGTTTACTGGATCCCCGCTTTCGCGGGGATGACAGTCTGTGCGTGTGGTTTGGATGATATATATCCAAAAACGTGCGGCTTAAAACTGTCATATCTCCTGTTGCTTTCGTTTTAGCTTGTGATTTAATCGAAAACGAAAGCCAAATCGCAAAAAGCGAAGATGGCGCGTCCATAGGCGCCGGATTATTGGCGGAGAGGGGAAGCCGGGTGGGTCAGGTCTACGACCTCGCAATCATTGGTGGCGGCGTGAACGGCTGCGGCATCGCGCGCGATGCGGTCGGTCGCGGTAATTCCGTGTTCCTTTGCGAGATGAAGGATCTGGCCAGCGGAACCTCGTCCTGGTCGACCAAGCTGATCCACGGCGGCCTGCGCTATCTCGAATATTACGATTTCAAGCTGGTCCGCCACGCGCTGCTGGAGCGCGAGGTGCTGTGGGCGATCGCGCCGCATATCATCCGTCCGCTGCGCTTCGTGCTGCCGCATCATGCCGGGCTGCGTCCGGCCTGGCTGTTGCGCCTCGGCCTGTTCCTTTACGATCATATCGGTGGCCGCAAGCTGCTGCCGGCGACGCGCACGCTCGATCTCGCCGGTGACGAGACCGGCAAGCCGCTGGCGTCCGGCCGCTTCCGTCGCGGCTTCGAATATTCCGACTGCTTCGTCGATGACGCCCGTCTCGTCGTGCTCAACGCGCGCGATGCCGCCGACCGCGGCGCCGATATCCGCACGCGCAGCCGCGCGGTCGAAATCCGTCAGGCCGACGGCATCTGGCAGGTCACCGTCGAGAATGGTCTGACTCATGCGCGCGAAACCATCGCTGCGCGCACGCTGGTCAATGCCGGCGGGCCGTGGGTGGAGAGCGTGCTGGCCTGCGGCGCGGGCGTGAATGCGAAAGCAAAGGTTCGTCTCGTGCAGGGCTCGCACATCGTCGTGCCGAAGCTCTATGCGCACGACCGCGCCTATATCTTCCAGAACGCGGACGGGCGCATCGTGTTCGCGATTCCCTATCAGAACGACTACACCCTGATCGGCACCACCGATGTCGATTATCACGGCGATCCCGGCGAGGTGAAAATCACCGATGACGAGATCGCCTATCTGTGCCGGTCGGTGAGCGAATATTTCGCCAGGCCGGTGCTGGCGGACGATGTGGTCTGGACCTATTCCGGCGTTCGTCCGCTGTATGACGACGGCGCGAGCGATGCCAAGGCGGCGACGCGCGATTATGTGTTCGAGCTCGATCTGCCCGGCGGGGCGCCGCTGCTGTCGATCTATGGCGGCAAGATCACCACCTATCGCCGGCTCGCCGAGGAGGCGCTGCAGAAGCTGGCGCCCTGGCTGAAAGGCACAAAAGCCAGGGAAGGCTGGACCGCGCATGCGCCGCTGCCGGGGGGGGATGTCGATGTGTCGTCGGTGGAGGCGCTGATCGCCGACATCAGCCGCGACTATCCGTTCCTGACGCCGGCCCATGCCGGCCGCCTTGTCCACGCCTATGGAACGCGCGCCGGCAGCCTTCTCGCACAGGCGAAATCGATGGCCGATCTCGGCCGCGACTTCGGTGCCACATTGACCGAACGCGAAGTGCGCTATCTGATGGCCCACGAATGGGCCGTGAGTGCCGAGGATATCGTCTGGCGGCGCTCGAAACTCGGCCTGCGGATGTCCCGTGAGGAAGTCGCGGCGCTCGACGCGTGGCTCGCCGCGCATCGTGAGGAAGGCGCTGTGGCAGCGCAGGGAGGGCGCGCATGAGCGTCACGCTGGATCATGTCTCGCAGACGGTGGATGGCATCACGACCATCCGCGATGTCTCGCTGACACTCGAACGCGGCAGCCTCAGCGTGCTGCTCGGCCCGACGCTGGCCGGCAAGACCTCGATCATGCGCCTGCTCGCCGGCCTCGATAAGCCGGCGCAGGGACGGGTGCTGGTCGACGGCAAGGATGTCACCGGCATCGACATCCGCAAGCGCTCGGTGGCGATGGTCTATCAGCAGTTCATCAATTATCCCTCGCTCACGGTCTATGAGAACATCGCCTCGCCGCTGCGCGTGCAGGGCAAGCCGAAGGCCGAAATCGAGACGCGCGTGCGCGAGGCGGCGGCGCTGCTCAAGCTGGAGCCGTATCTCGACCGCACGCCGCTGCAGCTCTCCGGCGGCCAGCAGCAGCGCACCGCGATCGCGCGCGCGCTGGTGAAGGGCGCCGATCTCGTGCTGCTCGATGAGCCGCTCGCCAATCTCGATTACAAGCTGCGCGAGGAACTGCGCACCGAATTGCCGAAGATCTTCGAGGCATCCGGCGCGATCTTCGTCTATGCGACCACGGAGCCGTCCGAAGCCCTGCTGCTCGGCGGCCGCACCGCCTGCCTGTGGGAAGGCGAGGTGCTGCAGTTCGGCGAGACGCCGAAGGTCTATCGCCGGCCTGATACGTTGAAGGTCGCGGAAGTGTTCTCCGATCCGCCGCTCAATTCGGCCGGCATCGAGAAAAAAGGCGACAGCGTGCACTATGCCGGCGGCGTTACCGCGCCGGCGAGCGGGCTGTATGCGCAGCTTCCGGACGGCGCGTATCGTATCGGTTTCCGCGCCCATCAGCTTGGTCTCGGCTCCGCCGCCGCGGATGGCCGCGTCTTTCCCGCTAAACACGTCTTTCCCGCCGAAGTGACGGTGACCGAAATCACCGGCTCGGAAAGCTTCACCCATGTCAGGCACGGCCAGTCGAATTGGGTTTCGGTGCTGCAGGGTATCCACGAATTCGCGTCCGGCGACCGGCTCGATGCCGTGCTCGACCCCGGCAATGTCTTCATCTTTGACAGCAGCGACCGTCTGGTCGCCGCTCCCGCGATGTAGGAGCGCAGCATGGCCCGCATCGATCTCGTCGATCTCGCGCAATCCTACAGCGGAAACGATGCCGATCCGTCGAGCTTCGCGCTCAAGCCGATCTCCATGACCTGGCGGCAGGGCGGCGCCTATGCGCTGCTCGGGCCGTCCGGCTGCGGCAAGACCACGCTGCTCAATCTGATTTCCGGCATCATCACGCCGACGCGCGGACAGATTCTGTTCGACGGCAAGGATATCACGCCGCTGCCGACGCAGCAGCGCAACATCGCGCAGGTTTTCCAGTTTCCGGTGATCTACGACACCATGACGGTGGGCGAAAATCTCGCGTTCCCGCTCAAGAACCGCGGCATGCCGAAGCCGCAGATCGATGCGCGGGTGAAGGAGATTGGCGAGCTGCTCGATCTCACACCGTGGCTCAACCGCAAGGCGACACGGCTGACGCCGGATGCCAAGCAGAAGATTTCGCTCGGCCGCGGCCTCGTCCGCTCCGACGTCGCCGCGGTGCTGTTCGACGAACCGTTGACGGTGATCGATCCCGCCTTGAAATGGGAGCTGCGCTCCAAGCTGAAGGCGCTGCATCATCAGCTCGATCTGACGATGATCTATGTGACGCATGACCAGACCGAGGCGCTGACCTTTGCCGACACCGTGGTGGTGATGCATGACGGCCGCGTCGTGCAGTCCGGCACGCCGCAGGAATTGTTCGACAAGCCCGCGCATACCTTCGTCGGGTACTTCATCGGCTCGCCCGGGATGAATATAGTGCCTGCTGAGATCAGCGGCCGGCAGGCGCGGATCTGCGGCCACGCGATCGGGCTCGATCGCAGTTACGATACGCTGCCCGTGGGGGTGAAGATCGAGGTCGGTATCCGTCCTGAATTCGTGCAGGTGGCGGCGCCGGCGCCGACGCTGCTCACCGCGCAGGTCGAACGCATCGACGATCTCGGCCGCATCCGTTTCGCGCGCGTGCGTGTCGGCGATGTCAAATTCGCGGCGCGGGTGCCGGACGGATTTTCGCCCGAGGGCGGCGAGGTCGGGCTCGTGTTCGATCCCGCGCGGGTACACGTCTATGCCGACAGCCGTCTCATCGAGGGAGTGCTGTGATGGACAAGACCGTCAACAACAAAGCCTGGTTCCTCGTCCTGCCGGTGTTCCTCATCGTCGCCTTCTCGGCGGTGCTGCCGCTGATGACGGTGGTGAACTACTCGGTGCAGGATACGTTCGGCAACAACCAGTTCTTCTGGAACGGCGTCGGCTGGTTCAAGGAACTGCTCGATCCGTCCAGCGATCTCGGCGGCCGCTTCCTCGCCTCGCTGGGGCGCAACCTTGCGTTCTCCGCCATCATTCTCGCCATTGAAGTGCCGCTCGGCATCGTCGTCGCGCTGTCGATGCCGCGCGACGGTTGGCGCGTCGCCGCCTGCCTCGTGACCCTGGCGCTGCCGCTGCTGATTCCATGGAATGTGGTCGGCACCATCTGGCAGATCTTCGGCCGCCCGGATATCGGCCTGCTCGGCTACACGCTGAACTCGCTGGGCTTCGATTACAACTACGTGTCGAACGAGTTCGACGCCTGGGCGACCGTCATCGTGATGGATGTCTGGCACTGGACCAGCCTTGTCGCGCTGCTGTGCTATGCCGGCCTGAAATCCATCCCCGATGCCTATTACCAGGCGGCGCAGATCGACGGCGCATCGCGCTGGGCGGTATTCACAGCCATCCAGTTGCCGAAGCTCAACCGCGTGCTGCTGATCGGCGTGCTGCTGCGCTTCATGGACAGCTTCATGATCTATACGGAGCCTTTCGTCGTCACCGGCGGCGGCCCCGGCAATTCGACAACGTTCGTATCCATCGAGCTCGTCAAGATCGCGCTCGGCCAGTTCGATCTCGGCAAAGCCGCGGCGCTGTCGCTGGTCTATAACCTGATCGTGCTGATCGTCTGCTGGGTGTTTTACACCGTGATGACAAATGCCGGCGCCGATCATCGCAAGACGGAGGGCGCAGCATGAATCACTCCATTCCCGGCCGCCGCATCATCCTGACGCTGTTCCTGATCTTCCTGCTGCTGCCGATCTATTGGCTCGTCAATATGAGCTTCAAGGAGAACGGCGAGATCGTCTCGACCATGACGCTGTGGCCGCACCAGCCGACGCTCGACAACTACATCCGCATCTTCACCGATGAGAGCTGGTATTCCGGCTACATCAATTCGCTGAAATACGTCGTCATCAACACCGTCCTGTCGATCTCCTTCGCGCTTCCCGCGGCCTACGCCTTCTCGCGCTATCGCTTCCTCGGCGACAAGCACCTGTTCTTCTGGCTGCTGTCGAACCGCATGGCGCCGCCGGCGGTGTTCGCGCTGCCGTTCTTCAATCTGTATTCCGCGATCGGACTGTTCGATACGCCATGGGCGGTGGCGCTCGCGCATTGCCTGTTCAACGTGCCGCTGGCGGTGTGGATTCTCGAAGGCTTCGTCAGCGGCGTGCCGCGTGAGATCGACGAGACGGCGTTTCTCGACGGCTATTCGTTCCCGAAATTCTTCGTGAAAATCCTGATGCCGCTGATCGCCTCGGGCATCGGTGTCGCCGCCTTCTTCTGCTTCATGTTTTCATGGGTCGAATTGCTGCTGGCGCGCACGCTCACCTCGGTCAACGCCAAGCCGATCTCGGCGGTGATGACGCGCACGGTGTCGGCGGCGGGCATGGACTGGGGCTTGCTGGCAGCAGCCGGCGTGCTCACCATCATCCCCGGCGCGCTGGTGATCTGGTTCGTCCGCAATTATATCGCGCGCGGTTTTGCACTGGGGCGGGTGTGATGAGGATAGCAACCGCAAACGCCGGACCTTTCTTCACCTCTCCCCACCGGGGAGAGGTCGCCGCGTCTTCGCGGCGGGTGAGGGGGCTTGCACGAGGACTGAGTGTGGGGCTCCCCCTCTCCCTAGCCCTCCCCCCGGAGGGGGGAGGGGACTGGCCGGAGCGTGTGGTGAGAATGGAGTTATAATCATGGACCAACTCGCATGGATGGCATGGACCCTGCCCACCGCGATCTTCTTTGCGGCGATCGCGGTCATGCTTATCACCATGACGGTGCTCGCCGTTCGTTATCCCGAGGCCGAGCGGATCGGCATCCTGCGCATTCCGACCACGCGCGGCGACCGGCTGTTCCTGTCGTTGATCGCGGCTGCCGTGATCCATCTGCTGTGGATCGGCTTCGTCGGCTCGGATCCGGTGGCGACGCTGCCGGTTGGCGAGGAAGGTCTTGAAATTTCGAATCTCTGGTTCGCGACATTGATTTCGCTGGTTTCGGCGGCGGCGATTTTTCGCACCGTCTGACCGGCATGGAGTGCAGGCGCGGGATCAATCCGGGCCTGAAACATTGAGGGAGGAAGTAATGAGGCACCTGACGACCCCGGCACGTTATCCGACGCGCCATCTCATGATGACCAGCGCAGCCGCGCTGATCGCGGCCGGCGCATTGCTTGCGGCACCGGCCAAGGCCGACGACGCCACGGCGAAAAAGTGGATCGACAGCGAATTCCAGCCGTCGACGCTGTCGAAGGAAGACCAGCTCAAGGAAATGCAGTGGTTCGCCAAGGCGGCCGAGCCGTTCAAGGGCATGGAGATCAATGTCGTCTCCGAAACCCTGACCACGCATGAATACGAATCCAAGACGCTGGCCAAGGCGTTTTCCGAGATCACCGGCATCAAGCTGAAGCACGACCTGATCCAGGAAGGAGACGTGGTCGAGAAGCTGCAGACGCAGATGCAGTCCGGCAAGAACGTCTATGACGGCTGGATCAACGACAGCGATCTGATCGGCACGCATTTCCGTTACGGCCAGACCGTGGCGCTGTCGGACTACATGACCGGCGAAGGCAAGGATGTCACCGATCCCTATCTCGACCTTCCGGACTTCATCGGCACGTCCTTCACCACGGCGCCCGACAAGAAGATGTATCAACTGCCCGACCAGCAGTTCGCGAACGTGTACTGGTTCCGCTATGACTGGTTCACCAACCCGGACTACAAGGCCAAGTTCAAGGCCAAATACGGCTACGAGCTCGGCGTGCCGGTGAACTGGTCGGCCTATGAAGATATCGCCGAGTTCTTCACCAACGACATCAAGGAGATCGACGGCGTCAAGGTCTACGGCCATATGGATTATGGCAAGAAGGATCCGTCGCTCGGCTGGCGCTTTACCGATGCGTGGCTGTCGATGGCCGGTAATGGCGACAAGGGCCTGCCGAACGGTCTGCCCGTCGATGAATGGGGCATCCGCATGGAAGGCTGCCGTCCGGTCGGCTCCAGCATCGAGCGCGGCGGCGACACCAACGGTCCGGCGGCGGTCTATTCGATCGTGAAATATCTCGACTGGATGAAGAAATATGCCCCGCCGCAGGCCCAGGGCATGACCTTCTCGGAGTCCGGTCCGGTGCCGGCGCAGGGCAACGTCGCGCAGCAGATGTTCTGGTACACCGCCTTCACCGCCGACATGGTGAAGCCCGGCCTGCCGGTCATGAATGCCGACGGTACGCCGAAGTGGCGCATGGCGCCGTCGCCGCATGGCGCATACTGGAAAGAGGGCATGAAGCTCGGCTACCAGGACGTCGGTTCGGCGACGCTGCTGAAGTCGACTCCGGCCGATCGCCGCAAGGCGGCCTGGCTGTATCTGCAGTTCATCGCTTCCAAGACGGTGTCGCTGAAGAAGAGCCATGTCGGTCTCACGCTGATCCGCGAGTCGGATATCTGGGACAAGTCGTTTACGGAACGTGCGCCGAAGCTCGGCGGCCTGATCGAGTTCTATCGCTCGCCGGCCCGCGTGCAGTGGTCGCCCACCGGCAACAACATCCCGGACTATCCGAAGCTGGCACAGCTGTGGTGGCAGAATATCGGCGATGCCGCCTCGGGTGCGAAGACGCCGCAGCAGGCGATGGATTCGCTGGCCGCGGCACAGGATTCGGTGCTCGAACGTCTTGAGCGCTCGAAGGTGCAGGGCGCGTGCGGACCCAAGCTGAACAAGAAGGAGACCGCGGAGTACTGGTACGAGAAGTCCGCGAAAGACGGCAACATCGCCCCCCAGCGCAAGCTGGCGAACGAAAAGCCGAAGGGCGAGACGATCGACTACGACACGCTGATCAAGTCGTGGCCCGCCACCCCGCCGCAGAAGCGCGCTTCTGCGAATTGAAGCGTTTATTCTTCACCTCTCCCCTCCGGGGAGAGGTCGCCCGGCGAAGCGTAGCGTAGACGGGCGGGTGAGGGGGCTTCACTCCGACGGAGCATGTGGCGGCCCCTCACCCCAACCCTCTCCCCGGAGGGGAGAGGGAGCCTACGGAGCGCGTTGAAGAAGCGTCGAATATCAAAAAGGCCGGGATCGCTCCCGGCCTTTTTCCTTTGGTGCGCAGCCACCTCACGCTCACCTGTCATCACCCGCGAAAGCGGGTGATCCAGTAAGCGGTGGCGTCAGCGTTCAATCACCACAGTCCGTGTCTACTGGATCCTCCGCTTTCGCGGGGGATGACAGCCGGAGTGTAGGTCAGCCTTACTTCGCTGCGGCGAGCGTCGGATAATCCGTATAGCCCTTCGCGCCGCCGCCGTAGAGCGTGGCCTTGTCGAGCTGGTTCAGCGGTGCGCCGGCCCTGAGGCGGTCCACCAGATCGGGGTTGGAGATGAACGGTCGGCCGAACGCGATCAGGTCGGCCGCGTCAGCTTCAAGAACCTTCTCCGCCAGTGCGAAGTCGAAGCCGTTATTGGCGATATAGGCGCCGTGGAAACGTTTGCGCAGGCTCGCATAATCGAACGGCGCGTTGTCGCGCGGACCGCCGGTCGATCCCTCGACCACATGCAGATAGACCAGCTTTTCGGCGCTCAGTCCGTCGGTGATGTAGTCGAACAGCTTCTGCGCATCCTCATCGATGGCTGCGTCGTTGGCGGGCGTCACCGGCGAGATGCGGATGCCGGTCTTGTCGGCGCCGATTTCCCGGGCGACGGCTTGCGCGACTTCGAGGGTCAGCTTCGCGCGGTTCTCGATCGAACCGCCGTAGGCGTCGGTACGCTTGTTGGTCGTCGCGCGCGCGAACTGCTCCAGCAGATAACCGTTGGCGGCGTGAATTTCGACGCCGTCGAAGCCGGCTTCGGCGGCATTCTTCGCGGCGCGCTTGTAATCGTCGATCAGGCCGGGAATTTCGCCGAGTTCGAGCGCGCGCGGCTCGGAGACATCGGTGAAGCTGTTGTTGACGAAGGTCTTGGTCTTCGCGGCGATCGCCGAGGCCGACACCGGCTTGCCGCCGTCCGGCTGCAGGCTGGTGTGCGAGATGCGGCCGACATGCCAGAGCTGGATGAAGATGCGGCCGCCCTTGGCGTGCACGGCGTCGGTGACTGTCTTCCAGCCGGCGACCTGAGCCGGGGTGTAGATGCCGGGCGTATCCTGATAGCCCTGTCCCTGCTGCGAGATCTGGCTGGCTTCGGTGATCAGCAGGCCGGCGCCGGCGCGCTGGCTGTAATATTCGACGGCCAGCGGGCTGGGCACCAGGCCGTCGACCGCGCGGTTGCGCGTCAGCGGCGCCATCGCCGTGCGATTGGCCAGCGTGATGTTGCCGAGCTGATAGGGCTCGAAAAGTTTGGACGTGCTCATGGAAGGCTCCGGAATGGCGGGAGACGAGAAAGATGCCATTGCATGGACTAGGGATGCGGCGGGCCGAAATCAACCTCAAGCGTCCAGAAAGAAAGAAAATTCCAGCGTTGGGGGCGAAAGAGAGCAAGCCATTCCGCTGTCGGTCTCGCAAGAACGGCGCCCATCGCGATTCGTCGATTCTGTAGGGTGGGCAAAGCGCAGCGTGCCCACCTTTTAGTTCGGGCAACCGATGGTGGGCACGCTGCGCTTTGCCCACCCTACAGATCCCTCACAATTCCCGCGCATTGCTGAACGCAAAGCTCGATACGCGCCGGGTATTCTCATCCAATATCAATGTCCGCGTGATCGGCGGCTCCGCGCGCTGGCTGCAATTTTCGCGTTCGCACAGCCGGCAGTTGACGCCGATCGGCGTGCCCTCGACTTTGTCGAGGTCGAGTCCGGCGGAATAGACAAGTTTGCTTGCATGCCGAATTTCGCAGCCGAGGCTGATGGCGAAGCGTGGTTGCGGATGCGGGTGCGGTGCGGGCGAGCGGCGCAATGTCTGCGCAAGGGAGAAGTAGCGGTTGCCGTCGGGCAATTCGATCACCTGCTGCAACAGGCGATCCGGCGTGTCGAACGTCGAGTGCACGTTCCACAGCGGGCAGGTGCCGCCGAATTTCGAGAACGGGAATGTGCCCGATGAAAAGCGCTTGGAGACGTTGCCGGCATTGTCCACGCGCAGCATGAAGAACGGCACGCCGCGCGCATTGGGGCGCTGCAGCGTGGTGAGGCGGTGGCAGATCTGCTCGAAGCCCACATTGAAACGCTGGCCGAGCACTTGAAGGTCGTAGCTCAGGGCTTCGGCGGCGGCGTGGAACGCCGCATAGGGCATCAGGACAGCCGCCGCGAAGTAATTCGCGAGTGTGATGCGGTAGAGCCGGCGCTGCGTGTCGGCGAGCGGGCCGGCGCGGCCGATGATGCTTTCGAAATTCGACGAGCATTCGACAAGCCCGATCTGGAATGCGACCTGGAATGCGCGGCCGGGGCCATCGACCATTTCGGAGATCAGGAGCTGCCGGCGATGCCGGTCGAACCGCCGCAGCGTCTCGCGCATCACATCCACCGGCATGATGCGCGTGACGATGGAATATTTCTCGCGCAGGCGGTCGCTCAGCGCGGCATACAGATCCTGCGACGACACATCGATCGCGTCGCGGAGATTTTCCGCGGCCTGTTCGAGTTCCGGAAAATAATTGCGGTTGGCCTCGATGAGATCGCGTACCCGCTCGATCGGATTGGCTTCGTAATGTCCGCCGTCATGGCGGTCGGCCATCTGCGCCGCCGCCATTGTCTCGCCGCGCCGGGCTTCGGTATAAGCGGCATAGAGCCGTTGCAGCGAATGGGTGACGCCGGGGCACAGTTCGGCAAGGTCGCGGAGTTCCTGTTTCGGGAGGTCGATCTGGCGGAACAGCGGGTCGGAGAAAATCTCGTTCAGCTCGGCGAAGAAGCGGTCCTCGTCGGCGGTCGCGAGGTCGCGCAGGTCGAGGTCGTAGGTTTCGGCGAGGCGCAGCAGCAGTTGCGCCGTCACCGGCCGCTGGTTGCGCTCGATCAGGTTGATGTAGCTTGGGGAAATGCCCAGCCCTTCGGCCATCTGGGTCTGCGACAGGCCGAGTTGCTGCCGGATCCGGCGGAAGCGCGGGCCGACGAACAGCTTCTTGTTGGTTTCGATCGCCATTTTTACATTTTTGACAAAATTACATTTATTACAAGTGATGATGTTACATCGCATCACCATTCGCACACAAGGTATCTGGCCATTTCGGCGGGGATGTCGTTATCTCATGACAGGTGAATGCGGTGCGCATGTCACGAATGTAAGAGAATTGTGAGAGCAGGAGAACGACATGTCACAGGGCAGCAATTTCTGGGTCATCGGCGGCGAATTCGGTTCGATGAACTTCCACAAGCTGGTCGAAGGGTCGGCGCAGGTCCAGGGGCCGTTCAAGACCCGCAAGGAGGCCGAGGAAGCCTGGAAGACCGTGTCGGAGGAGAACCGGCACAAGGCGGGTGTCCGTTTCTCCATCGTGGAAGAACCGAATCGCAAGGCGTGAGGCCGGCGCGGGCGCTGGCGGCGTGATCGCCGGAATGCCCTGACGGAACCGGAGATGATGACGATTGCGGCCTCATCCGGGGATACCGGGTGGGGCCGCAGCGTTTTCGATGGAAGTCTCTGGAAACAAGCGCCCTTTGCCGGGATTATGGTTGCTGATAGGTTAGCTTTGATGACGGTCGCCCATGACAGACCGCTTTGGGGGCGGCAGTGAGGTCGGTGTGGCAAGCCAGGTGAACAATGCTGCCAATGACGCCCAGCCGAAGCGGCTGCGCGATGCGCTGCGGCAGGCCCGGATCGAGGCCGCCGACCGCACCGGCGTCGTGGTCGATCTCCGCGATGCCGAGGTCGCCCGGCTCGAAATCCTCAACGACGCGCTCGATCCGCTGTTCGACGAGATACCTGCCGGTATCGAACTGTTCGACCGCGGCATCAGCCAGGGCGATGTGCCGCGGCTGTGGATCGACATGATCGCCCATGTGGTCATGGGGCGCGACAAGCGAATCTACCGCCTCGTGCAGGACACCCGCTTCGGCCGCAAGGTGCTCGCCGAATCGCATGACGTCGCCGTGATGGTGAAGGCGGTCACCGACTATATCGCCCGCCGGCTCGTGGAGCGCGAGCAGGTGCTGGCGGCCGCGCCGGTGCCGCCGGAGCCGGCGCCGGTGAACAAGCCGCGCAGCCGCGTCTGGCCCTTCGTGTGCGGAACGATCGTCGGGGCGATCGGCCTGTTTGCGCTGGCATTGCTCGTGTCGACGCACGGGCATTGATCCGTAGGGTGGGCAAAGCGCAGCGTGCCCACCTTCGTCCGCCGTGCACTTGGTGGTGGGCACGCTTCGCTTGGCCCACCCTACAGTCAGATGCCGTAGGGTGGATGACGTATGTCATCCGCCGCCGGTGGCTGCCGCAAGCTCTGCGGCGGATGTGCTGCGCCCATCCGCCCTACGGCTACGCCAGCATCTCCCGCTTCAACTCATGCACCATATTGCCGTCGCCGAAGCCGCGGACGGTTTGCTCGCAGCGCCAGCGTTCGCCGTCGCGTGCGATGGCGAACAGGTTGTAGGCCGCTGCCGGCTTGTGGCCGTGCCGAATGGAGGATGCCGCCGGCACGCCGATGGCGGGGATGCGGCGCTGCGGGCCTTCGAACCACATGGTCGAATGGATGTGGTCGTGGCCGTGCAGGATGAGTTCGACGCCGTGGCGCTTGAGCAGCGCCTGCAGCGCGTCGGAATCGGTCAGCCGCTTCATCCGCTGGGTCGAGCGCAGCGGATGATGGATCAGCAGCACGCGGAACAGATGCGTGTCGGCAAGGCTCGCGAGCAGGCGGTCGAGCGCGTCGTGCTGTGCAGCGCCGAGCCGGCCCGTCGCCATGAACGGCGCGGTCGGCACGCTCGACGACACGCCGATCAGCGCCACGGGCTCGCGGATGCGCAGATACGGAAAGCCTGCCGCAGCGGCCCCGTCGCCGCGCATGTAATCGCCGAACGTCGCGATGAACTGTTCCGGTGCGCCGCGGACATAGGCATCGTGATTGCCCGGCACCAGCGAGACATGGTCCGGCTTGCCGACGATCTCGATCCAGCGCCGGGCACGGGGGAATTCGGCCGCCAGCGCCAGATTGACGAGGTCGCCGGTGACGGCGATGTGGTCGGGATGCTGCGCCTGCATGTCGGCCACGAGGACATCGAGGATGTCGCGCCGGTGAACCAGGTGCCGGCTGCGCTTCCAGTTGATGTAGCCGAGTACGCGCTGCCCGAGCAGCTCGCGCCATACCGGCTCCGGCATCGGCGGCACATGCGGATCGGACAGATGCGCGAGGGTGAAGGCCATCATGGGATCGCGCGCCACATACGCCGTCCCTCATCCTGAGGAGCGCGCATCGCGCGCGTCTCGAAGGATGTATTGCAAGCCATCTCATGGTTCGAGACGCGCGTAAAAGCGCGCTCCTCACCATGAGGGACCGGGGTGAAGGCGACTTTGTTGTGCGGTGGCAATTCGTTCACCTGTGAAATCCAGCCTGTTTTTGGCAAGGTGACGCTGACGACGCAAGGACTTCGCCGCGTGAGACGATTCGGAAGGCCGCAATGACGGCACCCACCCTGCGGCAGCGGCTGGAACCGGTGTTGCGCAAATTCGTGCATCTGTATTTCCGCTTCGCGCGCGGCATGACGCTGGGTGTCCGGGCGGCCGTGATCGATGCCGACCGGCGGGTGTTTCTGGTCCGGCATACTTATGTCGCCGGCTGGTATCTGCCCGGCGGCGGCGTCGAGGTCGGCCAAACTATGCGTCAGGCGCTCGACATGGAATTGCGGGAGGAGGGGCGCATCGTGCTCACCGCGGAGCCGGTGCTGCACGGCATTTTCCTCAACGACCATGTCTCGATCCGCGATCATGTCGCGGTCTATGTCGTGCGCGATTTTCAGCAGGACCGGCTGCCGGAGCCCAACAGCGAGATCGCGGAAACCGGCTTCTTCGCGCTGGATGCGCTGCCGGCCGATACCACCGAGGGGACGCGGCAGCGGCTGGCGGAAATTTTCGCGGGCAAGCCGGTCATCCCGACCTGGCGGGCGGCGCCATGATGCGCGGCGATGGACCGCACCGTTGCCAGATGCTATCCCGCCTGCCGACATGAATGACCTTGATCTGATCATCGCGGCGGAAACCGCCAATGACGCGCAGCCGGTCGAACGGCTGGTGGCCCGCACCTTCGGCCCCGGCCGCTACGTGCTGTCGGCGTACCGGCTCCGCGAGCATGTGAGCCATCTCCCCGACCTGTCCTTCACGGCGCGGATCGGTACGCTGCTGGTCGGGTCGGTCAGGCAGTTGCCGATCCGTGTCGGCGACACGCCGGCGCTGTTGCTCGGCCCGCTCACCGTCGAGCCGCCGTTCCGCAGCCGCGGCGTCGGCCGCAAGCTGCTCGACCGCGCGATTGCGGATGCCCGGTCCAAGGGACACCGGCTGATCGTCCTGGTCGGCGACGAACCCTATTACAGCCGCGTCGGCTTCAAGGCGCTGCCGAAGGGCGCGGTGATCATGCCCGGCCCGGTGGACCAGGGGCGCCTGCTGGTGCTGGAACTGGTCGCAGGCGCCGCGGAAGGATTGACCGGCGCCGTCAGGCCGGATTGGGACCGGGCGAAGTAGACCATCCCACGTCTGTCGTCGCCCGGCTTTGACCGGGCGACCCAGTAAATGATGACGGTTGTGTTGTTCACCAACGCCTGTGTCTACTGGGTTACCCGCTTTCGCGGGTAACGACAGTAGTGAGAGTACGCCTCCCTCAGAACTTCACGCTCGCAAACGCCCGTACGTTCAGGCCCGGCTGCAGCACGTCGTCCTTGTTGTAGGATGTTGCGTAGCGGATCCGTTCGTTGAGCAGGTTGTCGCCGACGATGCCCAGCGTCATTTCCTTCGCACCGTAGATGCGCGGGTCGAGCGCGGTCTTGTAGCTGACTTCGGCTTTCAGCAGGTTGTAGCCGGCCGTCGGCGTTTCCGCGATGTCGGCAACGTCGTTCTGCGCGAAGGCATGCAGCAGGTTGATGCGCGCGAGCCAGTTCGGGTCGCGCCAGAACAGGCCGCCGCCGGCGCGCACCGGCGGGATGCGCGGCACGTTGGTGCCGTCGCTGAAGGTGGCGCGGACGACATCCGCCTGGCCTTCGACGCCGAAGATGCCGCTGCCGAGTCGGGTCACGTCGATCTGGGTCTGGAATTCGCCGCCGCGGAAGGTGGCGTCGCGTTGCGAGTAGATCGCCTGATTCAGTTCGAGGTCGCCGCCGACGATGCACGAGCCGTCTCCACAGGTGTTGCCGGTCAGGCGGCGATAGATGAAGCCGTTATAGCGCGTGTAATAGCCGGTGAGTTCGAAGCGGACCGGGCCGGCCGCGCGCCGCAGGCCGAGCTCGATCGACTTCGCGGTTTCGATGCCGAGATTCGGATTGCCGATGTCGAACGTCTCCGTGGCGTCGTGGCCGCCGCGCGAAAACAGTTCTGCCGGCTTCGGCGCGCGCTCGGTATACTGTGCGGTGATGCTCGCCGACAGACCGTACCACGGCAGATCCTGGATCAGGCCGATGCTGCCGCTTTTCGGCGTGAAGGTCAGGTTGTGCCCGACCGATGCGCCGATCGCGCCGGGATCGGCGTCGAGGTCGAACACGTCGGGAATGGACGACGGTGTCATGCCGGAGAGCGAGACATGCTCGATGCGGCCGGCGATCTGCGCCTTGGTGCTGTCGGTGAATTTCAGCTCGTTGAAGACATAGCCGGCGATTTTGGTGTTGCTGTTCGGATCGAACAGGCCGTTGATCGGGCTGCCGACATTGTCGGGGCTCGGCGCGTTGAGTTCCTGATGGCTGGCCTGCAGGCCGAACGCCGTGGTCACCGTGGCGAAGCGCGCGTTGAAGGGCATCATCTGCACTTCGAGACGGCCTTCCTGCTCTTTGTTGGTGAAGGTCTGGCGCACGCCGTCGCTGCGTCTGTCGTCGGCATCGGCGAGGCCGACCTCGTCATGCTTGTAGTCGGTGACGCCGACCCAGAAGCGGATCGCATCGATCGCCGCCGAGTCCGGGCGATATTCGCCCTTCGAGGTGAACTTGGTCTGCTCGCCGACGATGCGGGTGCCGACCTCGGCGCCTTCGACGCCGGGGATGTGATAAGTCGTGTTGTTGTGCGTGATCGCCGCGCCGATATAGCCGCCGGTGAAGAAATACGATGCGCCGACCGACGCACCGGCCGACTGGTTGGACGAATTCGCCTGCCGTCCGTTGAAGGGAAGGCCGGGGTCCGCATAGGGATAGCTAGGCACATTGTAATCGCCGGCGGTGCGGCCATAGACGTCCGCATGGACGGCGACATTGCCGCCGCCGGCGTCAAGCAGGATGCCGCCGTCGACGCCGCGGTCGGCCGACGAGACAGAGGTGCGCACTTCCGCATTCATGCAGCCCGGCGCGGCGAGGCCGGCGGCCGGCGCCTTGACCGGCAGGCCATAGCTCCGGAACGGCGTGGCGACGGCGCAGTTCGGCAGCGCGTCGGGGATGCGGTTGTTGGAGGAGGACACCACGCCGCCGATGGATTGCGAGCCGTAGCGGAGCGTGGCCGGGCCGCGGATGACTTCGATCTGGTTGGCGGCAAACGGATCGACGGGGACGAAATGATCCTCGCCGAGGTCGGATGCGCCGCTGCTGCTGATGCCGTTCTCGACGATGCCGACGCGGTTGACGTCGAGGCCGCGAATGATCGGCCGGCTGGCGCCGCCCGGTGCGTAGCCGGAGGCGCTGATGCCGGGTTTGTCGGCGAGCAGGCCGCCCAGCGTGTTGGCGCCGGAGCGGGTGATTTCGTCGCGCGGCACCACGGTGACGGTCGCGAACTGGTCGGTGACGATGGGCAGTTCACCCTGCGGGGCCGGCGTCGCCGGTTCGGCTTCGGCCGGCACCGGCGCGGAATTCGGCGACGGCGCGGCGCGCGTCACATGCACATGCGCGTTCGGTTGGGGCACCGGCTTGCGGTGCGCGATCGGGCTCGGCGCGGTGACTTCCACCGCAGGCAGCTGGGTTTGCGCATAGGCAATGGGCGTCACGCTGCTCAGGCCGACGACAGCCGAGGTGCCGAGCAGGAATGCGCGCGGAAATGGATTGGGCATGGATGTATCCTGATGTCACCGGCCGTGCCGCGACGGGCGTTCGGGCCGGGCCTCGCGGGGATGCGAGATTCACTTGAAAAGCGCTGTGCACCGGACAGGCGCGGCAGCGGGTGTCGAAAGCGAAATCAGGAGGCTGGCGGTCCGCGCGGCTGCGCCGCGCCGCTGATGGCATCGAGATGGCCGAATTCGGCCCGGGTCGCCGCATAGACGAATGCAGCGGCCTGCGGCAGTTGCAGGATCGGCGGCGCCGAGAACAGCGCCGTGCCGGCCATCGCCATGACCGCGCAGATGGCGCAGGGATCAGCCGCGCGATGCTTTTGCGGATCAGGACTCGGGGTGGACGGTGCCTGCGCCGTAACGGCGGAGGCTATAACGGGCGCCGCATTGGCTTTGTCGAGATGGACGTGGCCGAACGACAGGACCAGTTGCACCGCCAGCGCAAACAGCGCGAGCTTTGCCCCACCCCTGACATTGTCCCGAAACCACTTCATGCCGACCGGCCGCCCCCGACATCGGCTGGCAGAGCGGTCCGCCCGTACCGATGTTATAATGTAACATTGCCCGGCGCGACGCGGGTGTCAACGGGTTGGTGGCGTTACGCCATGCTTCTTTCTTACCTCGCCCCGCCCACCCCACAGATTCTCACACGCCGGTGAGGGAGTCTCCGCTCGCGCCGTCGCCAGTGGAGAGTCCCCCTCATCCGACCGCAGGCGGGGAGAAGGCAGGGTCAGCGACTCTCCTTCAGCCATGTGGCCGCAAACGCGCCGAGGAGCAGCAGCAGGCCGATCAGGCCGGCGAACATCGGCAGCACGCCGACGCCGCGGACGACGCTGGCGTCGCGCAGGTGGACGCCCATCCAGCCGTCGCCGCGGAAGCTGGTTCCGGAATGCACCGGCACGATGCGCGGCAGCGCCATGCCCGCGCCCTCGTTCAGCCGCAGCGCATCGCCGCCGCTGGCCTGGGCCAGCGGCTTCAGCATCTCGGTGGTCGAGGTGACTTCCGAAAATTCCTTCGGATTGACCGGACCGACATTGATCAGGGCTTTCAGTGTGCCGTCGGTGGCCTGCCAGAGGCCGAGTTCGTCGGCGGGGATGGTGGCGCGCCACTGGCCGGGTTCGCCGGCGGTGAGCGTGACCTGCCGCGTCTTGCCGGATGGCGCGGTGACGGTGACCGCGGCGACGCTGTCGCCCATGGTCTGCCTGTTGACGACCAGGTTCTTGCCCTGAGTCTGCAGCTTTAGCGCTTCTTCTTCCAGGTCGGGCTGCTTCATCAGCCAATGCGAGGTGCGGCGGAGCAGATCGAGATGCGGGCCGCCGCCTTCATAGCCGCGCGCCCACAGCCAGATATGGTCGGACAGCAGCAGCGCGACCCGGCCTTCGCCGTAGCGCGCCAGCAGCAGCAGCGGATTGCCGTCGGCGCCGGTCATGACGGGCGGCACCGAGACGTTGCGGGTTTCGACCGTGCGGAAGAAGCGGCTCCATTTCGGCGGCTCGGAATTCGCGCCTTCGAGGCCGCGCGTCACCGGGTGGCGTTTGCCGACGTCGGACAGATGCGCATAAAACGGCTTCTCGCTGACGCCGACGGGCTCGGCGGGCAGCACGGAATCAAGCGGCGTGCGCCAGATGCTGGTGTTCGACGCATAGTCGGGGCCGGCGGAGACCAGCACCGCGCCGCCGTTCCTCACATAGCGCGCGATATTGTCGAAATAGGCGATCGGCAGCACGCCCTGGCGGGCATAGCGATCGAAGATGATGAGCTGGAATTCGTTGATCTTCTGCTGGAACAGCTCGCGGGTCGGGAAGGCGATCAGCGACAGTTCGTTGATCGGCGTGCCGTCCTGTTTCTCCGGCGGCCGCAGGATGGTGAAGTGCACGAGATCGATGGAGGCGTCGGACTTCAGCAGGTTGCGCCAGGTGCGTTCGCCGGAATGCGGTTCGCCGGACACCAGCAGCACGCGCAGCTTGTCGCGCACGCCGTCGATGGCGACGACGGCGCGGTTGTTGACCAGCGTCAGTTCGTTGTCGATGGGCGAGGCTTCGATTTCGACGATGTTCGGGCCGGCATGCTTGATGTCGACATCGATGGACTGGGTCTGGCCGGACACCATCCGGCGTTCGCCGATGGTGTCGCCGTCGCGGCGGATGGTCACGCGGGCGGGCGCGTTGCTGACGCCGTGGTCGTCGAGGCGGAAGGTGATGCGCTGCGACTGGCCGACGATGCCGAAGCGCGGCGCGGCCGTGACGGCGATGCGCCGGTCGCGCTCGTCCTTGCGGCCGGTGATCAGCGCATGCAGCGGAGCGTTGAAGCCGAGGCCGGCGAGATTGGCGGGAATGTCGTGCACGCGGCCGTCGGTGATGAGGAACGCGCCGGCGACGCGATCGGTGGGGACATCCGACAGCGCCGATGACAGCGCGCCGAACAGTTTTGTGCCGTCGGTCTCGCCATCGGCCTGACCGGCCTCGACGGTGCGGACTTCGAGACCCTTCACCTGCTTGAGGCGATCGACGAGCTGCTTTTGCGCGTCTTCCGTTTCCTTGCCGCGGTCGCCGAACGACTGGCTCGGGCTCTTGTCGATGACCACGGCCGCGACCGAGGACAGCGGCTCGCGCTCCTCGCGGGTGAAAGAGGGATTGGCCAGCGCGAGCAGCACCAGCGCCAGCGCCGCGACGCGGACGGCAGCGCCGCGCGACCGGCCGATCAGCAGCAGCGCCGCGATGACGACGATGGCGGCAAGGCCGATCCAGAGAACCTGCGCCGGGACGAGGGGCGTGAATGCGATGCCGTATTGCATTTAGTCTCCCCTCGTCATCGCGAGGACCGTAGGGTGGGCAAAGCGAAGCGTGCCCACCGTTCTGTCCGCGGCGCGCGATGGTGGGCACGGCGCAAGCGCGCCTTTGCCCACCCCACGGTCCGCGCAATGACGGCGGTTGGTACGGTGTGCATCATCATCACTGCCCCAGCCGTTCGATCAGCGCCGGCGCATGCACCTGGTCGGCCTTGTAGTTGCCGGTCAGCGTATACATCACGATGTTGACGCCGGCGCGGAAGGCGAATTCGCGCTGCCGGGGTTCGCCGGGGACCATCGGCAGCATCGGCTGGCCGTCCGGGCGCATCGCCCAGGCGCCGGCGAGATCGTTCGAGGTGATGATGATCGGCGACACGCCGTCGCCGCCGCGGGCGGGGCGGGACGCGGCCTCGTCGGATTCGTCGCGCGGCAGGGCTTCGACCCAGGTCGGGCCGGTATTGAAACGGCCGGGGAAGTCGCTGAGCAGGAAGAAGGTCTTGGTCAGCACATGCGCCGGCGGCACCGGTTCGAGTTCGGGGACATCGAGCGAGGACAGGATGGTGCGCAGCGTCTGCATGCCCGGCGTCTGCGATTCGCCGTTGGCGCCGGCCGGCGCCTCGACGGCATCGCGGGTGTCGAACAGCACCGTGCCGCCCTGCTTCATGTAGGCGTCGATACGGTTGAGCGCCTCCTGCGGCGGCTTCGGTGCGCCGGGGATGATCGGCCAGTAAATCAGCGGGAAGAACGAGAGTTCGTCCCTGGCCGGATCGACGCCGATCGGTTCGCCGGCTTCCAGCGCGGTGCGCTGGGCGAGAAACAGCGTCAGGCCGGTGAGGCCGGACTTCACGATGTTGTCGACATCGGCATTGCCGGTGATGACGTAAGCGAGTCGGGTCTGCGACACCGCCTTGATGGCGAAGTCGTCGCTGGCCTGATCGGCGCGCACCTGCGTCGGCAGGCCGGTCACGGCGCCGAGTGCCAGCACGGCGGCGAGCACGGCCGACACCGCGCGGCGGCGGAACAGCGCGGCGACGGCGCCGCCGAGCAGGGCGACGACGATCGCGTCGATCAGGAACAGCGCCAGCGCGATCGACAGCAGGATGCCGCGCAGGTCGCGCGGTTCGGCATTGGTGTAGCTGGCGTGGTTGGCCTTCAATGCGGAGACATCCAGCGGTGCGATACGGTCGGCCGCCGCCAGCGCGTTAACGGCGAGCGGGCCGTCGGCGGGGCCGTAGAGGCCGGGCGGATGTTCCGGCGTGGCGCGGTCACGGTAGTCGGCGGACAGCGGCTTTGCCGTCGAAGGCGGCGGGCCGAAGCTGCCGAAACCATCCAGCGTGCGCAGCGGCGCGACCGTTTCAGTTCCCGTTTCGCCGGCGACACCGGCACCGGGCGTCGCGGTGTAGCCGCTGATATCGACGACCCTGCGCAGCATTTCGACGAAGGTGCCGGACAACGGCAGGTCCGACCAGCGCATGTCGGCGCTGACATGGAACAGCGCGACCAGACCCTTGCCGCGCCGCTCGCCGGTGACCAGCGGCGTGCCGTCCTCCAATGTTGCCCAGGTCTTTGCGGCGAGCGCGGCATTCGGCTCGGCCAGCACCTGGCGATTGACGGTGATGTCCTTGGGCACGGCGAGAGCCGCGAACGGGCCTTCGGCGGAGAAGGCGGCGAGATGCTGCGGCTTTTCCCAGGTCAGGCTGCCGCCGAGATTGCGGTCGCCGCGGCGCAGTTGCACCGGCACGAGGTCATCCTCGGCCTGCGCGAGGCGCGGGCCGGCGAAGCGCACCAGCACGCCGCCGGCCTCGATCCATGCGTTGAGGCGCTCGCGGATGTCCGGCGACAGCGTGCCGACATCGGCGAGTACGATCATCGGCAGTTTCTGGTCCAGAAACTGGGTGATCGCCTGCTGCGGTGCGCCGTCGGCGCGGCGGACATCGGCGAAGGGGGCGAGGGCGCGGGTGAGATAGAAGGTGGAGGCGAGCAGCGGCTGTGCGGTGTCGTTGGTGGCGCCCGACACGATGCCGATGGCGCGGCGGCGCCAGCGTTTGTCGAGCAGCTGCACGGCGCCGGCGGAGCGTTCGCCGGAGATTTCGAGGCGCGCGATGTCGTTGCGCAGTTCGACGGGAAGGTCGAACGCGGCTTCGCTCTCGCGGTCGTTCGGCGCGAACAGGAATTTGGCTTCGCCGATCGGAGAACCCTTGGCATCGAGGCCGCGGACGATGCCGGCATCGGGGCCGCCGGCGCCGGCGCGCAGCACCTTCACGGTCATTTTGGCCGCGGCATTTTCGGCGGCGACGAGGGCATGCGCGGGGGCGGCGCCGCCGTCATAGATGGTCAGTGTGCGGTCGCCGACGACTTTTGCGAGGCCCTGCGTGAAATCGCTGCCGTGGCCGGTATCGATGCCGTCGGAAAGCCAGACGATCTCGCTGTCGCCGGTGGTGCGGAGAAAACGCGCCAGCGCCGGCAGCGTCTCGGCGCGGTCGATGGAAACGGGCTTGGGCGCAAGCTGGCGCAGCGCCACGCGCGCGGTGCCGCCGGGCAGGATGGTGATGTCGCGGGTCGGCTCCGACAGCGGCACCAAAGCGACGCCGCGGCGGTTGTTGTCGGCATCGGCGATCAGCTCGTCGGCGGCACGCATGCGCGCGTCCCAGCTCGCGGCGGCGGACCAGCCGTCATCGATCAGGATCGTCAGCGGCGCGGCGCTTGCGACCGGGCCGGTCTGCGGATTCCAGATCGGGCCGGCCGCAGCGAAGATCACCAGCGCGGCGGCGAGCAGGCGCAGCAGCGTCAGCCACCACGGCGAGCGCGCCGGCGTCTCCTCCTTCGGCGTGATGTCGAACAACAGGCGGGTCGGCGGGAAGGCGATGCGCTGCGGGCGCGGCGGCATCACGCGCAGCAGCCACCACAGCACCGGCAGGCTGATCAGGCCGATCAGCATCAACGGTTCTGCGAATGCGAGCGGGAAGCCTTCGATCATGCCGAGCGTCCCATTCCGATGATGTTGCCGCCCGCACTGCGATTCACCGCCATGCCCGCATGCAGGAACAGGAGGAGTTCCGCGGCGGAGCGGTCTGTCCTATGCGTGGAGAACAGCCAGCCGCGCTTGATGGTTTCGCTGCGGATCTCGTCGCGATGCGCGGCGACGCGCGCGACATAGTCCTCGGCCCACGTCTGAGCGCGGCCGGCGGTGATGGCGTTGCCGTTTTCCGGTTCGACGAATTCGACGCGGCCGGAATAGGGAAAGGTTTCTTCGGCGGGATCGACGATCTGCATCAGCGTTCCACGGGCGCCGGAGGACGACAGGCCGCCGAGCATCGTCCTGATCTCGGGGATGGGCGACCAGAAGTCGCCCAGCACGACGACTTCCGACAGCGCCGAGGGCACGAATGTCGGCGGCAGGCTGCCGCGCGCCGCGGTATCGTGCAGCATCGCCTGCGCCATCTTGTCGATGATGCTGCGGCTGGAGGTCGGACTCATCAGGCCGGGCACGCCGACGCGTTCGCCGCCCGCGACGAGCAGTTCGGCCAGCGCGAAAGTGACGATCAGCGCGCGCTCAAGCTTGCTGTCGCGTGCGCGTTTCGACGCGAAGGCCATCGACGGCGAGCGATCCGGCCACAGCCAGACCGTATGCGCGGCTTCCCATTCCTGCTCGCGCACATAGAGATGATCGTCGCGCGCCGAGCGCCGCCAGTCGATGTTCTGTGACGGCTCGCCCGAGACGAAGCGGCGATATTGCCAGAAGCTCTCGCCGTGGCCGGCGCGGCGGCGGCCATGCAGGCCGTGGATCACGGTCGCGGCGATGCGCCGGGCTTCCAGCACGAGACGCGGCAACGACGCCGCGAGCGAACGGCTTTCGCCATCGGCGCGGCGGACTGCGAGAATTTCCTGGGTGGCGTGATCCGGCGCCGTGGCCATCAACCGATCCGCGACTTGAGCTGGCGGATCACGTCCGGGACCGTGCGGCCTTCGGCACGGGCCGAGAAGGTCAGCGCCATGCGGTGCTTCAGGATCGGCTCGGCGAGATCGAGCACGTCGTCGATGGATGGCGCAAGACGGCCGTCGAGCAGCGCGCGGGCGCGCACCGCCAGCATCAGCGATTGCGAGGCGCGCGGGCCGGGGCCCCAGGCGATCAGCGTGCCGACATCGCCGGCGTCCGGGCCGGGACGCGCGGAGCGCACCAGGGTCAGGATCGCCTCGACCACACTGTCGCCGACCGGCAGGCGGCGCACCAGGCGCTGCGCCGTGAGCAGCGTTTCGATCGTCACGGCGGCCGTGGCGGCGGTTTCTTCGGCGCCGGTGGTTTCGAACAGGATGCGGCGCTCGGCATCGCGGTCGGGATAGTCGACGTCGATTTCCATCAGGAAGCGGTCGAGCTGCGCTTCCGGCAGCGGATAGGTGCCTTCCTGCTCCAGCGGGTTCTGCGTCGCCAGCACATGGAACGGCTTCGGCAGGTCGTGCCGCGCGCCGGCGACGGTGATATGCTGCTCCTGCATCGCCTGCAGCAGCGCGGACTGCGTGCGCGGCGAGGCGCGGTTGATTTCGTCGGCCATCAGGAGCTGGGCGAATACCGGGCCGGAGATGAAGCGGAACGAGCGCTTGCCGGCGATGCTTTCGTCCAGCACTTCGGCGCCGAGAATGTCCGACGGCATCAGGTCGGGCGTGAACTGGATGCGCTTGGCATCGAGGCCGAGCGTGGTGCCGAGCGTTTCCACCAGCTTCGTCTTGGCGAGGCCGGGAACGCCGATCAGCAGCGCATGGCCGCCTGCGAGAATGGTGACCAGCGTGTTTTCCACCACGCGGTCCTGCCCGAAGATCACGGTCGCGATTGCGTCCCTGGCGGCGCGCATCTGGCTGGCCACCTGTTCCGCAGAGCGCACGATCACGTCTTCGAGCTTCTCGACGCCCATCTGTTCGATATTTTCAGCGCCAGCCATTCGGTGCTCCATCGAAGGGCGGTGCGAAAGCGCGCCGCCGTATCCATCTGCCGTTACACTACGTCATCACGCCGTTCGGGCGTAGTCCATGATCCGATGCCAGACTGTAGCGAAGATCATGGTTTTGTTGAATTAAACTATCCCCACAATATAGGGATGCGGGTATGAACCGCATCTCGTTGCGGCGAGTTGAAAACGCGTTATGCACGTTCGAGACGCGTGCCGGAATGTCGATGGCAAAGTCAGGACAAACAATGGCGAAGCAAGGGCAGAGTGCGACGCAAGGACTGGACGGATTGGCCGCTGCGGCGACGGACGGCGCCAGGCAGGGCAAGGGATTGCCGCCGGTTCATCTCTGGAATCCGCCGTTCTGCGGCGATCTCGACATGCGAATCGCCTCCGACGGGACGTGGTTCTATCTGGGCACGCCGATCGGCCGGCCGGCGCTGGTGCGGCTGTTTTCGACGATTCTGAAGCGGGAAGACGGCAAGTATTTCCTCGTCACGCCGGTGGAAAAGGTCGGCATCACCGTGGACGATGCGCCGTTTCTCGCCGTCGAGATGCAGAAAGAGCCGGATGCGCGCGGCCGCGTGTTGAGATTCCGCACCAATGCGGATGACTGGGTCGATTGCGGCAGCGCGCACGGGCTGCGCTTCGAGATGGCGGCGGACGGTGGTTTGACACCCTATCTGCATGTGCGCGCGGACCTCTGGGCCAAGGTGACGCGGGCGATCTATTACGATCTGGTTGACATGGGCGAGGAGCGGATGATCGATGGCACTGCGATGTTCGGCATCGCCTCCGGGGACGCCTTTTTTGCGATGGCAGATGCCGAGCAAGTCAGGCAAGCTATGCGGGATGGGACTTGAGGGGCCGGATTGAGTGAGGCGATGCTGAAGACGGACGCGCCCGCCGGCAGGGGCTCGGTGACGGCGGAATCGGCTGCGATGGATACAGCCGTGCTGGATTCTGCCGAATTTTTTGCGCGCGCCGAAGCGCGGTTGTCGTTCCATGTGCCGGACGGCCTGACCGATGCCAGCATCGTTCCGGTGACGGGCGATGCCGGTAACGACCGCATGCTGCGGATCATCGCGGAGGAACGGCCGATCCGCCCTGCCGCCGTGCTGATCGGCATCGTCGAGCACGCGCAGCCGACGGTGCTGCTGACCCAGCGCGCGACGCATCTCAACGATCACGCCGGGCAGGTCGCTTTTCCCGGCGGTAAGATCGATGCGACCGACGCGTCGCCGCTCGACGCCGCGCTGCGCGAAGCGGAGGAGGAGGTCGGGCTCGACCGCGCCTTTGTCGATCCGATCGGCTATCTCGATCTTTACGCCACCGGGTTCGGTTTCCGCATCCTGCCCACGGTGGCGCGGGTGAAGCCCGGCTTTACGCTCGCCATCAACGAGAACGAGGTGGAGAGCGCCTTCGAGGTGCCGCTGTCGTTCCTGATGAACCCGGACAATCATCAGCTCCACAGCAAGGAGTTTCGCGGCGTCGAGCGCTCCTATTACGCGATGCCGTTTGCCGAACGTTATATCTGGGGCGCGACGGCGGGCATCCTGCGCGTGCTGTATGAGCGGATCGTGCAGGTATGATCCGCGCGGTTCTCACCGAAGCCGGTATTTTCCTGATCCCGTTCGCGCTCTATGCGCTGTTCCTGCTGGCGACCGCCAAAGGCGTCACGCAATCGGCATCGTGGTCGGCGCGGGTCGTGCTCACATTGCTGACGGCGGCTTTCCTGTGCGTCATCGTCAGCCTGATCCTGCTGGCGCATTTCTCCGGCGCTGCGCCGGATGCGACCTACACGCCCGCGCATATCGAAAATGGCAGGCTGGTGCCGGGGCAAAACCAATGACCGCGCCGCGCCGCATCATCGATGCGCCGTGGCTGACCGCGGGTCCGGCAGGGCGCGTGCTTGCGTTATTGAACGGGGACGGCGAGGAAGCCCGCGCCGTCGGCGGGGCGGTGCGCAACGCCTTGATGGGACTCGATGTCGGCGAGATCGATATCGCGACGACGGCCGTGCCCGACGACGTGATGCGGCGTGCGACGGCCGCCGGCTACAAGAGCGTGCCGACCGGGATCGAGCACGGCACGGTGACGCTCGTGGTTGAAGGCACGCCGGTCGAGGTCACGACGCTGCGCGAGGATGTCGAGACGTTCGGCCGCAAGGCCAAGGTGATGTTCGGGCGGGATTGGCAGCGCGATGCCACCAGGCGCGATTTCACCATGAATGGCTTGTCGGCTTCCATCGACGGCGTGGTGCATGACCATGTCGGCGGTCTGCCCGACCTGGACGCGAGGCGGGTGCGCTTCATCGGCGATCCCGACAGGCGGATCGCGGAGGATTACCTGCGCATCCTGCGTTTCTTCCGCATCCATGCCGCCTATGGCGCGGGAGCGCCGGATCGCGACGGTTATCTCGCCTGCATCCGCGGCGGCGATGGGCTGGCCGGACTGTCGGCCGAGCGGATTCGCATGGAGCTGCTCAAGCTTTTGGTCGCGCCCGGTGCCTATGCTGCGGTCGCGGCGATGGTCGATGCGGGGCTGATGCTGCGCATCGTTGCGGGTGTTTGTTATCTCGGACCGCTGGCGCGGATGATCGGCATCGAGACGCAACTGGGTCTTGAAGCGAATGCGATGCTGCGCTTCGGCGCCCTCGGGGTCGCCGTGACCGAAGATGCCCGACGCTTGACGCAGCGCCTGCGCCTCACCAACGAGGAAAACAAGACGCTCGACTCCATGGGGCACCGCTGGTGGCGGCTCAAGGGCATGGACGAGGCCCATGCGCGGCGACGGCTGTATCGGCTCGGGGCGGCACGCTACCGCAACCGCATGCTGCTCGCCTGGGCGCGCGACGGCGGGGGGGGCGACGCGGCGGAATGGACGTATCTCGTGACGTTGCCCGAGCGCTGGACGCCGCCGACCTTTCCGCTCAAGGCCGCCGACTTCATGGCCCGCGGCATCGCCAAGGGCCCCGCGCTCGGCCACGTGCTGGCTTTGGCGGAAGACGCCTGGATGGCGAACGATTTTCCGATGGAAGTCGACGTCATCACCGTGATCGCGGATCAGACCATCGCAAGGTTCAAGCACGATCACCGGCTGTAGGGGCGTGCGGCGGCGCTCTTTCTTCCCTCTCCCGCAAGCGGGAGAGGGAACATGATGGCCGGTGCCGAGAAATTTTCCTTGAAAACGTTCTCACTTCGTTCTTGACAAAAATCCTCAACAGGACAATATCCCCGTCGTCCCGTTCGTGAGGGGCGCTTTCATGAGGCGTCTTTGAGCGGAGCGGGATGCGGCGCCTGCGGGCGGAGGGACAACGCATCCCTTCGCACCCGGGTGGTCGAGGGTCGCCGTCCGCCCCCATGACGAGGGGCTGCCGCTATGG
>Ga0153956_1000610_pt1 | contig 38418 bp, 30 predicted proteins | sample TSFL040MetaG_FD_104704 | JGI IMG/M metagenome (GOLD analysis project Ga0153956, IMG submission 104704) | Attine ant fungus gardens microbial communities from Florida, USA - TSFL040 MetaG | ecosystem: Host-associated > Fungi > Mycelium > Unclassified | place: USA: Florida, Wekiwa Springs... | reverse complement strand
GGGGTGTGTTTCTTTGGTTACTTTCTTTTGCACAAGCAAAGAAAGTGACGCCCACCGCAGGTGCAACCACGCCGTCAGGCAAAGAAAAATCCATTTTAAAAGTTACAGTCAGACGTTGACCTTGATCCCCATTGAAGCAGCGAGGGCAATCGCAGCGAAGCTGCGATCTACAAACCCTGCTGCCCACACACCACCAACATATTGCATCCCATCACCATCAACGTATAACGTCTCTGTCCCATTGAACCCCATCAACAGACGAACCAATCCAACAGAACGAACACATCAGGAGAGCTTATCGATGGCTTCATCCCCCACAATCACGCTCAACGACGGCCATGCCATTCCACAGCTGGGCTTCGGCGTCTGGCAGGTGCCCGGCGATGTGGCCGCGTCAGTGGTCGGCACCGCCATCGCGGCCGGGTACCGCTCCATCGACACCGCCGCGGCCTATGAAAACGAAGAGGGTGTCGGCGCGGCCATCGCGACCTGCGGCGTGCCACGCAACGAATTATTCATCACCACCAAGCTGTGGAATGCCAACCACGGCTACGACAACACCTTGATAGCCTTCGACGCGAGTCTTTCCAGGTTGGGCCTCGATTACGTCGATCTGTATCTGATCCACTGGCCCAAGCCGCGCCAGAATCTGTATGTGGAAAGCTGGCAGGCGCTGGTCGAATTGCACCGGCAGGGCCGCGCGCGCTCCATCGGCGTTTCCAATTTCACCACGGCGCATTTGCAGCGGATCATCGAAGTCACCGGCGTCACGCCGGCAGTCAACCAGATAGAGCTGCATCCGCGCTTTCAGCAAAAAACCTTGTGCGATTTTCATGTGCGGCACGGGATTGCCACCGAGGCCTGGAGCCCGCTCGGCCAGGGACAACTGCTCGACGACGCCACCATCAAGCAACTCGCGCGCAAACATGGAAAAACGCCGGCTCAGATCATCCTGCGCTGGCATCTCGACAGCGGCCATATCGTCATTCCGAAATCGGTGACGCCGGAGCGTATCAGGGAAAATTTCGCCGTATTCGATTTTCAGCTGGACGCCGACGACATGCGCGCCATCGCGGCGCTGGACAGTGGCAACGGCCGCATCGGCCCCGATCCGGAAACCGCGGATTTCTGACGCACGACCACCTCGGATCGGCTCGCATGGCAGACTCGCGCGCAACGGGCGTGTTCTGTCCATGCAGCGGGATGAAATCCCGCGGCGCCTCCCATTGCGTCGCGGTGCTGACAAGCACCGCTCACGTCATGCGTCGATAAATTCGTTGGCCTCGAACACTCAATCAGTAAACAGCGGCCAAATAAGAAAACAGCGCCGGGCCGCCGCAAGCCGCTACAATGCCGGTTTGCTCGCCAGCGGCCGCGCCATGACGTCAGATACCTCCTCCTATCAGCTGCAACGCCCCGATCTGCACTGGGACGAATCCGGCGCGCCGCTGTCGGCCAGCTACGACGATATTTATTTTTCCCGTGAAAACGGCCTCGCGGAAACCGATTGGGTTTTCCTGAGCGGCAATCGACTGGAGGAGCGCTGGCGCGCTCTCGATTCCTCGCGGCCCGGCCTGTTCGTGATCGGCGAAACCGGTTTCGGCACCGGCCTCAATTTCCTGTGCGCCTGGCGACTCTGGCAAAAAACGGCCCCGCCCGGCTGGCGCCTGCATTTCATTTCGGTGGAAAAATATCCACTGCCGCGCGCCGATCTGAAACGCGCCCTGGACGCATGGCCGCAACTGGAGAGCTTGAGTCGCGAGCTGGTCGACGCTTATCCGTCCCTGGTCAGCGGTTTTCACAGCACGGCGCTGTCCGGCAATACACGCCTGCAACTGCTGTTCGGTTCCGCCGATGCAAGCCTCGATGCGCTGCTCGACAGCGCCGCGCCGGAGCTCGCCAACGGTTTCGCCGTGGATGCCTGGTTTCTCGACGGTTTCGCGCCCGCCAAGAATCCGGAAATGTGGACCGCGCAATTGTTCAACGGCATGGGCCGCCTGAGCAGGCCCGGCACCACGCTCGCCACCTTCACCGCCGCCGGCTTCGTGCGCCGCGGCCTGATCGCGGAGGGTTTCGATGCGCGCCGCACGCCGGGCTTCGGCAGCAAACGCGAAATGCTGTGCGGAATTTTCCGGAAAACCAGCGACGAAAAAGTCGTCGATCCAACCGCGTCGACGGCAACGGCCGCTGATGCATACAAACCGCCCGCGCCGCGCCCGATCGATTACTGGGCGCAGCCACCGCGCGCGCTGCAACCGCAACGGGTGTTCGTCATCGGCGGTGGACTGGCGGGCACCAGCACGGCGCGCGCGCTGGCCGAGCGCGGCTGGCCGGTCACCCTGCTCGAAAGCGAATCGCAACTCGCCGCCGGCGCTTCGGGCAATCCACAGGGCGTGCTGTACACGAAATTATCGGCGCGGAGCGGCGCGCTCAATCGCTTTGCGCTGGCCAGCTATCTGCACGCGCTGAATCACTACCGTCGAAAAACCATTTACGACGACGCTTGCGGCGATTTCTGCGGCGTTCTGCAATTGGAGCCCGACAACGCGCAATGGCGGGCGCTCGCCACCGCTTTCGCCGATCAGCAGGAGTGGGTGCAATTTGTCGACGCGGCGCGCGCCAGCGAGCTCGCACAGTGTGAAATAACGCAGGCGGCGCTGTGGTTTCCCCGCGCCGGCTGGCTGGCGCCGCCGCGCATCTGTTCGCGCCAGGCGCAACATCCGCTCATCGACATTCGCCTGCAATGCACAGTGCACGCGCTGGAGCGCGTCGCCGATGGCTGGCTGCTGCACACCAGCGCGGGCGCAATGCGCGGCGGTGGCGTGGTGATCGCCACCGCCAACGCGGCCGTGCAACTCGCGCCCCGGTCCTTCCTGCCGCTGAAACCGATTCGCGGCCAGATCACCAGCCTGCCTTCGGACTGGCTGCGCGCGCAGCCGCGCACCGTCATCTGCCACGACGGGTATCTCACGCCGACACCGGCAGGAGGCGTCGCGATCGGCGCCACCTTCGATCAGAACGATGCGGAAAACAGCGTGCGCGCGGACGATCATCGCCGCAATCTCCAGGCGCTGGCGCAAACGCTGCCGCAGCTGCTGCGCGACAACGACCGCGACGCCGGAAACTTGAGCGGCCGCGTCGGCTTTCGCTGCACCACGCCGGATTATCTGCCCATCGTCGGCGCGGTGTCGGAGCATGCGCTGCTGCGCGAGCGCTGCGCCGCGTTGACACACAACGCGAGAGCGCGTATCGCGCAGCCACACGCCGAACTCGCGGGACTGTACATCAATGTCGGCCACGGCTCGCGCGGCCTGACCTCGACGCCGCTGTGCGCCGAACTGCTGGCCGCGCAGATCGCCGGCGAACCGCGGCCGCTGCCGCGCGATCTCGCGCAGGCCCTCGCGCCCGCGCGCTTCGCCATCCGCAATTTGATTCGCGGCCGCTGACAGCGCGAGCATTGCACTCTACACTGAGGCCCTGGATCATCCGGGGAATCTCTGACAAAGACCGCGCCCGCGCTGCGCCATGAAGAACGACGCGGCGTTGAAACGGGCCCGCAATATTCATTGATTCGAGTTGCGCCGCGCGCCCGTTTTTGCCTTGATCCTGACGGCGCGCGCCGCGTTTTCCAGAGGTTCCCAGACCAACGAATAACAGAGGGTAACCACCATGCTGACCTCTTCGTTTCCGCGCGGCGACCGCCCCGCCGATATCGACGGCATTCACAACTACTACGAGCACATGGTGCTCGAAGAAATCCAGCGCCAGTTGCACGAGCATCCGCGCGACCCCGACTTCATCGCCGACGTGGCCTGCGTGGCGCTCAATCATCTGCCGCCACGCTATATCCGCTACGACGTCGACATGGCTTTTTATCTCTCGCCCAAGGAAAGCATGGAGATGGAAGAAAAAGTCGGCGCGGCGGTGCGCTCAGCCCTGCACTTTGTCGAACAACGCGGCAAGCGGGGTGTTTGAAACATCATGCGCCAATCACACCGGGCACACGGATTCGTCTCGGCTTTCAGCCTGTTGCTGAGTCTCCTGCTTGCGCTACCCGCCGCCGCGGACACGCCGAACATCGGCTTTGACGTGGTGGCGCGCTACCCGCATCGCAGCGAAGCCTTCACCGAGGGACTGGAGCTGGTCGACGGCCTGCTTTATGAAAGCAGCGGCCTCGATCGCAAATCCTTCATCATCGCCGGCCCGCTGACCGGCGAAGGCCGCGTCATCCGGCAGCGCCTGCCCGAGGTCTATTTCGGCGAAGGATTGACCGTGTTCGGCGACAGCATTTACCTGCTCACCTGGAGAAACCAGCGCGGTTTTATTTTCGACAAGAAAACCTTGCGGAAAACCGGCGAATTTTCCTATGCCGGCGAAGGCTGGGGCCTCACGCACAACGATAAACAGCTCATCATGAGCGACGGCAGCGCCAATCTTAAATTCCTGGAACCGGGCAGCGGCCGCGTCGTGAAAACCGTCCCGGTGACGGAAAACGGCAGGCCCGTCATTTACCTGAACGAGCTGGAGCGCGTCGGCAAGCGGGTGCTGGCGAATGTCTGGCAAACCGACAACATCGTGGTGATCGATCCCGACACGGGCGTGGTCACCGCCCGCATCGACTTGGGCAAACTGTACCCGCCCGGCATGCGCAAGCCGGGCACCGATGTGCTCAACGGTATTGCGCTCGACCCGGCCGACAACACGCTGCTGGTCACCGGCAAGTGGTGGCCGACCCTCTATCGCCTGCGTTTGCGGCAGGCTCTGCCCTAGGGCGGCGCCCACGGCCTTGCAGCGGCCGGCCGGCGCCCCCATATCGCGCTCTACCCGGCCGCTGTTTCCCGCGCCTGCGTGGCTGCGCCGGTTTACAGGCGCCGCCGCGCTGGCGACAATGCCGCATTACCGGATCAACCGGATCCGCGTCCATCGACTTTCAGGAAGGAAAACAAGCGTGACTGTGAAGCCCTCCGTATTGCACCCCGCCTTTGAATGGCTGCGCAGCCAGCCGCTGGAATCGCTCAATATCACGGTCGAGGAGTACCGCCACCGCAAGACCGGCGCGTCCCATTATCACCTCGCCGCGGATTTCGACGAGAACGTGTTCCTGGTGGCGCTGCGCACGGTGCCGATGGATTCCACCGGGGTCGCGCATATCCTCGAACATACGGCGCTGTGCGGCAGCGAGAAATATCCGGTGCGCGATCCGTTTTTCATGATGCTGCGGCGCTCGCTCAACACCTTCATGAACGCCTTCACCAGCTCGGACTGGACCGCCTATCCCTTCGCCAGCCAGAACCGCAAGGACTTCAACAACCTGCTGGAGGTGTACCTGGACGCGGTGTTTTTCTCGCGGCTCGATCCGCTGGATTTCGCGCAGGAAGGCCATCGCATCGAATTCGCCGAGCCGAACAATCCCGCCAGCGACCTGGTATTCAAGGGCGTGGTGTTCAACGAAATGAAAGGCGCGATGAGCTCGGTGCCGAGCACGCTGTGGCACACGCTCTGCAAATACCTGTACCCGACCACCACTTATCACTACAACAGCGGCGGCGATCCCGAGGCGATTCCGGACCTGAGCTACGCCGAGCTCAAGCATTTCTATCAACACCACTATCATCCCAGCAACGCGATCTTCATGACCTTCGGCGATATTCCCGCCCATGAACATCACGCGCGCTTCGAAGAACTCGCGCTCGAACGCTTCGACAAGCTGGATATTCACATCGCCGTGCCCGACGAGAAGCGTTACCACGCGCCGGTGCGGGTCCAGGAGAGCTACGCCTTCAACGAGGAGGGCGATCTCGCCGGCAACACCCATATCGTGGTCAGCTGGCTGCTGGGCAAAAGCGCCAATCTGGAAGACCTGCTGAAAGCGCAGCTGCTCTCCTCCGTGCTGCTCGACAACAGCGCCTCGCCGCTGCAACGCGCGCTGGAAACCACCGACCTCGGCAGCGCGCCCAGCCCGCTGTGCGGCCTCGAGGATTCGCTGCGCGAACTGACTTTCGTCTGCGGCCTGGAAGGCTCGGACGCGGAACATACCGAAGCGGTGGAAAACCTGATTCTCGAAACCATCCGCGACGTCGCCGAAAACGGCGTGCCGCAGGAGCGCGTCGAAGCCGTGCTGCACCAGCTGGAATTGCATCAGCGCGAAATCGGCGGCGACAGTTATCCCTACGGCCTGCAACTGATCCTCAACGGCCTGGCCAGCGCCACCCACCGCGGCGATCCGCTGGCGGTGCTGAACCTGGAACCGGTGCTGGCGCAATTGCACGAGGACATCAAGGATCCGAGGTTCATCAAAAACCTCGCGCGCGAACTGCTGGAAAACCCGCATCGCGTCACCCTGACGCTGACGCCCGACCGCCAGCTGGCCGAGCGCCGCGATGCCGCCGAAGCGCGGCGCCTGAGCGAGCAGAAAGCCGCGCTGAGCGACGCGGACAAACAGCGTATCGTCGAGCTGGCCAGCGCGCTGGAGCAGCGCCAGCAGCAGCGCTTCGACGAATCGATTCTGCCGAAAGTGGGCTTGACCGACGTCAAACCCGACATTCACGTGCTCGAATCGAGCAACGCCCAACTCGGCCATCTGCCCGCAACGCAATACGCGCGCGGCACCAACGGCATCGTCTACCAGCAATTGCTGATCGAATTGCCGGAGCTGGACGCGGAACTCGTTTCGCTGCTGCCCTATTACAGCAACGCGCTGACCGAAGTCGGCGTCGGTTCGCGCGATTACCTCGCAACCCAGGAGTGGCAGGCCAGCGTGTGCGGCGGCATCAGCGCCTACACCACGATGCGCGGCGCCATCGACAACGAGCAACGCCTGCAGGCGTATCTGGTGTTGTCGTCGAAGGCCCTGGCGCGCAATCAGCAACAGCAGGCGGAGTTGATGAAGGCCACGCTCGAACAGGCGCGCTGGGACGAACTGCCGCGCCTGCGCGATCTGGTGGCGCAGCAGCGCGCGCGCCGCGAACAGAGCGTTACCGGCAACGGCCATCTTCTGGCCATGAACGCGGCCAGCGCGGGCATGAGCCCGGTGGCCAAGCTCAGTCACGAGTTGTCGGGACTGGCGGGCATTCAGTCGGTGAAATCCCTCGACGACAGTTTCGCCCAGGACAGCGAACTGGAACGCTTCGCGGCGAACCTGCAAACCCTGCACAACCTGATCAGCGCGGGCAGGAAACATCTGCTGGTGGTCGCGGAAGAGGAAACGCTGCCGCAACTGCGCGGCAGCGTCGCCAAACTGTGGCACGCCCCCGCCGTGCAGGCGCCGCTGCCGGCGCTCGATCTCGGCAAGGTGCGCGCACCGGTACGCCAGTTGTGGCAGACCGGCACCCAGGTCAACTTCTGCGCGAAAGCTTATCCCAGCGTGCCGGTCGATCATCCGGACGCGGCGGCGCTGACCGTGCTCGGCGGCTTCCTGCGCAACGGTTATCTGCACCGGGCCATCCGCGAGCAGGGCGGCGCCTACGGCGGCGGCGCGGCCCAGGACTCCAGCGTGGCGGCGTTCCGTTTCTACTCCTACCGCGACCCGCGCCTGAGCGAAACGCTGGACGACTTCGATCGCGCCATTACCTGGCTGTTAGAAGAAAAGCATGAGCCCGAGCAGCTGGAACAAGCCATTTTGGGCGTGATCGGCAGCCTCGATAAACCGGGCTCGCCCGCGGGCGAGGCCAAGCAGGATTTCCACAACGCCCTGTTCGGCCGCACGCCGGACCAGCAGCGCCGTTTCCGCCAGCGCGTGCTCAGCGTCACCGTGGACGACCTGCTGCGGGTGGCGCGCAGGTATCTGCTGCCGGAGCATGCCAGCATCGCGGTCATCACCAACGAACAGGGACGCCAGCAATACGAAAACACGGCCGGAGCGGCGCCGTTGCAGGTGTTGAGCGTGTAATCGGGCTCATCCCTCACCGCCATAAAGTCCGTCACAGAAAGAAAAAAGGCGCCCTGGCCTGGGCGCCTTTTTTCTTTGGCCGTTTCAGCCGGAGCCGTCACTGGTTCCGCGTGGTGAAGTCACTGGCTCTGTGTGGTGAAAGTGTACGAACCGATGACCAGCGGATTACCGTTTGCATCGACGAAATTACCGGAGTTGCTCGGCACCAGCGTATAGGCGGTGCCGGGCTCGAGCGGCGTCAACGTGGTGACGATCAACCTCGCGTTCTTGTAGTCCACCGAGGCGTTGATCGGAGCCGCCGGCGGCTGCGGTTGAAACAGGAACGCGGGTATCGAGGAGCTGGCCAGCGGCCGCGACAGCTGCAACGCAATGCTCAGATTGACCGGCAACGCACCGCTGTCGGGAATCGACGTATACAGCACATCCGGCGCAGTGAGTTTGACGTCACGCGTATCGCCGTGGTTCGAATCCCAGAAGAACCACAGGCTGCTGAAATCCGTCCATGGCCGTGAACCGATGTTCGATGCGTTGGTCACGGTATCCGAAAACACCACCGTGGCATTTGCCCCGGCCGGCTGGATATCCACCGTGCTGCTGCCTTCCACCCGGAAATTTCCCTGTGTCGGAAAACTATCGAGCGGACCGGTAATCGCCGTGGGTGTCGTCACCTTGACCTGGCCGCTCAAATATTGGCTTTGCAGCGTCGTATCCAGCGTTACGGTGTAGTCGGCCCGGTCATGGCGCAGCATTTTTTTCGCGGTGCTGAGGATCACCGCTTCCTCGTACAACTTGTCCGGAGAGCGCACGGTCAATTTCAGATTGCCGGCGGCGGCGGTGACCGAAAAGGTTTCGGCGAGATCCTGAACGTCATTGGAAAAAGCCACCGTGCCGCTCAATTCGAAGGGCACCGTGGACAGCGCGCCGGACAACACCCTGAAGCCGGAAAATTGCACGTTGCCGCTCAAGGACGACGAATAACCCGGTACCGCATACGTCGACAGCACGCTGACGATGAGCTGGCCATCGATCAGGCGATCCAGGTTGTCGTCGCGGCAATCGCTGAAATTCACGGTGAACACATCGCCCGCCGAGGGCGCGCGATTCAGATCCGGATCGGAGAGGTTGATGGTTTTCTTGCCATCCTGATTGGAGCAGGCCAGCGTTCTGCTGCTGGCCGACATATCGAGATTGCGCAGCGTTCGCACCGCCTCGTCGGCGGAGGCCAGCACGAATTCGATTTCGCCAATACCGACGTGCGCGGCGTTCACCGCCGATGCGGCATTGATGGCCAGCGGTACCTGTTCAGCGGGGGTTTGTGCCTTCGAGCCGGGCTGGCCGGGAGATGCCGGCGTGTCGCTGCCGCCGCCACCACCGCCTCCGCAACCGGCCACCGGCAAGGCGGATACGCAAATCCAGAAAAACCAAGAGCGCGCTTTTTGCTGTTGCGACTGAGGCATCGTTCCTTCTCCGTCCATAAAGTGACGGCCAGACGCCGGCGCCAATGATCGGCACACAGAGCCGCGGATTCCCGTTGCGGCAGCGAAACTGGCCCCGATTTCCGCAGCCGTCCGGCAGTGTCGAACACGAACTGCCTCGACCTCCGCGATAACGCGCTGGCATTCTCGCAACGGGAAATTCCACACGCCCCCACCAGCCGGGGAATCCGCCGGCCTCACTATTGAAAAGCCTGAACCAAGCCCCTACAGTTCGTCCTCATTCAGCAAACGCCCCATGCTTTTTGAAAAGACATAAAAACAAAAAAGAATTTGAATCAGAAGGATCCGACAAAATGCCCGCCCCGCTCCTACGCAATGCCCTGGCAGCATTGCTGTGTGCGTCATTGCTGTTGTGTGCGTCGTTGCTCGGCGGCTGCGTGTCGAGCCCGCGCTCGGTCAACGCCCTGACCAGCGCCGGCAACGGTTTCGGCAGCAGCGACAGCGAAAAGAAATTGATCAGCCAGGCGGATGCCGCGCACCGGGACATGGTCAAGCGCGGCCTGCTGGTCACCGACGCCGATGCCAACGCCTATCTCAATCGCGTCGGCTCGCGGCTGCAGCCCGCCATCGAGCAGGGCCCCCGCATCCAATATTTCATTCTCAAGGATGCCTCGGTCAACGCGATGGCGTTTCCCAACGGCAACATCTACGTCAACGTCGGCCTGATTGCCCGCCTCGAATCGGAGGACCAGCTCGCGCTGGTGCTCGCCCACGAGACCGCGCATGTGGTGCAGCGCCATAGCTACAAAGGCATGCTCGATCGCCACAACACCGTGGTCGCGGCCCACGTCACCGACCTGCTGTTGATGGGCACCGGCATCGGCTACCTGCCCTACCTGATGGACCTGGCGTCGTTCAGCCGCGAACAGGAACAGGAGGCCGATCTGTGCGGCCTCGATTATCTGCGCGACAAGGATTACGACGCGAACGACAGCATTCTGGTTTTCGACAAGCTCGGCGAAGTAAAACACGGCGACCGCAGCAACTCGATCTGGAGCAGCCACCCGGACCTGAAAGCCCGGAAAATTTATTCCTCGAAAAAAATCGCCGACTTCCCCGCGCCGACGACAGCACACGCGCCCGCGGAATATGAGAGCTTCCGGCGCAAGCTGGCGGACCTCTCGATACAACTGCGCCTGCTCAACGGCCAGTACGAACTGGCGGGCGACATTATCGATGTCGAAATCGCCCGGCAGGGCAACGCGGCGCAGTGGCATGTGTACAAAGGCGACAGTTTGCGCGAGGCCGCGCAGCGGCCCCAGGCCGCCGCGCAGGAATACGCCTGGCTCTACGACAAAACGTATAACGATGCGCTGAAAGAAAAATTCCAGCGCGAAGCGCCGCAGAAACTCGACGCCGCCCTCGACCAATACCAGGCCGCGCTGACCATGGACCCGCGCATGCCCAAGGCTTTGCGCGGCATCGGCCTCGTCGCCTGGCAGCGCGGCGACAACACGCAGGCGCGCGACTATCTGCAACGCTATCTCGACAGCAACCAGCGCATCGACGACCGGCGCTATATCCAGAGCCTGATCGAGCGCATGCAACCCTGAACGCCGAAACCGGCCGTGCAAAAAACAAAAAACAAAACAACAAAAAGCCAAAGGACTCACGCCATGCAAACCACTCGCCTCGCCCTGCCCATCGTTCTGGCGTTTTCGATGCTGCTCGGCGGTTGCGCCAACTACACCACGGTGCGCCAGCACAAGGAATTGCCGCAGGAATCGCAAAATATCGGCAGCGTCGTCATTCTGCCGCCGGAAGTGGCGATCCAGCTCATCACGTTTACCGGCGAAAACGAACAGGAAACCGCCAGGCAGGACGCCACCGCCAAAGCGCTTTCCGACGAGGCGAAAAGCGCCTTGGCGGCGCGGGGCCTGCACGTCGTCGATTTCGATTTCGCCAAGGCCGCGGAGACCCATCCCGAGCTGGCGTTCGCGCTCACGCAATGCAGCGACGCGCTGAAAACAGCCGACAAGACCTTATATGGAAAAACGCTGGTCGATGCCAAGGACATGGGCACGTTCAGCGAAAACATCGGCGCCGCCGCCAACACCATCGCGGAACTGAGCGGCGCCGACGCGCTGTTGCTGATCAATTACCAGGGCTTCGAGAAATCCACCGGCATGGTGGCGAAGGATATTATCGCCGGCGCCTTGCTGGGCGTGCTGACCGGCCAGGCCCAGGTCGCGCCGTCGCAGGGAGCCAGCATCGAGCTGGCCCTGATCGCGGCCAACAGCGGCAACGTCCTGTGGGTGAATCGCAAGGCGGCGCCCGCCCTGAACACGGCCGTGCACGCCACAGCGATGCTGGAATTTCCGAAAGTGCAATGGCGCCAGCAGCCCACCGCCATCGCCGAGGCGCCGCAGGCTCAGGCCGAAATGCCGGCCGCCACCGAGGCCGCGCCGGCGGCCATCGGCGCGAGCGACAGCAGCCCGGCGGTGGCGCCCTGACGCCATGCCGGTCCCGGAGAAGTTGCTGGCAAGAAGTAAATGAAGTGATTCGAGCAGGAGAAACGGCTCAGCCGCCACGCTCATCGCGGCATCCGGTCGGCTCGCGCGCCAGCAAGGCGCCGACGTCCACCTCGTCCCATTTACCGGAATCGGTGCGCTGCTGAAGCCGGTTCAACGCCAGCAACGCAATACGGTTGTAGCCCGCATCGGTGGGCTTATCGAGCCGGATCATCAGGCATCTGGTCGCATCCGCGATGCGGCCCTCACGCCAGCCGCCGCCTTCGATCCAATCGCTCTGCACGCGCACGCGCGCATCGGGCGCCAACGCCTGCTGCGGTTCGGCATGCAGACCGGAACCGAGCGCGGCGCTCAGCGCCAACAGCGGCGGCAGATGCCGCAGAAATCGTTTTTTATCAGGCATGGTCAATTCGCATGAACACGCCGCCGGAAAACGGCGGCGCGATGAGTTGTCGGATAAAGCGCGCGAATTTAACGCCGATGGCGCGCAACATCAATGCCTGGAGCCTTGGCGATGCCCGCCGCGGGCTGCCCGAAGCTGAAACAGGACCGATGCAAAAGCAGCGATGCCATGCGGATGCAGCGGCAAAACGTGGCGATCTGTGGAATGAAACAGCGGCGCGGAGAACGATTGGATGTTGCTCGCCAAGGCGAATGCGATTCGGCGAGACCGCTTATGCCGCCAGCGCGGACAAGCCAAAAAGAAGATTCGAAAAAGGGCAATTCGCGCCGCCCGGCAGCGGCTTCGTTGCCCTTTTTTTCAATCCGGAAGATGCGACCGCTCAGCTGTGCACGGGCCTGCGCTCCAGTTCGGCCAAGGCCCGCACCGCCTCGCCGACCAAGGCCGGGCCACGGTAGATAAACCCCGTATAAACCTGTACCAGCGAAGCGCCGGCCGCGATTTTATCGGCGGCGTCCTGGCCGGACAAAATGCCGCCCACGCCGATGATCGGCAAACGGCCGCGCAGCGCCGACGCCAGCTCGCGGATCGCCGCCGTGGATTTTTCCGTGAGCGGAGCGCCGCTGAGTCCGCCGGTTTCGGTGCCGTGTTGCAATGCGCTGACCGTATCGCGTTCGATCGTGGTGTTGGTGGCGATCACCGCGTCGATGGCGTAGTCCGCCAGCGCGGAGGCCACTTCGCGCAGATCGGCGTCGGCCATGTCCGGCGCGATCTTCACCGCCAGCGGCACGTAGCGCCCGCTTTGGCTGGCCAGCAGTTGCTGCTCGGTTTTCAGGCGGTCGAGCAGCGTATTGAGGGGCTCGCCGAATTGCAGGTCGCGCAGGCCCGGCGTGTTCGGCGAGGACAGGTTGATGGTGATGTAAGACGCCAGCCGGTACACCTTGCGCATGCAGATGAGATAGTCCTCGACCGCCTGCTCCGCCGGCGTGTCCTTGTTCTTGCCGATGTTGATGCCGATGACGCCGCTGCCGGTCGCCCTGACGCGCTCGTAATAAGCGCAGCGTTGCACCTGGCGCAGCAGATGATCGACGCCGAGGTTGTTGAAACCCATGCGATTGATGATGGCCCGGGCCTGCGGCAGGCGGAACAGGCGCGGCTGCGGATTGCCGGGCTGGGGACGCGGCGTGACCGTGCCCACCTCGACGAAACCGAAACCCAGCGCGGCCAGGCCATCGACATAATCGGCGTTTTTATCCAGGCCCGCCGCCAAGCCTACGGGGTTGGCGAAATCGAGCCCCATCACCCGCGTCGGCAACGCTGGCACTCCGCCGCCAATCAGCCCGGTGAGACGGCACTTGGCGATGACGCGCAACGCGTCCAGGGCCAGATAGTGGGACGTTTCGGTGGGCAGACGGAACAACATTTCACGCAACAGGGGGTACATGGGCTTCCTTCAATGAATCAGGACTCAGTCAGAGAACGAACGGCGGCCGCTTGAGCAGGGCCGCGGCCGCACCGCGCACCTTTCGACAGGACTGCATGACTCTTGCATTCATTTTTTAGGCAAACAAGCGGTTTAAGCACTCAGCCGTCGACGGCGCGCCATCTTACAAGCCAACGATGTTTTTTTACAGGAACAGCTGTGCTCAAGCGCACGGAGAAGCGCGCCGAATATCACCGACACCCGCTTTACGAAGCGCGGTCGCGGCTCGCGGGCGCGATGCTTTCCCCTCGCGCCCGCGAGGCACTCGTCAGCGCATGAAACCGCGATAGTGATAGTCGGCGCCGAACACGCGGCTGACGCGCTCGATGCCGAGCAGGCGGCCCTGCTCGTCGCAGCGGATGCGGAACTGGCCGTGCACGCCGTCATTTTCCACAAAACGCTGCAGGATATTTGCGGGAAAACGCACGCGGCGTCCGTCCGTCGCGGTGGCGAACACCTGCGCGGCCGGCGTGCGGTAACGGGCCAGGTAAATCGTCCAGTCGATATGCAGTTCCACGTCAATGAGGGGCATCGGTTTTCTCCTCGTGTCGGCTGCTTTGCGCCAGATCGAGCAATTCGCGGATCGCCACCGCGTACACGGCGAAATCCTGGAGATCGGTGGCATGCAATTCGGCGGACAGCTTGCGCCAGCGATCCACCAGCTTGCGCTGCTGCCCGATCCAGCGTTCGACGCAGGCTCTGACGTTGCCGGATGCGTCGAGATAGCGCAGCGCCGACGTCGCCAGCCGGCGCAGCTGCCATTCGAGATCGTCGCGAAACGCCTCGCGCGCCTGCGCCTGCCAATGGTTTTCCACATTCAGCGAGGCGATCTGCTTGCCGAACACATCCAGGTCGAGCTCCTGCGACAACACCACGTAAGCCTCGGCCATCGCGCGCACCGGCGCATCGGCCTCAGCGGCGGCGTCGATGATGCCGAGGCAGGGATACAGCACATTCGCCGCCGCGACGTAGGTCGCCAGCTCCGCAGGCACGCCGGCCTCGCCGAAATATTGCTGGCGGCGCTGGAAATCCTCGCGCAGGCGCCCTTCCAGCAACTGCGGAAAATCCCGGTACATCTGCTGCAGCGGCTCGTTAAAACGCTGCAGTTCGCGGCCGGAATCCAGGTTGCTGCGGCGGTTGCGGATGAACCAGCGCGTGCCGCGGCGCACCAGGCGCATCAGCATCGCCATCATTTCCATCTGCACCGACGCCGTCACCCGATAATCCAGGGCCTCGATCGCGCGCCAGTGCGAGTGCATGGCGAACACTTCGCGCGCGATCGCATAGGCGTGCGCCACCTCCGCCACCGTCGCGCCGGTCGACTGCACCATGCGCTCCACGAAGGTGATGCCCATGTGATTGATCATGTCGTTGGCGATCTGCGTGGCGATGATTTCGCGGCGCAGGCGATGCCGGTCGACCGCCTCCGGATATTGCTGCGACAACACGGCGGGAAACGCGCTGTACAAAGCGCGCGCCAGCAAAGGATCGTCAGGAATCGAGGCCACCAGATCGGTTTTCAGCTGGGTCTTGGCATAGGAAATCAGCACCGACAATTCCGGCCGCGTCAGGCCGCGCCCCGTCACCTTGCGCTCCGACAGAACGTCGTCGTCGGGAATGTACTCCAGCGCCCGGTTCAAACGGCCGCCGCTCTCCATGCGTTGAATCAGATGGCGGTATTCGCCCAGGCGCTCCAATACCTGCCGTTCAGCCAGGCTGATCGCCTGGGCCTGGCGGTAATTGTTTTGCAAAACCAGCTCCGCGACGCTGTCGGTCATGCTGCCCAGCAATTCGCGCCGCTGCTTTTCCGTCATGTCGCCGGCACTGACCAGGACATTCAAGGCGATCTTGATGTTGACCTCGTGGTCGGAACAATCGACGCCGCCGGAATTGTCGATGAAATCCGTGTTGCAACGGCCGCCGCCGAGACTGAACTCCACGCGTCCCAACTGGGTGACGCCCAGGTTGCCGCCCTCCGCGATGACCTTGCATTGCAGATCGCGCGCATCGACGCGCACCGGATCGTTCGCCTTGTCGCCGCAATCGGCCTGGGTTTCGCTGCTCGCCTTCACATACGTGCCGATACCGCCGTTCCACAATAAATCGACCGGCGCGCGCAGCAAGGCGGAAATCAATTCGTTCGGCGCGATCTGCTCGGCGTTCAGCGCGAAACGCGCGCGCATTTCCGCGCTCACCGGAATCGATTTCGCCGAGCGCTTGAAGACGCCGCCGCCTGTGGAAATCAGCGCGCGGTCGTAGTCGTCCCAGCTGGAACGGGCCAGCGCGAACAGGCGTTTGCGTTCGTTGAAAGCAGCCGTGGCATCGGGGTCCGGATCGATAAAAATATGCTGGTGATTGAACGCGCCCACCAGGCGAATGTGCGGCGACATGAGCATGCCGTTACCGAAAACATCGCCGGACATGTCGCCGATGCCGATCGCCGTGAATTCGGACTCCTGCACATTGACGCCGAGCTCGCGGAAATGCCGCTCCACCGACACCCAGGCGCCGCGCGCGGTGATCGCCATGCGCTTGTGGTCGTAGCCGACGCTGCCGCCGGAGGCAAAGGCGTCGCCCAGCCAGAAGCCGTATTGCCTGGCGATGTCGTTGGCGATATCGGAAAAACTGGCGGTGCCTTTATCCGCGGCGACCACCAGATAGGTGTCGTCATCGTCCTTGCGCACCAGCTCGCGCGGCGGCACCACGCCGTCGCTGTTGCGGTTATCGGTGATATCCAGCAAGCCCTGCACGAAAATGCGATAGCAGTTGATGCCCTCGACCTGCAAGGCGTCGCGGCCGCCGCCGGCCGGCGCGCGGCGCAAGGCAAAACCGCCCTTGGCGCCGGTCGGCACGATCACGGAGTTTTTCACGTTCTGCGCCTTCACCAACCCCAGCACTTCCGTGCGAAAGTCCTCCTGGCGGTCCGACCAGCGCAGGCCGCCGCGCGCCACTTTGCTGGTGCGCAGATGCACGCCCTCGACACGCGGCGAATAGACGAAAATCTCGAACAGCGGCCGCGGCTGCGGCAGCTCGGGAATGCGTTCGCTGCGCAGCTTGAACGAAAAATAATTTTTCAGTTTGCCGGCGCCGCTGCCCTTGCTGTCGGTCTGGAAAAAATTGGTGCGCAGCGTCGCTTTGATCAGCGCGACATACTGGCGGATGATTTTGTCCTCGCCGAGATTTTCCACGTCATCCAGGGCCGCGATGATGCGCGTTTCGCAATGCCGCTCGCGCTCGCCGCGCTCGCGGTCGCCGCCCTCCGCGCGCGGATCGAAACGCGTCATGAACAGGCGCACCAGCGATTGCGTGATCGCCAGATGGCGCAGCAGCGTATCGGCGATGTATTCGCTGGAGAAACTGAATTTGATCTGCTTCAGGTAACGCGCATAGGAGCGCAGCATCGCCACCGCGCGCCAGCCGAGCCCGGTGCCGAGGATCAGTTTGTTGAAGGCATCGCTTTCGGCATCGCCGAACCAGATGCGCGCGAACGCTTCCTGGAAATTGCCGCTGACCTGTCCGATCTCGATCTCTTCGGCCCAATCGTAGGTGAGCGTGAATTCGTGTATCCAGACCGGAGAGCCGCTGCGCCGCCTGACGCCGTACGGCCGCTCGCCGATCGCGCGCAGGCCCAGGTTTTCCAGAATCGGCATGACATCGGACAAGGCCAGCGGTTCGTGCAGGTGATAAAGACGGAAACGCAGCGCGCGCTCGGGATCGCCGACCGCGCGATAAAAACTCATGGCGATATCGGTGGCCGAAGCCAGGTTGGCGATTTTTCGAATGTCCGCCACCGCCGCGCGCGGCTCGTAGTCGTCGCGATAACCGGGCGGAAACGCGTCGTCGTATTCGCTGGCGACCGCCAGTCCGTTTTCCTCGCCGAACTCCTCCATCAGATGATTGCGCAGGCGGTCGCGCCAGCTCAGCGTCACCTGCACGATCTCATCCTGCAGTGCCGCCAGATCCACGTTGCGCGGATGCGTCGGATCCACGCGCAACACGTAGTGCGTGCGGGTCAGCACCGACTCGGAAAAAAACGTGGTGAACTCCGCCTCCTGCGCCGCGTAAGCCGCGCATAACAAATTCTGGATCGCAATGCGCAGCTCGGTGTTGTAAACATCGCGCGGCATGAACACCAGGCAGCTGACGAATTTGCCGCGCCGGTCGCGGCGCACGAACAGGCGGACCAGACGGCGCTCCTGGATCTGGCAGATACCCATCGCGGTTTCGTAGAGTTCGCCGACGCTCGCCTGGAACAGTTCGTCGCGGGGATGCACTTCCAGAACGCGCTGCAATTCGCTGCTTTCGTGCCCGCCCGTCACCTCGGCGCCGGCGCGCGCCATCACCGCATCGATCTTGCGGCGCACCACGGGTATCTGGCTCGGCGCCATCGTGTAAACCCGCGAGGTGTACAGGCCGAGGAAGCGATGCTCGGCGACGACGCGGCCCGCGTCATCGAACACGCGCACGCCGATGTAATCCGGATAAACGCGCCGGTGCACGCGCGCGCGCACCGACGATTTGGAAAAATTCAACTGCGTGGCCAGCAGCTCGGCGCCCTGCAGTTGCGTGACGTCGTCGTGCAGATCGATCAATCCGAACGAGCCGCGCTGGCGCAACAGGCCGAGATCGCATTCGGGCGCCTTGCGGACCTGCGCCTGGCCGTCCGCGTAATCGACGCGCAGATATTCGTAGCCCAGGAAAGTGAAATCGCGTCGTATCCATTCGAGATAAGCCTCGATTTCCGCCAGCTCCCGCGAGTCCGCGCCGTTGGTGGCGGCGATATCCGCGCCGGCCTCGCTCGCGCGCTCGCACATCCGCTCGAAATCGTCCACCACGACGCTGACTTCGTTGAGCACTTCGGCCAGCGACTGCGCGATTTCATGAATTTCGGCGGGATCGGTGTGGCGGTTGATTTCGAGATAAAGAAATTCTTCCGCGAACTCGTCGCCGCCGCGCTCGTCCGCGCGCGCGGACAACGCGACCAGTCGTTGCTCCGCATCGCGGCGCACCCGCAGCGACAGCGCGTGTATCGTGTGGATGGTGATGTTGCGCGAGTTCAGTTCGCCGCGCACGGAATCCAATGCGAAGGGCATGTCGCGGCAGACGATGACCACCACCGTGTGGCCGAGCTGCCAGCCGTGGCGCTCGAACTCCGGATTGAAGACGCGCACTTTCGGCCGGCCGCGGTCATAGCGTTGCAGGAAGGTCCAATTGCCGTAGGTCGCCGCGTAGACATCGCCAAACTGGCGGCCGCCGAGTTCCGCCACCGGAAACGATTCGTAGAACTGGCGGATGAATTCGGCGAGAGGTTCCGCCTGATCCGTTCCCAGGCGCCGTTCGAATTCATCGAGCAATTGTTTTATCAGCTTGTTGTTACCATCCTGCCAGGTCATGGGTACTCCTTATGACTTCGGCTCGCCGCAGCGCCCGATGCGATTCCCTCCCGACCGAGCCTCTGCACACTGGTGCACAACCTGTTACTTAGGATAGATGAGCGCCGCGAAGGTTCGCCCGGATCGAAATATTGCCCAGCACAAATGATAATGATTTGCATTTACAAAAAAATACCGGTATCTTCCCATCCCATCGAGACCAGCAACGGGAATAAATACGATGGCCTGCGCGCTTCCTACCGTTCAGCTTCCCACCGTCCAGTACGCCGCCAACGCGCCCTTGAGCGCTCTGGGCACCGCGGCGGCCTTTCTGGTCATGACGCTGAGACTGTGGGCCGCGCCGGGCCGGAACTGCGGCGCCCGCAGCTGGCGCGAAGGCCTGATCGCGACCGGCATCGCCGCCCTTCGACCGCCTGCTGCGCCTGCTGGCCTGCGGCAAGCGCCCGCTGGATGTGCGCGAGCAACAGTGTCCGCGCCTCGGCCGCGATGAGGCGCTGCTGCTGGAATGCGTGAGCCTGCTGCAACACGAACAGCACTCGCGGGCGGAGCAGATTCTCGGCCTGTGGCTGCAACCGGCGGCCCAGCGCATGGCCCTGATCGCCGCGCTGCAGTTGAGCGCCGCCCTCGCCGGGGCGCGCCTGCGGATTCCGCCCTGCGCCGCGCGCGAGCATGCGGTACTGCCGCTGCGCCGCCCGCCGGCGCCGGACTGGGCCGTTCGCTCCCGGCCCGAGCTCTGACGGCGGCCGGCCGTCACCCCCGAATTCGCGGTGCGCCAGGACGCGCCGCAAACCGTAAATCTCCTCTTACCGGGCCCGAACGGCCCGGTTTTTTTATTCTCGATTTTCTGAAAGGCTCCAGGCCGGCGCTGGCGAATCCGCGACAAAAAAGGTGTCGATGTAAGGCTCTGTTTTCGATTCGGGTGTGACTGTGTTTTCGATCCCGTCAAAACGTTGTTTTCGCTCGGCAGAGGCGCGCCGTCGCACGGAGTTTTTCGAGGAGATAAGCCCAGTAACGGCTGTCGCGATTGTGGAACTTTTGCACAAGGCCGGGTCCAACCCGTACAATTTTCCGTTTCCGCTGAATCATTCATCGCGAGTAAAAAAATTCTATGACCAGCGCCTCGCCCGCTCTTCAAATCGACGCCCTGCGCGAACTCAAAAGCTGGCTCGACACCCGCATCATCGGCCAGGAAAATCTGATCGAACGCCTGCTGATAGCCCTGCTCGCCGACGGCCATTTGCTGGTCGAGGGCGCTCCGGGCCTGGCCAAGACCAAGGCCATCAAAACACTGGCCGAAGGTATCGAAGGCGACTTCCACCGCATTCAGTTCACTCCCGACCTGCTGCCCGGCGATGTCACCGGCACCGACATTTACCGCCCCGAGGACGGCAGTTTCCGCTTTCAGCCGGGACCGATTTTCCACAACCTCGTCCTGGCCGACGAAATCAACCGCGCTCCGGCCAAGGTGCAATCGGCGCTGCTCGAAGCGATGGCCGAACGCCAGATCAGCGTGGGCCGCAACACGTATCCGCTGCCCGCGCTGTTTCTGGTCATGGCGACGCAGAACCCGATCGAGCAGGAAGGCACCTACCCGCTGCCCGAAGCACAGCTCGACCGCTTCCTGATGCATGTGCGCGTCAGTTATCCCGACGCCAGCGCGGAGCGGCAGATTCTCCAGCTCGCGCGCCGCGAAGCCGGCGCCAATGACCACGCGCCGCACCCGCCGCGCATCAGTCAGGAATCCATTTTCGCCGCGCGCGCGCAGGCGCTTGCGCTGCATATGGCGCAGCCGGTGGAGGAATACATCGTGCAGCTGGTGATGGCGACGCGCCAACCCCGGCATTACGAGGGCGCGCTGGCCGACTGGATCGAATTCGGCGCCAGCCCGCGCGCCACCATCGCGCTGGATCGCTGCGCCCGCGCCCGCGCCTGGCTGTCCGGCCGCGATTACGTGAGTCCGGACGATGTGCAGAATGTGCTGCCGGATGTCCTGCGTCACCGCCTGATCCTCAGCTTCGACGCGCAGGCCGGCGGCACCGACGCGGACGCCGTGATTCAACGCATTCTCGAACTCGTTCCCGTCGCCTGATCGCGGCCATGCCTTTCAATCCATTGAACGAAACGCTGCACGGGGTCTGGTGCGATCTCGCGGAATTGACCGGCGCCCGTTTCGCCGCGCGCGATCTGCAATTGCGCCGGCTGCGCCCCGCGCTCAATCCCCTGGCCGGCGGCAACCGCTCCACCTTGCGCGGCCGCGGCCTCGAATTCGAGGAAGTGCGGGCCTATCAGGCGGGCGACGATATCCGCACCATCGACTGGCGCGTCACCGCCCGCACCGGCCGCACCTTCACCAAACTATTCCGCGAGGAGCGCGAGCGCCCGGTGCTGATCGTCGTCGATCAGCGCCAGCCGATGTTTTTCGGCAGCCGCACCTGTTTCAAGGGCAAGCTCGCCGCCTGGCTCGGCGCGCTGCTGGCCTGGGCCGGATTGCAGGAAGGCGACCGCGTCGGCGGCCTCGCGATCGGCAACGATCGACGCCACGAGGTGCGCCCCCGGCGCAGCCCCAAAAGCGTGCTGGCCTGGATCAACACCCTGCACGAATACAATCATCGCCTGCAGCGCAACAGCCGGCTCGAGCAGGGTTCGGCGGAATCGCTGGTCGCGGCCCTGGCCGATCTGCGCCGCACCGCCCGCCCCGGCAGCACCATTTATCTGATCAGCGATTTCAGCGGAGCCCAGCATCCGGCGGTGCGCGAGCAACTCTATCGGCTGGCGCGCCACTGCGAACTCACCGCGGTATTCGTCTACGATCCGCTGGAGAAGGAACTGCCGCCGCCGGGCCAATACACCGTGACCGATGGCGCCCAGCGCCTGACGCTGGACACCGCCGACAAAACCCTGCGCGGGCATTACCACGAACGATTCGAGCAACGCCGCCAGACTCTGCGCCAGCTGCTCGCGTCCCTGGCGATTCCGCTGCTGGAGGTGAGCACGGAGCAACCGCCGCTGAGCGCGTTGTCGCAGCATTGGAGGAGCGGGCGTTGAACGGACTGGCGCAGCAGCTTCCCAACTCGCCGCAGATGCCGGCGTCGCCGCTGGCGCAGTTGCGCGATATTCACTTGCCGGCGCCGGTGGCCTGGTGGCCGCCCGCGCCGGGCTGGTGGTTGCTCGCCGGTATTTTATTGGCCGCGTTGATCGCGGCGGGAATCGGCTGGCGCAGGCATCACCGCAAACAGCTTTATCGCCGGCTCGCGCTGCGCGATGCGCGCGATCTGTACACGCAATGGCAGCAACATCGGGACACCCCGCGTTATCTGGAAGCCATCAATCGCCTGCTCAAGCAGACCGCGCTCAGCGTTTATCCGCAGCGGCAGGTGGCCGCGCTCAGCGGCAACGACTGGCTGAGCTTTCTCGACGCGCAACTGCGGCGACCGCAATTTACCGAACCCGCCCTGCGCGAATTCGCCACGCTGTATCGGGAACAACCTGTGAACTTGGCGCCGGAACAGTTGCAGAACGCCGCGGAACTCTGGATCCGGAGGCACCGATGCTAGGGTTCGACTATCCCTGGATCGCGCTGCTCGCGCCCCTGCCCCTGCTCGCCTACTGGCTGCTGCCGCGCGCGCAGCGGCGCGAAGCCGCGCTGCGCGTGCCGTTCTACCAGCAGCTGGCGGCGGACGACGCGACCACGCCGCACCACGTGCAGGGTCGCACGCGCCTGGCGCTGCTCGCTCTTTTGTGGCTGCTGTTGCTCGCCGCCGCCTGCAGTCCGCGCTGGATCGGCGATCCGGTCAGCCTGCCCAGCAGCGGCAGAGATTTAATGCTGGCGGTGGACCTGTCCGGCAGCATGCAGATCGAGGACATGAAAATCCAGAACGAGCGCGTGGCGCGCATCACCGCCATCAAGGCCGTGGTGGATGAATTCATCAAGCGCCGCAAGGGCGACCGCGTCGGCCTGATCGTGTTCGGCACCCAGGCGTATGTGCAGGCGCCGCTGACCTTCGATCTCGAAACCGTTTCGCGCTTCCTGCGCGAGGCGCAGATCGGATTCGCCGGCGACGCCACCGCCATCGGCGACGCCATCGGGCTGGCCACCAAGCGTGTGCGCGAGCGCCCCGGCGAGCGCCACGTGCTGGTGCTGCTCACCGACGGCGCCAACAACGCCGGCAGCGTCAGCCCGCAGGCCGCGGCCAAGATCGCCGCGGAAAACCACGTGGTGATCTACACCATCGGCATCGGCGCCGATGAAATGGAATTGCCCGGCATGTTCGGCACGCGCTTCGGCGCGCGCCGTGTCAATCCCTCGCAGGACCTCGACGAAAAAGCCTTGACCAATATCGCCGAAACCACCGGCGGACGTTATTTCCGCGCGCGCAATCCCGAGGAGCTGGCCGGTATCTACAACCTGCTGGACAAACTCGAACCCGTCGAGGACAACTCGCAGACTTACCGGCCCGAGCGCACCCTGTTCTTCTGGCCGCTGGGCGCGGCCACGCTGCTGAGCCTGATCTGGGCCGCGACCGGCCTGCCGCGTCGCGCCGGCGTGCCGTTCGCAGCCAAAGCCGAGGCCGGTCGCTGATGGAAGCCTTGTCCGCATTTCATTTTCTGCGCCCGCTCTGGCTGCTCGCCCTGCTGCCCGCGCTTGCCCTGACGATCGCGCTGTGGCGCAGGAAAAGCAGCGGCGCCAACTGGCGGCGCGCCATCGCTCCCGATCTGCTCGAACAATTGCTCGATCAGCGCGCCGAACGCCGCCAGCGCTGGCCCTGGCTGGTTCTGCTGCTGGGCTGGATCGTCGCCGGCATCGCGCTGGCCGGGCCCACCTGGGAGAAATTGCCGCAGCCAGTCCTGCAGCAGCGCGACGCGCTGGTCATCGTGCTCGACCTGTCGCTGTCCATGTACGCCGAAGACATCAAGCCCTCGCGCCTGCAACGCGCCCGCTACAAGGTGCTCGATATCCTCAACCGCCGCCACGAAGGTTTTACCGCGCTGGTAGCGTACTCCGGCGATGCGCACGTGGTGGCGCCGCTCACCGACGATACCGCCACCATCGCCAATCTGGTGCCGGCGCTGGCGCCCGACATGATGCCCCAATACGGCAGCGATCCGGTCGCCGCCATCGAGCAGGCGGTCACGCTGCTGCACAACGCCGGTTTTCAGCGCGGCCGGATTCTGCTGGTCAGCGATGAGATTTCCGAAGACAACATCGATCGCATCGCCGGCCTGATCGACGCGGGCCACTGGCAGTTCTCGATACTCGGCGTCGGCACCGAACAGGGCGCGCCGATCGCGCTGCCGACCGGAGATAACGCCGCCAATCAGCAGGGCGGCGGTTTCCTGAAACAGCAGGACGGCACCATCGTCGTCGCGCGCCTGCACCGCGACCGCTTCGAACAACTCGCACGCCGCACCGGCGGCCGCTACAGCGATATCCGTGTCGACGACGGCGACCTCGACGCCCTGTTGCCGCGCACCGTGACCAACGCCGATGAAACCCGCGCCGTCGCGCGCGAATTCGATCAATGGCGCGAACGCGGTTCCTGGCTGGCCGTGCTGTTGCTGCCGCTGGCCGCGCTCGCCTTTCGCCGCGGCTGGTTGCTGGCCCTGTTGTTATTGCCGCTGAGTCCGCCGAGCCACGCCTTCGACTGGAGCGATTTATGGCAGCGCCCCGACCAGCAGGGCCAGGCCGCGATGAACGCCGGCGACGCGAAAGCCGCCGCGCAGAAATTCCACGATCCGAACTGGCGCGGCAGCGCGCTGTACCGCTCCGGCGATTTCGCCGGCGCCGCCAAAAACTTCCAGCAACAGGACAACCCCGAGGCGCATTACAACCGCGGCAATGCGCTGGCGCGCGCCGGCAATTTGCAGGAAGCCATTTCCGCCTACGACGCGGCGCTGGCCAAAAACCCGCAGATGGAAGACGCGAAATTCAATCGCGACCTGCTAAAAAAAATGCTGGAGCAGCAACAGAAAAATCCGCAGCAAAACCAGCAATCCGGCCAGAACTCGCAGAACCCCTCGGGCCAGCAACAAGACCAGGCCAGGCAGGGACAGGGCCAGCAAAACCCGGCGAACCAGCAGCAGTCGGATACCGGCCAGGGCAAGGCCGACAACCGCGAAGCACAAAACGGCCAGAACAACCCGCAGAGCAATCCGCAGGCCGGCGCGCAACAGAATGCCGGCCAGCAACAACAGCAGACGCAACAGCAATCCGGGCAGGAAGCCGAGGGCGCGCGGAACCAGCGCGAGCGCGAGCAAGGCCAGGGCTCGCAGCAGCAACAGCAGGCCGCCAACCGCGAGCGGCCACAGAGCGGCCAGGAGAGCGATACCGGCGGCGCCGGCGACAATGCCTCCGAACAGCAGCGCGAGCAGAACGCGACGGAACAATGGCTGCGGCAGATTCCGGACGATCCCTCCGGCCTGCTGCGCCGCAAATTCAATTTCGAACACCGCCAGCGCACCCAGGAAGGTGCGCCCCGCGACAGCCAGCAGCCGCTTTGGTGATTGCCATGAATCCGCAGTGGATACGTTATCTGACCTTCCTGTTGCTGTGCTGCGTTGCCGCCGCCGTGCACGCCGCGCCACCGGCGCCGCGCGCCAGCATCGACCGCAATGTCGTCAACCAGGGCGACTCGCTCACCCTGACCATCCGCGTCGACGACACCGGCTCCTACGATGAACCGGACCTGGCCGCGCTGGAACGCGACTTCGACGTGTCCGGCACCAATCAGAGCAGCCAGCATGTGATCAGCAACGGCCGCTCCGAATCCTGGACCGAATGGCAAACCGTGCTGATTCCCAAGCGCAGCGGCCAGCTGACGATTCCCGCGCTGGCGGTGGCCGGCGGCCATACGCAGCCGATCACGGTGCAGGTCAACCCGGCGGACCCGAACGCCAGCGCCGGCGATAATTCCGAGCCGGTGTTCATGGAAGTGAAGCTGGATCGCAAGTCGGCTTACGTGCAGCAGCAATTGCTGCTGAGCGTGCGGATTTTCCACGCGGTGCAGCTCGACAACATGCACATCACCGAGCCGGAATTCGACAACGCCAGCGTGCGCAAGGGCGCGGAGACCAGCTTCCGGCGCGAGATCAACGGCATCACCTACCTCGTGCACGAACTGAACTATGCGATTTTTCCGCAGCAAGCGGGCGAGCTGACGATTCCGGAAATGGTGTTCAGCGCCAGCCAGCCGATGCGCGCGCGCTCGCTGTTCGATTTTCCCGGCCAGGGCCGGCCGGTGCGAAAACTCAGCCAGCAATTCAATGTGCACATCAAGCCGATTCCGAAGGCATTCACCGGCAAGGTCTGGCTGCCCGCACGCAACCTGACGCTGGAGGAAAACTGGAATGGCAATCCCGATCAGGTGGCGGTGGGCGAGTCGATCACCCGCAGCGTGACGCTGCGCGCCGATGGCCTCCAGGCCGCGCAATTGCCCGCCCTGGACCTGCCGAAGGTGCCGAACGCTAAACTGTATAACGATCAGCCGGCGCTCGACGATCAGCAGGATGCCAACGGCGTGCATGGCAAACGCGTCGAAAGCACCGCGCTGATCCCGAGCAAGCCGGGCACGATCACGCTGCCGGAACAGAAACTGGTGTGGTGGGACGTCGACAGCGACAGCGAAAAAACCGCAACCCTGCCGGCGCGCACACTGACCGTTCAGCCCGGCGCGGCGGGCGCATCCGGAGCCAACGCGCCGCCGGTGATCGCGGAGCAACAGCAGGAAGCGGCGCCCGCGCCCACGCCGGTTCCCACGCCGGCGGCGGCCGCGCGAAGCGCCTGGTGGTGGCCGGTATTGGCGGCGCTATTGGCCCTGGCCTGGTTGATAACGGCGGCGTTGTACTGGCGCCTGCGCCGCGCGAAAACCGCGCAGGCACCGGAGGCAACCAGCGCAGCGCCGAATGAAGACGCCGCGTTTCGGGTGCTCGGCGCCGCCTGCCGCGGCAGCGACCCCGGCGCCGCGCGCGCGGCTTTTTTCGAGTGGGCGCGCTGTTTTTACCGCGATCCGGAAATCCGCGGCAACGACCGGCTGCGGTATCACTGCGATAATCCGACGCTGACGCGCGAGCTGCTGCAGCTGGATAATTGCCTGTTCGGGTCCCGGCCCGACAGCGCCGGCTGGAACGGCGAGAACTTGCTGGAAGCAGTGCGCCAGTTGCGGCGCGGGCCCAAGGCAAAACATGATGCGGACGCGCAGCTGCCGCCGCTGTATCCGGCGCAATAACCTGAAATAACTTCGTACTGCCCTCGCGGGATCGCCGCGCGAGGGCGGCCTCTCGCTCACGGCGTCAGTGCGCATGCCGCTTTCTATCGCGGGTTTTACGCTCCGAAACTTTTGACTCATCGCTGATCAGCCCGATCGGCGCGCCCTTCTCATCGATGCGAAACAGCGCGTTTTCCTGGGATTCTTCAGCGGGTCGCACCTTTGCCCCTCGCACGGCGCCAGCCCTCGCCGTGTATTTTTCATGGACTGAATGCCAGTCGCCGTTTGCAGAAAACAGGTATCGCGCATCAGGCGCGAATCAGGAAACGGAGAAACGAGAAACGAGAAACGAGAAAATAATTCAGCGGGCGATGACGAGAAGCCATCGGCAAAAGAGGGAAACCGCGCGCCGTCTTTTGCCGATCGATGGGATTACGCCGCGGTGTGCAAACCGCACTCGGCGTTATCGGCGACTTTGGTGGGATCGAAATAATGCTTGCAGGTCGGCAGATCGAAACGCGCCATGTAATCGAGCACGTCCTGTTCCGTCCAGTGGAACAACGGCGCAACGCGCATCACGCCGCGATTGTCCCAGGTGACGATATCCAGGGTCTTGCGGAATTCGGTTTCCTCCCGGCGAATACCGGTGAGCCAGATTTCCGGCTTGAACTGGTCGAGGGCGCGCTGGAACGGCTCCAGTTTCACCTGGCGCGTGAACTCCTGGTGCAATTCAGGATTGTCGGCGGGATGCGGAATGCCGCCCATCAGCGCGTTGCGCCGCTCCGCGCTCATCGCCGGATTGAAAACGTGGATGTTCAGATGCAGTTGTTCAATCAGTTGCTGGGCCACCTGATAGGCATCGGGCATGTTGTAACCGCTGTCGACCCAGACGATGGGCATGTCCGGTTTGACCCGGGTCACCAGATGCAGCATGGCGGCGGAATTCGGCGAGAAACTGGTCGTCGTGATCACCCGCTGGCTGCGCTCCAGAGCCCAGCGCACGATCTCCTCGGGGGAGCTATCGCGCAGAGCAGCGTTGATGGCTTGCAAATCAGGATTCATTCGTGATCTCTTCTGCGCCGGCAACGGCCGGCTGTCGTAGGCCGCACTATAGAATAAAACCCCCTTCCGTCTCAAACGCTTAAACCGCATAAGCTGATAACGGAAAACTTGAGCCGCGCGACCGCTGGCTTATTTTTCAATAACTTAGTACTGCACTATCACAGATTTCCCCAAGCGCCCGCCAAGGGCCGCGGGCCGGCGCGACGGGCCGGGAAACGATCTGTGCCGATGCTTTGAGCGCGCGAAAACAGGCATGTGCGGTAGCGGACAATGGCGGCGCCTCAGGGCACTATGCGGTCACCCACTTGCGCCGTGCGCAGGCGCTCGACGAAAGCGGCCACTTCCGGCGTGCCTTCGGCCGGCGCCCAGGCGGCGGGTTCCGCGGCGGTTTGCGGATCGTAAGGGCCGCTCTTGATTTCGAAAAACAGCGAGTCGTCGCGCAGCGGCAACCACGCATGCCAGGTATTGGCAGGAATTTCGAACGCGACGATATCGGCTTCCGGCCCGACGCTGATGCGCTGTTGCACGGCACCCTCATCGTCGAAAATCAGCACGTCGAACAAACCGCGCAGCACCACCGAACACTCCCATTTGTGCGCATGACGATGCGCCCGGAAATAGGAATCCCGCTGCGCCGCAACGAACAGGCGCTGAATCGGGTCCTCCGCCACTTCATGCAGATTATGGTGCGTGCGCCGGCGCGGGCTGGCGCCGGCGCGCTCCATCATTTCGCCGAGTGCGGCTTGCGTAATCAGTTTCATCGGTTTTTCCTTGGCGACGACGGGAGCTTCGCGCCGCGAAGCCGTCGCAGGTTCAGATCGCAAAAATTTCAGCGCTCCTCGGGATTGCTCGGGCGGCATCAAACCCGCTCCAGTTTACGGTGCGGCGGCGGAGGCGTTTCCACCACGATCTCATCGCCGGGCCTCACGTCGCCATCGACCAGCACGATGCTCATCACGCCGGCCTTGCGCACCAGATTTCCCTGGAGATCGCGGCCGAGCACCGCCTGCATCAGCCCGGGTTGAAAATGATCGAGCTGCGTGCAAGGGTTGCGCAGACCGGTGAGCTCGATCAGAGCGGTTGCGCCAAGCCGCAGGCGCGTACCGACGGGCAGGGCCAGCAGATCGACGCCGCGCGTGGTGATGTTTTCGCCCAGGTCACCGGGCGCGACAGCGAATCCCGCGACGCGCAATTCGTCGTGCAATTCGCTGTGGATCAGATGCACCTGACGCAGGTTGGGCTGGTTCGGATCCTGCGCCACGCGCGAACGGTGCCTGACGGTTTCGCCCTGGTGCGCGTCCCCGTCGACCCCCAATCCCGCCAGCAAGCGGATGCTATCCCGATTCCGCTTGCTGAAGGCATGAGTCGCGCTGCGACTCACCGCCACCACCACGCCTCTCATCACACGCCTCCCTTGCAGTTGTCCTGGCACGCGCTCTCGGCAACCCGATAACGGGACAATCAGCGCAGCAGTTCGATCACCTTGTCGACTTCGTCGTAATGCGAACTCGCGGGCACCATCAACACTTCATCGGCGCCGGCGGCACGCAGGTTTTCGAGGGCCTCGAGCACGCTGTCCGGCGTGTGGCGCGTCATGCTCGACGCCACGCCGCGGCCAATATCCTCGCCCAGGTATTTCATGTAATCGTAAACATAACCGTGCAGGTTTTCCTTGGCGTTGGGCGCCAGGGAAAACCAGAAGCTGCCGATCAGATAGGGTTTGTCGGTGCGGCCCGCCGCGCGCCAGGCTTCGCGCGCCATTTCGAAAATGGCGGCATGGCCTTCGCGGTCGCCCGCCATCGACGCGCCGTAAATGCCCTGCGCCCACTGCGCGGCGCGGGCAATGGCCTTCGGTCCCATGGCGCCGGCATAAACGGGAATATCCGCGCCCTGCGGCGATTTCGGGCCGACCTCATCCAGGCCCTCGAACAAGGTTTCTCCGCGCCACACGCGACGCATTTCCGCCACCTGCTGGTCCATGCGCTCGTGCCGCTTGGCGAACGAGGCACCCACGGCGCGGTAATCGGTTTCGCGGCCGCCAACGCCGACCGAGGCGGCGACGCGGCCGTTGGAAATCACGTCCAGCGTTGCGATTTCCTTGGCGCTGAGCACGGCGGAATGCATCGGCAGCACGTACAACGCGGAGATGATGCGCACGCGTTCGGTCACGGCCGCGCAGGCCGCCAGCATCGTGCGCATTTCATAGGTGTGGCCGGCGATGCGTTCGCCGCAGGACAGGCTGTCGAAGGGACCGTTGTCGATTTTGCGAGCCCAGGTCAGGATGCGCTCGCGATCATAATCGCGGGTCATATAGGGCATGCACATTCCGATTTTCATTACATTCTCCTCATGGATTTATTCATGGATTATTAAAAAGAAAAAGACAGGAAAAACTTATAGCGAATAGCCGCCGTCGAGCGCCACCGCGGCGCCGGTCATCGTGGCGGCATCGTCGGCCAGCAGCAACGCGATCTGGCGGGCAACTTCCTCGGCCGTTGCATAACGACCCAGGGGGGTCGCCAACGCCGCCATCGCCTCGAAGGCGGCCTCTTCGCTGCCCTCCTGCTCGACCAGTTCCCTGAAGAAAGGCACGGCGCGCCAGATCGGCGTTTTGACGCCGCCGGGCAACACGGTGTTGACGCGGATACCGTTGGCCGCGCCCTCTCGCGCCGCGACACGCGCGAGTTGCGCGACGCCGGCTTTCGAGGCGGCATAGGCCGCGGTGCCGGACTCCGCTTTCAGCGCCGCGGCGGAGGCAACGACGACAATCGCGCCGCCGCGGCCCGCATCGGCAATCAATTGCAGGCTGTTCTGCAAGGTCAGAAATGCGCCGTCGAGATTGGCGCTCATGACACGGCGCCACGCGGCCAGGGGATAATCAACGATGGCGCCGCCATCGGCGATACCGGCATTGACCACCGCATAATCGAGGCGACCGAAATCCTCCTGGATCGCCTGGCGTGTCAGCTCCCACGCAGCCTCGTCGGCGACGTCGTGGGCTCGGCACAACAAAAGTTCCGGAGACAGCGACAGGATTTGCGCGGCCAACCGCAATCCCACCTCATCCTGATCGACCAGGATGAGGCCGCCGATGCCCGCCTCGATCAGGCGCTGCGCCGTGGCGAGCCCGATGCCCGAGGCGCCGCCGGTAATCAGCGCGACCCGATCGGAGTGTTCGAATAAAGTTGCCGGCATCCTGGTCTTCTCATTATTGGGGAATCGATACAGCCACCGAGCGTGCATGGTACGCGGCCGGCCTCGAATGATCACGCTTTTGTTACCAGTCTTTTCTGTCGTCTCGCATCGTGTCCGCTCCAATTTGCCACGAACGCCGGCCGCCGATTTATCAAAAATCGACCCGATACGGTATTGCCGCCAACCCACACGGCTTTCACCGCATTCGCTTTTGATAAAAACAGCCTCGCTTTGTGGCGCATACGGCCGGAAATGTCTGCAAGCGCCGAGGTCGTGCCCGACGACGAAATTTGTATGGCAGCGGATTTTTTCATCGAGGGCTGCGCTGCGCTCAAGGGCCTCAAGGAGCCTCTGAAAAACGCAGCGAGCGCAGCTGGGGAGAATCGGCGATAGTCGCCATCGAAAAGAAAATGTGAAGCGGCAAATAGCGAAAACAATTATTCGCCAGAATGAGGGCTTACACCTGCTTGCGAACGTACACGCTAAAATTCGGAATCGGAATCCGAAACCACAGCCCGAATCTCGCCGGCATCGAAACCGCGATTTTGTAGAAAACGCATGCGCTTGGCCCGCTCATTGAAATCAGCGGCTGGCTTGCGGCCAAAACGTTCGAGCGCCAGTTTTTCCAGATTGGCTCGCCAATCAATCGAGCTCTCACGGATGACAGAGGCAATGACGGAGTCTGCAATTCCACGCTCACGCAATTCCATGCGAATACGCAGCGGTCCATATAATCGCTGTGAACGGCTGTGAAGATAGGCTTCGGCGAAGCGCTCATCGCTTTGCAGGGATTCCACTTTCAAGCGCCCCAACTCCTGCTCGACGAGCGAGGAGCCAAAACGGCGAACGAGTTTATCGAACAGTTCACGGTAGGAATGTTCGCGGCGGGCCAGCAAATCCATTGCCGCCCGCCGCACGTCGGTTGCCGAAACGGCCTCCGACACTTTGTCCGAGTAATCGGATATCACTCTTCGAATTCAACCTCGGCGGCTTTCTCGCCGGCGCCGAGGGAAGCCGGAGAGCTCAGCAGTTCACGGCGCAATTCGCCTTCGATGACCTCGCAGATATGCGGATTGTCTTCGAGGAATTTCGAGGCATTGGCCTTGCCCTGACCGATCTTGTCGCCCTTGTAGGAATACCAGGCGCCGGATTTTTCGACCATGCCCAGTTTCACGCCGAGATCGATGACCTCGCCCATCCGGTAAATGCCTTTGCCGTACAGGATCTGGAATTCGGCCTGTTTGAATGGCGGAGCCACCTTGTTCTTGACGACCTTGACGCGAGTTTCGCTGCCCACCACTTCCTCGCCTTCTTTCACCGCGCCGGTGCGACGAATGTCGAGGCGCACGGAGGCATAGAACTTGAGCGCGTTACCGCCGGTGGTGGTTTCCGGGTTGCCGAACATCACGCCGATCTTCATGCGGATCTGGTTGATGAAAATGACCAGGCAGTTGGTTTGCTTGATGGTGCCGGTCAGTTTGCGCATGGCCTGGCTGAGCAGGCGCGCCTGCAAACCGACGTGCGAATCGCCCATTTCGCCTTCGATTTCCGCCTTGGGCACCAGCGCCGCGACGGAGTCGACCACCAGCACGTCCACGGCGCCCGAGCGCACCAGCATTTCCGCCACTTCCAGAGCCTGCTCGCCGGTATCCGGCTGGGAAACGATCAGGTCGCCGATGTTGACGCCGAGTTTTTCCGCATAAATCGGATCGAGCGCATGTTCGGCATCGATGAAGGCCGCGGTGCCGCCCATTTTTTGCGCCTGGGCGATCACGGACAAGGTGAGAGTGGTCTTACCGGAGGATTCCGGCCCGTAGATTTCGATGATGCGGCCGCGCGGCAGACCGCCGATGCCGAGCGCGATATCCAGGCCCAGCGAACCGGTGGAAACACAGGGGATGGCCTGTTGCTGCTGGTCGCCCATGCGCATCACAGTGCCTTTGCCGAACTGACGTTCAATCTGCGCCAGGGCGGCGCTGAGCGCTTTCTGTTTGTTGTCGTCCATCCTCGTTTCCTCTCTGATTGCGGGCGGATTGCTGGCGCGCCGATAACCCTGTGCCGCGCCCGGTTGCCGTTCCCGGCACATCACGACGGCCGGTTTGCCTGAAAAAAGCGGCTCAACTAGACTGAGCCCAATACCTGTATGGATGAACAGTATTATTCCACAGATTGTTTTTCCTGGCTACCCCCGGCGCCGCGACGGGAAACCGGAGCGGATTCGTGGGACGCATCTAACACTGTGCCGATGGCTCGGCCCGCCGCGATTGCGTACAATCCGGCGCTGCCAAAAAGGATGGAAAACCGTGTCCGCGAACGAAAACCTGCCCGCCGCATCCCATACGCCGATGATGGCGCAGTACCTCAAGATCAAAGCCGAGCACCCCCATGAACTGCTTTTTTACCGCATGGGCGATTTCTACGAGCTGTTTTACGGCGATGCGAAAAAAGCCGCCGACCTGCTCGACATCACCCTGACCGCGCGCGGCAAATCCGCGGGCGAGCCGATCCCGATGGCCGGCGTGCCCTTCCACGCCGTCGAGGGTTATCTGGCCAAGCTGGTGCGCATGGGGCAATCGGTGGCGATCTGCGAGCAGATCGGCGATCCCGAAACCAGCAAGGGGCCGGTGGAGCGCAAGGTCGTGCGCATCGTCACGCCGGGCACGGTCAGCGACGAGGCGCTGCTCGACGAGCGCCGCGATAATCTGCTGGTGGCCCTGCACCGCCAGGATGCGCAATTCGGCTTCGCCCTGCTCGATATCGGCAGCGGGCGCTTCCAGGTATTCGAAGTGCGCGGCATCGAGGCCGTACTGGCCGAGCTGCAACGCCTGTCGCCGGCGGAACTGCTGGTGGAGGAAAGTATCGATCACCCCGACATCCTGGCGCGCAACGGCGTGCGCCGCCGCCCGCCCTGGGAGTTCGAACCGGACACCGCGTTGCGCCAGCTCACCCAGCAGTTCAACACGCACGATCTGCAAGGCTTCGGCTGCGCGCATCTTGCCGTGGCCATTCCCGCCGCCGGCTGCCTGCTGCAATACGCGCGCGAAACCCAGCGCACCGCGCTGCCGCACATCCGCTCGATCAGCCACGAGCGGCGCGAGGACAGCGTCATTCTCGACGCCGCCACGCGTCGCAATCTCGAACTCGACACCAATCTCAACGGCGGCACCGAGCACACGCTGCTCTCGGTGCTGGACAAAACCAGGACCGCGATGGGCAGCCGCCTGTTGCGGCGCTGGCTGAACCGGCCGCTCTGCAATCGCAAGATACTCGAGCAACGCCAGCATTCGATCCAGGCCCTGCTGAACGACTATCGCTTCGAAGCCGTGCGCGAGGCGCTGCGTCCCATCGGCGACATGGAGCGCATCCTCGCCCGGGTCGCGCTGCGCTCGGCGCGTCCGCGCGATCTGTCGCGCCTGTACGGCTCACTGGCCTCGCTGCCGGCCTTGCAGGTCAGCTGCAGCGCGCTGGAGGCACCGCTGGTTGCCGAGCTGTCCACGCAGATCGCCGAATTTCCCGATCTGACCGATCTGCTTGAGCGCGCCATCATCGAGAATCCACCGATGGTCATCCGCGATGGCGGCGTGATCAAGGAAGGTTTCGACGCCGAGCTCGACGAGCTGCGCAACCTCAGCACCAACGCCGGCAATTATCTGGTGGACCTGGAAACCCGCGAGCGCGAGCGCAGCGGCATCAGCACGCTCAAGGTCGGCTACAACCGCGTGCACGGTTACTACATCGAGATCAGCCAGGGCCAGTCGGCCCGCGCGCCGGCCGATTACATCCGGCGCCAGACGCTGAAAAACGCCGAACGCTACATCACGCCCGAGCTGAAGGCCTTCGAAGACAAGGCGCTGTCGGCCAAGAGCCGCGCCTTGGCACGGGAAAAGGCGCTGTACGACGACCTGCTGGAGCAACTCAACCAGCAACTGCTGCCCCTGCAGGATTCCGCCGCCGCCATCGCCGAGCTCGACGTGCTGGCCACGCTGGCGGAACGCGCCGAAACGCTCACCCTGTGCCGCCCCGAACTCGCCGAGGAGGAAGTGATCGATATCCACGGCGGACGCCATCTGGTGGTTGAGCAGGTGCTCGACGATCCGTTCATTCCCAACGACGTCCACTTCAACGGCGAACGCCGCATGCTGATCGTGACCGGTCCCAACATGGGCGGTAAATCGACCTACATGCGCCAGACCGCGCTGATCGCGCTGCTCGCCCACGTCGGCAGCTTCGTGCCGGCCAGCAGCGCCCGCATCGGCATCGTCGATCAGATTTTCACGCGTATCGGCTCCTCCGACGATCTCGCCGGCGGCCGCTCCACGTTCATGGTGGAGATGACGGAAACCGCCAATATCCTGCACAACGCCACCGCCCGCAGCCTGGTGCTGATGGACGAGATCGGCCGCGGCACCAGTACCTTCGACGGCCTGTCGCTGGCCTGGGCCGCCGCCGTGCATCTGGTCGACAAATTGCGCGCCTTCACCTTGTTCGCCACGCACTATTTTGAATTGACGCAGCTGCCCGAGGAATTTCCGCACGCCGCCAACGTGCATCTGGACGCCACGGAATACAACGACCACATCGTTTTCCTGCACACGATCCAGGAAGGTCCCGCAAGTCGCAGCTACGGCCTGCAGGTCGCGAAACTGGCCGGCATTCCCGCGCCCGTCGTCAACGCGGCGAAACGCAAGCTGGCCCAGCTCGAACAAAGCGATATGGCCGCGCCCGCCCGCGCCGCAAACGGGCCGGCGGGCGCGCCGATACAGGTCGATCTGTTCGCGAGCAATGAACCGCATCCGGCCATCGAACGCCTGCGCGAACTCGATCCCGACGCGTTGAGCGCGCGCCAGGCGCTGGAACTGCTGTACGAATTGCGCACGCTGGCCGAGTGAGACGCGGACCACAAGGGTCTACATTCCGAGGTCAAAGTGCTAAACTGCGCGCATTCATCGCTAATCGCATTGCGCCCAATACCTAGCTAGAGGTTTGCAGAAATGACTTTTGTAGTAGGAGAGAATTGCATCAAGTGCAAACACACGGACTGTGTGGAAGTCTGCCCGGTTGACTGCTTTTACGAAGGCCCGAACTTCCTCGTCATCCACCCCGACGAATGCATTGATTGCGCTCTGTGCGAACCGGAATGCCCGGTCGACGCGATTTACTCCGAAGACGAGTTGCCGGAAGACCAGCAGCAGTTCCTGGCGCTGAACGCGGAACTGGCGCAAGTCTGGCCGAATCTCACCGAGAAAAAAGACAGCCCGCCGGATGCAGACGAGTGGGATGGCAAGCCGAACAAAATCAAACTGCTGGAACGCTGATTTCCGCGAGGCATCGGTGATCGAAAATCACCGATGCCCTCCTCTCGCCTTAAAACTCCCTCTCCTCATCCGAATCGCTGTTTGATCGCCGCGCCGGTCGCGAGTAGATAATCCTGCTTTTGCGCCAGTGACGGGTTGGGCACGCCCATCGAAAACGGGAAAGTCCAATTGACGATATCGGTGACACCCGCCTTTCGCATGCGCTCCATGTCCGCATCCGAATACGTGCCCCAGGACTGGATCGTCATGATCGAAAACGGCAAATGGTCGCGCCCATACTCCTTGCGCAACTCTTGCAGGCGATCAATCAGCGGCAAACTTTCTTCCAGCGTTTCACCCGTGCCCATCCAGCCATCGCCGAGGCGCGCCGCCCGGCGCAGCGCGATTTCCGTCTTGCCGCCGATCCAGATCGGAATGGGCTGCGGCGGCGCCGGCAACATCACCACCTGCTTGCACTGGAAATGCTCGCCCTCGAAATCCACCGGACCGCCCTGCCACAAGGCGCGCATCAGCGCGATCGCCTCGTCGTAACGCCGCGCGCGGGTTGAGAAGTTGATGTCAAACGCCTCGAACTCCTCGCGCATCCAACCCGCGCCGCTGCCCAGCACAACGCGGTTATTGGAAAGGTGCGCGAGATTTCCCAGCGCCTTCGCCACATAGAAAGGATTGTGCATCGGCAGCACGTGCACGGCACTCGCGAACAGCAGGCGCTCGGTAACGGCGGCCATCGCGGCGAAAGACGTCCACAACTCCGCCCACATGCAATCGTGTTCGAAAGCCGGCGCATCCGGCGGACTGTAGGGATGCTTGGAGCGCATTTGCAGCGGATAAAAAATATGCTCCGCGAGCGTGAGGCCATCGAAACCGCCGCTGGCCTCGGCGGCCTTCGCCAAGGCGATGCATTCGTTGGGATGCCCGTAGGAAATACATTGCCAGAAACGCATTGGAATCACTCCATTATTGAATTGCAATTATCGGAACGGATGGCCGTTATCGAACGTATGCAGCGCAGTCTAGCAATGTGCATCCGCGCTCTATTCGTCTGATTGCATGAGAACTGCAACTCCATTTTCATGGCGCATCAGGCGCCTTCCGGAAAACTTCAGAAATCTCACTCAACAATTTGTTTTTTTGTATTCGGAGAAGAAGCCGGGCACCAGGCCGTAAAAAAAGAATTTCTCCGGCGGATTGGACAGCGCGCCTATCGGAACCCGACATAAAACCGGAAAACAAAAAGGGCCCCGGCGGGGCCCTTTGCATTCGGCGTTATCTCACTCTTCGCGCGAGTGGAAATCCACCACGACTTCCTTGCGTTGTTTCCAGCGCTCGCCGACATCGGCCAGATCCAGATAGAACTGGTTGTACCACTGGCGCAGCAGGTTCACGGGGCCGTCGCCGTCGCACATCAGCGGGTTGTCGATGCGGGTCTTCGTTTTCCAGATCGCCACGTCCTGGTAGAACGCTTCGCGGTTTTTCTCGACGTAACCCTGCACCATCGCCTGATTCTGCTCTTC
>Ga0153956_1000608_pt1 | contig 38591 bp, 38 predicted proteins | sample TSFL040MetaG_FD_104704 | JGI IMG/M metagenome (GOLD analysis project Ga0153956, IMG submission 104704) | Attine ant fungus gardens microbial communities from Florida, USA - TSFL040 MetaG | ecosystem: Host-associated > Fungi > Mycelium > Unclassified | place: USA: Florida, Wekiwa Springs... | reverse complement strand
GCGATGCCGATGCGGCGCAGCTCGTTGACCGAGTGCTGCGTCGGCTTGGTCTTGAGCTCACCCGCGTGGCCGATGAACGGCACCAGCGTGAGGTGGATGAACATCACGTTGCGGCGGCCGACGTCCACGGGGAACTGGCGGATCGCCTCCAGGAACGGCAGCGACTCGATGTCGCCCACCGTGCCACCGATCTCGGTGATCACGACGTCGACGTCCTGCGTCTCGCCGATCAGCCGGATCCGGTGCTTGATCTCGTCGGTGATGTGCGGGACGACCTGGACGGTGCCGCCGAGGTAGTCGCCGCGGCGCTCCTTGCGGATCACCGAGTTGTAGACCGCGCCGGCCGTGACGTTCGAGGCCCGCGACGTGTTCGCGTCGGTGAAGCGCTCGTAGTGGCCGAGGTCGAGGTCGGTCTCGGCGCCGTCCTCGGTGACGAAGACCTCGCCGTGCTGGAACGGCGACATCGTGCCGGGGTCGACGTTGATGTACGGGTCGAACTTCTGCAGCGCGACCTTCAGGCCGCGCGAGACGAGCAGGCGGCCGATCGAGGCGGCGGCGATGCCCTTGCCGAGAGAGGAGACCACTCCCCCGGTGACGAAGATGTATCGGGTACGAGGCCTGGGCTCGGGCATACGGCGTTCTCCTTGAGGTCTCGTCCAGTCTAGTGACGACCGCGGCGGCCTCATGCGGCCTTCAGCAGCTCCTTGGCATGCCGGCGGGCCGCCGCGTCCTCGCGGTCGGCGCCGAGCATGCGGACCAGCTCGCCGACCAGCTCGGCGCGGGCCAGCTGGGTGACGGTCGTCCGGGCGGTCCCGCCGGACGTGTCCTTGACGATCGTGAAGTGCCGCTCCGCCAGCGAGGCGATCTGCGGCAGGTGGGTGATGCAGATGACCTGGCGGCCGCGAGCCAGCGCGCGCAGCTGCTCGCCGACGGCGCGCGCCGTCTGCCCGCCGATGCCGGCGTCGACCTCGTCGAAGACGAGCGTCGCCGGCCCGGCCTCGGCCGCCGCGCCCATCAGCGCCAGCATCACGCGCGAGAGCTCGCCGCCGGACGCGGTCTCGCGCAGCGGACCGGCTGGCACGCCGGGGTTCGGCGCGATCAGGAACTCGACGTCGTCGCCGCCCGACGGGCCGATCGCCTCGCGCGGCGCCAGCGCCGCCGTGAACTCGGCGCCGTCCATCGCGAGCGCCGCCAGCCGCTCGCGCACGGCGCCGGCGAGCGCGGCCGCGGCGGCCTCGCGGGCGCCGTGCAGCGCGTCGGCGACCGCCTGCAGGCGATCGCGCGCGACGGCCAGCTCGCCCTCGGCCGCCGCGATCGCCTCGTCGGCGCCGGTCAGCTCGTCGCGCCGCACGCGGCAGCGCTCGGCGTGCGCGAGCACCGCCGCGATCGTGCCGCCGTGCTTGCGCTTGAGCCGGTCGAGCAGCGCCAGGCGCTCCTCGACCTCGTCGAGCCGGCCGACCGGCGCGTCGATCTCGGTGCCGTAGGCGCGCAGGTCGTGCGCCAGGTCGTCGGCCTCGAGCGCCAGCGCGCGCACGCGCGCCGTCAGCTCGTCGAGCGCCTGATCGAGCCCGGAGACCGCCTCCAGCGCCTGCGCCGCGCCGGCCAGCGCGACCGCCGCGCCGGCGTCCTCCTCGCCGGCGAGCGCACCGACGCCGACGGCCGCCGCCGAGCGCAGCGACTCGACGTGCCGCAGCCGCGCCCGCTCGGCCTCGAGCGAGCGCTCCTCGTCCTCGCTCGGCTCGGCGCGGTCGATCTCCGCCAGCTCCCACTCGAGCAGGTCCAGCTCGCGGTCGCGTGCGCCGGCGCGCTCGCGCAGCTCGTCCAGCCGCCGCTCGAGCGCGCGCAGCGCCGCGTGCTCGCCGCGGCAGGCGGCGCGCCGCTCGGCCTGCGCCGGCCCGGCGAAGCCGTCGAGGATCTCCAGCTGCGCCGATGCCAGCATCAGCTTGCGGTGCTCGTGCTGCCCGTAGAACGAGAGCAGCGCGGCGCCGGCGTCGCGCAGGTCCGCCGCCGTCGCGCTGCGGCCGCCGAGGTAGGCGCGCGTGCGCCCCTCGGCGCTGACGCGGCGCGCCAGCACGAGCTCCTCGGCGTCGGCCGCGAGCCGGTCGCCGAGCGCCTCGCGCAGGCCGTCCGGCAGTGCGAAGACGCCCTCGACGTAGGCCTCGGCGGCGCCGGGCCTGACGATGCCCGAGCGCGGCCGGCCGCCGAGCAGCAGGTCGAGCGCGTGCGCCAGCACGGTCTTGCCGGCGCCGGTCTCGCCCGTGAGGACGTTCAGCCCCTCGCCGAGGCACAGCTCGGCGCGCTCGATCAGCAGCAGGTTCTCGACGCGAAGCTCGTGGAGCACGCCCTGGGGTCTACCAGCGGCCCCCGACGGATCGGCCGGCGCCGCCGCCCGCTCGCGGAAGATCGGCACACGGGCGGCGCACTCTCGTGACGATCAGCGCGCAAGCCGGCCGAAGCGCTCGCGCAGCCGGTGGTAGAACGACGCGCCGCGCCGCTGGGCCAGCGTCGCGTGCGTCAGCCCGAAGGTCACGTTGACGTCCTCCCCCGGCGGCAGCTCGACGGTCGGCCGGCCGTCCACGTGCACCTCGACCGCCTCCTCGCGCGAGGCGTTGTTGATCGTCAGCTCGTCGGTCGGCGCGCAGACCAGCGCGCGCGCCGTCAGCGAGTGCGGCGCGATGAACGAGACGACGTAGCCGGCGACGCCCCAGGCCAGCACCGGGCCGCCGTTGGCGAGGTTGTAGCCGGTCGACCCCTGCGGCGTCGAGACGACGAGGCCGTCGCAGCGGACGCGGCCGATCTCCTCGCCCGCGAGCCCGTAGGCGAGGTCGGCGACGCGGTTGCCGGCCTTGCGATGGACCGAGATGTCGTTCAGCGCGCTCCAGGTCTCCGCCGGCCGGCCGACCGAGATCGCCGGCAGCTCGATCGTGTCGAACTGGCGCCGGAACGCGTGGTCGAACTCCTCGCCGAGCCCGTTCGGGTCGACGGTCGCGAGGAAGCCGACCTCGCCGTAGTTGACGCCGAAGACCGGCACGCCGGTCCCGGCGTAGCGGCGCAGCGCGGTCAGGATCGTGCCGTCGCCGCCGAGCGCGAAGCAGAGGTCGACGTCGAGCCGCAGGTCCGGCGCGATCGTCAGCCCCGGCCCGATCTCGAGCCCGTGCTTGGCGGCCTCCTCCTCGCTGACGCAGAGCGTCGAGCGCGCGCGCCGCGCCGCCTCGACGAGCGCGCGCACGGCGGCGCTGGTCTCGGCCGTGCGCCGATGCGTGAGGACGCTGGCGCGGATCACCATGTGGTCAGCTCGCCGGCCTCGCCGGCGCGCGCTCCCTCCGCGAGCCGGAGGAACGTCTCGCGGTTGCCCGACGGGCCGGGCAGCGAGGACGGCGCGGCGCCGAGCACCGCGGCGCCGAGCGTCCGCGCCGCGGCGGCGACGCCGAGCACCGCCTCGCGCCGCAGCTCAGGGTCGCGCACGACGCCGCCCTTGCCGATCCGCTCGCGTCCGACCTCGAACTGCGGCTTGACCATCGCCAGGCAGTCGAAGCGGTCGGCGGCGCAGGCGAGCACGGCCGGCAGCACCTTCGTCAGCGAGATGAAGGAGACGTCGATCACGATCAGCCAGGGCGCGTACGGGAGCTGGGACGGCTCAACCGCGCGGGCGTTGACGCGCTCGATCACGGTCACGCGCGCGTCCTCGCGCAGGCGGTAGTCGAGCTCGCCGTAGGCGACGTCGAGCGCGACGACGTGCTCGGCGCCGCGCTGCAGCAGGCAGTCCGTGAAGCCGCCGGTCGAGGCGCCGACGTCGAGCGCGCGGGCGCCGCGCACGTCGAGGCCGAGCGCGTCGAGCGCGTTCGCCAGCTTGACGCCGCCGCGCGAGACGTACGGCGGCGGCGCGTCGACCGCGAGCTCGACCTCGGCGTCGACGAGCTGGCTCGGCTTCTCGGCGCGGCGCCGGCCGGCGCCGACGTGCACCGAGCCGGCCAGCACGGCCGCGGCGGCACGCGAGCGGGACTCGAACAGCCCGCGTTCCGCGAGCAGGGAGTCCAGGCGCACGCGCGGCACCCGCGGAACGGTAGCGGGAGGCCGGCGCGCGCGCCGTGCCGGTCAGGAGGGCTTCAGCGTCACCTTCGCCTTCGCGCGGTAGGTCGCGCCGGTCGCCGGCTTGACAGTGATCGCGAGGCCGAGCTTGAGCGTGTGCCTGCGCCGCAGCGTCGTGCGCGCGTGCGGGCTCAGCGCGACCGCGAACGACGCGCGGCCGGAGCTGGCCAGGCGCTTGCGGTAGCGGCCGACGCGCTTGCCGTCGAGCGTGGCCTGGACCGTCAGCGTCGAGCCGGCGCGGGCGACGATCAGCGAGCCGCGGACCCGCGTGCCCTTCTGGCGGCGCGCGATGCGCGGCGAGCGGGCGGCCGTGCTGCGCGGCGTCGAGGTCGAGACCGGCGCGCTCGGCGCCGCCCCGCCGCCCGGCGCCGGCGCGCCGCTGCCGCCGCCTGGAGCGGCGCCGCCGCCGGAGCCCGAGCCCGAGCCGCCGCCGTCACCGCCGCCGGGGGTCGGCGTCGCCGTCGGCGTCGGGCGCGGACTCGCGCTGGCCGTCGGCGTTGGCGTCGGCGTGGCGCTCGCCCGGTCGACGACGACCGTGCCGGTCATGAACGCGTGCTGGGCGCAGAAGAGCGTGTAGGTGCCGGGCTTGTCGAAGCGGCAGCTGCCGGACCAGCCCGCCGCGGCGGGGGCCTTGGGAAGCCCGGAGCACGAGGTCGGCTGCGCGGCGTCGAAGACGACGTCGTGGACGGCCTGGCCCGTCGGATAGGAGAACGAGACCGAGCCGCCGGCGGCGATCGTGGTCGTCGTGCTGCCGCTCGCGCCGTCGGTGAACGCGAAGTCGGAGGTCACGACGCTGCCGGTCGGCGGCGCGTCGGCGGTGGCCGAGCCGAGCGCCAGCGCCGGCGAGAGCGCGGCCGCCGCGGCGCCGAGCGTCAGCAGCGGCGTCAGCCCGCGGGGTCGGGTCATGTGGCGTCCTTGGATGCGTGCATCGTCGGACGTCGGTACGCAGGCGCCCGCGGGCTGGTTCGGGCGCCGCGAACGCGCCGGCGCCAGCGTGTCGGGGGTCAGCCGCGGGCGGGCCCGCCGCGGCCCGTGTGGGCCGCGGCGGTTCCGCTCGAGATCACGGCTGCGTGGTCGACAGCGTGAACGTCAGGGTCTTCGCGTAGCCGCCCGTGCGGAGCGGCTCGTTCGCGGCGATCGGCTGCTGGAAGCCGATCGTGACCGCGTCGTTGGCGACCGGCCCGCTGTAGCTGAGCAGCGTCAGCGGGCTGGCGCCGACCGCGGCGAAGGCGCCCGCCGGCGTCTTGACGTCGCTCGCGTTGGCCCGCAGCGGCTGCGCCAGCGAGAACGTCCCGTTGACCAGATGGCCCGGGGCGGTGGCGTCGGGATCGGCGACGCTGAGCGCCGCGTCGCCCGCCGTGCTGGCGACCGTCGCGGTCGTGCTCGACGTGTACGTCGTGGCGACGCCCGGGACCAGCGTCCCGAAGTCGACGCTGCCGGCGATCGACAGCCGCAGCGTGCTGGCGACCGAGCCCGAGACCGTGCCCGTGGCGCTGCTGCCGCCCGGGGGCGGCGTCGGGGACGGCGTGGGCGTCGCGGTCGGCGTGGCCGTCGGGGTCGCCGTGGGCGTCGGCGTCGCCGTCGGGGTGGGCGTCGGCGTGGGCGTCGGCGTCGGTGTCGCCGTCGGGGTGGGCGTCGGCGTGGGCGTCGGCGTCGGGGTGGGCGTCGGCGTGGCCGTCGGCGTCGGCGTCGGCGTCGCCGTCGGGGTCGGGGTGGGCGTCGGCGTGGCCGTCGGGGTCGGCGTCGGGGTCGGCGTGGGCGTGGCCGTCGGGGTCGCCGTGGGCGTGGCCGTCGGCGTCGGGGTTGGTGTCGGTGTCGGCGTGGGCGTCGGGGTCGCCGTGGGCGTGGCCGTCGGCGTCGGTGTCGGCGTCGGCGTCGGCGTCGCGGCGTCCTCGACCACGATCGTGCCCGTCATGAACGCGTGCAGGTCGCACATGTACGAGTACGTCCCGGGCGTGGTGAACGTGCACGAGCCGGACCAGTCCGACCCCGTCGGCGACGGCGGCAGGCGCGGCACCGACGTGCCGTCCTGCTGGCACGAGATCGGCTGGCCGACGCCGAAGTCGACGTTGTGCGCGCTGCCGCCGTCGACGTAGCTGAAGCTGACCGTGCCGCCCTTCGCGATCGTCGTCGTGCTGTCGCCAGTCTGCGCGTCCTGGAAGCCGAAGTCGACGACGTCGACCGCCGCGCTGTCGGGCGGCGCCGCGAACGCGACTGCGGGAGCTCGCGGCGCGGACGCTCCCCCCTCCCCGTACGCCATCGCCGGGACCACGACAGCCGCCGTCACGGCGCACGCGACCCACGGCAGGTATCTCGACCTTCGTCCCACCGAATCCCCCTCTGCAGTGTGAGAACCGCTCTTCGCAGCGGGGTACGCACGTGCTCAGGCGCGCGTTCGACGCCCTTCACAGCTCGGCAAAGAGGACTCAGGCTCAGGCGAGGCTGCCGCGGCGGTCCAGCACCGCCGCCTCCACGCGAGCGGCGATCCGCTCGGCGGTGAAGCCGACCTCCTCGTGCAGGAGCGCCGGCGCGCCATGCGTGACGTAGCGATCGGGCAGTCCGACGCGCATGATCCGCGGCGTCGCCGCGCCGTCCTCGGACAGCAGCTCCCAGACGCCGCTGCCGAAGCCGCCGGCCAGCACGCCCTCCTCGACGGTCACCAGCAGCTCGTGGTCGGCGGCGAGCTGGCTCAGCAGCGGCGCGTCGAGCGGCTTGGCGAAGCGCGCGTCCGCGACCGTCACGTCGATGCCCCGCTCGGCCAGCAGGTCGGCGGCGCCGAGCGCCCTGCCGACGCCGCTGCCGTAGCCGACCAGCGCGACCCGCTCTCCGACGCGCAGCACCTCGCCGGTGCCGACCGCCAGCAGCTCGGGCTCGGCCGGCAGCGGCACGCCCTCGGCCGCACCGCGCGGATAGCGCAGCGCCGCCGGGCCGCCGAGCGCCAACGCCGTGTGCAGCATGTGCACCAGCATCGCCTCGTCGCGCGGCGCCATCAGCGTGATGTTCGGCAGCGGCCGCAGGTAGGCGATGTCGAAGGCGCCGTGGTGCGTCGGCCCGTCGTCGCCGACCAGCCCGGCGCGGTCCATCGCGAACGTCACCGGCAGCTCCTGCAGGCAGACGTCGTGGACGATCTGGTCGAAGGCGCGCTGCAGGAAGGTCGAGTAGATCGCCGCGACCGGCCGCATGCCCGAGAGCGCCATGCCGGCGGCGAAGAGGATCGCCTGCTGCTCGGCGATGCCGACGTCGAAGTAGTGCTCGGGCTTGGCCTTCTGCAGGATCGAGAGCCCCGTGCCGGAGTTCATCGCGGCCGTGATGCCGACCACGCGCGGGTCGCGCTCGACCTCGCGCACGATCGCCTCGCCGAAGACCTGCGTGTACTGCGGCGGCGCCGGCGCGGCCTTGGCGGCGGGAGCGGGGCGGCGCTTGGCGATCGACTTCGGCTTCGCCGCGTGCCACTTCTCCATCCCCTCCAGGCCGCCGTCCTCGGCCGGCGCGAAGCCCTTGCCCTTGACCGTGGCGCAGTGGATCACGACCGGGCGCTCGGCCTCGAAGGCCGCGTTCAGCGCGCGCCGCAGCGTGCGCACGTCGTGCCCGTCGATCACGCCCATGTAAGCCCAGTCGAGCTCCTCCCACCAGAGGCCGGGAGCCCAGAACGCCTTGACCGACTCCTTCAGCCGCGGGCCGAGGCGCTCGAACGTCGCGCCGATCCCCGCCGGCAGCTTGGTCAGCTTCTCCTCGACGCCCTCGCGCGCCACCCACAGCCCCGGGTCCAGCCGGACGCGGTTCAGGTAGCGCGACAGCGCGCCGACGTTCGGCGAGATCGACATGCCGTTGTCGTTGAGGATCACGACGATCGGCGTGCCCATGCCGCCGGCCTGCGAGACCGCCTCGAAGGCGACGCCGCCGGTCATCGCGCCGTCGCCGATCACGGCGACGACCTTGCCGTCCTCGGCACCGCCGCGCTGCATCGCCTCCTTGATGCCGACGGCGTAGCCGATCGACGTCGAGGCGTGGCCGGCGCCCATGACGTCGTGCTCGGACTCCGGAATCGAGCAGAACGGCGCCAGCCCGCCGTACTTGCGGATCGTGCCGATCGCGTCGCGGCGGCCGGTGAGGATCTTGTGCGGGTAGGCCTGGTGGCCGACGTCCCAGAGCACCTTGTCGCGCGGCGAGTCGATCACCGAGTGGACCGCGACCGCGATCTCGCAGGCGCCGAGGTTGGCGCCGAAGTGGCCGCCGATCTCGCCGACGGTGTCGATCAGCAGCTCGCGCACCTCCTGGGCGACCTGCTGCAGCTGGTCGTCGCTGAGTCCGTGGAGGTCCTGGGGACGGTCGATGCCGGCGAGCAATGAGGTCATGACGAGCGGATGAAGACGAAGTCGGTGATCTGCGCGAGCTCGGCGGCCACGCCGTCGGGCGCGGCGCGGTCGAGCGCCGCGCGGGCGTTGTCGTGCGACTGCCGTGCGAGCTCGCGCGCCTGCTCGAGCCCGTAGCGGCTCACGTAGGTGAGCTTGCCGTGGCGCTCGTCGCTGCCCTGCGGCTTGCCGAGCGCGACGTCAGTGCCCGTCACGTCGAGGATGTCGTCGACGATCTGGAACAAGACCCCGAGCTCGCTGGCAAACGCACGGAATTCATGAAGTCTAGTCGAGCTGTCGGCGTCGTCCTCCAGCAGCAGCACGCACTCGACCGAGGCGCCGATCAGCCGGCCGGTCTTGAGCTCGTGCAGGCGGCGCAGGTCCGCGCGCTGCCGGTGCACGAGATCCTTGACGTCGATGTACTGCCCGCCGACCATGCCGTTGACGCCGCTGGCCGCCGCCAGCTCGCCGACCGCGCGCAGGATCCGGCGCGCGTCGCCGCGCTGCTCGGCGATCACCAGCCGGAAGGCCTCCGCGTAGAGCGCGTCGCCGGCGAGGATCGCCACGTCCTCGCCGTAGCGCACGTGGCAGGTCGGACGGCCGCGGCGCAGCTCGTCGTCGTCCATCGCCGGCAGGTCGTCGTGGATCAGCGAGTAGGTGTGGATCAGCTCCAGCGCCGCGGCGAGCGGCAGCAGCTCGGCCGTCTCGCGGCCGATCGCCTTCGCCGTCGCCAGCGCCAGCACCGGCCGGATCCGCTTGCCGCCGGCCAGCAGCGAGTAGCGCATCGCCTCCTCGAGCCCGTCGGTCGCCGGCTCCCACGAGAAGCGCAACGTGGCCAGGTAGGCCTCGATCTCGTCGCGCAGGTGCTCCGGGTAGCTCACGAGCCCAGCGCCAGCTGCCCTGCGGGTGCGGGGCCGCCGTCGGACGCGCGCAGCTGACGGTCCAGCTCGGCTCCGGCTTCGGCGGCGACGCGCGCGCACTCGTCGACGAGCGCCGCGGCACGGTCGGCTGGCAGCTCGCCCGCGCGCAAGGTCGCGGCGGCGTGCTCGAGGCGCTCGATCAGGCGCTCAAGGGACTCCGGCGGCATCGATCCTCGATTCTGGCAGCGCCGCTAGACGGTGCCGGCCGCGCGCAGCTCGCGCAGGACCGCGCCGAGGATGCCGTTGACGAAGCCCGGCGCCTCGGCGCCGCAGAAGGCCTTGGCCGTCTCGACCGCCTCGTCGATCGCGCCCTCCGGCGGGATCGGCTTCTCGCCCTCCAGCAGCTGCGGATGCAGCATCTCCAGCAGCGCGCTGCGCAGGATCGCGCGCTCCAGCGGCGCGATCCGGTCGATCGTCCAGTTGCGCGCGTGCCGCTCGATGCTCACGTCCAGCTCGCCCGCGTAGTCGGCGGTCGCGTGCGCGAGCGCGCGGGTGAACGATCCGGCGTCCCGCTCGAACAGCTCGTCGAGCGGGCGGCCGGTGAGATCGTGCTGGTAGAGGGCGAAGACGGCGCCGCGGCGCTGCTCGGATCTGCGCATCGGCGCGGGAGGCTAGCTCAGCGATCGGCCGCCATCGCAGGGGGCGCGCTAGGCGCGCGACATGTAGGCGCCGTTGCGCGTGTCGACCTTGATGCGGTCGCCGATGTTGATGAACAGCGGCACGTTGACGGTCGCGCCGGTCTCCAGCGTCGCCGGCTTGCTGCCGCCGCCGGACGCGGTGTCGCCGCGCACCCCGGGCTCGGTGTGCGTGACCTCGAGCTCCGCGCTGGCGCCGAGCTGCACGTCCGCCGGCTCGCCGTCGATGTAGAGCATGTCGACGCTCTCGTTCGGCTTGACCCACTTCAGCGGCTCGGCGACGCTCGGCTCCGGCAGCGCGATCTGCTCGTAGGACTCCTCGTCCATGAAGTGCGCCTCGCTGCCGTCGGCGTAGAGGAACTGCATCTTGCGCGCCTCGGTGTGCACCGGCCGGAACTTCTCGCCGGCGCGGAACGTCCGGTCGATCACCGCTCCGTCGCTGGCGCGGCGCAGCTTCGTGCGCACGAACGCGCCGCCCTTGCCGGGCTTGACGTGCTGGAACTCGAGGATCTTGAAGACGGTGCCCTCGACCTCGATGTGATTGCCGTTCTTGAACTGGTTGGTGCTGATCAAGATTTCCTCACCAAATAATGTTCGCCGCTGATTCAAAGAGGCCAATCACGCGACGTCCCCTCCGCAGTGCCGCTCGACCTCCAGACAGCATAGGTCCTGCGAGCACGCTCACCCGGCGCCGACATCCGGCGTACCCTTGCCCCGTGCCCGCCACCTGCCGCTCGTTGCGAATCGAGAATTACCGGAGCTTCGAGACGGCGAGGCTCGACATCGGGCGTCTCACTGCGGCTATCAGGTCAAGCATGAGGTCCTGAGTCGCGACGATCGCTGGCTTGAGCCCATCTTCCAAGTCTCCAACGGATCGATCACGAACGCGCCTCCGGGGATCGCGCCGCCGGTCGACTCAGAGCGCCTGCTTCTCCCTCTCGTCGCGTCGCACGACGACATAGCCCCCGCATTCGACTTCCTGACGGGCATGCAGGCGTGCGCGATCTCGACCGACCGTCTGCGCGAGTATCAGGACCCCGACTCGGGGGATCGCCTCGAGCCCGACGGCAGAAACGCCGCCTATGTGCTGGCGCAGATCGGAGCCGACGAGATGGCGGATCTGGTCGAGGTCCTGAGCAAGGTCGTTCCGGGCGTGACCGGCGTCCGGTCTACACGGCGGGGAACGAAACGGACGATCCTGTTCGAGAAGCTCGTGCACGGCGACCGCAAGATCGAGTTCGAAGCGCTCCAGATGTCCGAGGGCACGCTTCGTCTGTTCGGAGTGCTCGTGGCGCTGTTCCAGCCACAGCGCCCCAGCGTCCTGACGATCGAGGAGCCGGAAGCAGGGCTGCATTTCGCCGCGGCACAGGCGATGGTCGAAACGTTCCAAGACGTGTCGGACGATGTCCAGCTGGTCTTTACGACCCATGACCCCGACCTCATCGACGTCACGGACGCGCACGACGTGCGCGTCGTCAGGGAGGTCGACGGCGCCTCGGTCGTGGCGGCACTCGCCCCGCACACGCTGCGGACGATCCACGAGGAGCTCATCGCCCCTGGCGAATTGCTTCGCCGCGGCGCCCTCTACGCGCAGGACCAACCCGTCGCTGCGGCGTCGTGACACGGCTCATCGCGCAGGTCGTCGAAGGCTTCGGCGAAGTCGAGCCGGTGCCGCAGATCGTCTCTCGACGTCTGGCCGCCGGCGCGGTCGGAGGCCAGACGGGAGAAGCTGTCTAGCTGACATATCCGCCCATCAACGCGCGGGGCCGCGGCAATCTCGTCGCCGACGGCGGCATCGAAGCCAACACGGCGAGTGACGAATTCGCCACGCTCAGTCTCGGCGCGCGAGCCGATCCTCAGCCGCCGCGGCGTCGGCCAGCGCCCGATCGAGCGTGAGCAGGGGCGCGTCGAGCCGGCGTGCGAGCGCGAGGTAGGCGGCGTCGTAGGCGGTCAGCGTCGCTCGCAGCTCCCAGATCGTGTCGGCGAGCTCGAGCACCGGATAGCGGATCGCTCGCAGGTCGGCCAGCGCTCGCCGTGCCTCGGCGGCGCGGCGGTCGCCGAGCTCGCCGCGGAGCGCATAGCGACGCAGGACCGAGAGCAGCTCGACGTGGAAGTGCTCCGGGACGTGGACCGCCGCCTCCCCCGCCAGCGCCGCGCGCATCCGATCGGCTCGCGGACGCGCGAGCAGGATCTCGGCGACCGCGCTGGCGTCGCAGACGATCACGCGGCCGAGCGGCGGCGCTCGGCGCGCAGCGCGTCGGCGGGAGCCTCGGCGACGTCGACCGGAGCCCAGCTCTCGCTGCGGTCGAGCCACTCGCGCAGCGTCGGCCGCACCGCGAGCTCGCGCAGCTCCTCGAGCAGGTAGTCCGAGAGCGTCATCCCGGCGTCGGCCGCGCGCGCCTTCAGCTGGCGGTGCAGGTCCTCCGGGACGTTGCGGATCTGGATCATCGATCCCACGCGACGACCGTAGCATGCGAATCGCATGCGCAGAGGTCGACACGCCGCCGACGGCCGCTCCTCCCGCAGGCGCCGTAGGCTGCGGGCATGGAACGCGATCAGCTGCGGGCGCTGCAGGCGCCGTTGAAGGAGAGCTACCGCGAGGATCCGGAGGCGGCGCTCGTGACGCTGTCGGCGACGGGCACGCTCGGCGAGGGCATCTCCTGCTCGGTCCAGACCGGCCGGGCGCTGGCCGAGGCGGGGCTGCACCCGGCGACCGGCGGCGACGGCTCGCTGCTCTGCTCGGGCGACATGCTGCTCGAGGCGCTGGCGGCCTGCGCCGGCGTGACGCTGCGCGCCGTCTCGACCTCGCTCGGGATCGGCGTCGCCGGCGGCAGCGTCCGCGCCGAGGGCGACCTCGACTTCCGCGGCACGCTGGCGGTCGACCGCGACGCGCCGGTCGGCTTCCGCGCGATCCGGCTCGCGTTCGAGCTCGAGAGCGACGCCGACGACGAGCAGCTGGCGACGCTGCTCAAGCTGACGGAGCGCTACTGCGTCGTGCTGCAGACGATCGCCGGCAAGCCGGAGCTCGACGTCTCGCTGGCGACCGTCTAGTCGACGATCGCGAGCTGCTTGTCGGCGTGCGACAGCAGCTCGTGGCCGTCGGCGGTGACGACGACGAGGTCCTCGATGCGGACGCCGCCGCGGCCGGGCAGGTAGACGCCCGGCTCGACGGTCACGACGTGGCCGGCGACCAGCGGCTCGTCGCCCGAGCGCGCCAGCCGCGGCGCCTCGTGGCCCGCCAGCCCGACGCCGTGGCCGAGCCCGTGGCCGAAGTGCTCGCCGTGCCCGGCGGCGGCGATGATCTCGCGCGCGACAGCGTCGACGTCGCGGCCGAGCGGGCCGGGCGCGACCGCGGCGAGCGCCGCCTCCTGCGCGCGCAGGACGAGCGCGTAGGCCGCCGCCAGGTCCTCCGGCGGCGCGCCGGTCGCGTAGCTGCGCGTGCAGTCCGAGCAGTAGCCGTCCAGGCGCGCGCCGATGTCGATCGTGACGAGCGTGTCGCGCTCGATCGCCACGTCGCGCGGCTGCGCGTGCGGCAGCGCGCCGTGCGGGCCGGAGGCGACGATCGAGGGGAAGCTCGCGCCGGAGGCGCCGAGCCGGCGCATGTCGTGCTCGAGCTCGACGGCGACGTCGCGCTCGCGGCGGCCGACCAGGCCGCGCTCGAGCACGCGGCCGTAGACCTCGTCGACGAGCGCCGCCGCGGCGCGGATGCGCTCGATCTCCCCCGGCTCCTTGACGGCGCGCTCGGCCGCGACGAGGCCGCTGACGGCGACCAGCTCGACGCGCCCGCGCAGCAGCTCGGCGAGCCGCGCACGCGCCCGCACTGACAGCTGCGCGTCGTCGAAGCCGAGCCGCGCGCCGCCCTCCGGCCAGCCGCCGGCGAGCGTCTCGTAGAGCGAGCCGGCGGCGCGCTCGCGCGCGAAGTCGACGACCTCGGCGCGCGCCTGCTCGACGTAGCGGAAGTCGGTGACGAAGCGGCGCACGTCCGGCCCGACGACGGCGAGGCCGTTCGAGCCGCTGAAGCCCGTCAGGTAGCGCAGGTCGATCGGATCGGCGACCAGCAGCGCGTCGACGCCGGCGGCCGCCAGCCGCGCGCTGACGCGGTCGGCGCGGCTCGCGCTCGCGCTCACGCCAGCTCCTCGCGCAGCCGTGCGAGCGCGACGCGGTAGCCGTCGACGCCGAGCCCGGAGACCTTCGCGACGACGACGTCGGCGAGCACCGAGACGCGGCGCCAGTCCTCGCGCCGCTCGACCGCCGAGAGATGCACCTCGACCGCCGGCAGCCCCGCGACCTCGACCGCGTCGCGCAGCGCCCAGGCGTAGTGTGTCCAGGCGCCGGGGTTCAGCAGCAGCGCGTCGGCGTGATCGCCGGCGCGGTGCAGCGCCTGGACGAAGTCGCCCTCGTGGTCGCTCTGGAAGAAGCTCGGCTCGAGCTCGAGCTCGCGCGCGAAGCTCTCGATCGTCCGCTCGAGCGCCGTGAACGTGAGCCCGCCGTAGTGCTCGGCGGGCCGGCGGTCGAGCGCGCCGAGGTTGACGCCGTGCATGACGGCGACGCGCCGCGCGCTCACGGCAGCAGCTCCGCGAACGCCGCGTCGACCTCGCCCTCGGGCACCGGCACGCCCGTGCGGACGTCGCCGGGACCGTCGACGAGCACGAAGCCGACGCGTCCGCCGCGCCGCTTCTTATCGCGCTGGACGGCCCGCAGCACCGCCTCGCGGTCGATCGCCGGGTCGGCCGTGGTCGGCAGCCCGCGCGCCTCGAGCAGCTCGGCGACCTCGCCGCGCAGCTGCGGCTGCCCTGACAGCGTCAGCGCCGCCAGCAGCCCGAGGCCGACGGCCTCGCCGTGGCGGTAGCGCGCGTATCCGGTCGCCGTCTCGATCGCGTGCCCGACCGTGTGGCCGAGGTTGAGCGCCTGGCGGCGGCCGGCGTCGCGCTCGTCGCCGGCGACGACGGTGAGCTTGGCGCGCGCGCAGGCGAGCACGAGATCGCGGTCGACGTCGCCGTCGCCGCGCCGCACGCGCGCCCAGAGGCCGCCGCCGGCGATCAGCGCCGTCTTGATCAGCTCGGCCCAGCCGGCCGCCAGCTCGGCCGGCGGCAGCGTCGCCAGCGTGCGCGGATCGGCGAGCACGGCGCTCGGCTGGTGATAGGCGCCGACGTAGTTCTTCCCCTCCGGCAGGTCGACGCCCGTCTTGCCGCCGTAGGCCGAGTCGACCTGCGCGACGAGCGTCGTCGGCACCTGCACGACGCGCACGCCGCGCTGGTAGACGGCCGCGCAGAAGCCGGCGACGTCGCCGACGACGCCGCCGCCGAGCGCCGCGACGTGGTCGTCGTGGTCCATCCCCGCCTCAGCGAGCGAGCGCAGCAGCGCCTCGGCCGTCGCGAGTGTCTTCGCCTGCTCGCCCGGCGCCATCGCGACGCGGTGCTCGGCGGCCGGGATCCGGTGCCCGTGCAGCTCCGCGACGCGCTCGTCGCTGAGCAGGAAGCGGCGGCCGGCGAGCGGCCAGAACCGGCCGTCGAGCACGTCGCCGACGTAGACCGGGTACTGCACGCCGCCGGCGGTCGCCCAGACGACCTTCACGCCCGGCGGGATCTCCTGCAGCGCCCGCGCGGCGGTGCGCACCGTGTCCGGGCCGCCGTCGAGCAGGATCGCGTCGGCGAGCGACTCGTAGACCGGCGCGCGCTCGGCGTGCAGCGCCGCGAAGCGCTCGCGGTCACGCGCCAGCGGGCGGCGCCGGTTGCCGGCGCGCCGCCAGGCGGTCGGCTCGTCGACGTCGAGCATCACGACCGTGTGGCGGCGCAGCAGCTCGCGCACGCGCGCGGAGCCGATCGAGCCGCCGCCGAGCGAGATCACCGGCGCCGGCGGACGCTCGAGGAGCTCGCTGACGACGGCCTCCTCGATCTCGCGGAAGGCGCGCTCGCCGTGCGTCGCGAAGTAGTCGTCGATCGAGGCGCCGAGCCGCGTCTCGACGGCGCGGTCGCTGTCGACGGCGTCGACGCCGAGCGCGGCGGCGGCGGCACGGGCGCCGGTCGTCTTGCCGGCGCCCATGAAGCCGATGAAGACTAGTGCCGGGGCTTCCACCCGATCCGCTCCCGGTAGGCCTGGACTGCCGCGCGGACGTCGTCGATGTGGTCGCCGCCGAACTTGTCGCGGTAGGCGCCGGCGAGCACGATCGCCAGCATCGCCTCGCCGACCACGCCGGCCGCCGGGACGACGCAGGAGTCGGTCCGCTCGCGCAGCGCCTGCGCCGGCTCGTGCGTGGCGATGTCGACAGAGCGCAGCGGCTTGGTCAGCGTCGGGATCGGCTTCATCGCGACGCGCACGACCAGCGGCTCGCCGGTCGTCATGCCGCCCTCGAGCCCGCCGGAGCGGTTGGTCTCGCGGAAGTAGCCGCGCTCGTCGCTGTAGAAGATCTCGTCGTGCGCCTCGCTGCCGGGCCGGCCGGCGAGGTCGAAGCCGTCGCCGAGGCCGACGCCCTTGGCCGCCTGGATCGACAGCAGCGCCATGCCGATGCGGCCGTCGAGCCGCTGCTCCCAGGAGACGTGCGAGCCGAGCCCGGGCACGAGCCCGAAGGCGCGCGCCTCGAAGATGCCGCCGATCGACTCGTTGCGCTTGCGCAGGACGTTGATCTCCGCGACCATCGCGCGCGTCGCGTCGGCGTCCAGGCAGCGGACCGGCGAGGCGTCGACGTCCGTGAAGTCGGCCAGCGCCGGCTCGTCGCGCTCCGGCGCCCGGACCGAGCCGATCTGCGTCACGTGCGAGACGACCTCGACGCCGAGCGCGCGCAGGAACGCCTTCGCGAGCGCGCCGCCGGCGACGCGCGCCGCGGTCTCGCGCGCGCTGGCGCGCTCGAGCACGTTGCGGACGTCGCTGAAGCCGTACTTCTGGACGCCGGCGAGGTCGGCGTGCCCGGGGCGCGGCAGATGCACCTCGGCGACCGGCGCCTCGACCGGCCACGGGTTCATCCGCTCCTCCCAGTTGGCGTAGTCGCGGTTGACGACCTGCAGCGCGATCGGGCCGCCGAGCGTGCGGCCGTGGCGGACGCCGGCGGTGACCTGCGCGGTGTCCTTCTCGATCTTCATCCGTCCACCTCGGCCGTGGCCGAGCTGGCGGCGAGCCATGTCCCCGTCGATCGCCTGCTGGTCGAGCTGCAGGCCTGCCGGCAGGCCTTCGACGACACAGGTCAGACCGGGCCCGTGCGATTCCCCGGCGGTAACGACATGCAGCGGCACGCCGGAGATCCTAGGAGGCCGGCGAGCGCGACCGCGATCGGCGCGCTAGGCGCCGGTCCACCAGTCGACGATCGCGTCGCCCGCGAAGACGCCGACGACGCCGCCGAGCGCCAGCCAGGGACCGAACGGAATCGTGACCTTGCGCCCGCGCGCGGCGCCGACGCGGGCGACGATCCAGGCGCCGACAATCGTGCCGGCGAGCAGCGCGACGAAGATCGCCGGCGCCACAGCACGGCCGAGCGCGAGCCCGAGCACGCCGGCGAGCTTGACGTCGCCCATCCCCATGCCGGCCGGGTAGACGAGCGCGGCGATCAGGAAGAAGCCGCCGGCGGCCGCCAGCGCGATCAGGTGCTGGGTCAGCGCTGACGAATGCAGCGCCAGCAGCAGGATCAGCGCGCCGAGCGCGCCGACCGCCATCAGCGCGTTGGGGATGATCCGGTGGTCGAGGTCGATCAGCGTCACCGGCACCAGCAGCAGCACGAGCAGCAGCGGCAGGGCGACGCCGCCGATCGTACCGTAGCGCAGCACGACGCCGGCGCAGAGCGCCGCCGTCGCCAGCTCCACGAGCGGCTCGCGCCGGCGCCGCGGCCGCGCGAACGGCACCAGCCGGCGCAGCGGCGGGCGCAGCGACTCGCCGCGCGGCAGCCGCTCGGCGACGACGTTCAGGTAGGCGCCGGCGACGCTGCCGAGGATCGCGGCCAGGACGGCGCCGGCGGCCGTGCTCATCGCCGCCGCCGCGCCGTGGGCCGCATCAGCCCGTGCGCTTGGCCGCCTGCGCGTCGTGCTCGCGCAGGTAGCGGCCGCCGCCGTCGCACCACGGGCAGGTGACGCGATGCGGCGAGCCGCCGAGGTTGGAGATCAGCTCGCCGCTGCCGCGGCAGGCGGTGCAGGTGGCGGGGTCGTACGAGGAGTCCTGGTCGGCGCTCACGGCGCTGGAGCCTAGCGGCGGCCGCCGCGGGCCTACGCCGCCGAGCGCGAGGCCAGGCGCGCCGAGCTACGCTCGCCGACGTAGCGCAGCACGAGCACGGCGCGGTCGTCGACCGTCGTGCCGGACTGGAAGAGCCGCAGCGCGGCGTCGACGCTCTGGACCGTCGCGCGCGGCTCCGGCCCGGACGCGGCGAAGATCCCGGCCAGGCGCTCGTCGCCGAAGCGGTCGACGGCGCCGGGCGTGTCGGTGACGCCGTCGGTGAAGAGCATCAGCGCGTCGCCCGGCGTCAGCTCGATCTCGACCTCGCGCGCCGCGTACGGCTCGACCGCGCCGAGCAGCAGGCCGTGCTCGCCGACCTCGCGCACCTCGCCGCCGTGGCGCAGCAGCGGCAGCGGGTGGCCGCCGGCGGCGACGCGCACGCGCGGCCCGTCGATCAGCAGGCAGGCCAGCGTGACCGGCGAGAGCCGCTCCTGCTCGAGCAGCACGTCGTTGACGAGCGCGAGCACGGCCGCGGGCCGCGAGTCGAAGCGCGCGGCGGTGCGCACGGAGTGGCGTACGAGCGCCGTCAGCGCCGCGGCGGCGATGCCCTTGCCGGTCACGTCGCCGAGGAAGACCAGGTGGCCGCCGCCCTCGGCCGCGACGATGTCGTAGAAGTCGCCGCCGACCTCGGCCTCCTTCTCCCCCGCCTCGTAGCCGGCGGCCGCGATCCAGCCCGGCAGCTCCGGCAGGCGCGCCGGCAGCAGCGTCGCCTGCAGCGTGTGCGCGACGCGCGACGTCGTCTCGTACAGGCGCGCGTTCTGGACGGCCAGCGCGGCGCGGCGGGCGAGCTCCTTCGCAAGCTCGAAGTCGGCCGCGTCGTAGCGGCGGCCGTGCGTCGTCAGCATCGTGATCACGCCGACGGTCTCGTCGCCGATCCGCATCGGCAGCACCATCGCCGAGCCGATCTGCAGCGCCCGCGCGACCTCGCGCAGCGTCTCGTCGTGCACGCGCTCGGCGACCAGCGGCTCGGGCACCTCGGGCAGCAGCAGCGCCTCGCCGCCGGCGATCAGCTCGTCGACGCCGGTGCGCGAGATCGTGCGGTCGCGCACGCGATCGGCCAGCTCCGCGTGGGCCGGGTCGACGTAGGCGAGCGCGAGCCGGTGGACCGCGCCGTCGCGGTGCGGCACGTCGACCGTGCACCAGTCAGCGAGCAGCGGCACGGCAAGCTCGGCGACGCGCTGCAGCGTGCGCTCGTAGTCGAGCGAGGAGGCCAGCGCGCGGCCGGTCTCGGCGAGGAAGCGCGCGCGCTCCTCGGCCTGCTTCTCCTGCGTGACGTCCTCGATCACGATCACCGCGTAGCGATGGCCGTCGTCCTCGAGCGGCGTCGCCTTGATCAGCAGCCAGAAGACGCGGCCGCCGTCGCGCTGGACCGCGTGCGCAAGCACGTCGGGAGCCGGCCGCCCGGCGATCAGCCGCCGGCCCGGGAGCTCGTCGGCGACGATCGGCGTGCCGTCCTCGCGCGTGAGGACGAAGCGCGCCGGGATCTCGCCCGGCGCGGCGCGCGAGGCCGCGGCGGCGGACGGGTAGCCGAGCAGCGTCGCCGCCGCCTCGTTGGCGAAGACGATGTTCGCCTGCTCGTCGTGGACGACGACCGCCTCGGCGAGGCCGACGAGGATCCCGTCCAGCCGCGCCTGCGCGCTGCGCAGGTCGCCGACGAGCCGGGCGTTGCGCGCGTGCTCGCTCGCGGCGGCCGCCGAGACGCGCGCGCCGAGCACCGCGAGCAGCGAGCCGGCGGCGACCGTCAGGACGCGCAGCAGGTGGTCGACGCTGCCGGCGTAGTCGTTCCACCAGCCGCTGGCGATCGCCAGCGCGACTGCCGCCGCGCCGGCGATCGCGACCTGCGGCGGGCGTCCGGTGAAGGCGAGCGCGATCGGCGCCAGCACGTAGGCCGTGGTCGGGACGACGCGGGCGCTGGTGGCGACGTCGGCGACGGCGAGCAGCAGCTCGAGCGCGAGCACGAGCAGAAGCTGGCGCCGCCAGGCGCCGTGGACGTCGGTCTCCTCCACCTCTGGGCGGGGATCGTACGTCACCGCGCGGCTTCGCCGAGCAGGCGCTCGACGAGCACGGTGTCCTTCCACTCGCCGTCGAGCTTGCCGTGCCGCCGCTGGACGCCGACCTCCGCGAAGCCGGCGGCGCGATGCAGCGCGAGGCTGGCCGAGTTGCCCGCGAGCACGCGGCTGGTCAGCTTGTGGTAGCCGGCGGCCTCGGCGACGCGCGCCAGCTCCTCGAGCAGCAGCAGCCCGATGCCCGCGCGGCGCGCGTCGGCGGCGACGTAGATGCCGTGCTCGCCGATGCCGGCGTAGACGCGGCGCAGCGAATAGGCGCTGACGCGTGCGAAGCCGAGCACCCGCTCCGCGTCGACCGCGACCAGGAACGGGCGGCCGTCCTCGATCCAGGCGGCGACCTCGCGCGGCGAGCGGTGCCGCGTCTCGAGCGTCGCCCCGCGCTCGCTGATGCCGTGGTTGTAGATCGCGGCGACGGCGTCGGCGTCGGCGTCGGTCGCGGGGCGGATCAGGGGCGGCGGCATCGGCGTCGCATGATGGCTCAGTCGCCGTGAGAGCCGTACGATCCATGACATGTGCCGCAACATCCGTCAGCTCCACAACTTCGAGCCGCCGGCGACGACTGCGGAGGTGCACGACGCCGCGCTGCAGTACGTGCGCAAGGTCAGCGGCTCGACGAAGCCGTCGCAGGCCAACCAGGCCGCCTTCGACGAGGCGGTCGCCGCCGTGGCCGCCGCGACGCAGCGGCTGCTCGACGAGCTCGTGACCAGCGCGCCGCCGAAGAACCGCGAGGCCGAGGCCGCCAAGGCGCGCGCCCGCGCCGCGCAGCGCTACGCCGCCTGAGGTCCGGCTATGACGCCGCACGTCCGGCGGCGAGCCGGGGCTCGCCGCCGGACGCGGTGGGACGCGCTACGGGGCGTCGACCGTGCGGACGCCGTGCTCCTCGAAGTCGTAGACCTTGTCGTTGATCGTCAGGCCGTCGACGGCGCCCTCCCAGGCGTAGTCGCGGCCCTTCGTCACGGCGACCGAGAGGATCGTCGCCGGCGCGTCATCGTCGTCGTCGAGGTAGCTGCGCACCTCGTTCCAGCTGCAGCCGGACGACGTGGTCGCCGAGCAGGGCTCGCCGGCGAACGCGCCGCCGGTCAGGTACCAGTGGCCGTCCGTGGTCGCGTCGACGAACGGGCTCCAGACGTTCGCCGTCGTCACCGGCGGGATCCAGAACAGCGAGCTGTAGTTGGTCGTCGGCTTGGCCGACAGGTTCGGATCGATCTCGAACGTCAGGCCGGGCATGTTGCCAGGCCCGTTGCCGGCGTTCTCGCCGACGTTGAAGAAGTACATGCCCAGCTTCGTGATGCTGTCGAGCGAGTCGCCGGCGTAGTCGACCTCGTCGCCCCAGGCGATCTTGTCGGCGCCGGTCGGCACGTTGATGTTCAGCGAGCCGCTGCCGAGCGGCGGGTGGTCCTGCTCGTCGTCGCCGGCGACGTTCGGGCCGGAGCGCAGCTCGGCGCTGGCGGCGCCGATCACGTTGCGGTTGATCGCGCCCCAGTTGCCGGTCGACAGCACGGGGCCGGCGGGGCCGCGGGAGCCGACCGGACCCTGATCGCCCTGCGGGCCGGCGTCGCCCTGCGCGCCGGGCTCGCCCTGCGCCCCGGCAGCGCCGGCCGCACCCGTCGCGCCGACGGCGCCGGCAGCGCCCGCGGCGCCCGTCGCGCCGGGCCGGCCGGCCTGCTCGATCTTCTTCTGGACCGCCTTGGCGAGGCGATCCATGCGGATGCCGCCCTTGGCGATGTCGCGGCTCTTGATCGTGCCGTCCTTGATCTGCGCCGACGTCACGAGCGAGCTCGCGACGGCGCTGCCGCTCATCGCGATGCCGATCGCGATCGCGCCGAGCACGTAGCTCGGGCGGATGTACTTCTTCACCAGATCCCTCCCTGGAGTTCGCTTCGTCAATGAGGGGCGAAGCTAGCGTCAGCGCGCAACGGCTGTAAACCGCTCGTACACGCCTGCGGTATTGATGGCGCGACGACTAGTCGGCGACCGCCGCGCGCATCGCGGCGTCCGGGACCGAGCGCCCGGTCCAGCGCTCGAGCGACGCGGCACCCTGGCCGACGAGGATCTCCAGTCCGTCGACCGTCGCGGCGCCGTGCGCGCGCGCGGCGCGCAGGAGCTCGGTTCCGCCGCGCCGATACACGAGATCGACGACCACGCGGCCGGCCGCGAGCTGCTCGGGACACAGCGGCAGATCGCGGAAGGTCGCGCGCGGATCGTGCAGGCCGACCGACGTGCAGTTGACGATCACGTCGGCGTCCGCCGGCTCGACGGCTGCCGTCGCGCCAAGTTCGGCGGCGAGCTCGCGCGCCCGCTCAGGTGTCCGATTCCATACATCCACGCTGGTCGCGCCCGCCTGCAGCAGGGCGTAGATCACGGCGCGGGCCGAGCCGCCGGCGCCGAGCACGAGCGCGCTGCGGCCGTGGACGGAGCCCGGCAGCGAGGTCAGGAAGCCGGTCGCGTCGGTGTTGTCGGCGTGGATCGAGCCGTCGCGCTCGAACGTCAGCGTGTTGGCGGCGCCGATCGCGCGCGCCGAGTCGGTCGCGGCGTCGGCCAGCGCCAGCGCCGCCTGCTTGTGCGGGATCGTCACGTTGACGCCGCGGAAGCCGAGCGCCGGCAGCGCCCGGACGCTCTCCTCGAACAGCTCGGGCGGCAGCGGCAGGCGCTGGTAGCGCCAGTCGGCCAGGCCGAGCCGGGCGAGCGCGGCGTTGTGCATCTGCGGCGAGCGGGAGTGCGCGACGGGCCAGCCGCAGACCCCGAGCCGCGTCGTCATCCGCCGCGCGAGGCCTGGTAGCGCCGCACGTCGCGCTCGAACTGCGCCGCGGTCGTCGAGAACGCGTGCGCGCCGGAGCTGCCGGGCTTGCGGACGTAGTAGAGGTACGGCTTGTCGGCCGGGTGCGCGGCCGCCTTCAGCGACGCCAGGCCGGGATTGCCGATCGGCGTCGGCGGCAGCCCGTGGTGGATGCGCGTGTTGTACGGCTCGTCGGCCTGCAGCTCGGACTGGCGGATCGGCCGCTGCCAGTTGTTCGTGTAGTAGCGGATCGTGGCGTCGATGCCGAGCGGCATGCCGCTCTTCAAGCGGTTGTAGATGACCGCCGAGATCAGCGCCCGGTCCTTCGGCAGCTCCGCCTCGCGCTCGATCATCGAGGCGATGATCAGCACGTCGTAGCGCGTCATGTGCCGGCGCTTGGCGGCGGCCATGTCGACCTGCGCGAAGTTGTCCTCGAACGCCTGCAGCTGCTTGTCGACCAGCGTGCTGGCCGGGGCGTTCGTGGCGAGGTCGTAGGTCGCCGGGAAGAGGAAGCCCTCGGCCGTCTTCGTGCCCTTCGGCGCGCCGAGCTTGCGGATCTGCGCCCGCACGCTCGGCGAGGCGCTCGCCTTCAGGTAGCTGCCGGCGATCGGCTGCTTGGCGATCGTCGCCGCGAACTCGCGGCGCGACGGGCCCTCGGGCAGCGTCAGCTTGAAGGTCGGCACGACCTTCGCCGCCGTCGGACCGGCGCTGAGCGCGTCCAGCGCGGCGCCGTAGGTCATGTTCCGCTTGAGCACGTAGTGCCCGGGATGGAGCCCGTCGCGGCGGCCGGTGACCGTCGCGTCGATCGCGAAGAAGCGGCCCGAGGAGACGATGCCCTTGTCGGCGAGGATGTCGCCGATCTTGCTGGCGTTGACGCCCGCGGGGATGTCGACGGCGACCGCGCCGGAGGCCGTGCCGTGCAGCGGCTGGAACGTCTCGACGCCGACGTAGAGCAGCGCGCCGATCAGCAGCAGCACGACCACGCCGAGGCCGCGCCGCGCCCAGTAGCCGACGCCGTGCGGGCGCGCCGGCGCGGCGGGCGGGCCGCCGCGGCCGCGGCGGGCGTGGCCGCGCGGGCGGCGGGGGCTGCTGCGCAGCGGCGGCGCGGGCACCGGGACAGTGTCCACCGGCGTCTCCGGCGCGCGCGGCGGCGGCACCGGGCGGACCGGTGCGGGCGGCGCGGCAGCCGCGGGCTGCTCGCGCGGCTCGATCGCGGCGAAGTCGAAGTCGGCGGCCGCCTCGCCCTCCTGGCCGAAGTGCGGCACGCGATCGATCGCGCCGTCGTCGAGCCCGCGCCCGGCGTCGTCGGGGGCGATCGTGCCGTCGAGCTCGAGTCCGGCGTGCTCGGGGGCGATCGCGTCGATCGTGCCGGTGATCCGGTGCTCCTGGGTCTCCAGCGCGGTGATGTCGACGACCGGCTCGACGCTCGACAGTCCGCGCGGCTCGGCGGCGTGCGGCGGCTCGTGCGGCTCGGCGGCGCGCGGCGGCTCGGCAGCCGGCGGCTCGCGTCGCGCGGCAGCTCGCGGCGGCTCGGGGGCGCGTGGCGGCTCGGCGGCGTGCGGCGGCTCGGCGGCGCGTGGCGGCTCGGCGTACTCGTCGAGGGCGGCCGGCTCCGGCTCGACCATGTCCGGCGGCGGCACCTCGTGGAAGAAGGCGTCAGGCGGCAGCGCGCGGCCCGAACGGCGCGCGGCGCGCTCCGCGGCGGCGCGGGCTCGGTCCTCTGGTGTGCGTGATTCGTTCGAGCGCTTGCCGAACACGGCGGTTCCCTCGTGTGATCGCCGACCCTGCGTGCCGATCCGTGGCACGGCAACGGGGTCAGAGAGCGTGACCTGGGGCCATGCTAGCGGTCGTCGCCGACGGTCCGATCGCCATGGCGCGCCAGCCATCCGTCCAGCAGCACCGCCGCCGCGCGCGAGTCCAGCGACGCCGAGCCGCCGGCCTGGACGGCCAGCGAGGTCGTAAACCGTTCGTCGTAGAGCTCGACCGGCACGTCGATCGCCTCGGCGAGCCGCGCCGCGAAGCCGCGCGCCTCCGTCGTCTGCGCCGAGTCGCGCCCGGACAGCGAGAGCGGCAGCCCGACGACGACGCGCGCCGCCTCGGCCTCGCGCACCGCCGCGACGACGCGCGCGAAGCCCTTCTTCGTGCCCGGCCGCAGCACCGGCGCCAGCGGCGTCGCCAGCGTCCCGCTGGGATCGCTGACGGCGACGCCGCAGCGCGCCGAGCCGTAGTCGAGCGCGAGCACGCGCATCGCCGGCCGCCGCCCGCCCCCGCCCGTCGCCGCGCTCAGCCCGCGAGCACGCGCTCGATCTCGGCGCGCGCGGCCGCCAGCGCCGCGTCCAGCTTCTCCGGGTCGCGGCCGCCGGCCTGCGCCATCGTGTCGCGCCCGCCGCCGCCACCGCCGACGACCGCCGCGGCGACCTTGACGACGGCGCCGGCCTTGACGCCGCGCGAGACGGCGCCGGGCGTCGCGGCGACCAGCAGCGACGCGCGGCCCTCGCCGGCGGCGCCGAGCACGATCACCGCGGGGTCGCCGAGCTTGCCGCGCAGCTTGTCGGCCACGTCCGGCAGCGCCTTCGGGTCCGGCACCTGCTTGATCTCGAAGACGGCGCGCACGCCGTCGATCTCGACGACCTGCTCGCCGCCGACCGGGTCCGCGGCGACGGCGCCGGCGCGCAGCGCCTTCTCCAGCTCGCGCCGCTTGGCCTCGCGCTCGGCGGCGACCGCCGCGACCGCGTCCGGCTGCGTCCGCAGCGTGACGGCGGCCTCGGTCAGCACACGGTCGTGCGCGCGCAGCAGCTCGACGGCGACCGGCCCGGTGACGGCCTCGATGCGCCGCACGTTGGCCGCGCTCGAGCTCTCGGTCGTGACCTTCAGGACGCCGATCTCGGCCGTCGAGCGCACGTGCGTGCCGCCGCACAGCTCGCGCGACCAGCTGCCGTCGCCGACCTCGACCATCCGCACGACGTCGCCGTACTTCTCGCCGAACAGCGCCATCGCGCCGAGCGAGCGGGCCTCGTCGAGCGTCGTCGTCAGCGCCCGCACGGGCAGGTTGGCGAGGATCATCGCGTTGATGCGGTCCTCGACCGTGCGCAGCTCCTCCGCGCTGAGCGGCGCGCCGTGCGTGAAGTCGAAGCGCAGCTTGTCCGGGCCGACGTAGGAGCCGGCCTGGCGCACGTGCGTGCCGAGCGTCTCGCGCAGCGCGGCGTGCAGCAGGTGCGTCGCCGTGTGGTTGCACTCGGTCGGGCGCCGCGCCGCGGTGTCGACGCGGGCGATCACGCGCTCGCCGACCTGCAGCGCGCCGACCTCCGGCTCGAGCACGAGCGCCTGGTCGTCGCCCAGCCGCACGACGTCGACGACGCGGGCGCGGCAGTCGCCGTCCTCGCACTCGACGACGCCGCGGTCGTGCACCTGGCCGCCGCCGGTGGCGTAGAAGGGCGACTCGACGAGCTTGGCGACGACGTGGCCGTTCGCGGACTCCAGGCCGGCGACGGCGGTCGCCTGCTCGGTCGTCTCGTAGCCGGTGAAGACGCTCGCCTCGCCGGCGCCGCGGGCGAAGACGCGCAGCGCCTCGCGGTCGCGCGCGTCGCCCTCGCGGCCCTCGGTCGCGCGGGCGCGGACGCGCTGGGCCTCCATCCGCTCCTCGAAGCCCTGCTCGTCGACGCCGAGGCCGCGCTCGGCGGCGATCTCCAGCGTCAGGTCGAACGGGAAGCCGAACGTGTCGTGCAGGCGGAAGGCCTCGTCGGCGCCGATCCCCTCCTCGCCGGCGTCGCGCGCGCGCTCGATCACGTCGTCGAGCAGCCGCATGCCCTGGTCGAGCGTGCGGTTGAAGGCCTCCTCCTCGGTCCGCACCCAGAGGTCGACCGTGTCGGCCTGCTCGCGCAGCTCCGGGTAGCCGGACGCCATCAGCTCGCGCACGCGCTCGGCGTAGGCGGGCAGGAAGCCGGGCTCGATGCCGATCCGCCGCGCCTGCACGATCGCGCGCCGCATCAGCCGCCGCAGCACGTAGCCGCGCTCCTCGTTGGAGGGCACGACGCCGTCGGCGATCAGGAACGACATGCCGCGCGAGTGGTCGGCGAGCACGCGCAGCGCGCGGTCGGTCGCGAAGTCCTCGCCGTAGCGATGGCCCGAGAGCTCCTCGCCGAGCGCGATCAGCGGCACGAACTGGTCGGTCTCGAAGACCGTCGTGACGCCCTGCAAGATCGCCGCCATGCGGTTCAGGCCCATGCCGGTGTCGATGTTCTGCGCCGGCAGCGGCGTCAGCGTCCCAACCGGGTCCTGGTTGAACTGCATGAAGACGAGGTTCCAGAACTCGAGGAAGCGCTCGTTCTCGCCGCCCGGCAGGTCGTCCGGCTTGCCGAAGTCCAGCCCGCGGTCGAGGTAGAGCTCCGAGCAGGGGCCGCAGGGGCCGATCGGGCCGGCCTGCCAGAAGTTGTCCTCGCGCCCGAGGCCGACGATCCGCTCGCGCGGGACGCCGACCGACAGCCAGGCCTCGATCGCCTCCTCGTCGGGGCCGACGCCGAGCGCGTCCTCGCCCTCGAAGACGGTGATCCAGATCTTCTCGGGGTCGAAGCCGAAGCCCTGCGTCGACAGCTCCCAGGCGAACTCGACGGCGCCCTGCTTGAAGTAGTCGCCGATCGAGAAGTTGCCGAGCATCTCGAAGCACGTCAGGTGCCGCGTCGTCGTGCCGACCTTGTCGATGTCGGGCGTGCGGAAGCACTTCTGGCAGGTCGTCAGGCGGTGGTGCGGCGGCGTCTCACGGCCCATGAAGTAGGGCTTGAGCGGATGCATGCCGGCGGTCGTCAGCAGCACCGACGGGTCGTGCTCGGCCGGGACCAGCGACGCCGATGGGAGCCGCCGGTGGTCGCGGCTCTCGAAGAAGCTGAGGAAGCGCTCGCGGATCTCGTCTGAGGTCATGGCCCCGTGCAGTCTAGGTGCGGGCGATCGTCGCCCAGCCGACGATCACGTCGCCGCGCAGCAGGCACGCCGACTGGCCGGGCGCGACGCCGTAGAACGGCTCGGCGAGCTCCAGCTCGAGCGCGCCGCCGCGCTCGCCGCCGGCGGCGACGCGGCACGGCACCGGCCGCGTCCGGTAGCGCAGCTTGACGGCGTCGACCTCGCTGCCGGGACGATGCAGCCGCGCGCCGCGCACGCGCACGCGGCGCGTCGCCAGCGCCTCGTGCGGGCCGACGACGACGCGGTTCGCGCGCGGCTCGGTCCGCAGCACGTAGAGCGGCTCGCCGGCGGCGACGCCGAGCCCGCGGCGCTGGCCGACGGTGAAGTGGTGCGCGCCGGCGTGCGCGCCGACGACGCTGCCGGCGGCGTCGACGATCTCGCCCGGCCGGTCTCCGAGCCCGCCGTGGCGCGCGAGGAACGCGGCCTTGCCGACGCCGGCGAGGAAGCAGAGGTCCTGCGAGTCGGCGCGGCTGGCGACCGGCAGCTCGGCCTCGCGGGCGAGCGCGCGCACCTGCGGCTTGGTCAGCTCGCCGAGCGGGAAGCGCAGGCGCGCCAGCGAGGCGGGCGCCAGCGCGGCGAGCATGTAGGTCTGGTCCTTGGCGGCGTCGACCGCGGCGCGCAGCAGCCCGTCGTCGGTGACGCGCGCGTAGTGACCGGTCGCCAGCTCGGCGGCGCCGAGCCGCGCCGCGAAGTCGAGCATCGCGTCCAGGCGCACGTGGCCGTTGCAGCCGACGCACGGGTTCGGCGTCTCCCCCGCTGCGTGGCCGGCCAGGAACGGCTCGACGACGCCGGCGCGGAACGGCGCGCGCAGGTCGAGCGTGAAGTGCGGCAGGCCCATCCGCTGCGCGACGCTGCGCGCGAGCCGCACCGCCTGCGCCGAGCAGCAGGACGCCTCGGCGCCTGACGCGTCGTCGGACCAGAGCTCGAGCGTGACGGCGACGGCCTTGCGGCCGGCGCGGTCGACGAGCAGCGCGGCGACGGCGGAGTCAACGCCGCCGCTCATCGCGACCAGCGTGCGGCCGGGCTCGAACCGCGCCTGCGCGCGCGCCGCGGCGGCCGCGCCGAGCGCGCGGTGCAGCGCGTCGGCGGCGAGGTCGGCGGCGTGCAGCTTGCCCGGCGAGAGCCCGCCCAGCTCGGCCGCGATCTCACGCGTGCCGACGTGCGCCGCGGCGAAGATCGTCTCACCGTCGACGAGCGTGATCGTCGCCGAGCCGGCCGCGGTCAGCGCGCCGCAGCCCTCGGCGTCGAAGCTCGCCGCGGCGACGCGCTCGCCCGCGACGCGCAGCGAGATCCGGATCAGGTCGCCGCAGGCGGCGCCGCCGGCGGCGCCGTCGTAGGCGTCCGCGGGCGCCGCGCCGCGCCCGAACGGCGCGCCCAGGTGCTCGGCGAAGCGCTCGCTGTCCACGCTCGCAGTCTAGGTCGGCGGCGCGACCGTCAGGCGCAGCGCCAGCTCGTTCAGCTGGCGCGCGTCGACGGCCGCCGGCGCGCCCGTCATCGGGTCGGCGCCGCTGGCGGTCTTCGGGAAGGCGATCACGTCGCGGATCGAGTCGCGGCCGGCGATGATCGCCGTGATCCGGTCGATCCCGAGCGCGATGCCGCCGTGCGGCGGCGCGCCGTACTCGAGCGCGTCGAGCAGGAAGCCGAAGCGCGCGGCGGCCTCGTCCGGCCCGATGCCGAGCGCCGCGAAGACCTGCTGCTGGACCTCGGGCCGGTTGATGCGGATCGAGCCGCCGCCGATCTCGGTGCCGTCGAGCACGATGTCGTAGGCGCGCGAGCGCAGCGCGCCGGGATCGTCGAACGAGCCGAGCGGCGCCGTGAACGGATGGTGCAGCGCGTCCCAGCGCCGCTCGTCCTCGTTGTACTCGAACATCGGGAAGTCGACGACCCAGAGCAGGTCGTGGCGGCCCTCGGGGATCAGGTCATAGCGGCGCGCCAGCTCCAGCCGCAGCTCGCCGAGCGCGGCCGCGACCGTGCCGGCCTTCTTGTCGGCGACGAGCAGCAGCAGGTCGCCGGCCTGCGCGCCGAGCGCCGCCTCGATCCGCGCGCGCTCGTCGTCGGCGAGGAACTTGGCGATCGGCGAGCGCCAGCTGCCGTCCTCCTGCACGAACGCCCAGACCAGGCCGCCGGCGCCGAAGCGCTTGACGTGCTCGGTCAGCTGGTCGAGCTCGGTGCGCGTCGCCTGGCGCGCGCCGGCGTTGAGCCCGCGCACGACGCCGGCCTGGAAGACCTTGAACGCGCTGCCGGCGACCGCCTCGCCGAGGTCGGCGATCTCCAGGCCGAAGCGCGTGTCCGGCTTGTCGGAGCCGAAGCGCAGCATCGCCTCGTCGTAGCCGAGCCGCGGCCACGGCGCCGGTGGCGCGTCGAAGCCGGCGGCGGCGAAGACGGCGCCCAGCAGCGCCTCCGTCGTCGCCAGCACGTCCTCCTCGGTGACGAAGCCCAGCTCGAGGTCGAGCTGCGTGAACTCCGGCTGGCGGTCGGCGCGCAGATCCTCGTCGCGGAAGCAGCGCGCGATCTGGTAGTAGCGCTCGTAGCCGCTCATCATCAGCAGCTGCTTGAACAGCTGCGGCGACTGCGGCAGCGCGTAGAAGGCGCCCGGGCTCAGGCGCGACGGGACGAGGAAGTCGCGCGCGCCCTCCGGCGTCGAGCGCGTCAGGATCGGCGTCTCGATCTCGAGGAAGTCGGCGGCGTTGAGCGTGTCGCGCAGCGCGCGGTTGACGGTGTGGCGCAGCACGATCGCGTCGCGCATCCCCTGCCGGCGCAGGTCGAGCATGCGATGGCGCAGGCGGATCATCTCGTCGACGGGGCCGTCCTCGTCGATCGGGAACGGCGGCGTGCGCGACTCCGCGATGTGCTCGGCCACGGCGACCGACAGCTCGATCTCGCCCGTGCGCAGGTTCGGGTTGACGTTGCCCGCCTCGCGCCTGACGATCTCGCCGGCCGCGCTCAGCACGTGCTCCGGCCGCAGCTTCTGCGCCAGCTCGTGCGCGGCCGGCGACGTCTCCGGGTGGAAGACCAGCTGGACGATCCCGGAGCGGTCGCGCAGGTCGATGAAGACGAGCCCGCCGTGGTCGCGGCGGCGGTGCACCCAGCCGGCGACGCGGACGCTGTCGCCGACGCGCGCGGCGTCGAGCTCGCCCGCCCAGGCGTCGCGGTACGGGTTCGGGCGCGGTGGCTTCACAGGTTCCCTCGGATGTGGTGCATGACGGTGGTGGTGGCGACGACCTTCTGCTCGCCGGACTCCAGGTCCTTGAGCGAGACCCCCTCGTCGCCGAGGATCGCAACGTACCGGGCGCGCGCGCGATCGGCCTGCTTGAGCTGCCCCTTGAGGCTGCGGCCGGCGAGCTCCAGGCGCGCGCTGTGGCCGGCGCGGCGCGCGTCCGCGGCCAGCCGGAAGGCGGCGGCGCGGTGCTCAGGCCCGGCGTAGGCGACGTAGAGGTCCAGCGGCGGCTCGGCGACCGGCGGCGCCGTCGAGGCCATCAGCATCCGCTCGACGCCGGCCGCCCAGCCCATTCCGGGCGTCGGCTGGCCGCCAATCTGCTCGACCAGCCCGTCGTAGCGGCCGCCGCCGCCGAGCGTGTTCTGCGCCGCCTCGAGCGCGCCCGACTGGAACTCGAACAGCGTCCGCGTGTAGTAGTCGAGCCCGCGCACGAGCGTCGTGTCGACCTCGTAGGGCATGTCGGCTTGCTCGAGCAGCTCGCGCACCTGCGCGAAGTGGTCGAGGTCCTCCTGCGGCAGCCGGTCGATCAGCCGCGGCGCCTCCGCCATCACGCGCTGCGTGCCGGCGTGCTTGGCGTCGAACGCGCGCAGCGGGTTCAGATCGATGCGGGCGACGACCTCCGGCGCCAGCTGGTCCTCGTGCGCGCGCAGGTAGGCCTGCAGCTCCTCGCGGTAGGCGGCGCGCGCCGCGGGCTGGCCGAGCGTCGCCAGCACGAGCTTGGTCTCGCGCGCGCCGATCGCGTCCAGCAGCTCGCCGAGCAGCAGGATCAGCTCGGCGTCGACGGCCGGGTCGGCCGAGCCGATCGCCTCGGCGCCGATCTGCCAGAACTGGCGGAAGCGGCCGGCCTGCGGGCGCTCGTAGCGGAAGAAGCTCTCCAGGTACCACAGCTTCACGGGCTGCGGCTCCTTGTGCATGCCGTGCTCGAGGTAGGCGCGCGCGACCGGCGCCGTGCCCTCCGGTCGCAGCGTGATCGAGTCGCCAGAGCCGTCGTTGAAGGTGTACATCTCCTTCTGGACGACGTCGGTCGCCTCGCCGACGGTGCGCGAGAACAGCTGCGTGGCCTCGAAGGTCGGCGTCTCGATCCGCCGGTAGCCGGCGCGGCCGAGCAGCGTGCGCGCGCTCGCCTCGAGCTGGTCGCGCGCGAGCGCGGCCGCCGGCAGCACGTCGTAGGTGCCGCGCGGTGCCTGGATCCGTGCGCTCACGTGGTGACGAGCTCGCGCAGGAAGGGGTTCGTCGCGCGCTCGGCGGCGAGCGTCGTCGGCCCCATGTGGCCGGGCAGGACGCGCGTCTCGGCCGGCAGCGCCGCGAGCAGCGTGGCGATCGACCGCAGCAGCGTCGCGTGGTCGGCGCCGGGCAGGTCGGTACGGCCGATCGAGCCCTGGAAGAGCACGTCGCCGGACAGGACCAGCTCGGCCGACTCGATCGCGTAGCTGACGTGGTCGGGGCTGTGGCCGGGCGTCGCGATGACGTCGATCCGCAGGCCCGCGAGCTCCAGCTGGTCGCCGCCGGCGACGGTGTGCTCGGGCGTGTAGCTCTCGAACGGGCCGACGCCGGGGAAGCCGCCGGCGTGGGCGTCGATGTCCTGCAGCCAGGCGACCTCGCCGGCCGGGCAGTAGACCGGCGCCGCCGTCGCGCGGGCGAGCGCCGCGACGGCGCCGACGTGGTCGAAGTGGCAGTGCGTGATCAGGATCGCCTCGAGCGCGACGCCGCGCTGGTCGATCTCGCGCAGCAGCCGCTCGGCCTCCGCGCCGGGATCGACGATCAGCGCGCGCGTGCCGTTCGCGACCAGCCACGCGTTCTCGCGCAGCGGCCCGACGCTGAAGCCGGCGACCTGCATCAGCTCTTGCCGAGGTTCTTCTGCTGGCGGTTGTAGACCCAGCGGTCGGTCAGGTAGGCCAGCGGCGTGTAGAGGACGAGCGCGAGCAGGCCGAGCAGGATGCCCTCGGTGACGCTCGTGCTCTTGCCGATCACGTGCAGCTGCGTCAGCGTGAACAGGCACAGCGCCATCGCCAGCGCCTTCAGCACGGCGCTGTTCCACGACGGCGGCTTGGCGACGCGGCGGCGGCCGCCGGACGCGGCGGGGCCGCGCCCGCGCTTCTCCTCCACCGTCGGCTTGCGGCCCGTCCGGCCACGCGCCTCGATCCCGCCGGCGGCGTTGCCGCGGTGCTTGGTCCGGCGCTTGCGCTTGGTCTGGGCCATCGGACTACGAGGGTAGTTGATCCTCGAGCGCCGCCGGGCCGTCGAGCGGCACGTCGGCGGGGAAGTCGCGCAGCGCGGCGCGCGGCGCCGGCGCGACCAGCTCGGCGCGCTGGACTGGCGCGAAGCGGCGCACCGCCGCGACGACGTCGGCCGCGCTCGTGCGCGTGTGGTCCTCGATGTTGGTCGACACCTGGATCCGGCCGCTCGCCGGCAGCTCGAGGCCGAGCGCGCGGATCGACGGCAGGCCGCCGCCGCTGCCGTCGTCGCGGATCGCGGCGGCGGCCGCGCGGGCGGTCGCGAGCGGCGCGTCGATCACGACGTTGAAGGCGACCAGCGGCGGACGGGCGGCGACGAGCACGGCGCCGGCCGTCGGGTGCAGCCGTCGCGGGCCGAAGTCTGGCGCCAGCTCTCCGGCGTCGACGCGCGCCTGCAGGGCCGCCGGGCCGCCGCGCCGCAGCTCGGCGCGCGTGCGGCCGCCGGCCAGCGCGCCGTAGAGGAAGACGGGCAGCGCCAGCTCGTGCGCCAGCTCGTCGGCGAGCACCAGCGCCTCGGCGCAGGCGGCGCCGCGCAGCTCGTCCGTCAGGTGGACGATCGGCGCGACGTCGAGCGCGCCGACGCGCGGGTGGACGCCGTCGTGCGCCCGCAGGTCGACGCGCGCGAGCGCCGCGCGCGCGCCCGCGAGGACGTGCGCGTGCAGCTCGCCCGGCGCGCTCTGCAGCGTGAAGACGGCGCGGTGGTGGTCGGGATCGGCGGAGCGGTGCAGCAGGCCGGGCCCGAACGCGCGCGCGATCGCGTCGAGGGCGTCGGCGTCACGGCCCTCGGAGACGTTCGGCACGGCGAGCAGCGGCGGCGACATCGCGCGCCATCCTGGCAGGCCGGCGCCGGCGCGTCCTCGTAGGCTGCCGGCCATGAAGGCCGTCACGTTCTCCGCCTACGGGGACCCCGAGGTTCTGCAGGTCGCCGACGTCCCGGCGCCGCAGCCCGGCGCCGGGCAGATCCGCGTCGCCGTGCGCGCCGCCGGCGTCAACCCGGTCGACTGGAAGGTCCGCAGCGGCGCGCTGCGCGAGCTGATGCCGATCGAGCTGCCGGCGATCGACGGCCGCGAGGCGGCCGGCGTCGTCGACGCGCTCGGCGCCGGCGTCGGCGACGTGGCGGTCGGCGACGAGGTCTTCGGCTTCGCGGTCGGCGGCGCCGCGGCCGAGCTCGCGCTGCTCGACGACTACGCGCGCAAGCCGGCCGCGCTGGCCTGGGCGGAGGCGGCCGGGCTGCCGATCGCGGTCGAGACGAGCGTCCGCGTCTTCGCCGTGCTCGGCGACGAGCTCGCCGGCAGGACGCTGGTCGTCAACGGCGCGGCCGGCGGCGTGGGCGCCGCCGCGGTCCAGATCGCGCGCGCCCGCGGCGCCCGCGTGATCGGCACGGCGAGCGCGCGCAACCACGAGTTCCTGCGCTCGCTCGGCGCCGAGCCGACGACCTACGGCGACGGCATGGCCGCGCGCATCCGCGCGCTCGCGCCGGACGGCGTCGACCTCGCCTTCGACACCGCCGGCAAGGGCGGCCTGCCGGACCTGATCGAGCTGACCGGCGATCCCGCCCGCGTCGCGACGATCGCCGACTTCGGCGCCGCCGCGCTCGGCGTCAAGGTCACGGGCGGCGGCGAGGGCCGCGCCGCGCACGCGCTCGACGAGGCCGTGCGGCTGATCGAGGCGGGCGCGCTGCGGCTGCCGGTCGAGCGGACGCTCCCGTTCGAGCAGGCCGCCGAGGCACATCGCCTCAGCCAGGCCGGCCACACGCGCGGCAAGCTCGTGCTCGTGCCGGCGTAGCGACCGACGACGCGGAGCCGCCGGCTTGCCGGCGGCGCGCGTCTCTAGCCTTCGACGGCGTGACTTCCTTCCGCCTCGCCGGCGTCGACGTGCCCCGCGTCGGCCTCGGCAGCAACCGCCTGACCACCGCGCGCGAGCACGTCGCGTTCATCCGCGAGGCCGTCGCCGCCGGCGTGCGCCACATCGACACCGCGCACCTGTACACCGGCGGTGACAGCGAGCAGGCGATCGGCGAGGCGCTGGGCGGCAGGGCCGACGGCGTGCTCGTCGCGACCAAGGGCGGCTACCGCGACGGCGAGGGCGCGCCGGCCGTGCTCGCCGCGCAGATCGAGCAGAGCCTGCGGTCGCTGCGCGTCGAGGCGATCGACCTCTACTACCTGCACCGCGTCGATCCGCAGACGCCGCTCGAGGAGAGCCTGGGCGCGATCAAGGGCTACGTCGAGCGCGGCGCGATCCGCCACGTCGGCATCTCGGCCGTGACCGTCGAGCAGATCGAGCGGGCGCGCGCGATCGTGCCGATCGCCGCCGTGCAGAACAGCTACAGCCTCGATGACCGCGAGCACGAGGACGTGATCGACCACTGCGAGCGCGCGGGCATCGCCTTCGTCCCGTACTTCCCGCTGCGCGGCGGCGGCGCGGGCGTGACGGCGGCGGCGCAGCGCCTCGGCGTGAGCGAGAACACGGTCAAGCTCGCCTGGCTGCTGGCGCGCTCGCCGGTGCTGCTGCCGATCCCCGGCACGCTCTCGATCGAGCACCTGCGCGAGAACCTCGCGGCGCTCGAGCTCGACCTCGGCGACGCGAGCCAGATCGCCGGCTGACCGGCCTGTCCCCTCCGGCGCCGCCCGTTCGTCTCCAGGACGAGAGACCATCACGAAGGAGGCGGACATGAAGTACGCGATGCTGATCTATCCCAAGCCGGGCAGCCACGAGCGCGACAGCGAGGCGGCGGCGACGGCGCTGACCGCCGAGTACCTGGCGTTGCGCGGCGACCCGCGCTGCGTCGGCGGCGCGCACCTGCAGCCGGCGGAGACCGCGACGACGGTCCGCCACGGCGACGCGGCGACCCTGATCACGGACGGGCCGTTCGCCGACGCCAAGGAGGTGCTCGGCGGCTACTACGTGGTCGAGGCGCCGGACCTCGACGAGGCGCTCGAGTTCGCGCAGCGGATTCCGGCGGTGCGGCTCGGCGGCGCGGTGGAGGTGCGCCCGCTCGTCGAGCTGGCGCTGGAGCCGAGTCACTGATCGAGCAGGTCTTCCGCCGCGAGTGGGGCCGCGTCCTCGCCTCCCTGGTCGGCTTCCTCGGCGACGTCGATCTCGCCGAGGAGGCCGCGCAGGAGGCGTTCGCGATCGCCGCCGAGCGCTGGCCGCGCGACGGCACGCCCCAGCAGCCGCTGGCCTGGCTGATCGCGACCGGGCGCAACCGCGCGATCGACCGCATCCGCCGCGAGCGGACGCTGCAGGACAAGGCGCGGCAGCTGGACCGCGAGCGACCGACGGCGACCATGGACGAGCTCGACCTCGACGACCGGACGATCGCCGACGAGCGCCTGGAGCTGATCTTCACCTGCTGCCATCCGGCGCTGGCCGTCGAGGCGCAGGTGGCGCTGACGCTGCGCGCGCTCGGCGGGCTCGACACGGCGCAGATCGCGCGCGCGTTCCTGGTCTCGCAGGAGACGATGAAGCGCCGGCTCTCGCGCGCCAAGGCGAAGATCCGGGCGACCGCGATCCCGTTCGCGGTGCCCGCCGACCGGCGGCTGCCGGACCGCCTGGCCGCCGTGCTGGCGGTCGTCTACCTGATCTTCAACCAGGGCTACCCGGAGCGGAGCGACCTCGCCGCCGAGGCGATCCGGCTCGGCCGGCTGCTGGCGGAGCTGATGGCCGACAAGGCCGAGGTGCACGGGCTGCTCGCGCTGATGCTGCTGCACGACTCGCGGCGGGACGCCCGCGTCGTCGACGGGGCGCTCGTCCCGCTCGCCGAGCAGGACCGCTCGCGCCACGATCGAGCACAGGTGCGGGACGGTCGCGCCGCGCTCGAGCGGGCGCTGGCGCTGCGTCCGGCGGCAGGGCCGTACGCGCTGCAGGCGTCGATCGCCGCGCTCTGCACACCGATGCGGAAATTGCGCGTGACATCCGTGGCCGGATCGACGAGCTCGACCTCGCCGTCGATCCCCGAGTCCGGTCCTACAGTCGGCTGCCAGTTGTGGCCCATCTCGCCGACGCGCTCGTGGATCAGCGCGATCCCGGCCTCACCGATACGCGTCTGCTTGGCCGTGCGTTTCACAGCCCCAAGACTCTGCCAGCTGGTCCGGATGTCGCGAGTGCGCGACGAACGCCGCACGCCTGCGACAGTCAGCTACGCGGCGTAGTGCGCGCAGACGGAGCCCTGGTGCAGATCCGCGCGGCCGACGATCGTCATCACCGGCACCGGAACATAAGCTCGCGGCGCCGGCCACGCGCGAAATGCCCGGCATCCGGGACTCCAGAGGCTTCGCTCACGCGACCTCCGCCGCAGATGCCTCCGCGCGCTCCTCAGAACGGGAGATCGTCGTCGCCCACATCGACCTCGGCAGCGTCGCGGCCCGGTTGCAACTCGCGCGGATCGTGCTCGGGTTCGCCGGGGATCTCGGGCGGCACGATCGGCGGTTCTTCCGGTTCGACGGGGTCTTCGATGATCAGGTCAACCGCGAGGCCGAGCGGCATCGTGTGCCCGACCCCGAGGGCGACGGCGTTGGTGCCGTAGGGCCGGTCGAGACCGAGTTCGTTGCGCACGTCAGCGAGCGCGGTCGCGCGTTTGCTGCCGTCGTCGACGATGATCCGACCGGGGTCGGGCACGCCGCGAGGGCGGCTGTCGGGCATCCACTGCTCGCGCCAACAGATCATCAGCCACTCGATCAGCAACGCGGCGTTTGCGCGCAGCTGCTGGTTGTCGCGCCCGCGGCGCTTGGGGCGAAGCGCATGATCGTCGGCGCCGGAACGCCATCGCACGCGCCAGTGATGATGGACACGTTCGTAGCGGTCGTGCGAGTGGCGCAGCGCGAGGTAGGTCGGGGTGTCGCGCCAGAGCGGGACGAGCATCCGCCAGTCAACGTTGCAGCCGATGCTCTGGCGGGTCTGGCAGCCGGCGGTGACCGGGGTCAGGCACTGCACGTACAGCCGCGGGCCGCGATTGCCGCCGGCGGTGCGGGTGAAGGAGACGAAGCGCGTTGGTGCGCCGCAGTGTTTGCAGCGCACGACGCCGTGCCGGTCGTGAGTGTCGCAGTCCTCGAGCTCGCGGGTGGGCTTGTTGCGTGACGCGCGCCACGGCAGCACCGACGCGACGCCGAGACGGGTGTTGTGCTCAAAGACGGGAGAGACCGAGTAGCCGCGGTCGC
>Ga0153956_1000607_pt1 | contig 38650 bp, 35 predicted proteins | sample TSFL040MetaG_FD_104704 | JGI IMG/M metagenome (GOLD analysis project Ga0153956, IMG submission 104704) | Attine ant fungus gardens microbial communities from Florida, USA - TSFL040 MetaG | ecosystem: Host-associated > Fungi > Mycelium > Unclassified | place: USA: Florida, Wekiwa Springs... | reverse complement strand
CGTTCGCTAGAGCTGGAAGCCCAGATGGAGGTTGACGTAATACCCCGTCGCAACAGGGGTGAGGGGGTCAACATATCCGCCGGAGAGGGTTAATTCGCCGAACGACGTCTGCCAGGTGATAAAGCTGCCAAACCGCACGTCGCGATAGCTCTCGTTCCCGTAAGTGGACACTTCAGGGCCGATCGTGACCTTGTCGTTCACCTTGTAACCGAGCCTGCCGGCCGCTTCATAGGTCGAGAAGACGGTGGAATAGGTGCCGTAAGCATTCACGTCGAAATTGGCGTTCAGCGAACCGAAGTACTCCATGTAGACCTTCGCGCCGCCCCGGGTGCCGCGAATCGTGGTGGACGGATTGTCGTTCTGGTCCGTCTCGAAAGCGCCGCCGATATAGGTGCTGAGCCATCCCTGCCCGATATGCTTGCGATAGCCGAGCATCAGGTCCGCGCCGTAAATGTTAACGTGCCGCGAATAACCGTTATTCGAGCTGACGGAATACTGGCCGCCGAGCCCGTCAGCGCGCAGCAGAAAGCCATCGTCCAGAAGCTGGCGATTGAACGCGGTGACAAAGCCGACATAGGTGCCGGCAAAGGTATTGGTGAGGCCGTAGCCGTTCCATGCGTAGGTCGAGCCCGTGGACGGTTGCGATCCCGCGAAACCCGCTGACGGCAAGCCCGCCTGTTGCGCGCTTGCTTGGTATGTCGCCGCAAAAGAAACAGCCGCTGCTACAGCAGCAACTTTCAAAACAGAAAATCGCACGAACCAGCCCCCCACGCAGAGCGTTATGGGGTGAATGTGGCAGGCTGCGTCAGGCCCTACAACGGCTCAGTTGCGCAACCAACATAATTCAGCGTGGTGTTGTATTTTGGTAACAACTTTTAAGGCTAAAAACACATTTGAAATCAATGGGTAAGGTGGCCCCGGCGGAAGCTGGAATACCCCTTCGTCATTCGATTACCACTGATACTTAATGCCGCTGGCTTGTGATCGCGTGATTCCGCCCCTGGCGCGTATTCCGATTCCTTAAGCTCTATGACGGCACGTATATGCATCCAGTCGCGCAACGGAACATAGCGAGCGAATGTCAGAAAATCGGCCATCCATTTTAGTGACGGGTGGCGCCGGGTATATCGGCGCGCAGACCTGCAAGGCGCTCGCCAACTCAGGGTATCGTCCGGTCGCCTTCGACAACCTGTGTCTTGGCCATCGCGATTTCGTCCGTTGGGGGCCGCTGGTCGAAGGCGATATTCGCGATCCGGACGCGGTACGGTCCGCCTGCCTGCATCACGACATCGCCGCCGTCATTCATTTCGCCGCCTTTGCCTCCGTCGCCGAATCGGTATCGAAACCGGCGGAATATTTTCAGAACAACGTCGCGGGAACCCTGTCGCTGCTGGATGGATTGAGAAGCGCGGGCGTGAATACGATCGTGATGTCGAGTTCCTGCGCCGTTTACGGCGTGCCGGAACGCCAGCCGATCGATGAGCGGACCGCGCCGGATCCCATCAATCCTTACGGCGCTTCGAAACTGATGGGGGAACGCATCCTGTCGGATTACGGCAGGGCCTATGGCCTGCGCTGGACGGCATTGCGCTATTTCAACGCTTGCGGCGCGGATCTCGATGCCGAAATCGGGGAACTGCGAACCGAGGAGACGCATCTCATCCCGAGGGCCCTGATGTGGATCCAGGGATATCTCGACGATTTCTCCGTCTTCGGTTCGGATTATCCGACGAACGACGGAACCGCGGTGCGCGATTACATTCACGTATGCGACCTGGCGGAGGCGCATATTCTGGCGCTGCGCCGGCTGCTGGATGGCCGGGACAGCGGTGTATTCAATCTCGGCACCGGCCATGGCTATTCGGTCAAGGAAGTCCTTGCCGAAATCGAACGCGTGACAGGGGTCCGTATCGAGGCGCAGGCGGGACCGCGGCGGCCGGGCGATCCTCCGATACTGGTTGCCGATCCGCGCTCCGCCAACGAGAAGCTCGGTTTCTCCGCCGCGCGGTCGGACATCGAAACCATCATCCGGACGGCGTGGGCCTGGCATCAGCGGGCGCATCCGCGGCGCAATGCGGCGGAGCGCATTGGTTAACCGGGAGGCCGGGGCCTCGTCCTGGCTGCGCCCGAAAACGCGATCGCGGCGGAAACGCGCGCGCCGTTTCGTTAACGCGCGGCGTTAATGAAACGCGAACGGCTTCGTTAGACTTTGCAGCCGCGATCTCAGGGAATCTTGCGGAGTTTGTGAGCATTTATCGCCCCAGAAAAAAATAACGGGGGCTGTCAAATGTTCACGCGCTTTGCAAGGACGAGACTGTTTTCTCTCGCTCTTCCGGTTGGCGGGCTGATCGCGGGATCAACGCCGCTTCTATACTCGAACGTCAATCCGCGGGTGGAAGTCGCGCCGGTCTCGGTTCCGGCGGCGGCGAGCGCGGAATCGATCGTCGAATATTATCCCGCGTCCCTTCTCGGATACTCCGCGGCATTGGATCAAGGCATGGCGGCGGCGCTCGCCGCGGCGTCTGCCGAGACCGCTGCGCCGCCGCTTGCGGACGCGCGGGCGGAAGCGGCGCCGGCTGTTTCTGCCGCCGTTTCTCCGGCCGTTTCCGCGGCGGAGCCGGCCGCGCCGAAGCCATCGGAGCCCGTTCGCACGGCTTCGCTGGAGGACGCGACGCTTCCCGCGAGCGCGCTGCCTGCCGTCCATGCGGCGCCTCTCTATACGGTGGTGGTCGAGAACGCGAAGGCGCCGAAAGGATGGAGCGAGTTTTGCAAGCACTATGCGCGCGAGTGCGAAGTGAGGGCGGACAAGCCGCAGGACATTCATCTCACCTCTGAAGTGTGGGACACGCTTGTGGCCGTGAATTCTTCGGTCAACAGGGACGTCAGGCCGATGACCGACAAGCGGCATTGGGGCCGGGTCAACAAATGGACCTATGCCGAGGACGGCTACGGCGATTGCAAGGACTACGTGCTGGTCAAGCAGCGCAGGCTGATCGAGGCGGGATTGCCGCGCGGCTCGCTGCTGGTCACGATCGTCTGGACGAAGCAGAACCAGGGACATGCGGTGCTGATCGTTCGCACCGACAAGGGCGATTATGTCCTCGACAACCTTTCGCGGCAGGTTCTGTTGTGGACGAAGACGAGCCACGATTACGTCAAGCGCCAGTCGCAGACGAATCCGAATGCGTGGGTTTATATCGACGGCAATCCGAAGAAGACGGCCGTGACCCTGGCGAGCAAGGCCAAATAGCAACCCGCCGCGGGCGGCGATTTTCCAAAATTCGAGCGGGCGCATTCGATCGCGCCCGCCCGGCGTGAATGGGCGGCGTCACGGCCGATGGCGCGCCCGGGAAGCGCGGCCCGCTGCCGCCGGCGTTTCGCTCATGAAGCAACGGCGATGAACGTCATCGAACGCGCGGAAACGCCGTAAGCTTCCTCGATCTTGCGTATCCCCATTCTCCATTCGGAATCCACAGCGGCATGGCGAGCGAGCACGCGCGCCGCGTGCGCACTTCCGCGCGGCTTCGACAACTGGCAAAGTCCGGAGTTTGAAGACGAATAGAGAAGGCTCACATGCAAGGGAATGCGATATTCGGGCTGGTTGCGAGCGATCCGGAGGCGGGCCAGTTCGGCGTGGCGCTTGCGAGCCGCGCGCTCGCCGGAGGCGGCCGCTTTTTGTCGATGCGATCGAATGCCGGCGCCGTCATTACCAGCAGGATTCAACGGGGGAAGGAGCCGGGCCGCGCGCTGGACCTGCTCGGCGCGAATTTTAACGCCGCCTACGTCCGCGACGGGATCGTCGCGAGCGGCGAGGAATGGTGTTCGGGACAGCTGGTCGTCGCCGACCGCCATGGAGGTTATGCGGGCGTCGAAGGGGCCGATGCGGAACGGGAATGCGGATGCGTGGCGCAGGAAGGCGTTGCCGCTTTCGGCGCGGGCCTGGCCGATCTTGCGGCCCTTCACGCGATATCGCGGCCGCGGGACAAAACGATCGCGCTCGACGCCTATCTGGTTCGCGAACTCGAGCGCGGCAGCAAGGCGCTGAAGGGCGTTGCCTTCCGCTCGGCGGCCGTCGTGGTTTTCGGGCCGCTGGATGTTTCGACGACCGATCTTCGCGTCGACATGCACGATACGCCGGTCGCCGAGCTGGTTTCGCTATGGGAGGAGTACGAGCATTACAAGGCCTACTACCGGCGCCGCAGCGATCAGCCGACGATTACGGAATCCCAGGAAGACTTCGCCCGTGAACTTGAAGCGCGGCTGGCAAGAGAAAAAGCATGACTTATTCGATCGTCGCCCGCTGCCGCCGCACCGGTCAGCTCGGTGTTTCTTCCGCTACGTTTTCGCTTGCCTGCGGGGCGCGCAATGAAAGCGCTCGCCCCGGCATCGGCGTGAGCAAGTCGCAGGCTTATCCGAAGCGGATCAACGACCTGATCGCCCTGCACCTGATGGAGCAGGGAATGGCCCCGGCCGGGATCATGGATGTGCTCGCCGAGAACGATCCTGATTTCGCGTACCGCCAGATCGGCATGATCGACGCGCGCGGCCGTATCGGAATGCACACCGGGCCGAAGTCGCGGCCGTGGGCCGGCCATAGCATCGGCGAGCATTGCGTCGCCTTCGGAAATATACTCTCGGGAGAAGCCGTGCCGGCCGCCATACGCGCGGGGTTCGAGCGGGATGAGGAAAAAACGCTTGCCGAGCGGCTCGTCGCCGCGCTGGAAGGCGGCCGCGATGCCGGCGGTCAGGCCAATGGCAAGGGTGGAACGCTGATCGAGAGATCCGCCTGGGTGCGCGTCATCGATGAGGACGCGGTTCCGCTTGTCGATCTCAGGGTCGACCGCAGCCGAACGGCGATCGCGGAACTAAGGCGTATCTTCACGGAGTTCAGCCGGGAACCGTAACGCGTCAAGGCGCGGCGTCGTTACATCCCGCCGTATGGGGCCGCCCGGAATGATTTGTCCTGTCTGAGGGCGCTTGCTGCGCCGGTGATCTCCGCCGCTACGATGCGCAAGGGCGATCGTCAGCGCGGCGAGCGTCACAGCGCGAGCCAGGTCATCGCCGTGGCGATGCGGGTTGGCGCGCGGCGGTCATGCGGCGTTCTCCCGCATGACGCAGCGAAAACCGACATGGCTCGTGGACGTATCCACCGGCTGCGCGTGCCGCGCGGCGGGGCGATACCGCTGGCAGTAATTCGGCGCGCAGAGATGCGAGCCGCCCTTCAGTACCTTGCGCGGGATTTTGATTTCGGGCTGGCAGGAATCGTAGCTGTCTTCCTCGCGGCCGCCGCGCGGATTCTCGGGAATGCAGCAGGTTTTCCTGGCATCTTCGGTGTGCTTTCCCGTGTACCAGTCGGAGGTCCATTCCCAGACATTGCCGATCATGTCATGGACGCCGTAGCCGTTCGGCGGAAACGCGGTCACCGGCGAGGTGCGCGCGAAGCCATCGGCCTCCAGATTTTCGAACGGGAAGGAGCCTTGCCAGGTATTCGCAAGATGCTTGCCGCCGGGCGTGAATTCGTCGCCCCATGCGAATTCCTTGCCTTCAAGTCCGCCGCGCGCGGCGAACTCCCACTCGGCCTCCGTCGGCAATTCCTTGCCGGCCCATTTCGCATAGGCTTCGGCGTCCTGATAGGCGATGTGCACGACCGGATGATCCTCCATGCCGCTGATCGAACTGCGCGGGCCGTAGGGCCGCTTCCAGTTCGCGCCGGGCTTGAAGTTCCACCACTGGCTCCAGATGCGGAGATCGACGGGATGATTGGGCGGCGTGAAGACGAGCGAAGCCGCCTTCATCATTTCCGGCAGCGCGCCGGGATAATCCTTCGGATCGGGCGCGATCTCGGCGAAGGTTGTGTAGCCGGTTTCGTTGACGAACTTTCGGAACTGCCGGTTCGTGACCGGCGTCCTGTCGATCCGGAACGGGTCGACCGTAACGCGATGGACCGGCGCTTCCTCGGGATAATGCGCGTCCGATCCCATGCGGAACGTGCCGCCGGGAATTCGCGCCATGGAACCGGGCGACGGAATATCTTCCTTCCCCGGAAGGGCAATTGCACGCAACCCGGCCTCTGTCATTTTGTCAGGGTAGCCTGACGGGTGGAGAACGCAAATATGCCCATTGGGGCAAACCGAATCCGGTTCTAAAATTTCATTCCATACGATATGCCGCGCTGATGCCTTTCAGGCGACGGTTTCATTCGCGCCAAAGGCCGGCGGGAATGCAGCATCAGACGTAAACGGGGCTTTGGAGGATCGAGGCCGGGCAATCCTGATTTATGCGGAAATTGCAACTATTATCATTATCAAAAACCAATTGATATTAGTCCTGCTCCCGCACATTCCTTGCTTGAAGCTCCCATGGAGCGGAGCGACCGGCAAAGGAAAGTAATGATGCCAACGACAGGGGCGGCTCTTCTCGCGCGTGCATTGCAGCAGCAAGGCGTCGATACGTTTTTCTTCATCATGGGGGCGCCCATGTCCTCCGGTGAAAAAGCAAGCATCGATTTGGGCATCAGAGGCATCGATGTCCGGCACGAGCAGGCGGCCGCCATGATGGCGCATGCGTATAGCCGCGTCTCCAACAAGCCCGGCGTGTGCATGGCCTGCTCCGGCCCGGGCACGTTGAATTTGAGCACCGGGCTGGCCAATGCGCTGGTGGATTGCGCTCCGGTCGTTGCGCTCGGCGGATCGAGCCCGCTGAGGGAAGTCTCGCAGGGCACGTTTCAGGAATTCGATCAGGTCGCGGCGCTGGCGCCCGTCGTCAAATGGGCCGACCGCGTGCAGGACGCGAGCCGCATTCCCGAATATGTCAACCGCGCGTTCCGGATCGCGCTGTCGGGCAAGCGCGGTCCGGTTTATCTCGATTTTCCGAGCGACATTCTCTACGCCGAGGTCGACGAGCAAAACGTCGTCTGGCCGGAAGTCGATCTCGAAACGCGCATCGGCCGCCCCGAGGGCGATGCGAAGCTGATCGCAAAGGCCGCGGACCTGCTCGCCGCAGCCAAGAAGCCCGTCATCCTCACGGGCAGCGGGATCCTGTGGTCGGACGCGGGCGATGCGGCCCGCAACTGGGTCGAGCAAACGGGAATGCCGATCTACACCACGCCGCAGGGACGCGGCGTCGTGCCCGAAGATCATCCTTTCATGTTTCCGCATGCGCGGTCGAATGCGTTCCGCGAAGCCGATGTCGTGCTGGTGGTGGGCACGCGGCTCAACTACGTTTTTAGCCGGGGAATGCCGCCGCGTTTTTCCAAGACGGCAAAGCTGATCCGGATCGATATCGATCCCGCCGAAATCGCCTCCACGGGACATGTCGCCATCGGCATCGTGGCGGACGCGCGGCGCGGGCTCGAGCAGCTCCTGCAGGCGGTTTCGGGGCGCGTCAACACGGAGAGCTACGCGGCCTGGCGGGAAAAGCTCGGCGGCGTCGAGAAGGAAAAATCGCAACTGTCGAAGCCTCAGCTTGAATCGAATGCCATGCCGATTCATCCGCTGCGGCTTTGCAAGGAAGTGCGCGACATCCTTCCGCGCGATGCGATCCTCGCGGTGGACGGTCAGGAAATCCTGAACTACGGCCGGCAATCGATCCCTACCTACGTGCTCGGCCATCGTTTGAATTCCGGGCCTTTCGGCACGATGGGCGTCGGACTTCCCTTCGGCCTGGGTGCGAAAGCCGCAAAACCCGACGCGACCGTCGTCGTGCTGCATGGCGACGGCTCGTTCGCGATGAACGGCGTCGAGCTGGATACCGCCGTCCGGCACAAGCTGCCGGTGCTGGTCATCGTCAGCCTGAACGGCGGCTGGACGGCGGATCCCGAGAAGATCAAGCCCGGGCGCAATCTCGGCTACACGCGGTTTCACGAATTCGCCCAGTCGCTCGATTGCGCGGGCGAATATGTCGAGCGTCCGGAAGACATCCGGCCCGCGCTTGAGCGCGCTCTTGCCATCGTTCGTTCCGGCCGCCCGGCATTGGTCAATATCAAGACCGATGAAAATGCGCGCGCCGAAACGGTCAAATACACAAAGACGCTGACTTAATCAGCCGCGCCTCAAAAAAATCTTTTACGGGAAAAATCATGTCGACGTCTCTTGATTTTCTGAAGCCGAAATCGGTGGCGATCATCGGCGCATCGCGCGATCCGTCGAAGCGCGGCCATCGCGCGATGCAGACGCTGATCAAATACGGCTACACCGGGAAGATCGTCGGCGTGAATCCCAAGGAAAGCGAAGTGCTCGGCTTTCCCTGTTATCCGGATATCGCGTCCATTCCCTTCGCGCCGGATCTCGCGATGGTTTGCACGCCCAATCCCACCGTTCCCGACATGGTGAGACGCTGCGGCGAGAAAGGCATCAAGGGCGCGCTCATTCTGGCCGGCGGATTTAGCGAGGCGGGGCCCGAGGGCGAGAAGCTCGAGAAGGAGCTTGTAAAGGTCGCTCAAGAGAGCGGCGTGCGGATCATCGGCCCCAACACGAACGGGATGTTCAACGCCCATTCCGGCTTCAACATCACGGGATGGCCCGGCATCCACGCGGGAAAGATCGGCATTCTTTCGCAATCGGCGAATGTCGCGCTCTCGTTGCTGGCGCAAAGCCACAGCAATCGAAGCGCGGGCCTGACCAGCTTTATCGGCGTCGGTAACCAGGCCGACATCATGTTCGACGAATATCTGCGCTTTTTCGGAGACGATCCGGAGACGGGCGCGCTCATTATGTACGTGGAAGGGCTGAAGCGCGGCCGCGCTTTCGTCGATACGGCGCGGGAGATCGCCGGCAGGAAACCGATCGTTCTCTACAAGGCCGGACGCACCGAACAGGGGAAGAGCGCGGCAAAATCCCATTCGGGTTCTCTCGCGGGCGACTATCCCGTCGCGAAGGGGCTGTTCGAGCAGGCGGGCATCATTCAGGTCGAGCGCTCGGACGAGATGTTCGCCGTGGCCGATACGCTCTCGCGTTCGAAGGGCCTTCCGTCGTCCCGCGTCGTGCTGCTCTCCGAAGGAGGCGGTCCGATCTCGCAGGCGGCCGACGCGCTGACGGACCGCGGCTTGCTGCTGCCGCGATTGAAGCCCGAAACGGAAGCGGCGCTCAAGAAAATCACCCCGAACGCGACGCAGCTCTCGAATCCCGTCGACGCGGGAGGCGGGACCGATCCGCATCCGCGCTATATGCCGGCCTGCAGCCGTGAGATCCTCGCCGATCCGAATGTCGACGCGCTGTTGATCGTCGGTTATTTCGGCGGCTACCAGGTCCGCTATGGCGAGTCGCTTGCCGAAAGCGAAAACCAGGCGGCGCGCGAACTCGTCGAGATTGCGCGCGCTTCCGGCAAACTGGTCATGATCCAGTGCCACTATGCTGACTTCGAAACCGAAGCGCTGGACATCCTGCGGGCGGGAGACATCATCGTCGTTCGTTCCATTGAGATCGCGGCGAGCTGCCTCGAGGCGGAACAGCGTTTCCATCGCGTGCAGGCGAGGGCCCGCCAGGCGCAGGTTCAGGCCGCGGCAAAGCCCGGGGCGAAAGCCGCGGTGGACCGTATCGTCGCGGCCGTCCGCGCCGAAGGCCGTCACAGCCTCCTGGAACCGGAAGCCCTTTCCGTGTTGCAGGCTTACGGAATTTCCGTTCCTCCCTTCGCGCTGATGAAGGAAGCGGGCGATGCCGCTTCGTTGCAGAAGCTGGCGGGCGGCGGAACGGTCGCGCTCAAGATCGTCTCCCAGGACATCCTGCACAAGTCGGATGTCGGCGGGGTGCGTCTCAACGTGGCGGCCGATCCGGCGGTCATTGCGCGCGAGTCGCAGGCGCTGATCGATCACGTGAAAAAGACTTGCCCGGCCGCGAAAATACAAGGCGTGCTCGCGCTGCCGATGGCGAAGAAGGGGACCGAGGTTATCATCGGCGCCGTAAACGACGAGCAGTTCGGCAGGGTATTGATGTTCGGGCTCGGCGGCGTCTTCGTCGAGGTGCTGAAGGACGTCGTCTTCCGCGCGCTGCCTTTGTCGCATCCGGAAGCCCTCGACATGATTGCCAGCGTCAAAACGCGCGCGGTCCTCGACGGCGTGCGCGGCAGCGCCGCGGCGGACCGGGAAGGACTGGCGAAGCTGCTGGTCAATCTCTCGCTGCTGGCGGAGCATCATCCGGAGATCGCGGAAATCGATCTGAATCCCGTCATCCTGAACGAAGACGGCATTACGATCGTCGACGCGCGCATGATTTTATCGAAAGAATAGTCTATTAAAGACGCAAGCATGTGAGCGGATCGCCAATCAGTCCGGGAGACTTCCATGGCCAAGGAAATTCTGTGCGCATTCGGTGTCGACATTGACGCGGTAGCCGGCTGGCTCGGGTCATATGGCGGCGAGGATTCTCCCGACGACATCTCGCGCGGCATGTTTGCCGGCGAGATCGGCGTGCCGCGCATCGTCGAATTGTTCCGGCGCTTCGGCATCAAGGCGACGTTTTTCGCGCCCGGCCATTCGATCGAAACCTTTCCGGAGCAGATGAAGCTGATCGTCGATGCCGGCCACGAGATCGGCATGCATGGCTACAGCCATGAAAATCCCATCGCCATGACGCCCGAGCAGGAAGAAGCGATTCTCGACCGCTCGATCGCGTTGATCACGAAGCTGACGGGGAAGGCGCCCACCGGCTATGTCGCGCCGTGGTGGGAATTCAGCCCGGTTACGAACGATCTCCTGCTGAAAAAGGGCATCAAATACGATCACAGCCTGATGCACCGGGACTTCGAGCCGTATTACGTTCGGACCGGCGACAGCTGGACCAAGATCGACTACGCAAAGCATCCCGACGCCTGGATGAAACCGCTGGTGCGCGGCGTCGAAACGGATCTCATCGAAATACCGGCCAGCTGGTATCTCGACGATCTGCCGCCGATGATGTTCATCAAAAATGCCCCGAACAGCCACGGTTTCGTCAATCCGCGCGATGTCGAGGAGCTTTGGCGCGACCAGTTCGACTGGGTCTACCGGGAATATGACTATGCGATCTTCCCGATGACCATACATCCGGACGTCTCGGGGAGGCCGCAGGCCCTTTTGATGCTGGAGCGCCTGTACAAATACATATCGGGACACGCGGGCGTGAAATTCGTGACCTTCGACGAGATCGCGACCGACTTCGCAAAACGCCGGCCGCGCGCGAAAAAATAGGCGGCGCATGTGCGGGTTGTGCGGCCTGATCGGCGATACATCCTGTTGGTCGGACGACGTGGCGGCCGGAGCCGCCGCGGGAAACAGACGGCAAGCCCGCGCGCGAATGATAAGATTGGCAAACCTTGTGGCGGGGCCGTCGCGCGTTCGCATCAGCGACTGGAACGGCCAGAAATTTCTGGTCAGCGGGCCGACCGGCCGTAAGGTTCTTGCCGCGAACGGAAGTGCCTTATGGCAGGCCGTCGACGACGTCGGCGGAAAGAAAATAGATCCCCTGTCGCCGGAACTGCTGCGTCTTCTCGATGGCTGATGCCGGACCGATCCCGATCAATCTGATTACCGGTTATCTCGGCAGCGGTAAGACAACGCTGCTGCGCCATATTTTGTCGTCCGCTGACTTCGCGCGTTCGCTGGTGCTGATCAACGAGTTCGGCGAAATCGGCCTCGATCATCTTCTGATCGGCAATGTCGCGGCCAACAGCGTCCTTTTCGAGAACGGATGCATCTGTTGCTCCATCCGCGGCGATTTCCGGAAAGCGATGCTGGAGGCGCTCGGCGCCAACGCGGGAGGTTACGGACGCGTCTTTCTGGAGATGACGGGTCTTGCCGATCCGGCTCCCGTCATCGCGGCGATCACCGGCGATCCCGTTTTGCGGCACCATTACAGGCTGGGCAATATCATCGCCACCGTTGACGCGGTTCATTGGAGTGACGAGCTCGATAAGGATGCGACCGTCTTCCGCCAGATCGCCGTGGCGGATCGCATCCTGCTCACGAAACCGGACCTGGTTTCCGAAGAGGCCGTAACGCGTTCGATCGCGCAGATCCGTCAGATCAATCCGGCGGCGACAATCGCCGCATCGACAATGGGAAACGTCGATACGGGAATCCTGATCGGCCGGGACATATATTCCCCCGCGACGAAATCGGCGGAAGCGGGCAGCTGGTTCGCGCCGGACCTAAAGCGGCAATCCGTCGGTGCAAACGGCGATTCGGAGCGCAAAAGGCGCGCTTCCTTTTTTGCGGAACGGGTGGAATCTCATACCGAAGGCATCCAATCGATCGCGATTTCGATTCCGGACCCGATCGACTGGCACGCGTTCGGCCTTTGGCTGACGCTCATGGCGCATCGTCACGGCGAGCGTATTTTGCGCATCAAGGGCATCGTCCGGTTGATCGATAGCGACCAGCCGGTCGTTCTGCACGGCGTCCAGTCGTTGCTTCACCCGGCGGAGCACCTGCCGGAATGGCCGGCCGGCGACCGGACAAGCAAAATCATTATGATCGTGCGCGGGTTAAACCGGGCGGAGATCGAGCGCTCGCTCAATACCTTTTTGTCCTTGAAAGGCGGACTTTCAGGAGCGGATACCGAGCCGCAGGGGACGCTGCGGCTCGGTGCCTAGCGAGGGCTAATCGAGGTTGATCTTCGCGTCGGCCACCAGCTTCTTGTAGAAGGCAATCTCGTCCTTCAGGAATTTCGAATATTCCTGCGGCGTGTCTCCAACAACCTCAAGGCCGAGCTGGGTGAGGCGGTCCCTGACATTGGAGTTCTCCAATGCCTTGAGAATGGCGGCATTCAGCTTGGCGATGATGTCGGGAGGCGTGCCGGCCGGGGCCATGATGCCCAGCCATCCCGTCGCCGAATATCCGGGAACCCCCGATTCCGCGACCGTCGGCAGATCGGGAAGGGTGGCCGAGCGCTTCTTGTCGGTGATTGCGATCGCTCTCACCTGCTTCGACTTGGCATATACGATCGCGCTGGGGATGGTTTCGAACATCAACTGCAGCCGGCCGGCGATCAGGTCGGTCATCGCCGGACCGCCGCCGCGGTAAGGGACGTGCAACATGTTCGTCCCGGTCATCTGGGTAAACAGGAATCCCGCGAGATGCTGGGACGCGCCGGGGCCGGAGGAGCCGTAATTCAGCTCGCCCGGATGCGCTTTCGCGTAGTCGATCAGTTCTTGAACGGTGTGTACGTTCAGGCTGGGATGCACGACCAGAAGCTGCGGCTGAAGCGCGACGAGCGAGATCGGGGCGAAATCCTTGATCGGATCGTAACCGATCTTTTTAAACAGACTCACGTTCACGGCGAGCGGCGAGCTCGCCATCAGAAGCGTGTAGCCGTCGGGGGTGGCTCTCGCGACGTTCTCGAACCCGATATTTCCGCTCGCGCCGGAGCGGTTATCGACGACGATCGATTGGCCGAGAATCTTCGCCATTTCCTGCCCGACGACGCGCGCGACGGTGTCGGAGCTTCCGCCGGGCGCGAAAGGAACGAGCAGCCTGATGGGCTGATTGGGATAGGACGAGTCGGCAAAAGCCGCCTGGCCGAGGGTCGCAAGGGCGAATACTGCCGCTAAAAAGAGGCGGGCTACGGCGTAGGGCATTCTTCCTCCTGGAATTATGCAGGCGCGCTTTCCGATTGAGCTTCGCCCGATGTTTGAAGATCGTCGTCTTGTTATTTGGCTTTGGAAATAAGGGCGTTCGCTTCGTCGACCGCCCGATCGAGATGCGCGATGTCGCTTTCAGTCCACTTCCGGGGTCCCTTGCACTCGTGCGTGGATATCCATCCCAGCAGGTGGCCGTCGTGCATGAGGGGGGCCAGCATCTGCGCGTAAACGCCATACACCGCGATCAAAGCGGGCGGAGCGGGGACATCGGTCTTGCTCAGGTCTTCCTGGATCAGCGCGCGCTTTTCGCGGGTAAGCCATTCCACGGTCGGTACCGCGCGCTGGTTGATGCCTCGCTCCCCGCGCAGCGACTTGATGTTGCTTTTGTGCGCCTCGCCCGCCACGTCATCGACGTCAAAGCCGTGTTTGGGCAGGTCAACCCTTAATGTGGTGCGGCTGGCACCGGTTCCATCCAGCAAACGCTGAAGCAATGCGTCGAATTGTTCGCCCAGTTTCGATGTCATTTATTGCATCCTCGAAGGTTCGAAAAATCTTAGGGTTGCATAGGCGTATTTCAAATTGTTTCTGATAATGATAATTGATGCAATAATCGCATAATAGGCTTTCCCTTTCCCGCGCCGGAGAAATACATGACGATTCCGGACCTGTCCGTCCGCCAGCTCACCGCGATTTTGAAAGTTGCAAAATATTCCAGCTTCGTCGCGGCTGCCGCCGAAATGCACATGTCCCAGCCGGGCTTGTCGCGGATCATTCGATCCGCGGAAAACGAGATCGGCGTATCCCTGTTCGATCGAACCACCCGGCAGGTGACCCTGACGGCGGCAGGCGTGGAATTTCTCCCGGTGGCCGAAAGGGTTCTTAACGACATCGAATTCGGGACGAACGCGCTCAGCGAGATCAACAATCAGAGGCGCGGACGCCTGGCGATCGCGTGCCCGATGTCGTTCGCGGTCGTCGTCATGTCCAAGATCATCGCGGACTACAAAAAGAGCTTTCCGAACATATCCATTCAGATCCTGGAGGGAATACAAAGCAACACGTTCGAAGAGATTCGATCGGGCCGTGCGGATTTCGGCTTTGGCTATCTCGTGAAGCAGAACGACGACTTTATTTCCGAAGTATTGTGCAAATCCGAATATCACGCGGTGTTTCACAAGGCGCATCCGTTCGCGCGCAAAAAATACGTCAGCTTTGCCGAGCTGGCGGCGCAGCCGTTAATCAGCATTCCGCCGACCGCTTATATGAGAACGATGCTCGACGGCGCCGCCGCCAAAAAAGGATTTCGATTGAACTACGCGATAACCGCAAACACGTTCAGCTCGATCCTTGAATTCGTCCGAAACAGGCTGGGTGTCAGTATCCTTGCAAATTCCTGGATCGTGGACGATCCGAATTTGAAGTCCTGCCCGATCCGTTCGCCCTCCTTCATTACGGATCTCGCGCTCATGCGCTTGAAATCGCGGCCGATATCTCCGGCCGCGGCTCACTTGATGAATTTGTTCCGGCAGTACTTTCAGTGAACAATCGCTGGCGGGCGAAGTTCCGGTCATGCAGTTTCGCGCGCCCGCGCGAGCGATGAATAGGCGCCGGTAGCGGGTCGGGCCTGCTCGCCCGGCTTCGATCCGGCAGCCCGAATTTCAGTATCGAATATCCGCTTATTTCGCCGCGACATTTTTTCCGGTTTTCCGGGCCGCTATCCGCCGCCGGCACAACGCGCAATCGCGACGGGCATCCGTCAACAATACTGCCAACAAAACATTCTAGGATTGTTGACAATAAATCGGGTGCGTGGAAAAGCTTGCGGTCAAGAAATCCAAGACAGCAACAAGCGCTGCGATTTACTTCATACAGGGGGCGAACATGGCGGTTACCACGAGAGACGAGGCGCGCGTTACTGCGCCGACGAAAATACGCTGGACGATTTTCGTCCTTCTGCTTGTGATGCTTGCGGTCAATTACATCGACCGCACTTCGCTGGCGGTTGCCATGCCGCTGGTCGCGAAGGAATTTAATATCGAGCCGGCCATTCAAGGCATCCTGCTCAGCTCATTCTACTGGACTTACGCCCTGATGCAGGTGCCGGGCGGACTGTTGATCGACAAATTCGGCGCTCGAAAGGTCATCGCCATATCGGCATTGGCCTGGGGCGTCTTTCAAGGTTTTTCGGCGATTTGCACCACCTGGATCGCATTGCTGGTGACGCGGCTGGGCCTTGGCGTGGTGGAAGCGCCGATGTCGCCGGCGGGAGGCAAGCTGGTCGGCATCTGGATGACGCGAAGCGAACGCGGCCGCGGAGCGACTTTGCTGGATAGCGGAGCGCCGTTGGGCGCCGCTCTGGGCGGCGCGGTAATTTCGGCTCTGATCTTCTGGCTGGATTCCTGGCGGCTTGCGTTCGTCGTCGCAGGCATCGGTACGATCGCGCTGGGCCTTTTCGCCTGGTGGTACATCCGCGACAAGGCGTCCGATCATCCGCTCGTTAATGAAGCGGAGGTGAAGTACCTTGAGGCCGCGCACCGGGAAGAGGACGCGGAGAGGGGCAAGGTGGGCAATGTGCCTTTCATGGCCTTCTTTAAGTTCAGGTCGGTCTGGGGCCTGTTCTTCGGCTACATGTGCATGCAGGCGTTGTTTGCCGGCTTGCTGACCTGGATGCCGGTTTATCTCTCGGCCGTGTACGGCTTCAACATCAAGGAAATGGGCGGCGCCGTCTTCGCCATGTTCTTCTTCGGGTTCATCGGAGAACTGATCGGCGGCTGGGTCGTCGACAAGTGGGTCGAATCCGGAGCCTCGCACTCGAAGGTATTCAAGACCGTATTCGGGTTCGCTTCGGCGCTGGCAACCGTTGCGATCTATGTCGTCTCGCAGCTCCACGATCCGCTGGCCGTGGTCGTGATGCTTTCGGTCACCCTGTTCTTCCTCCGGTGGTGCGGCGTGTATTGGGTGCTGCCGTCGCTGCTCGGATCGCGCGAACGCGCGGGCGCGCTCGGCGGCCTCATGAATTTCGGCGGAAACATCGCCGGAATCGGAATCCCGATCGCCGTCGGATTTATCGTGCAGTATACCGGATCGTATTTCTACGCCCTGATGCTTTTTGCTCTCAGCGGCGTGGGATTGTTTCTCTGCTCCGTGTTCGTAATCGACTACAAGCATCGAATTTCGGTTTCATGAGCGGTTGCCGATGAAAGAGCGAAAACGTATCGGCGTGCTGACGCCCTCATCGAATACGGCGCTGGAACCGCTGACATGCGCGATGCTTCGGGATCTTCCGGAGGTAACGGCTCATTTCTCCAGATTTTCCGTTACCGAAATATCCCTGAGTTCGAGCGCTCTGCAACAGTTCAACGAGGAAAAGATCCTGGCGGCGGCGGCATTGCTTGCCGACGCCAAGGTCGATGTCATCTGCTGGAGCGGGACGTCGGCGGGCTGGCTCGGTTTTGACAGCGATCGCCGCCTGGTCGAGAGAATTTCCACGGCGACCGGCATTCCGGCCACCACGGCGGTGCTGGCGCTGAATGAAATTCTGGCCCTCAACGGCGTGAAGAAGCTTGGCCTGGTCACGCCGTATACGGCTGACGTTCAAAACAAGATTGCCCGGAACTACCAGGAAATCGGGATCGAGTGCTGCGAGGCGGAGCCCCTCGGCATTCGCGTTAATTTCGATTTCGCCGAGGTGGAGCCGGAGACGCTCGCTTCGTCGATCCGGCAGGCAGCCGCGCGGCAGCCGGATGCGGTCGCTACCTATTGCACGAATTTGCGGGCGGCCCAGCTTGCCCAAGACATCGAAAGCCAAACGCGCATTCCGCTGTATGACACGGTTGCCACGACCGTATGGAAAGCGCTCGCGCTTGTCGGCGTTGAAACCCAGCGCGTTCGCGGGTGGGGAAAAATGTTTCTGACGGAGTCTCGCTGATGGCAACATTAATCACGGGATGCAGCGGCTTTGTCGGCATCGCGCTTGCGGAAGAGATTTTGGGCAGCGGCGAAGATGTCGTCGGGCTGGATATCGTTTCGCCGCCGCAGGGAGCGCTTGCGGGGTTCGCAAAGAAGAAGGGGAAATTTCACTTTGCCCAGGGAAGCGTTCGGGATTCGGAACTCGTAACCGGGACCCTCAAGCAGCACGGCGTCCGGCAACTCGTGACGCTGGCGGCGATTACCGCCGATGCCAACCGGGAGAAACAGGCTCCCGCTACGATATTGGACGTGAACACGGGCGGCACCGTCGCCGTGATCGCCGCGGCTGCGCAACACGGCGTGGAGAGAATTGTTCATGTCAGCTCGGGCGCGGTTTATGGCGCGAGCGGCGAAACCGCGAAAATCCTGATCGAGGACGAGACGCCGCAAAAGCCCGAGGGCCTTTACGGCATATCGAAGCAGGCCGCGGAAGCGGCCGCGCTTCGTCTCGGAAAGCTCTACGGCGTCGATCTGGTGGCGGGCCGTCTCGGCACCTGTTACGGGCCCTGGGAGCGCGAAACCGGGGTGAGGGATACGCTCAGCGCTTTGCTCCAGCTGCTTCGTATCGCGCAAAAGGGCGGCAAGGCGATCTTGCCGCGGAACAGCACGCGCGACTGGTTATATGTGCGCGACGGCGCGGCGGGCCTTCATGCGCTGCTCAAGAGCCGCCGGCTTCCGCGCAGCATTTATAACGTCGCCGCCGGTTTCGAATTTTCGACCGACCAATGGTGCGCGCTGCTGCAAAAGCACTTTCCCGAATTTCAATGGCATAACGCCGGCCCGGGCGAAGTACCGAACGTCAATCTTTACAATACCTACGATCGGGCTTCGATGGATATTACGCGCTTGCGCAGCGATACCGGTTTCGTGCCGAAATACGATCTGCAGGCGGCCTTCACCGATTTTGAAAGCTGGCTTGCGGCGCAGCCGTCCGCCTGAAATCCCGAACGATCCGAAGGGTGACCTGAAATGAGCGATCAAGGAAATTCGGCGCAGTCTCGCATGAATGGAAAGTTCTGCGTCGTAACGGGCGCGGCTTCGGGTATCGGCAAGGCCACGGCGGAGCTGCTCGCCCGGCACGGCGCGCACGTCATCATCGCCGATGTTACGGAAGAAGTCATCGAGGGCGGCCCTTCCGCGGTCGATACAATTCGGGCGCAGGGCCTGTCGGCGGAGTTCGTTCGAACGGATGTCGGCTCGGAACGCGACGTCGAAGCGCTGATTTCATTCGTGGTTCAGCGCTACGGCCGGCTGGATGTCATCGTCAACAATGCCTGTATTCGCCATGCCCGCAGTCTCCTCGAGTTGGAGGAGGCCGATTGGCAAAGGGTTCTCAACGTCAACCTGACGGGCGTTTATCGCTGTTGCCGCAGCGCGATCCGCCAGATGATTACCCAGGAACCGAGAGGGGAAGTCCGCGGCCGGATCGTGAACCTTTCCTCGCAGCACGGCATCATCGCCGCGCCGAACGACCTCGCCTACGGCGTAACCAAGGCGGGCATCGCCTATCTGACGCGACAGGTGGCGACGGACTACGCCGAGCTTGGCATCGTTTGCAACGCCGTCGCCCCGGGAAAAATTCAAACCGGAGCCGGCGGGAGAGCGGTCGATCCGGTCGTTCTCGACCGGGCCTATCGCCGCACGCCCTGGCCCCGCCTGGGCAGCCCGATCGATGTGGCAAGCGCGATCCTGTTCCTGGCGAGCGACGAAGCAACGTTCATCACCGGCGCGGAGCTTATGGTCGATGGCGGCTGGATGGCCGCCTAATCCCATGTTCTTGCGGCGTGACAGGCCGCCGGTCTTCGGGAACGTGCGCAGCGCTTAAAAAGCGGAAAATACCGTCTCGAGATCGACCTCCGACGTATCGTTGCGCAGGTTGAGGCCGCCCTGAATGTCGTCGAGATGGTCGAGCATGAGTTTTACGGCGCGCTTTTCGTCGCCGGCCGATATGGCTTCGATAATGGCCGCGTGCTCGTCCGCGCGGCAGCACGAGGATGTCGGCGCGTCGTATAGCGAGATAATGAGACAGGTAATCGTCGTAAGCTCTTTCATGTTGCGGACGAGAACCTCATTCCCGGCCAGTTCGGCCAGCAATAAATGAAATTCCCCGGACAGCCGAAGAATGGCTCTCTCGTCCTTCGCCCGCCGCGCCTCGGCTTCCTTCCGCTGATGACTTTTCAATTTCAGCGATATTTCAGGATTCGGATTTGCGATCAGCCGGCGCAATATGCCGGGTTCGAGAAGGCGGCGCGCTTCGAATACGTCGTTCGCCTGTTCGATGGATGGCCGCGCGACAAATGCACCTCGTTGCGGAATAAGCTCGACGACTTGGTCGTTTGCCAGCCGCGCGAGAACCTCGCGAATTCGGCCGCGGCTCGTATGGAAAATCGACGCCAGCCTGTCTTCACCCAGCTTGGTGCCCGGCGCCAGCAGATGAGCGAAAATAGCGCCGTAAATTTTCTCGACGATGTCGTCGACGGAAATTTCCCGGTCCGGCTTTCTTTTTTCCGCCTGATTTGTCGAGCGAGCCGGCATTTGAATGTCTTCGGGGGCGAGAAGATCGTTCGGGTGGGAAGGTTTCAAAATTTAGTAATACATAATTCTATGTCAATATACGACGCCGATAGCAATGCTCTCAAGGAACGCTCTCATATCCCGTTGCGGCCTCGAAGCCCGCGCATCGAGGCGGCCGTTATGGGAAATCGACATCGACCGGCGCGTTCCGATATCGGAAGCCGATGGCAAGCGGTGCGCTGGTCGAGCCCGGTCCGCCTCCTGCGGCAGGCAGGGAGAGGGCGGTATAGATGGATTTGCGGCGAAAGAGGAATATTTACCTTCATCGCGACGGAGCCGGGTTTGTCGGGGGCGCATTATTGAGACAGCTTTCGGTCGACGATCGATCAAGCGCGCTGCCGAAGCGGAACGCCAGGAAGCGTTGGCGAAAAGAGATCATTGCTGCGGATTTAGGCCCGTCCCGGAGGGGGTAGGCGCCGGCTGTCATATCTCTGTAATATTGTTCCTTCAGGATCGGCGTCGGATCATTCCGATGGCAAATATGCATTTCAACGACGACGGGATAACCGGCGGCCATGCCGCCTCGCAACCCTCGCGCTTCATCAACCGCGAGCATTCATGGCTGGAATTCAACCGCCGGGTGCTCGCGGAATCCGAAAATCCGCGCCATCCGGTGCTGGAGCGGCTGCGCTTCCTGTCGATTTCGGCGAGCAATCTCGACGAATTCTTCATGGTCCGCGTCGCGGGACTGGTGGCGCAGGTCAAGGGAAACAGCGAGCAGCTGAGCCCGGACGGCTTGACCTCCAAGCAGCAGCTCGAGATCGTGCGGGCCGAGGCGACGAACCTTTCGGAAGAACTGCAATCGCGCTGGGGCGACCTGCAGCGCGACCTCGCGGTGGAGCATATCGAGATCGTCGCCGCCGGCGATTTGAGCGCGGGGGAGCAGAGCTGGCTCTCCGACCACTTCATCCGGCACGTCTTTCCGGTCATCACGCCTTTTTCGATCGACCCCGCGCATCCGTTTCCGTTCATCCCGAACAAGAGCTTCTCGCTGGCGCTCGCGCTCACCCGCAAGAGCGACGGCAAGAGCATGAACGCGCTGATCCGCGTGCCGGCGCAGATCGACCGCCTGATCCAGCTGCCGAAACTGAACGGCGGGATGCGTTTCCTGCTGCTGGAAACGGTGATCGGCATTTTCGTGGACCAGCTTTTCCCCGGCTACGAAGTCGCCGCCAAGGGCGTCTTCCGGGTCATCCGCGACGGCGACCTGCTCGTCGAGGAGGAAGCGGAAGATCTCGTGCAGTTGTTCGAGACGGCGCTCAAGCGCCGCCGCCGCGGCTCGGTCATCCGGCTGGAATTCGAGGCGGACATGTCGGAGGGCCTGCAGGCCTTCGTCGCGCATTCCCTCGGGTTCCCGGTCCGCGACGCGACGCGGATGAAGGGGACGCTCGCGCTCGGCGACCTCTCGCAACTCGTCGGAATCGACCGTCCCGATTTGCGCTTCAAGCCGCACAGGCCGCGCTTCCCGGAGCGCGTGCGCGAGCAGAACGGCGATTGCTTCGCGGCCATCCGCCAGAAGGACATCGTCATCCATCATCCTTACGAGTCGTTCGACGTCGTCGTGCAGTTCCTCTCGCAGGCGGCGCGCGACCCGAATGTCATCTCGATCAAGCAGACGCTCTACCGCACCTCGTCGGAGAGCCCGATCGTGCAGGCGCTCGCGGAAGCGGCGGAGGCGGGAAAATCCGTCACGGCGCTGGTCGAGCTGAAGGCGCGTTTCGACGAAGAGGCCAACATCCGCTGGGCGCGCAACCTCGAACGCGCCGGCGTGCAGGTCGTCTTCGGCTTTCTCGAACTGAAAACGCACGGCAAGCTTTCGCTCGTCGTTCGCCGCGAGGGCTCGACCTTCGTGAACTACGTGCATGTCGGCACGGGCAATTATCACCCGATCACCGCGCGCATCTACACGGATCTTTCGTTCTTCACGTCCGATCCGGAGATCGCCTACGATGTCGCGCGGATCTTCAATTTCATCACCGGCTACGGCGAGCCGATCAAGCTCGATCAGCTCACGATCTCGCCCGTCGGCATCCGCCAGCGGTTGCTGTCCCACATCCAGGGCGAGATCGAGCACGCCCGGGCGGGCCGGCCGGCGGCGATCTGGGCCAAGATGAATTCGCTCGTCGACCCGCAGATCATCGACGCCCTGTATGCGGCAAGCCGGGCGGGGGTCGAGATCGACCTCATCGTGCGCGGCATCTGCTGCCTGCGGCCGGGTGTGCGGGGCCTTTCGGAGCGCATCCGCGTCAAATCCATCGTCGGCCGGTTCCTGGAGCACAGCCGGATCTACTGTTTCGGCGACGGCCGCGGCCTGCCGCACGAAAAGGCCGCCGTTTACATCTCTTCGGCCGACCTCATGCCGCGCAATCTCGACCGCCGCGTGGAAGTGCTTTGCCCGATCTCGAATATGACGGTGCACCGGCAGGTGCTCGACCAGATCATGGTCGCCAACCTGAAGGACAACGAGCAGAGCTTCCGCCTATTGCCTGATGCAAGCTGGGAGCGCATCGTGCGCAAAGAGGGCGAAGATTCGTTCAACGCCCACAGCTACTTCATGACAAACCCGAGTCTGTCTGGCCGTGGCAAGTCTCTCCAAGCTTCTTCCCCGCAAAGCCTCACTCGCCGCCGCGAGCGCGCCTAGCCGCGCCGGCATGAGCGAAGCGGATTTGCCCGCCGAGAGGAAGCCTGTCGCGGTGATCGACATCGGCTCGAACACCGTGCGCCTCGTCATCTACGACCGGCTCAGCCGCAATCCGCTGCCGGTCTTCAACGAAAAGGTCGCCTGCGGCCTGGGAAGCGAAATCGTCAGCACGACGCGGCTCGCCGACGACGCGGTCGCCGAAGCGCTCGCGGCGATGAAGCGCTTCCGCGCCATCTGCACGGGCTGGGGGCTCGCGCAGGCCGAAGTGGTCGCGACCGCCGCCGTGCGCGAGGCCGAAAACGGCGCGAGTTTCATCCGCCGCGTCGAGACGATCTGGCAGGGGAGCGTGCGGGTTCTCTCCGGGCAGGAAGAGGCGCGGCTCGCCGCCGAAGGCATCATCTGCGGCTTCCGCGAGCCGGACGGCATCGTCGGCGATCTCGGGGGCGGCTCGCTCGAACTCGTCGACGTGTTCGGCACGCGCTCCAAGGACGGCACGACGCTGCCGCTCGGCGGCTTGCGTCTTTTCGAGGCGGCGCGCGGTTCCATCGACAAGGCGAAGTCGATCGTGCGCGAAGCGATCGAGGACAATCCGACATTGCTCGGCCTGAAGGGGCGCAGCTTCTTTGCCGCGGGCGGCACCTGGCGCGCGCTCGCGACGCTGCACATGCACCAGACCGGCTATCCGCTCCGGATCTTGCACGCCTATAGCGTGCCGGCCGAAGTCATGGCCGATTTCGCCGACAGCGTGCAGCGCGCGGACCCCGAGACGATTCCCTTCATCGATCTCGTGGCTTCCGCCCGCAAGCCTTACCTGTCGTTCGGCGCGCTCGTGCTGCGCGAGATCATCAAGAGCGGCAGGCCGAGCGAAATCGTCATCTCGGAACTCGGCATCCGCGAGGGCCTGCTCTACGAAAAGCTGTCGGCCGCCGAGAAGGCGCACGATCCGCTGCTCAACATGGCGGAATCGCTGAACGACGCGAATTCGCGCTCGCCCGCCTATGCCGCCGAATTGATCGAATGGATGGACCGTCTCGTCGCGTCTTCCGATCTCGACGAGACGGAGGACGAGCGCCGGTTGCGGCGCGTCGCCTGCCTGCTCTCCGACATCGGCTGGCGCGCGCATCCCGACCATGGCGGCGATCAGGCCGCGCTCCTGATCGCGGATTCGGGTTTCATCGGCGTCAATCATGCCGAACGCGCCTTCCTCGCGCTTTCGGTGTTCTACCGCTACGCCGGATTGAAGGACGAGCCGCCGCTCGGCCTTCAGCAGCTGCTTTCGAAGCGGCAGACCGAGCGCGCGAAGACGCTGGGCGTCGCGATGCGCGTCGCCTATCTGCTTTCGGCTTCCGCGCCGGGCGTGCTCTCCCGCAGCCCCGTCAGGGTCGATGGCGGCGATCTCGTTCTTCGCCTGCCGCGCGATCTGGCGCCGCTCGCCGGGCCGCGCCTGAAGACGAGGCTGAAACAGCTCGGCAAGCAGGTCGGCTACAAGCACGACGTGATCATTTCCGGCAGTTGAACGGATTTCGCGGCGGTTTCCGCCCGCCTTGTCATACGGATGTGACAAAAAGAGATTTTCTCTGGCGCTCGATGACTTCTTTGCGAAGGATCTGCCGTCTTGTGGCGCTGGCGCTTCTGACGCTGCCGCTGATGCCCTTGCAGCTTGCCGCCGTGGCGCTGTTTCCGCGGTTCGCGGGCGCGATCCCCGGCCTTTATCATCGTCTTGGGGCGCGCATTCTGGGCCTGCGGATCCGCGTGCAGGGCATGCCCGCGGCGCAGCGGCCGCTTCTGATCGTCGCCAACCATGTATCCTGGCTCGACATTCCGGCCATCGCCTCGGCGCTTCCGGTTTCCTTCGTCGCGAAGCAGGAAGTGGGAAGCTGGCCCGTATTCGGATGGCTCGCGAAGTTGCAGCGCTCCGTCTTCATCGACCGCGCGCGGCGCCAGCAGAGCGCCAGCGCGAATGACGAGATCGCGGCCCGGCTGATCGCGGGCGACGCCATGGTGCTGTTCGCCGAGGGGACCTCAAGCGACGGCTCCGGCGTCCTGCCGTTCCGCTCGGCATTGATCGGCGCCGCGACGAGTGCGTGCGCGCGGCTGCCGGCGGGGAAGATGTTCATCCAGCCGCTTGCCATCGCCTATGTGGGCGAGGCGGCGAGCATGGCCCCGTGGCACGGCGACATGGACCTCGTTCCGCATTTTTCCGAAGTGCTGCGCGCGCCCGCGCTCGATGCGGTGTTGAGCTGGGGCGAGCCGATCCTCTATTCGCGGCAGTCGGACCGCAAGGCGGCCGCGAAAGAACTGGAAGAGGAAGTGCGGGCGCTCGCGCGCCGCGCCCATGCGCTCGCACATGCGGGCGTTCAGGCGGCGTGACGCTCGGCGCCCGGACCGAAATGGTCGAGATACCGCTGGTTGATGGATGAGACGGGCAGGCCGATGAACACGTCGGTGGTGCCGAATTGCCGGTCGATCACCGCGCCTTGCCCCACGAATGCGCCGATCCGCAGATAGCCCTTGATGAGCGGCGGCAGCGCCCGCATCGCGGCCTTCATGTCGATCGATTTCTTGCGCATCCGGTTCATCTCGACATAGCGGCTCGCATGCGCCCGCACGCGCCAGTCTTCCGGCGCGCCGGCGTGGTGATGCAGGAACGAAAGCGGCAGGGCGAGCCTGTCGGGGTTCGTGCCCTCGAAGCTCGCGCAGCCGATCATCGCATCGATCTTGTGGCGCACGACATAGGTCCAGATGCCGTGCCACAGAAGCTCGACCGTGCGCTTGTCGCGATAGGCGGGGAGAACGCAGGAGCGGCCAAGCTCGAGGAATTTCAGCTCGCTGTGCCTTTCCAGCAGCCTGCCGACATCGAACTCGCGTTCGGTGTAGAAGCCGCCGCGCCCGGCGGCGACGCTCTGGCGCAGGAGCCGATAAGTGCCGACGACCCTCGACTTGCGGTTGCTCTGCGCGGGCAGCGACAGATCGACGACCATGAGGTGATCGCAGATCGCGTCGTAGATATCGATGTCGCGCTTCGAGAAAAAAGTCACGGGGTTCGGGCTCGCCGACATCTCGTCGTAGAAGACGTTGTAGCGGAGCTTCTGCGCCCAGCGCACATGCTTGGCCTTGGAGGCGAGCCGGATCTCGAGCGAGCCGATGCGGCCGAGCACCTCTTCCTTGAACAGCGGCGGGCTGTCGGGGATGCGAATTCCGCTATAGGCGAAAAGCGCGGGCATCACCTTGGCGATGCCGCCGTTCGGCTGAATCGGGCGGAACAGGCGAGAAGAAGCGGACTGCCAGCTCTCGACGAGGGTCATGTTGCAACCTCATGGGCCGCGACGAATCGTGCAGCCGCCCGAACAGAAAGCACCGTCAGACAACAGGCATGTGAAGACGATGCGTAACCGTCACATGTCCGTCGCAAACGGCTTATGCCGCGCGCTCGAGGGCGCCGGTTTCGCGGCGGAAACGCGCGAGCGTGAAGAAACGTAACGGTTCGATGACGCTCCGCTCCACGAGCCGGATATCGCCGCGGGCGCCGGCCCAGTCCATCAGCCGCGCGAACGGAAAGTTCGGGCGCAGGCCCGCCGAGCGCACATAGCGGGCGGACCACTGTTCGATCGCCGCGAGCATTCCCTTTTCGGAGAAGAAGTGATTGACGAGGATGATCTCGCCGCCCGGCCGCACGACGCGGGCGCATTCCGAGAGCACGCGCTCGGGATCGGCGACGAGCGTGATGACGAACTGCGCGACGGCGCAATCGAAGCTGTCGTCCGGAAAATCGAGTTCGTGCGCGTCCATCAGCTTCACGCTCTTGACGTGATTGCACTCGCCGCTCTCCATCCGCTTCATCGCCTTCGCGATCATCGGGGCGGAGATGTCGATGCCGGTCACTTCGTTTTCCGGGCCGTAATCGTCGAAGGAAAGACCCGTGCCGACGCCGATCTCGAGAATCTTCTTTCCCGCGCTGCGGGCCGCGGCCGCGGCGGCGCGGCGTCCGGTGAGGAAGAACGGGCCGCAGAACGCGTCGTAGATCGGCGCCCAGCGAGCGTAGGCGGTTTCCACCGTCTCAAGGGCGAGGTCGCTTTGCATGGTGCATGTGCTCCAGGTTGGAAGGTCAGCCGAAGAAAGCGCGGGGCTCGAATTCGAGCGGGCCGGGATCGTGCGGGGCGGGGAGCCAGGCGGCGTGCTGGATGAACCGCTGGGTGCAGTTTTCCCAGCTCCATTGCTCCGCGAAGCGGCGGCATTCCGCGCGCGACAGGCGAAGCGCCTGCAGGGAAGCCGAGCGCAGATCCTCGTCGAGCGCGCAAACCGGCGCCGCGCCCATCACCGCCTTCACGCCGGGGATCGGCAGCGCGGCGACGGGGAGGCCGCTCGCGAGCGCCTCCAGAAGAACCAGGCCGAACGTGTCGGTGCGGCTCGGGAAGACGAAAACGTCCGCGGCCGCGTAGATTTTCGCGAGTTCCTTGCCTTCCTTCGTGCCCATGAAGACGGCGTCCGGATATTTCTTTTCGAGCGCGGCGCGCGCGGGCCCGTCGCCCACGATCACTTTCGTGCCGGGCAGCTCGAGCGCGAGGAAGGCCTCGAGATTCTTCTCGACGGCGACGCGGCCGACATTGAGGAAGATCGGGCGCGGCAGGTCGAGCGCCTTGCCGGAACCGGGCTTGAACAGGCCGGTGTCGACGCCGCGCGACCACTGCACCACGCGCTCGAAACCGTGTTCCTTCAACTCCTCGGCGAGCGCGGTGGAGGCGACCATCACGCGGTCGCTTTCCCCGTGGAACCAGCGCAGATAGCGCCATACCCAGTTTTCGGGGATCGGGCTTCTCGCCGCCACATAGGCGGGAAACGCCGTGTGGAAGCTCGTGGTGAAGCGCACCTTGTGCCGGCGGCAGTAGCGGCGCGCGGCCAATCCGACGGGGCCTTCGGTGGCGATATGGATCGCGTCCGGCTTCACCTGCGCGATGCGGCGGCGCACGGCGCGGGCGAACGGAAAGGAGAGCTTGATCTCGGGATAGTTCGGGAGCGGCAGGCCGCGAAAGTCGCCGGGCGTCAGGAAGGAGATTTCCGTCCCGAACATGCGCGCATGCGCGGCCGTCGCCGTCAGCGTGCGGACGACGCCGTTGATCTGGGGGTGCCAGGCATCGGTCGCGACGAGGATGCGCATCAAGCGGCCTGAGTCTCGCGGGTCGCCAGGATCTCTTCCGGTGCCGTCGCCCGAATCTCTGTCCATGTGATGATTTCGAAGCGGCCGTCCTCGTGCTCGGCGAGCGCGGTGCAGCTCTCCACCCAGTCGCCGCAGTTCATGTAGGTGAAGCCGGGCTCGCGCCGGATCGCGGCGTGATGGATATGGCCGCAGATCACGCCGTCGACGTCATGACGGCGCGCTTCGCGGATCAGGACTTCCTCGAAATCGCCGATGAAGTTCACGGCGTTCTTCACCTTCAGCTTGGCCCATTTCGAGAGCGACCAGTAGGGCAGCCCGAAAATGCGGCGGAGCTTGTTGAAGGCGGTATTGGCGAAGATGGCGAAGTCGTAGGCCCGGTCGCCGAGATGCGCGACCCAGCGCGCGTGCTTGATGACGATGTCGAAGAGATCGCCGTGCGTGATGAGGAAGCGCCTGCCGTCGGCCGCGGCGTGGATCGCCTGCTCGACGACTTCCACGCCGCCGAAATGCGATCCGTAGTAGTCGCGCAGGAATTCGTCGTGGTTGCCGGGAATGTAGAGAAGCCGCGTGCCCTTGCGCGCCTTGCGCAACAGCTTCTGGACGACGTCGTTGTGAGTCTGCGGCCAGTGCCAGTTCGAGCGCAGCGCCCAGCCGTCGACGATGTCGCCGACGAGATAGATCGCGTCGGCGTCGTGAAAGCGGAGGAAATCGAGAAATTTCTCCGCTTGCGAGCCGCGCGCCCCCAGATGGATGTCGGACAGAAAGAGGCTTCGGTAACGTCTGACGACTGGCTCGTGTTTCACGTTTTCATCCGCTCATGCGAATTTGAGCAGACGAATGATCCTTGCCTGTTACGTCCGTATAAAAACTGTACGACAGCCGGATGTCAGCAAGGCGGCACCCGCGGGAGAATCGCTTCCATCGTTAACCTTTGCGAGCCCCCGGGTGCCGCCGAGCCTCATGCCGCCTTGTGCGCGCCGGCCTTGCCGTTCCTGGCCGACTGGTCCTGCTGCTTCAGCTGTCCGGCGGCGGCCTTGATCTTCGCCAGTTGCGACGAATCGTCGATGTTCGACAGCATCGGGTACATCGGCCCCATGTCGCCGATGCCCGAAAGCGTCACGGCCTCGTGCAGCACGCGCAGCGGGGAGACGCCGTCGCGCAGATCCTCGAGCGGAAGGAACAGCGCGCGGATTTCCGCCGCCCGGGCATAGTCCTGCGCCTTGAGGGCATTCAGCAGCGAGGTCGAGAGATAGGGCGCGACGCAGACCGACCCGGAGGTGAAGCCGGTCAGCTTGAAATCGCGAAGGTGTTCGATCGCCGGGCGCTCGCCGATGCCGCTGATGATCAGGTCGCGGCTCACGCTGCCGAGCACCCGCTTCAGGTATTCGTCCTGCAGCGGGTCGTCGAGCACGACCGCGTATTTGATGGCGCAGATGGCGCCGTCGCGCGCGAGCGCGCCGATGTCTTCCGGCTTCAGGTAGTTTTCGGCCTTCAGGTAGGCGATCACCGGACGCCCGAAGCGATCGGCGATCCTGGCGATTCCGCGCGCCGCGCCCGCCGGCGTCGCCGGGAAATTCAGCGGCAGCACCATGCAGGTCGGAAACTTCATGTCGCGAAGGATCTTGGCCTGGTCCATCGCCTTTCCGAAATCCGGGCCTACCGACGGGATGACCCAGGAATCCGCGTCCGCGAGCTCCGCGATCGTCTCGACGGTGGCGGCATAATCGAAAACGCCGAGATTGTAGAAATTGGCGTTGCCGCCATACATCAGCGTGCTGACGCCGCCGTCCTTCATGTGGCGGATCAGCTTGCGGTTCTCTTCGACGTTGATCGACAGATCCTTGTTGCGCGCGAGCGGCGGCACCGCGAGAACCGACGCTTCCAGATCGCTTTTGGTGACGGCTGTGGTCTTCATCCGGTTTCTCCTGGTTATGCTGGGTCGATGAAAAAGTTCGCGAATTAATAGAGATGCCGGCCGGAGTCCGTTTGCAGCAGTTCTCCGGTCAGCGTGCGGGCGCCTTCGATCAGAAAGAGGACCTGGCGCGCGACGTCGACGGGCCACACGCCGCGCTTCAGCGGAAATTTCGTTTCCGCTTCGTGGATTTTCCCCCGGTATGCCTGTTCGGACATGATCTTTTGCGTCCAGCCGCCGAGCAGGCCGCCGGGGCAGATCGCGTTCACGCGCACTTCCGGGGCGAGCACGCGCGCCAGCGAAAGCGTCAGCGTATTGAGCGCGCCCTTCGAGGCGGCGTAGGCGATGGAACTGCCGCTGCCGAGAAAGGCCGCCATCGACGAGACATTGACGACGGCGGCGTCGCCGGCGGCCTTGAGATGGGGAGCCGCGGCGCGCGCCATCTGGAACGGCCCGATGACGTTGACGGCGTAGAGCTTCTGGAATTCATCGGCGTCGAGCGCCTCGAGGTCGTCGAGCGGAACGGCGCGGGTGACCGCCGCATTGTTCACGAGCGCATCGAGACGGCCCCAGCGCTCGACCGTGGCGTTCACCATGCGCCTGCAATCGGCGTCCTCGGCGACGTTTCCCTGAAGGGCGATGGCCTCGCTGCCGGCGGCGGAGCAGGCGGCGACGACCTTCCCGGCGCCCGCGCGGTTGGCGCTGTAATTCACGGCCACCTTGCAGCCGCGGGCGGCGAGCGCTTTCGCGATTTCTCCGCCCACGCCTTCCGGCGAGCTTGAGCCCGTGACGATCGCGACTTTCCCCCGAAGGTCCATGCGCTATTCCCCGATGAAACGGGCCGGCCTCTTTTCGAAGAACGCCGCGATGCCTTCGAGATAGTCCTTCGTCCCTTCCAGCGGGCGGCGCAATTTGTCGTTCAATGCGTTGGCTTCCTCGAATGCGAGGTCGGCGCCGAAATTCACCATCTGCTTGATGCCGGCAACGCCCAGCGGGCTGGATTTCCTGATCGCGGCCGCGATTTCGTTCGCCTTCTCGAGGATTTTATCGCGCGGCACGACATGCTCGACGATGCCGAGGGAAAGCGCTTCATCCGCCTTCACCCTGCGCGCGGTGAAGAAGATTTCCTTGGCGCGCCCGCGCCCGATCAGGCGGGGGAGAACGACGGCCGCGCCCGCGCCGGGATAGGCGCCGAGCGTCATTTCCGGAAAGGCGAATACCGCGTTTTCCGCGGCGACCCGCAGGTCGCAATACAGCGCAAGCTCGAACCCGCCGCCGAGACAGAAGCCATGGATCGCCGCGATCACCGGCTGCGGCAGCCGCCAGATCGCTTCGTTCACTTCCCAGCCGCGCGTGCGCTGTTCCCATTTCTCGTCGGCGTTCAGTCCGCGCCGTTCCTTGAGATCGGCTCCGGCGCAAAATGCGCGGTCGCCCGCGCCGGTGATGACGACGACCCGGAGATCCTTGCGCTTCCCGATTTCCTCGATCTCCCTGCGAAGCGTCGCCGAAAGCTCGCTCGAAAGCGCGTTCATCGCTTCCGGCCGGTTGAGCGTCAGCGTGACGACGCCGTCCTTTTCCTCTCGCAGAAGAATGCCCATGGTTTCCGCTCAGCCCACGTAGGCGCGGATGTTGGTGGCGACGGCCACCGTCTCGTTGCGCTGGTTGGTGCAGGTGACGTCCGCGAAGACGCGCTTCTTTTCCATGTCGTAGCGCGCGATCTTGTACTCGGTGCGGATCGTGTCGCCGAAGAACACCGGGCCGGTGAAGCGAACGCGGTCGTAGCCGAGCGAAACGGTGCGCCCGAGATAGAGATTGGCGGAGGCCGCCGACATGAAGCCGAGCAGGAGCGTGCCGTGCGCGACGCGGCGGCCATATTTGCCGCCGCTCATATATTCTTCGTTGACGTGGTTGGGCGAAAAGTCGCCGCTGATGCCGGCATAGAGGTAGACGTCGGATTCCGAAACGGTTTTCGTGAAAACCGACGATGTGCCGAGCGGCACTTCCTTGAACGACGTATCCTCCATCGACCCGGTTCCTTTATTTAAAGGGGCGGGAAAAGCCCGCCCACAGGCTCTTTAATAATTGGTATGACAACTAGACATCTGCTGCAAGTCGCTTCATGATCGCGGCGGATTTCAGCCTGCGGGACGATCATGTCGATCGATACGAACATCGAGGACGCATTGAATTATGCCGGTGCGCCGCGGCAGGCGAAGCTGAGCGACCAGATCTATGAGCGCATTTTCGGCCTGATCGTCAGCGGCGAATTCCCGGAAAAGAGCAAGCTGCCGACGGAAGTCGAGCTTGCCGACCGGCTGAGCGTGTCGCGCACCATCGTGCGCGAGGCGCTTGCCCGGCTGCGCGACGACGGTTTCGTGGTTTCGCGCCAGGGCGCGGGAACTTTCGTTCAGCGCCAGCCCGAAAAGGCGGCTTCCGGATTCCAGCCGGTCGGCAGCATTTCCGACGTGCATCGCTGTTTCGAGTTCCGGATCTCCCTTGAAGGCGAGGCTGCCTATGTCGCGGCTCAACGCAGGGACGCCGAGCGTACCGAGGAAATCGCACGGATGCTGGAAGCGCTCGAAACGATCGTGAAACAAGGGGCCGTCGGCGCCATCGCCGACTACGAATTCCATCTTGCCGTTTCGCGCGCGAGCTGCAATCCGTTCTTCATTTCGTCGATGGCGCTTCTGCGTCCTCACATCGATTTCGGGATGAACCTCGCGCGCAGCCTCTCGCTGCGGAAGCCGCGCTCGCGCGTGCGGCAGGTGCAGGACGAGCATGCGCAGGTCTACGATGCGATCAAGAAGGGCGATGCCGGGCGGGCGCGCAACGCGATGCGCCATCACATCGAAAGCGCGCGCAAGAGGTTGTTCGAAGGAGAAGGTGGTTAGTCCAGTTTAAGTCAGTGTACATAACAAAAGCGTCATTCAGGGAGGAGAAGATGATGAAAGATCGGAAAAATTCCGGACTCAAATTGAACCGCCGTCAGCTGATGCTGGCGGGGAGCGCCGCTGCGATGTCGTTCGCGATGCCGCATGTCGTCAGCCGCGCCTATGCGGAAGCGTCCGCGCCGGGCAATGTCGATGCGGCGAAAGCCGAAGGCCCCGTCGTCGTCTGGCACGGCGATCAGGAAGCGGATGTTGTGGAGTACCTCAAGATCTTTACGGAGAAGACGGGCGTTCCGGCGGTGCAGCAGCGCTTGCTGCCGGGCCAGGCGCTGCCGAAGCTCGAAGCCGAATTCCGCGCGGGGCAGACCACCGGCGACCTCTACCTGACGTCGGATTCCGGCATCATGGAAAACCTTCGCCAGCAGAACCGCCTGCTGCGTTACGTCCCGGCGGACATGGATGCCTACGGGCCTGAATATCGCAGCAGCGAGCCGGGATACTGGACGACCTATTACGTGAATGTCGGGCCGATGATGTACGACCCGCGCTACGTCCAGGAAAGCGAAGCGCCCAAGACCTGGACCGACCTGCTGGATCCCAAGTGGAAAGGCCAGATCGGCTTCCAGAACTCGGCGGCCGGAACGTCCTACGGCTTCTGGTTCGTGCTGAAGGACATCCTGCCGAAGGACTACTGGGACAATCTCGGCGCCAACAATCCGCGCGCCTATTCGTCCTCGACGCAGATCTCGCAGGACATCGAGCGCGGGGGCCTCAAGATCGGCGGCCGCGTCAGCATCTTCCAGTATGTGAAGGCAATCCGGCACAAGCAGCCGGTGAAGGCCGTGTTCCCGCCGCTCGGCGTGCCCTCGGTCAATCAGGCGACCGGCATCTTCAGCACCACCAAACGGCCGAACGGCGCCAAGATCTTCACGAACTTCATGCTTTCGAAGGAAGGCCAGACGATCTGGAACAATATCCAGGGCTCGTACTCGGCCCGCAAGGACGTGCAGGTCGAATATCTGCCCGACATCAACACCTTGAAGCTCCTGCTGCCGCTCGACTTCAAGGAGTACAAGAACCCGGAGAACCGGCGCCAGTTTGTGGCGGTCTGGAACAAGATGACGGGCCTCTGATGTCCGCCGTCGCCGACATGAACACAGAAAAAGCTCTGGTGCGCGCATCGTCTCTTAATGTGCGGCCGGAGGTGTGGGTTCCGCTCGTCCTCCTGATCGGGACGCTCGGCTACCCGTTTTTCCTGCTGATCACGAGTGCGTTCAATGTCGGCGACCCGGAGGTCTTTCCGGCGCGCTCCTATGGCTTCGCGAATTTCGTGAAGCTTGCGGATCATCTCGACTGGATCAAGAATACGCTGATCGTTGCGGGCGGCGGCACGGTGCTGGGCATCACCATCGGCGTGTCGCTCGCCTGGATCATTCATCGCACCACGATGCCGGGCCGGAAATGGTTCGATCTTCTGATCGCCATTCCCTATCCGCTCGGTCCGCTCGTCGGCGCGCTCGCCTGGAGCCAGCTGGGCGCGCCGCGCGACGGATTGATCAACCGTTTTTTCACGGCGGTCACGGGAATCCAGACGCCGCTGATCGACATCTACACGCCGCTCGGCATCATCTTCACCGAGGCGATCTTCGAGGCGCCGGTCGCGGTGCTCATCATCGGCGCCGCGATGCAGCGCATGGACCCGGCGCTGGAGGAGTGCTCGGCGATCTTCGGCTCGGGTAAATTGCGCACCGCGTGGAAGGTGACGCTCCCGCTGATGATGCCCGCGATCCTGAGCGCGGCGCTCTTCATGTTCACCTCGATGATCGGATCCTTCGCGATCCCGACCATGCTCGGCACGTCGTCGCGCTTCTACGTTTCGACCAACGCCATGTACGTGCTGTTGCAGGGCTACCCGCCGAACTATCCGCTCGCGGCCGCGCTCGGTTTCGTGCTGATCGCGATGACCGCGATCGCCGTGTGGCTGGTGCAGCGCGTATTGCGCGGGCGTTCCTACGCGGTCATTTCCGGCAAGAACTATCGCCCGCGGCAGGTCAACATGGGCTGGCTGACGTGGGTGCTGTTCGCGCTGACGATCCTGTACGTGCTCTTGTCGCTGATCCTGCCGATGGGCACGCTGCTGCTGGCGTCGTTCCAGAACAGCAACGCGATCAATTTCGACTTCGCGTCGTGGACGCTGCGCAACTACAAATACGTGATGTTCGATTTCCCGACGACGCAGCAGGCGATCGTCAACAGCCTCATCCTCGGCGTCGGCACCGGCACGATCGGCGTGATCTTCGCGACCTTCATCGCGATCGCGACGCATCGCTCGAAAAGCGACGGACGGCGGCTGCTGGAGCAGGTGACGATGCTGCCGCAGGCGTTCCCGCGCCTGATCTTCGCGATCGGCTTCCTCTGGATGATCCTGACGCTGCCGATCAAGCTCTACGGCACGCTGCTCGCGGTGCTGCTCGCCTATGTCATCGTCTTCCTGCCGCTGGCCTATCGCGGCATGAGCGGGGTCGTCGTGCAGATCGACAAGGCGTTGGAGGAAGCCGCGCGCGTGAGCGGCGCGGGGGCCGCGCGCATCGCGCGCACCGTGACGCTGCCCTTGCTGCGGCCCGGCCTGCTCGCGACCTGGGCGCTCCTGTTCATGGTTTCCGTGCGCGAGATCAGCGCGTCGCTGTTCCTGTCGGGGACGAACACGCAGGTGCTGGGCCCGGCGATTTTCAGCTTCTGGGATTCGGGCGGCATGCCGCGCGTGAGCGCGCTCGCCGTCGTGCAGGCACTCATCATTCTGGTCGCGCTCACCGTCGTGCGCGTCATGGCCAATCGCGGCGTAAAAGTCTGAGGGAACGTATCATGCTGGCAACCAATCCAACCGGACAGAACGGTTCGGCGGCGGATCGCCGCGGCACGGCCTATATCGAGGTGCGGAACCTGTCCGTGGCCTACGGCAGCAAGGTCGTCGTGAAGAACATCTCCTTCTCGGTGGGGCGCGGCGAGCATCTCTCGCTGCTCGGCCCTTCCGGCTGCGGAAAATCCACGACGCTCCGCTGCATTGCGGGACTCGAGACGCCGATCGCCGGCGAGATCGTCATCGACGGCATTCCCGTCTTCTCCTCCGAGAAACGCATCAACGTGCCGACCGAGAAGCGCAAGCTCTCGATGGTGTTCCAGAGCTACGCTATCTGGCCGCACATGACGGTCTTCGAGAACGTGGCCTACGGCCTGCGCGTGCAGCGCGTCTCGCATAGCGAAGTGAAGCAGCGCGTGACGGACACCCTCAAAATGGTCGGCATGGAGGACTTCATCGACCGTCCCGCCACCGATCTTTCTGGCGGCCAGCAGCAGCGCGTCGCGCTTGCGCGCGCCTATGCCTCGCGGCCGAAGGCCATTTTGCTGGACGAGCCGCTCTCCAATCTCGACGCGCGGCTGCGCGTGCGCATGCGCGAAGAGATCAAGGAACTGCAGCACAAGTTCGATCTCTCGACGATCTACGTCACGCACGATCAGGAAGAGGCGATGGCGATTTCCGACCGCATCATCGTCATGCGCGAGGGAAATATCGAGCAGTCGGGCCGTCCGCTCGAGATTTACGACACGCCGCGCACGCGCTTCGTCGCCGACTTCATCGGCGCCGCCAACATCATCGCCGGCGTGCCGCAGGGAAATTCCGCCGCCGGCGGCCCCGTGGTGAAGGTCGGCGATGCGCTGCTCGAATGCGCGCCGGGCTCGAAGCTGCATGCGCCGGATGCGGACGGCCGGCATCTCGTCGCCGTGCGTACCGTTTATCCGGAGATGCGGCGCGCGGGATCGCCGCGCCCCAACCAGTGGCCGGGCAAGATCGTCCGGCGCGTTCTGCTCGGCGATATCGTGAACTACACGGTCAAGTGGGCGGGCGGCGAGCTTCGGCTGCACGCATTTCCAAGCGATCTGTTCGGCGAAGGCGAGGAAGTACAGATCTACATCCCCGCGGAGCGCGCCATCCCGGTGATGGCCGACTGATCTTCGCCATCCGGATTTTCGCAATGGAGCGTGGACTCTTGGATATCGCGCGGCTGGATACGGACGTGCTTGTGCTGGGCGGCGGGCTCGCCGGCTATCGCGCGGCGGTCGCGGCGCGCGAGCAGGGCGCCTCCGTCACGATGGCGTTTTTCGCGCGCGGGGCTTCGCCCTACATCATCGGCTGCAATTCGCCCATCGGGCATGCGGACAGCCGCGACAAGCCCGAAATCTTCTTCGAGGACATGGTGCGCGGCGGTTACGGACTCAACGACCGGCGCCTCGTGCAGGTGATGTCGACCGGCGCGATCGACGCGCAGCGCGAGCTGTCCGCGCTCGGGGTTCCGTTTCCGGTCGAGGATAATCGCCTCACGCAGCGCCACCTGTCCGGCAACACCTATCCCCGCTCGCTGTTCATTCCCGAAGGCACGGGCAAGATCGTGCTCGAGGTCCTGTCGGCGCACGCCGAGAAGATCGGCGTGCGCGTCGAAACGGGATTGAAGGCCGTCGATTTCCTGAACGACGGCGGCGAGATCGTGGGCGCGCTTCTGTGGAACCGCCGCGAGCGGAAGTTCACGGCGATCACGGCGCGCGCGGTCGTGCTGGCGATGGGCGGCATCGGCCGCATCTACAGCGACAGCACCTATCCCGCCGATGTCGGCAGCGACTCCTACGGGCTTGCGCTGAAACACGGCGCGAAGCTGATCGACATGGAGTTCGTGCAGTTCGAGCCGGTGGTGACGGTCTGGCCGGAAGGCTGCCGCGGCATGGAGATGCCGACCGCGATGCTCGGCGACGGCGCGCATCTCCTCAACGCCGACGGCGAGCGCTTCATGTTCCGCTACAACCCCGAGCATGGCGAGCGGCAGATCGAAAAAGCCAAGATGGCGCTTTGCGTCCAGACCGAGATCGACGAGGGGCGGGGCCTGCCGGACGGCACGGTGATCTTCGACACCACCGTGCTGCAGCCGGAGCGGCTGGAAAGCTACAAGACCCATGTTCGCCGCCTCCGCAACGCGGGCGTCGATCCGCTCACGACGCCGCCGCATGTGCGGCCGGCGTCGCACAGCCAGATGGGCGGCGTGCTGATCGACGATGCCGGCTGGACCGGCGTTCCCGGTCTTTATGCCGGCGGCGAAAGCGCGGGCGGCGTGCATGGCGCGAGCCGCCTGGCGGGAAACGGTTGCGCCGATACGCTCGTCTTCGGCGCGCTCGCCGGCCGCGGCGCCGCGAAGGGCATGTTGCCCGCGCGCGAAAGAGACTGGGCGAAGGTGATCGGCGCATCGCTCGCGGCGATCGACGCCTATGGCGGAAAAAAAGGACATGCGCGCGCGTCCGAGCTGAAGGATTCGCTTCGCGACATCATGTTGCGCTCGGCGGGCCTGTGGCGGAGCGAAGAGGGCCTCAGCGGCGGCCGCGACGATCTTCGCGGCATCGCGAGCGCGGCTGCGAACGATCTTCAGGCCGACGGGATCGACCAGGCGATCGAGGCCTGCGAGCTCGATCACATGCTTTCGACGGCGCGGATCATCGTCGAATCCTCGCTGCTCCGTACCGAAAGCCGCGGCGCGCATCAGCGCCGCGATTACCCGAAGCAGGACGACGCAAACTGGCTGAAGCATATCGGTTTCCGCACCGACGGCGCAGGCGGTTTCGTGCGCGAAGACGCTCCCATTCAGTAAACAGGTGCATTCATGCCGCAACGCAAGCCGCTCACGGGCATCAAGGTTCTCGATTTCACGCGCCTCTTCGCGGGGCCGTTCTGCACGATGCTGCTCGGCGATCTCGGCGCCGACGTCGTGAAGGTGGAGGCGCCCGAGGGCGATCCGATCCGCTATCAGGGGCCGCCGTTCCATAAAAATCACGCTTTCAGCTTTCTTGCGGCGAACCGCAACAAGCGCTCGGTCGTCATCGACATGCGGTCGGACGAGGGAAAGGCGCTCGCGCGCAAGCTT